>Ga0114963_10001907_pt1 | contig 14190 bp, 13 predicted proteins | sample C_131016_EF_Meta_FD_87019 | JGI IMG/M metagenome (GOLD analysis project Ga0114963, IMG submission 87019) | Freshwater microbial communities from Lake Croche, Canada to study carbon cycling - C_131016_EF_MetaG | ecosystem: Environmental > Aquatic > Freshwater > Lake | place: Lake Croche, Canada...
AGAACCATCCCCCATAGATATCTGATAAACATCTGAATCTTTAAGATTAACATTTGATATAAGGGCACCCGTACCAACATCGATACGATAAAAATTAGAATCAACCAAGTTTACTAAATCCAAACCAATTGGACCTCCAGTCGAACCCAAACCAATCTTTATATTATTAAGACTACTATTGCTTCCGTTAATGGTTATATTTGTAAGTGAAGGGCCATCATTATTTAATGGTTCCACACCAACACCCATTTCAACAACAGCAAGACCTATTCCACCACTTAATAAATGAGAACTAACGACATTTTCTATTTTACCTGTTTCTGTTTTTATATAAGCAAATAATCTATTATCACCATTTATACAATTTGATATGTTACCAAAACGACCAATGTTAATATCAATAAATAATGAATTTCTTCCCCAATAAGAAAAATCAAAGGTAGAGGCTACTTCAGCATTAATATTAACCATAGTATCACCATTGAAATTTATTAAATTTTCTAAACGACATGTATTAAATTTTGATAACGAAACCGTTTCGCTACCAAATGGAAAACATTTAATAGCGTTATAAGTCCAATTTAAACCCGTCATTGCCCGAAAAGGTGAACTAACCTCATTTAAACCAACAAAATCTTTTCTATATGAAATATTGTCATATATGTATTCATATTCTATATAATCGTAAACGATATTATAATCGTTTTTATTATAAGAAACCCCACTCCAATTAATATTATCTAATGTAAAAATATCGACTGATGTTCCAGCAGAACCAGTCAAATTCACCCAAACTTTACCACCCCAAATTACTTTTGTTCCAGCAGAATATGTGGAAGCGGTAATACCACCAACATTAACCACATTGTTAGTTGAATTAGAACTAAAAGATGTGACCGAAGACCAATTCCCAGTTATACCACTTACAACATATAGGTTATTAACATAAGGTAACCCAATTAAAACACCAGTTCGTCCTCCATTACCAGTTATATTTTCACTAACATCATAATCAGAAGTTAACGAATCTGAACCAGTAATATCAATTAAATTGGACCAAATATTATATGTGTTATATTTTGGATTATAAAAAATACCAGTTCCGTTTTGTGTAAAAGCACTAGTTGAAACTGCTTGAAGAATAATGTCGGTTCCACCGTACAAACTAGTTGCACAACCAGTTATCTTATAAAAAGCTCCTTCAACTAATGTATTAGCTGATATGCTTTGGTCAGCAACGGATTTTGTTATAGTTTTTAAATTTGTACTAAACCCACTAACATTAAATGTACCACCTGTGTTGTTTGTAAATATAGCGGTACCGCTACTATAAGTTCCACCAGTTACTCTAATATCTGTTGGTAAATTTTGATAAGTGGTTGCGGATACTGTTGTAGCTGTTAAACCTTGCAATGATGTGTTACCAGTAACAGTTAACCTACCATTAACAGTTAAACCAGTTACTGTGTTAAACAATACGTTAAATGTACCACCAGTATTATTAGTAAATGTAAATGTATTATTACTATAAGTTGCTCCTGTAACAAATATATCAGAACCAGAACCAGTACTAAACCCACTAACGCTGAATGTACCCCCTGTGTTGTTTGTAAATATAGCGGTACCGCTACTATAAGTTCCACCAGTTACAAAAACATCAGTAAAAGAAGCAAGGTTAAAATTAATGTCGTTTCCGTTATATTTTTTAAGCGTTACATTATTACCAGATGTTTGAGCCGAATATATAACTTCACCCTTTAGACCAATAAAATTATTATCAAGTTCAGCTTGAGACAAAACACTACCTTTTGTAGTGTCATTATAAGGGCTAGTTAGTGTTCTTAATGTTAAATTTACTGACATATTTTTATTTATTAAATATCATATCTAGTTAAATTATTTTTATAAATATAAGTTATCTCATTAAAACTTAAATCACATATATTAAATTTAAACTGAGAAATTCCCCCAATAAAACTACCAGCAAAATTTTCTTCTATTGGTAATCCTCTATCTGCTTGGTCCAAACCATCAAATGTCTGACTATCTATTAAACCTTGGCTTCCACCACCCAAACTAAAATTAAAAGGCACCCCGACTTGTTTTGCTTTATATTCGTCAAGTCTTTTAGCTATAAATTCTGGGAAATCGTTTACAACATATTTAAGCTTAGCATTAACATAAAACATTAGTTTTCCAGTTCTTCTTTTTGTAATCTTTAAATCACAATCACTTTTATAATCAGTCATGTATCGTATTGCTATATAAGACCATGAATCTGAAGCAACCATTCCAGATTGAGAATAACCTTCTTGAACCGTTACACCACTAGTATAAAGCCTCTGTCCAGTAGAAGCTGTATAACATGTGCCAGTTACCGTCAACAGCCTATAACCAATGCTGCCATCATCCTTTATTCTAAAACCAATAGCATTATCTATGATATCTATATTGTAATCTATTTCAGTTTGTGGTGATGTTTTTCCGCTATAACTGCAAACAGTTTGATTTCCCAATCCATCACCACTACCACTACAATATGAACATGTACAACCATTGTTAGAACCTATAGCTCTACCATAAATTAAAAATGGGTTTTGAAAATCTGTTATAACTTCTTTAGATTTGGCAACGGCTATTCCGCCACCACTATATGAACAAACAGTTTGAGTACCCAAACCATCAGTACTAGTTAAGTTACATCCACCACCACTATTTACCAAAACACCATAAATATTTGGTCCGCAACCACAATCATCAATATTAGCGTTTGAAGTGTTGTTTATTGCTGACATAATAATTGTGTCTGTTTGGCCACTTATTTTATTGGCCCTAGCATCATAAGCTCTACCATAAATCAAAAATGGATTGGTTACAAGCTCAATTTCAACTTGAGGTGGGTTCAAAGGAATACCAAAACCATAATCACCAATTATTGTAATGTCATTTTCCTTTGGTACTGTACAAAAAGTACTTACACTTCCAGTAAATCCACTACAACTAGTATCACCAGTATTAACAGTGCAACCACTAGTACAACCAGTATCATTTCCATAAAATTGATTCCAAAATTTATTTTCGGCACGTGTACCCATATAAAAGAAAAATCCTTTATTATTTGGATAAACGTCATTTAAAGTGGTTCCAGTTGTTCCAGATGCACATATATCTTGTGGATTTAACCAAAATTCAGCAACCCATGCTTGATTAATTCTTGTTGGTAATATTTGATAAGTACTTCCATCAATTTTGTAATAACCTTGATAAAAACCACCACAAAATTGAGTGTAATCACCAATTGTTGGGTCTATAATTCTTTCACTTGGATAAACATATTGGCTTGTTGTCCCAGTCACCAAATGCATCATTAACCTAGTATCACCAGATGGAATAATTAATGTGGAACCAGTCAAAGCATCAACCAAATTTTGATTTGATGGGTCCAATGGGTCTTTGTCAAAAGTAACCAATCCATTATCTATTCCAGTTAAACCTATTGTGCTAAAAGTATATCCAGTGTTTACAGCCTCATTCCATGAAACTAAGCTATAAATTGTTGAAGCTGTGGTTGCACTGTTAGGGTAAATAGACTCATTATTAAAATCATACCACACAACAAGACAATCACCAGATGAAACAGGACCCACTGGTTGTAAAGAACTATCATCTACCGCTAAAAACAAATCCCAATAATCACTATTAGAAAGTCTAAGGTCTAGCTTGTTAAAATTGAAATTTTTTATGTTACCCATTTGTTTTTATTATTATAAATATATTAATCGAAATAACTTATCTTTACTATTGGTGTACCTCTTGTGAATCCCTGTGACATATTATCTACTTATTTCTTCCCAGTCCATTGAACCAAATACACTTTCATTATTTGTACCTGCTGCTAAAGTTAATGTAAATTCATAAGGTGTTGACGTTAAACCATCTCTTTCTAATTGAGTGGATAATAATGCAGCTCTTAATATATCTACAGATACACTTGTACTTGATGTAGCTGTAAAATAACCTGATGCTATAATTCTACCTCCTGTAAAAGATGTTCCTGTTATATTATACTCTATACAAGAATTTGTTCCTGCACTAACCCATGAACCACCTGTTGTTGTACCCGCTGCTACAACTTGCCAATTAAAATTAGCAGCTGTGTTGCCTATTGCAGAGAGAGCTGTCGCTACAGCTATACCATCTAATCTTGTAGACTTAAGTCTTATAGAAACAATAGGATAATATGTATTAGCTGTTGTTAATGTTCTAGGAGCATTTATTGGTGTACCTACCGCTTGTTGTAATCCACGAAGTTCATAACCTCCCTCAGATATCACACTAGAACATATTTGTTTTAACGTACTTGCTCCACTTGTAGCACCTGTATTTGTTATTTCATATCTAAGAGGTAATGAAGCTGTTGTAATGTAAGTAGATGCAATCACATTAGCGTGGTGAAATTTATGACAAACATAAAAAATTCCATTTATAACAAAACCTATCCTAACTGTTCCAAGACCTAACCACTCAATATCCATAAATAATATTTGAGCTTTTGTAATATCTAGTACTATACCAGAAGGTCCAGTACCATCCATTTTATCAACATTCCACGCTGATTGATTTACTACAGATTCAGTAACTACTCCAGTAACTAAACTTCTTTCAACAAAGCTAAGAGTAGAGTTGTTTAATTGAAAATATAAACCATTTTGAGTTCCATAATAACCAACTCTTTGTCTAAGGTTAGTCTTGGCAGGGCTCATTACAAAAGTGGTTAATACAAGAAGTGATTTACCAGGCTGATATGAGAAAACTTTAGTTGTTTCTCTAATAACCTCAGAGCCCGATGCAGAAGTTACAGCTAAGTCTACTAATCCTTGTGGAGCATTAAATGTAGCAGTCCCACCTGTTGCAGTAGCTGTAGACCACAAACCATTATCTGCATATCTATGACTTGAATCAAATAATGTGTAAGGATTGCTCACCCTCAATCTACCAAATGCATCTATGTTAGGAGAGTCAGAGTATTTAATTTCGTTGTTGTATATAAATGACATAATTAATTATATTATCCACCAATTGTTATTTCTTACTATCATTTGTAATGATATATAGTTTAAATTCATATCTACGTAGTTGGTTCCATCTATTGTACCCGTACTGGGTGTTATCCTAATTCTGTGTTTTTTAGCATATCCACCTTCATCTTTAACTATAATTACAAAACCATCATAATTTGTTGCATTTGGTAAGGTTAAATCAACATTTGCGTTAACATTAACACCATAATAAGTTGTATTTGCAAAAAAATTGAGATTGTATGTTGTTGCTGTTATTAAAAAAGTTAATGTTGATGCTGATATAATACTTACAGCATCAACAAATGGAACCCAATCAACAATACCATCTTTATTTAAGTATTCAGTCTTACCAATAAAATCAAAATACAATGAACCAGCTGGGGATATGTGTGATGGAACACCATATCCAGTCTGTATAGGTATTGGATTTAATTTTGTTTCACGTACTAATGACATATATTAAAAACTTTCTAAATTACTTCTTCTCCAACCACTCGCTGCTTTAACATATAAGTAATTTTCATCTATTGTTAGGTTTCCTATACTACCATTGGTATCTGTTGAACCAGATGGTGTATATGTTGGTATTGTTATACCCTTTGGTTTAAAATCATTATTTGTGGTCCAATTTCCATCCGAATCAATTATAAATTCTGCTGGTTTACTTACACCTAAAGCATGCAACACTCTAATACCACCTTCAATAGCCGTTTCTTGATTTCCACCAAAATTCAAATCTATATTATTATCTTCAGCAATAACACTTTGAGTTTCCAAGTGCGTATTTGAAACCGACACGCCACTAGTTGTTAATTCTTTTATAGCTTCAGTTAATAAAGCAACAACATCTTTATAATTTACTACTTTTAATCCATTATTATGTGTGTAAACCAGTTCTGGAACCACCTCTTCAACTTCTTGAGCAATAAACCCTATTTTTCTGTCTGAACCTCCAGCTTCTTTATCTTTCCATCTAAAATAAACACCTCGCAAATTTTTAACTTTATCTAAGGCTGAATTTATTGTTATAATATCTTCTTTTAATTGAATATCAGAAGCCGTGTTAACAACATTTCCATTTGCATCAACCCCAATATCTATAGTTGCTGGACCAGCTCCAACATTTGTTATTATTAATTTTTCAGTTCTAGTTATTCCAGATACATCAACCCAAATAGTTCTACCACTATAATCTAGTGTCCCAGCACTATAATATGTTAAATTATTTGTATGTACACTACCACTATACGAACCACCACTTAAGCTAATCATAGCCAATCCGACCAAATCAAAACTAATACCACTATAAGCTGTTTTATATGTATAACCATCTTGTGTAACTCCAGTTGTACTACCAGTAAAAATAGGTCCAACAAATTGCGTTGTAGCGCTAGTTGATGGTGTAATAGCTGATAAATATGGTTGACCTAGAGCCATATTTGGGTTATACCATGTAAATATTGTTGTTCCAGAATTACCAGAAAAGGTACTTACCAAGTTTGTGTATGTTTGTGTAATACCTGTTGTTGTTAGGTCTGGACCAGTTGTTAATGCACTATAAGGCATGCCAAATTGCGTACCACCAGACAATGCAGTGAATAATTTTTCATATTGTTTTACTTGTCTATTGCTAGAAAAGTCTAATTTTGTTCTAAATGACATGTTTTCTTCTGTTTTACTATAAATATTCTAGGGTTTGAATATATTTATATGAAAAGACAAATTATGGCTATAATGACAAAAAAAGAATTTGCAGACAAAATAAATGAATTAGTCGGTGGCGATATGTTTGCTGGTGGAAATGACAGAAACCCAACAAACAACAGTGAAATTGAAACTGGACCAGTTGTTAAAACATATGATGATGATTCTGATTACGAAAAAGGTCAAGCAACAACCAGTGATAGAGTATTTGGTAGATATAGACAAAATATCCCATGGTTTGCTGTTTATAGTTATGGTGGAAGAAGAAGTCAGGGTGGAATTATAACGTTTGAAAGTGAAAATAAAAGTGTTATCTTAACCAAAAAAACTGTTGAAGAAAAAATTGAAGATTTAGTTAAAAAAAGCAAATCTAGTGAAGTGACCTCAAAAGATTTCAACCCAAAAGTTGCTAAAATAATGGACAGTATAAATGATATTGATTTAACCGACAAACAACTTGAAGAACTTGAAAAAGCTATAAACGATAAAAAATTAAAAAAAGAAACAAGCAAAAAACTTTAAAAATGAACTCACAAATAAGCAAAGATATTCATAAAACAAAAGATGGCGAAGAGAAAAATCACCAAGCTTTCGCTATGGAATTGTCTAGACTTAGGAAAGCTAAAGAACTTTGTGAAACAACAAATGGATGTGAGGAATATAATAAATTGGGTGGTGAACAAAGATTTAAAGAGGTTGAAAATCTTGTTAAAACAGCAAAAGACTCTAATTATAGAGTTAAAAAAGTTGGAATGGATGCTGGTAGAGAAAATCAATTCATTAAAACACACGAAAAAGACAGAGATAACGCAAACCCAACAAAAGTCGGTAGTATTCCAATGGTAACCAAAGGAAGCGTAAACAGAAAAATAATGTCAAATAAAGAAGTATATAATGAAGGTTTAGAAAAAGAAATTTCTAGTATTAGATATTTAATAGAATATATGACACATAACAAAAAATAAAATTAATAAATTATGCCTACTTATCCTTATAATGGTGGTCAATCACCACTTGAAGACTACGCAATCAATGGCAACCCATTGTATCCTGGTTCTGGTCGACTTGCACTTATTAACCAAACTGCAATCGGTACTGGTAAATATACCTTTCAAGGGCCTTATAAAAACCCACAAATAACTGGTAACGCTAACGATTCATATTCAGATACCAACACAAACGCACTTTCAGACAACCTTAGCCCTTATAATGGTAGAGGAACTGGTGATGGTGTATCACAAGGTGTTTTTGGTGCCATCAATAACTACGCTGGTGGTAATATTGAAGATAGACTTGGTGTTCCTAGTATACCAGGTTCTGGTCGTAACCCACAAATTACATTAAACGCTGCTACATGGGGTTATGGTCCTAGCCAAATTTCTGGTAATAATTACGTTTCACCTAACACGTCATTAAACATTGGACAAGTTGTAATATAATTTAGAAATGAAACTTTACAATCTATATGAGGAAATTATATTAGAAGAAATTAATAGAAACCGACAACTTATAACTGAAGGGGTTTCTATTGAGGATGTAAAAGCCGCTATAGATGGTAGATATAACGTTAATATCTTATATAGAGACTTTGAAGATGCACCGCCAAGCAAAAGGTATATTCAAGTTTATAACTTGTCAAAAACCAAAGCTGGTAATGATGCAATTAGAGCGTTTCAAATTTTTGGAGGTTCTAAAAAAGGAGAAAAAAATGGATTCTGGAAAATTTTTAGATTAGACAGAATCGAAGGATGGTACCCAACAAAGGTCAAATGGACAAAAGCTGTTTCTGATGTTGAACCTTCAGTACCAAAATATAACACAACGGGTGACAGAAGCATGTCACAAGTTTCATATAAGGTTAATTTAATAAGACCACCACAAGAAACAGTATAGTATGGAAACACCAGCACCAGTAGACCTAAGTAAATTAAAAGCTATCTTGGGTAATGCTAAAAAAGTAATGAAAGCGGTTGAAGAAAAATCACCGACAAAAAAATCTAATGATTCTGTTAATGAATCATACTCTAATAGTTATTCAGAATCATCAACACCTATTTATAGTGAGGCTGATGAAAGGGAACCAAATTACGGAATTGATTATAGCCAATATACGACTGAAGCTCCATCACAAGGTATTCAGCATAGAGATTACACTGAAGAAGATGTTATGAACTCAAAATTGCCTCCTATAATAAAGGAAGCTATGCTTAAAAATCCAATCCCTAAAGCAAGTATGTCTTTTTCTAAATTTAGTTTAGAAGGATTAGAAGATTTGATTGAAAAACCTGTTAAAAAACCAGTTCCGCAATTTAAATCACCTAATGTTCCGTTAATAGAATCAGCTGGTAGCAATAACGCACAACAAATGATAACTATTAGTTTACCAGAACTAAACAAATTAATAGAAAACAAAGTAAATGAAATGTTAGCTAAACAATTTGTTAAAATGATATCCGAACAATCAATCAAGAAGACAATAAATACCTTGATTAGTGAAGGTAAATTACCAAGCAAGAAAAAATAAAAAAAATTGGGGGCTATGAGCCCCTTTTTTATTTACTAATAAGTTCCGTCTGACAATACAGGTGTGTCTTTATAAGATTTGTTATATATTTATGTAAATGGAAAAAGAAATAGAAAACAAAGTGATAGAATTATATCTTAGTGGAATTGGTTCTACAACAATAGCTAGTATTTTATCTTTACCTAAACGAAATATATTAAAACTTTTAAAAGAAAAAAACTTAATTAGAAATAGATTACATTCAGAAGAGTTTTATTCTAATTTTTGGGAGGAGAATGGTAAATGGTATGGCCATTGGATTTGCAATACATGTAATGAAAAAATAAAATTTTCAGTAAATAAAAAATGTTTATTATATAGAAATTTAAACAATAAAAAAACTTGTAAAAAATGTTCATTAGATAAACAAATTGGTAAAGGAAACCCTTTTTATAATAAAACACACACTAAAGAATCAATTAATAAAATATCGCTAAAGAAAATAGGTGTAAAGACTAGTGACCACATGAGTAAACCAGAATATAAAAAATTATTTAGTGATAACGCTAAAGAGCGATGGAAAAATGGTTCTATGGAACAAACAAGAATTAAACTTAGTAACCTAATGAAGGAAAGAATAGCTAAAGGTAAGATAAAAAGTTATAATAGGTCTAAAGCCGAAGACGAAATATTAGAAACTCTTAAGTTATTAAACATAGAATCAATCCCCAATTTTTTACTTGAGGGAAAAATATTTGACATCTATGTTCCAAAATTCAATCTTTTAATAGAATATAATGGTGATTATTGGCATTGTAACCCATTAAAATATTTAAAGGACTATTTTAACCATAAAAAACAAAAAACAGCACAAGAAATTTGGGATTATGACCAAAATAAACTTGACTTAGCAAAAAATAACGGTTATATTTGTGAAGTAATTTGGGAAACCGATTACAAACAAAATAAAAATGTTATTTTAAACTTAATAAAAACTTATGGAGAACCAAATTAATATGGCCCCAGTCAGTCACAAAAAGTTACACGTTTTAGTTGTACCTAGTGACAGGACTGGGGTCAGCTGACAAGCTACTATAGAAGCACAAATCCACACCTAGCGTTAGAAAATAATTATCCAGATGAATTTCATGTAGATATTGATTATGAACCACACTTAAATAATGATGAGTGGTTAAAACAATACGATATTATTCACTACCATAGAACACTTGGACCATATGAAAATATGGAAATGTTAAATAAAAGACTAGAAAAACTAGGGATTGTATCAATTATGGATATTGATGATTATTGGGCCCCAGGTTCACATCACCCAGCATATTTTATTATAAAAAACGCTAAATTAGATGAAAAAATAAAGGATAACGTAAGGTTTGCCAATTATGTAACAACCACAACCGATATTTTTGCTGAAGAAATTAGAAATTTTAACAAAAATGTTTACGTTTTGCCAAATGCTATTGACCCAACTGAGACTCAATTTGTTCCTAAATTAGAAAAATCTGATAAAATTAGAATTGGCTGGCTAGGTGGAAGTTGTATGACTCCAGACACTGAAATTTTAACCAACGAAGGTTGGAAAAGATTTGATATGTTAGACCAAACTGAAACTGTTGCGACATTAAACCCTAACACAAATGAATTAGAGTATCATAAACCAACTGGGTATATATGTGAACCATTTGATGGTGAATTAAACTGTGCTAAAAATGGTTTGGTTGAATATGAAGTTACACCAAATCATAACATGTATGCTTCACTTTCTAAATCACTAACACATAAAAAATTAAATCTAGAATTAATACAATCTGAAAAAATACATGGTAAAAATTTTCACATAAAAAGAGACGCTGTATGGGTTGGAAAAGAAGAAGAATATTTTATCTTACCAATGTTAAATGAATACGCTGAATTAGAAGAAAATGAAAGCTATATTGATAAATTAATTTCTAAAAAACGTTACAATATGTTATCAGAAAAATATGGTTCAGATAGATATATCAATATGGATGATTGGTTAGAATTTTTTGGTTTTTGGATGGCTGAAGGTTGGACTAGTAAAACAAAAGGTTTACATCAAGTAGGTATTGCACAAACAAAAGATAACGGATATCTATCATATATGTATGAATTATTGATTAAAATGGGGTTCAATCCAACATATACTAAAGATAAAAAACAGATTAGAGTTTTTGATAAACAATTATGGAATTATTTATCAAATTTTGGTTACGCTAATGATAAATTTATACCTAAAGAAGTTTTAAACTTATCACAAAGACAGTTAACAATTTTTTTAGAATGGTTCATTAAAGGTGATGGTCATGTTGAAAATAATAAATATACTAGAACTAGAGCATTTACTTGTTCGCCATCATTAGCAGATAACTTACAAGAAATTGCGTTAAAAATTGGTATTTCAGCCACAATAACGAATAGAGGAAAAAGAACTACTAAAATTAAAAGCAGAGCGATTAAATCACAATATGATGCACTGGTTGTTAATTTTACTAAACATCCTAGTGTTAGTAAACACAATAAAAACAATCCATTAATAAAAAAAGATGACCAATATAATAGATACTATAAAGGTAATGTTTATTGTGTTGAAGTTCAAAATCATATTATTTATGTTAGAAGAAATGGTAAAGCCATGTGGATTGGTAATTCGCACTTAAAAGATTTAGAAATTTTAAATGGTGTTGTTAACAAACTACAAAATGATGGATTGTTAAATAAAGTACAGTTTGTGCTTTGTGGATTTGATACAAGAGGTTCACATACGGAGATAGACCAAAAAACTGGTCAACAAAAAGTAAGACCAATCACACCAATGGAAAGTGTTTGGTATCAATATGAAAAGATTTTTACAAATAACTATAGTATTGTTAGCCCTGAATACAAAGACTTTTTGATGAAATTCACTCAAGAAGAATTCCCTAATATTCAAAATGAATCTTATCGTAGAGTTTGGACCAAACATATTTCAACATATGCTACCAATTATAATTTGTTTGATATTTCATTGGCACCGCTAGCTGAGAATACTTTCAATAAAGTAAAAAGCCAGCTAAAAGTTATTGAAGCTGGGTTCCATAAAAAAGCTTTAATAGCTCAAAATTTTGGTCCTTATCAAATAGACCTTAAAAATGCTGTTAAATTTGGTGGTGGTTTTGATGAAACTGCAAATTCTATTCTTGTGGACACCAATAAAAACCATAAAGATTGGTATGATTCAATTAAAAAACTTGTTAAAAATCCAGAAATAATAACCGTTTTACAAGAAAATTTACATAATACTGTTAAAGACACTTACTCTTTAAATAAAGTAACTGAAAGCAGAAGAGAGTTATATTTTACTCTTGTTGCAAAAATAAAAGAAAATAAATTACAACCATTAACCGTTTAATATGAACAGACAGCAAGATGTTATTATGTTATTCGATTTTTTAATCGAATTATTAAAAGAAAGAAACACCGTAGTTGAAGCTAAACAAGAAACCACAATCAGCACACCAGAAACAAACACACAAGTTGAAGAAACAACTGATAATTTCGGTGCGTCACACATTTTGGAACTTATGAGAAAAGTTGATTCAATATCTAAACAAAAAGCTCAAATACAATCCGAATTAAAAGAACAAGAAAAAAGCTTTGATAAAGAAATCAAAAGACTTAAAGAAGAACACGAAAAAAAAATAAAAAATATGGAATCCGTTTTGAACACTGATTTAGACACACCCCAAAATAATATTGTGGGTTTTGAATTAGAAAAAGATTAAACCACTTGCTAGTTTGAAAAGAATTTTGTATCTTTGTAAAAAATAACAATTCTTTTAAACTAGTAAGAAATGTCTTTAGACCAAGCAAAAATTATTGCCAATACAAAAAAATATTTTGAAACGGCAACCAAAAACGGTTTCATGAACGATGAACTTATGTCTTTTTTAGGCGAAGATTTCATCAAGGCTCCAGCATCAAGTATGGCAGATTACCATAACGCCTTTGAAGGTGGTTTGATTGACCATTTATTAAAAGTGGCTTCTTATGCTGTAAAAATAAACAATACATTACCAGATGATGAAAAGGTTGACCAAACTTCATTATTAAAAGTATGTTTTCTTCATGGTATCGGTAAAGCCAAGCTGTACAAACCATGTACGTCAGAATGGCATCGCAAAAACCAAGGTAAAATGTATGAATTTAACGATGACTTGGTGTCTATGCGTGTTGGTGAACGTAGTGCTTACTACATTTTATCACATGGAATAAAACTTACGGAAGAAGAATATTCAGCTATTTTGTTTTTTGACAAAGTTGACGATAGAATGTCTGATTACCATAACTCTATGGTTGGTGAATTACTTAAAATGGGTAATATTTTGGCAATAAAAAACGCACAAAAAAATAGAAATGTATGATACAAGAACTATACGATAAAATGAAAGAAAGACTTCTTCAAGTATCAGACCCAAATGATGCGTATTCTTATGAAGATTTTGAAAAAGAATTTTCAAATATCGATTATACCAAATCGAGTGAAAACCCTGACTTCTTTAAAGTAAAACTTGGGTTTTCAAACAAATCTACAAACCCAGACCCAGAATATGCGACTGCTGGTTCATCTGGTTTTGATTTTAGAGCTAATTTAACAGAACCAATGGTTTTAAAAGTCGGTAAAAGAGCGATGGTGCCAACTGGGTTGTTTTTTGAATTGCCAGAAAACTTTGAAATCCAAGTTCGTCCTCGTAGCGGTTTGGCTGCAAAGAATGGAGTTACAGTATTAAACACACCAGGTACCGTTGACTCTGATTATCGTGGTGAGATTAAAATCATCCTAATTAATTTAGGTGACGAAGATTTTATTATAAACCATGGTGA
>Ga0114963_10001910_pt1 | contig 14168 bp, 25 predicted proteins | sample C_131016_EF_Meta_FD_87019 | JGI IMG/M metagenome (GOLD analysis project Ga0114963, IMG submission 87019) | Freshwater microbial communities from Lake Croche, Canada to study carbon cycling - C_131016_EF_MetaG | ecosystem: Environmental > Aquatic > Freshwater > Lake | place: Lake Croche, Canada...
CTCGTTATGGCGCACACATTCTTTCTGCCCATACCAAGTCTTGGCAACCTACCTCCAAGCCGGATAAGATGGCTTGGATCAAGGCAAACATGAGTCCTGTTCCACACAACATTCACTTGGTGCTGCGTAAGGACAAGCAGAAGTATGCCAAGTTGAATGGCATTCCAAATATTCTGATTGACGATTACCCACCCAACATCAAGGAATGGAATGCTGCGGGTGGAATCGGCATCCTACATACAAGCGCAGAAGATACGATTCAGCGACTGAAGAAACTTGGTTATTGAAAGGCGATTTCGTTATGAAGACAGCAATGATTACGGGGGTCAACGGACAAGACGGTTCCTATTTGAGTGAACTTCTTCTTGAGAAGGGCTACCGAGTCATCGGTCTCAAGCGCAGAACATCAACAATCAATACGGGGCGAATTGATCACCTGATGGGAAATCCAAATTTCTCCATCAAGTATTATGATCTCCATGATGCTTACTTCATCAATCACATAATGAAGGAAGAGAAGATTGATGAGGTCTACAATCTAGCCGCACAGAGCCATGTCGCGGTTTCATTTGAAATCCCCGATTACACTTCAGACGGTATCTGCCGTGGCACTCTCAACATTCTGAATGCCATTCGTAACATCTCACCGACTACGAGAATGTATCAGGCTTCGTCATCAGAAATGTATGGAGATAGTTCTGACTATACCGAAAAGGGCTTTAATGAGAACAGCCGCATGATGCCTGTCTCTCCCTATGCCGTAGCCAAGTTGTATGCTCATCAGATGGTGAATGTCTATCGCAAGGCATATGGACTGCATCTATCTTCAGGTATCTTGTTCAACCACGAAAGCCCACGCCGTGGCGAGACATTCGTCACACGCAAGATTACGATGGCAGCAGCCAAGATCAAGAAGGGCTTGCAGAAGGATCTGTATCTTGGAAACCTTGATGCCAAGCGCGATTGGGGTCATGCCAAGGATTATGTCAACGCCATGTGGTTGATGTTGCAGCAGGAAAAGCCTGACGATTATGTCATTGCTACAGGTGAAACTTATAGTGTTGAGGATTTCCTCACCGAGATATTCACCTATTCGGGTCTAGGAAATTGGCGTAACTATGTCAAGATTGATCCTCGCCTGAAGCGTCCAAACGAAGTGCCATATCTACTAGGCGATTCCACCAAGGCACGAACTGTTCTTGGTTGGAAGCCTGAATACAATATGCAGACACTTGCAAGACGAATGTTTGATTCCGATTGTGCCATGCTTGATTGCGGTGCGATCATCTACTAAAGGAGCAGCCATGTATACACCAGGTCAAGGTTACAAGGATGGATTCAATGATCGCATGAGCGGTCTTCCCAACAAGGCAGAATCAAAGTTTGGATTCTCCAAGAACGCATACGATCAGGAATATCTCACCGGTTATTCCGATGCAGAGCGCAGAGTTCTTGAAAATGCCCGTAAGGAAGTCAATGAGGATCGCCGCTACCTAGCGGAATCCCATAAACACGGGGCTGACTAATTTCTAAAATTCATCGTGTGGGCGCATAATCAATCCTAAATAAAGGTCTAGGAGATTCAGATATGCACATCAGCACATTTCTCACCATTCAGGCTCAACTTCGTATTCTGCATTGGCAAACCAAGTCGTATGCAGAACATAAGGCTCTAGGCAAGGCGTATGATGCGCTAGATGATCTCGTTGATCAGTTCGTTGAAGTTCACTCCGGTAAGTATGGCAACACCCTTGCCAAGAACAATTTTCAATTCTCTGCCGTGAACTACAAGGATGCAAATGTTATGGCACTCATTGATTCTTACATTTCGTATCTTACAAATGAGTTGCCCCAAGTTTGCAAAGAGGGCGATACTGATCTTTTAAACATTCGGGATGAAATGCTTTCTGTCCTGAATCGGACCAAGTATTTGCTCCGTCTGACTTGACACGAATAGCATTGCCTCGTATACTCATACCAAATGAGCGAAGATATCACATCATCATATTTCCCGATCTCCCGTTTCGCTTCTCGTTACGGTGATGATCGCAAGGTCTTCAAGGTCTCCGAGAACGAATACAAGTTGGTCGGATCAATGCGCTACTGTCGTACAGGTGGGGATGCAGATCGCGTCCTCTACATGGATCCTGAAGGCGGACCATTCATCTGTGTGGGTGACTCCATCGCAGAAAGCCTTGGCGTAGTATCAGACAATCGCTATATCTGTGAAGTCAAGGGACTTGGCACAGAGAAGGATCCAATGACAGGCGAAGAACTTTCCGTCATCGGCATCAAGGTTTCCCCTATCAAGGAAAAGGTGGAACTCTGATGCTTGGTGGCGAAGCAGGAAAAGGCGATTCGTATCGCCCCGTTGACCGCAGGATGTGGTCAAAGAATTGGGATGCTATCTTTAGTAAGAAGAAGCCTTCCAAGAAGAAAGTCAGGAAGACTAATGTTAACCATTCCAGAAAGGAGAATACAAATGGATAAGGTTAAGACAAGTGTTTGCCCAGTTACTGGTGGTTGTGATAAGATTTCGTGCCTTCTATCAAAGGTCGGAATTACTCGTAGCCTCCTAATTACTCTCGCAATCCTTCCATATGCTTGGAAGGGTACTGTCCTCTGCGCCGAAGGAATTACGGCACTATGGGGCATCGTCACTAACGCCGTTAAGTGATTTCAATTGGTTGGCGGCGTGGTAGGAACACGCGGACTTGACAAGAGTTGCAGTTGGTAATAAAAGGTTTAGTAGGGTGTCACATCCTTACAATGAAATCAACCCATAAAGCCAACAAAGAGGGTGACCTGGGTCATACACAAATCCCTCCCAACCCCACTACGGGGATGAACAGGTTTAGACTGGATGGACAAGAGAACGGAGCATGACGAAGAAGGATGCTAGGCTTCGTAAAAATGCATTCAAAATAAGACTGCCAATCGCAGACTTGCCCTCGCTGCTTAATCAGCGAACGAATCTTGCCTAACCCCGATGGGGTAAGATTCGCAATCATCGGGACTTGACTTCAAGCCTCCACCGTGCTTGGAGATCATAAGATGAACGGTGGAAAACTTGTCAAGGGTGTCCATGCCCAAGACATTTTAAAATGACATGGAATAATCATGTAGTAGCCGTTCTGGCGTTTCATACCAACACCCGATTTCGAAATCGGCATCTCCATTACCAAATCCGTCATCTCCATACATATTATGGAGGTGATACATGAAGACAGTAAAATGCATTTGCAACTGGTGCAAGAAAGAGTTTGATAAACCCATATCGGAGTTCAATAGATCGACAAAGAAAAATCAGTCACACTTTTGTTCGTTGAACTGCTCTGCAAGTAACAGAAACAAAAACAGGCAGTTGACTCCGAAGATGCTAAAGCAGTTGCGAGAAATGGCGAAAAAGAGTGTAGGCGCAAACAGAGATGATTACACTCCATTTAGGTATTTCAAAAGAAAGCAAGCAACACACAGATATCAAAAAGATGTGTTGTCTTTGGAAGACATCAAAGAAGTTTGGGATCGACAGAATGGTATATGCGAACACACCGGATTCGTCTTATCATTGCCCAATTCAATAATGGGATTTGACGATACAATTCCCCCACATAAAAGAGCAAGTTTGGACAGAATAGACAACACCAAAGGTTACACCAAAGACAACATTCACTTTGTGTCTTATATGAGTAACATGGCAAAAAACAGATTCGATGAGAAATGCGTGTTGGATTTCATTCAAGCCATACGAGCGCAACAGTAAGGACTTTTATGCAAATAGAAGATTTCATAATTCATACCAACATAGGCGAGTTTGCTCGTAAGGTTTCATGGATTTTGCAATTGGAACACGAAGGAAAGTTCACTTCGTCCAAAGCGTTTGAAGAGATCAAGAAACTCTACATAGAGTTAGAGAAGTCACAAGATACAGTTCGTGGAAATACAGGAGCAGACAATGCAACAGGAAGATCGGTTTGAGCGACATCCCATCAACGAAATCAGTCTCGCAAGAGTGGCGAACCATGTTGAAAATCGCCCGTTTACACTCCTTACTGCGTTTCGCTTCAAGAACAGAACGACTGGCGAACTTGTCTCCCTACAGACCAACCGAGCCAACAACGCAAAACTTGAAAATGACATTCGTGCTGCGGGGTTCGGATTTGACAAGATGATCGGCAAGTACGAAGAAGACTATGGCGATCACAAGGTCATGGTTTCCGAAGATTCGTTCATGGTCATCGGCAAGGACAATACTCCTGCTAGCGTTGGTGCAATCAAGGGATTCGCCAAGAAGATGGGGCAGAAGTATGGTCAAGACTGTGTACTCTTCAAGGATCCAAACCGTGAAGATGCCGTTGTCATCGGAACCTTTGAGGGTGCTTGGCCTGGTCTGAATGTCATCGCCTCTGTTGGTACATTCCATCCGATGCGCCTAGACGGCATTTATACTGAACTCAAGAAGAAGAACTCTCTAGGTGCGCGCACTTTCAAGTTTGAGGCTATTGAGTATCCACTTACGGTTATGGAAATCTGGGCAAAGAAACTCCAGAGAAAGTTGAAGCCTGAAGATTATGAGCGAGACACCGACTAAAAAGTCATGGAACGACATCAAGCCAAAGATTGAAGAAACACTCAAGGCTGACGGATTTGAAGATGCATTCATTGGGGTGGTAAGACGCTGCGGCAAACCCGCAATGTTCGTCTACGATTATCAAAAGTGTGTCAACATTCTGATGGCACGGGGGATTCCTACTGAAGAGGAAGCCATTGAATTCATGGAATACAATGTCGTAGGTGGTTGGCACGGCGAAGGCACGCCAGGCTTCATGGTTCGCTGCTCCATGCAGGAAACTTTTGAAGCCCTACAAGATTGAATTGTTAAGCCGCAGTTCAACTTATCGCCCAAACAACATACTGTCCCTATGAATTACCTCTCTCTTATTTCTTTCTCCGTTTCGGGTCTCGCCTCTGTCACCGCTTTTCAAATTTGGCTATATCGTTTTGCCTATCAGCAGGGCTATGATGTTGGCAAGCATTGCGGTTTTACAAATGGTCTCTACCAAGGCAAAATTCGTGAGAATCACCGCTTGACAGAACAGGCGAATAAGAGTAAGATGTCCACATCATGGGCGAACAGCAATTCATCAAAGCGTATGTCCACAGTCTGACCAAGGTCGGGCTTGATGGTCTATTCATCACCAAGAACTATCTGACTCATCCCGACAAGGGAAATGCTGTACTTCAACTCTCTGTAGAGGGGAAGGGTCAGGGCGAAGAGATCATCACCAAGGAAGAAGCCCGTCAAGATTGGGAATCGTCCATCAAGCAGGGATACACTCCTGTTCTTGATGAAAACGGTAATCTCAAGGTTGAAGAGGTGCATCATCCATACTTCAATCCTTTCATGTTCGCCTCAAGCCCATATGCAAAGAACACATGGTCTTATCGCGCCGAGATTTTGCACAAACTCAAGGATGAGTTTGAAGTAAACGATATTACTTCCTATGCCCTCCGCGCATAACATGAAGCAAGTGGATTGTCCCTGCAATATCTACAGTCTTGCAAAAGAACTGTGTCTGCACATTGATCGCCCCAAGCGTCATTGCAGCATCATTCTTCGCAAGGGTCGCGTGATCTCCGTTGGAACGAATCTGATGAAGACTCATCCGATGGCGAAGAAGTATGGATATTTGTTTGATGAACTGCATTCGGAACTTGATGCTTTCCGAAAGTGCGAGGAGCGCAACGGACTTGAACTTTGGAATTTTCGTTTCAATCGTTTTGGCAACGAACGGTTGAGTCGCCCGTGTCCGAAGTGTCTGCCTTGGTGTGTTGAGGTGTTTGATACGATCTACTACACAACAGGCAACGGCATCTCTGAACTGCCTCTTGATAATCTACGAAACAAAGTCCGATAATAAAATCGGAAATAGGGCTTGACTTTTCCAAATAGATAGGTTATGATTAGGTGTCAAAGATGCGGCGAAGAGGATTCGCTCCCTGCCAAGGTTCGCCAAGGCTAGCCGCCCTCGTCTGTGCGAGGTTAAACAGAATTTAGGCACAGAGCGGCGGGGGAGAGTTTCCCCCGCGTATATTTGCTTGACGGTAACTGCCTCGTCATGCCATTAAATCTCGCAGAGAGCAGAGAGATAACTTCCCCACGGGTTGCAAACCGTGGGGTTGTTGTTATCGGACTTTCCCCTTAAACATGGGGGTTGACAGAAATAGCAGGGGTTGCTATACTTCAATTGTTGAAGGAGACCCCCATGACTACCCAAGCCACCAACTCTGCCACCGCCGTCAATCTCTTGAACGGCGTACCCAATCTCCCCGCTAGCGTTTGGGGAACCGACAAGGCATTGATAGTGCTGCGACTCAATACTTGGCTCCAAGGAGCGCAGGACATCATCAACAACGACTACGCAAAAAACTTTCCGACTCTCAACGCTCCTTTCCTTGAAATGTCGGATGGTCGCCGTTACATCCGTGTGGATCGGGTTGACAATGGCGGTCATCGTTCTCGTAGCATCCATGTCTTCATTGACAAGAAGACGGGAGACATCCTCAAGGCTGCGTCCTATAAGGCTCCCGCCAAACACGCCCGTGGCAACATCTTTGACGCTTCGTGGGGTCTCCAAGAGATGACCCCCTACGGCGCAAGTTACCTCCGCTAACTTTGAAAGGAAAGTTCAAATGACTCTTGAAGCAAAAGCCCTGACAGAACGCCTGAAGAAGGCAACGACCGCAACTCTCAACGATGGCGCACAGAATCCCAAGTATGGTGCTTGGTATGTCGTTTCGCGCTACAACACCGCCGCCGCCAAGTATATCGTGCTGACTGCCATGATCGGTGCGGTTGGTAACCTCTACGGCACCGTGCTGACCGCTGAAGGTACAGACGGCAAGATCGTCACCACTTATCCGAAGACCTATAAGCAGGTTCTCGCCGCTTTCAACTGAACGAAAGGAAAGTTCAAATGAAGACTGTTTACAACAACCTTCCCGAAACCACCCGCAACGCTGCTCTGAAGGCGAAGCGCACCAAGCGCGTAAACCCGTATCTGTATGATGTCCGCAAGGACAATGAACTCCGCGAACTGCTCACCGATGCCGCTGAATACGGCGAAACGGTGCAATTGCCCGTAGGTGCATACATGGTTGACCGCGAAGATCCGGTTGACAACTGCTACGCAGGATCGGTAACATGGGTTCTCGTCAGCCCCAAGGGAAAGACTCGCTACTGCTCCAACGGTCTTCCCGAAGAGGATACTACGAAGTGGGTGAAGTGGGTGCAGAAGTTCCTTGGGATTGCACCAAAGACCACGAAGAAGACCACTACCAAGAAGAAGTAATCCACCATGTTGGAATTTGTTTACACCACAATTCAACTCATCGTCACTATTGGGTTTCTTGCCTTTGCATTTGGCTTGATCCTTGGAGTGTGGTATCTCGCCGTTCTCATCCTGATGGATGCATTGGGAGCATAATCGTTATATGCTTTCCAACGAGTACATAGAAGACTGCATGGCTTCCGAAGCATACATGGTCACCAAATCTTTCTGCATACACAGCCCTGATGTTCAGGAAATGTTGTTTTTCCTGACCTATCAATCGGAGCGCGGGGACGAACCGTATTTCGTTGGGATTCGTTATATCTCAACAGTCACAGACTTGTACACGCTATCGCACAAGGGATTTAAGTTTTCTGCCAACGAGATCAAGTTGGTGGTTGACGAAGCCCGAAATGTGTGGTACGATTTCACCAACAAAGGTTGGATTCCGACATCCCCCAAGGACAAGAACAATGGTTAACAACGAATTCATTCCTGCTTCACTCCGCATCGGCGGTGCGCCTACGAATCCTCCGCATAAGCCGTCCTTCAATGTATTGCTGCGTGGAATTGAAACTCGCTATGCAGATTACTTGGACGATCAGTTGGCTTGGGGTCAGCGAGATACCCGCGATCTCATCATCAGCATGAAGATTGCTCTTGAGCAAATGCAGCAGCAGCGCGATGAAGCACGGCAGGAAGTTTGTCGCAACAACCATCAAAATGGCGGCGTGATGCCCCATCACTACGCAGAGTCGCGTGGTTGGGATTGCTTCAACGATAAGAACGAAGCCGATACGAACAATACCCTTTTCCGCACAACGGATGGAGAATGACATGAACAAGAGGACACAGAAGGATAGATACGCGAAGATCAACGAATTCCTTGGTTATGCCCTTGGCGTATCCTTGATTTTCGTCACGGGAATGATGCTGTTGCTTGCATATGCCGAAGTCTTGCACATCAAGCACATGAGTAAGTAATGAAAAGCCCAATTGAAGTTCTCAACGATCCGAATACGCTTGAATCCCTAGCACGGGTTCAGTATCAGATTTTCAAAACCAACATTCAAACTTTGAAGGATGTTGGTGCTTTTTCTGATGAAGATCCGAAGATCATGCTTACATACATGGGTGACTTTGATTCTCTCTCCTACAAGGAGCAAGAGCATTATCGTGACCAAGCATGGAAGGTAATTCAAACGGTCGTGGTATCCTTTCTTGCAAATTCAATGACCCCCGACCAGTATGGAGGCTGAAATGACTCTGCCCTATGAAAACTTTTTCTCGCTTCAGAACACTCGCAACTTCCTGACGGAACTGATGGACACCAAGAAGTCTCCAAAGGTTCCAAAGGCTGTGCGTCAACGGGCGCGGAATCTACTTAAGCACTTCCCCGCAGACTACGAGATCTGCGAATGGATCAGCACCTATCAGAAGGTCGCCTACGAGCGTTACGAGAATCCCCGTGCAGCGGTCATCAAGTTGCGTAAGAACGACCCCGTGGAATACTCCGCAGTCCACATGGGTTGGATCTTTTGGGATGAGGCAGCAGTCAACTTCTACGGTCCTTTCCTGACTCGCAAGCAATGTGAAGAAGCCCTTGAGAAGTATGCCGAAGATCTTGAATCCGAAGGCAAGGGAAAATCTTCAAAAATCCTAGATACTATATCGGAGGGTTGAGGAGCCGAAGTAGCACTCGCCCTCCCACGAAACTTCCAAGCCCCCTACGAAAGTGGGGGGCTTTGCATTTGGGGGAATGATAAATACCTTGACTCAAGCCACAGGAACCCCCCAACGATGAACTTTCAAGATCTAAAGCAGAACCTAGAAGAAAAGTTGATCATGCCCAACAACGGGGCAAGATACGGTCAAGTTGTCTTCATGGCGGGTGGAGCGGGAAGCGGCAAGGGGTATGCTATTGGCAACCTGATGAATGGCATGGATTACAAGGTAATTGACCCCGATCACTTCAAAGAAGCCGTAGTCAAAATGGGCAAACTCCATGCTTCTCTTGGTATCAGCAGCAAGTTCGTGCAATTCAAGGACATCAACTTCCGCAATCCAAAGGATGTTGAGAAGATCCACTTGGCTCTCAAGGACTGGCCTCTTGAACAGAGGCAAATTGGATTTTTACTGGCTCCGCATATCAAGGCTCTGATGTTGCAGAAACTTGGAATCAAAAAGGGAACGACAGGACGCGAGTGGGAGACTTATGGTAGTGAGAAAGCGTTTCTTCCCAACATCATCTTTGACAGAACCTTGAAGAATGCAAGTGAGATCAAGGATATCAGCGATCTTCTTGTTCAGGCAGGATACAAAACCAACAACATTCATATTATTTGGGTGTTGACAAACTGGCGTGTTGCGATGATCAACAATGACAATCGTCCTCGCCGTGTTCCTGATCACATTCTGCTATTGACCCACGAAGGCGTTGGCAAAACAATGGGAGAAATTGCTGCGGGTGCATATCCTCCAAATGTCAATGGCGATGTATACATGGTTCTTGGAGGCGGCGAAGGTCAAGTCTTCTACTCTGACAAGAATGGAAAGCCACTTGATGGAAAGACATTGACGCAGAGTATGATCTCTCCTGAAGTCAAGAATAAGAAGGGTGAACTCATAAAGGCAATGGCAGTTCCCCAAAGAGTCATCAAGGATTTCATTGGTATTCGTTTGAAGATAGCAGGAACAAAGACTCCAATTCCTGAAGACAAGATCAAACTTGCATTGGCACACCATTTGACAAACGACATTGACTCCATTCAAAAGTTGATTCTTGCAAATGTTCCACCACACGCAGTTGTTCAGGACTTCCAACAAATCCACAATGATGCCGAGGGAGATCTTGCCCGTGTTCGTTATGGATTGAGCAAAGCACCGAGGGAGTAAACATGAATGAATTGATTGCCATGATGTGGGTTGCAATGGTGTTGTATGTGCTGCGCGAAACTAGCGCAGTCTACGAATATTTGAAGTTGTTGCGGATTCCCAACTTCATTTCTAAACTCAAGGATTACAAAAGCGAACTTGAGTTCAATCCGCAGATGTCCTACGGCGAATACATTCGCATCTTCCATGACAACTTTTTAATTCGGTGGGCGACTTGCCCGTACTGCTTTGGGCTACCCTTGGCGGTTGCGGCATCCATCGGATTTTCAAATTGGACAGTAACTCCGATAACTTATTTGGGTGGATTATTAAGTTATTGGTCATTTACAAGAGCCATAGAGCGGCTTGAGGAGGGTTTTAATGACTGAAATGCCCTCTGTCACCTTTGATACGCCCGAAGCCCTGTACGGGCATCTACGCCCCAAGGAAAAGGAACTGGTAACAGCCCAGATCCGCCCTTTGACGGCTTGGATGATGGGCATGAAAGATTATCTGGACCCAAATACCTGTGGTTGCCGCAAGGGGCAAAAGGCACGGGAAGCCCTGATTTTACAAATGGTCAGATTACCCGACTCTTTAACTATTGAACATAAAGAGGCAATTAAACAAATTATGGGAACCAAAATTTCCCTCTTGATTGAAGGACGCAGAACTGCTATGCTAGCGTAAATCACCCCGATCAAAGGAGATACACCCATGCTTAAGGCGCAACGAGAGTTCGTGCAGATGGCGAGGAAACACCTCAAGGAGCATGAGTGTCGGCTAGTGTGGGGCAGGGGCAAATCCGTGAACTGTAGTGGATGTCGTGCTTCGGGTTACTTTGACGAAGACGGCAAACAGATTCGTGTGGCGAGGAATAACAAACTTTGGTTTGAAGTTTTCATTCACGAATACTGTCACTTCCGTCAATGGATTGAGAAGTCTCCCGTCTATCGCAAGACCGACAACTCTACTACAATCATTGACAACTGGTTCAACGGCAAGACTTACAAGAACAGAATCATAGACAAGGCATTTGAATCCGTTCGTGAAATGGAACGAGATTGTGAAATGCGTTCAATCAAACTCATCAAGAAACACAATCTACCTGTCAATGTGGATCGGTATATCCGTGCTGCAAACTGCTACATCTATGCTCACTTCTTCATGCGTGAGTATCGTAAGTTTTGGCCTTTTGAAGCCGATATAATGCAAGCCACTTCAATCTTGTCAGAGATGCCCTCAAGTTTCCGAGCGCAAGCACACCGTAAGATACCGAGAAAAGTATATGATGTTCTTTCAAACTATCGCAACTAAAGTCTTTGGTTGGCTAAACATATCTGTCCTTCTTAAAAGGATAGTTAAGGAGGATCGTATGAGTTGGAATTACCGAGTCATCCGAAAGACCACGCACATGGGAAGCCGTTCATACCATTCTTACAACATCTACGAGGTGTATTACGATGAAAAGAATCGGGTGACTGCCACAAGCGAAGATCCAATTTGCCCATCAGGCGAGACTGTCATGGAACTCATACATGACATCTATGCGATGATTAGTGCTTTCACTCAACCGATCCTTGAATGGGACTTGGTTTTCCGCAAGGGACTTGAGCCTTCCATGCATGAATTGAAGGAAGCCAAGACCATCACCCACGAATGGGTGCCTCCGACCAAGGATGAAATTCGTAAAATTGAATACGAAATGGACTGCGAACGAGTCCGTGCCGAAACCATTTATAAGAAAGAGTGCTGCAACAAGACTTTGAAAGAAGTCTTGGATTTCATGGATACCCATAAGTAGACTGTTTGAAAATCCTAAATATGGGTATCCGATTGCTCATTTTTTAGGAGATCCTATGGAACGGTTGACTTACAAGTTTCCCTCACTCTCGCTAGCCAATTTCGCCGCCAACGCTGTCCGCAAGGACGGAGTAGGCACAGTTGTAAATGTTCAAAACGGCTTCGTCACCGTTGAAACCACAAACGCCGCTGCGGTTAATCAGATCACAGAGAGCGTTCGGGGCTACGAAGTCTTCCGAGAGGCTGTAGCGGCTCCTGCGGGGCTTCCTGTGCGTCCTGCGAATGCTGTGGCGGCTCGTCTTGTCAACTACAAGGTTCCAATGACATTCGTCAAGCAGTATCCACTTTTGAAAAAGAAGAAGGATGCATTGCCAGGCAGCAAGATCATGTGGAGCAAGGATGATAACGATCTTGATGTTATCGCTGCCAAGGATGTTGATTCGTATACCAAGGATGGTTGGGTCATCATTGAGAAGTTCAGCGAGGAGACAATGGAAGTTGAAATCCTTGAGGCTAAGTTGACTCCAAATACAGGCGTTCCTGCTGGTGCAAGCCAAGATAAGTTCAAGAAGGCTGCTGCTGTTGTCAAGAAGGCAGGATACAAGGCTACTCTTGGCAAGGGAGTTCCCGCCGGTGCAAAGAGTGAGGAAGTTGAAGAAGAGGAAGAAATCATAGAGAAGGTCAAGTTGACTCCCGATCAGTTGAAGAAGATCAAACCAGGAGTCAAGAAGGACACCAAGAAGGAAGAGATTGAGGAAGAGGAAGAAGAGGAACTTGTAACCGAAGTTCAGACTCCTGAAAGAGCAAAGGAGATGAAGAAGATACTAAATGCCGCATACAGAAAGCAACAAGCCGATTTGCAAAAAGCATTTAAGGCAGGGGCTAATGAGGGCGATCCTATCATCAACAAAATTGATAGAGAGATGCGTAAACTGGACAAACTAAATGATCAAGAGATAGCCTCAAAGACCAAATTGTTTGGTAAGGGTGGCAAGATTGTCAAGGAAGAGATTGAGGAAATTGCAGAGCAGTTCGGAACCGATGGCACATTTGCCACCGCTCGTTTTGATGGTGAGAATTCAACTGTTCCTGTCTTCTGCGTCACACTCAATCACAAGCAGTATGCTGCATATGGCGCAAAGGAGAACATGGGTTCGTGGAGCCTGTTCCCCGTCATGGCAACAGAGGACAAGAACCTCGTCATTTCCAAGGAAGCAATTGCAACTGATGTCAGCGCAAAGAATCTTTTCAATCGCCTGTATGCAGGGTTGATCAGCATCCACGAGAACTTCGTTGCAAGCAAGGGTCTATCAGAAGACTACAAGGCAACACTCAAGGGCGTTCGCAAGGTCAAGATTGTCAAACCAGTTGCATTTGCAAAGTTGGATGTTGGGACAACCTATACCCTGATGTATGACACTTCGTATATGGGTGAGCCAATGTATAAACTTGGCGCAGAAGGCAAGAAGCAATCAGGACGCATCTCTGGCAAGAAGATTGCCAAGGCAATTGAAACAGGTCTTGCACAAGCCATCAAGGAAGAAGTTGAACTTGATGAAGCCAAGGGCAAGGTAAAGTATCTCACCGGTCCAGGCAAGAAGGATTCAAAGAGAATCATCGGCATCTACACGATGGGCGGCAAGTGGGTAAAGGACATGGGTACAGAAAAGGAAGCCGCAAACTTCGTCAACAAGAGTTGGGGCGAAGAAGTTGAACAGGTTGACGAAGCCAAGCCTCTCGTTGGTGGTCAGAAGAAACTTGATGTCAACAAGAACGGCAAACTAGATGCCCATGACTTCAAGGCTCTTCGTGCAAAGAAGGAAGAAACCGAAGTCACCGAAGCCGCTCCTGCAATCAAAGCAGGGATGAGTCTCCGTGCCAAGCAGAGTAAGCGTGTGCCTAGTGGTAGCGTTGTCAAGGGCGAAGTCTATAAGGTTGCCGATGCTGGTAATGGCAAGTTTAACCTGATCCATCAATCAACTGGATATCGCAAGGCTATTAGCGGAGTCACCGCTAGCGTTATCCAAGCAATGATTCAGGACAAAGTTCTTTAAACCTTACTGTTTGCAATCCCGCTGAAATTGTTCTTCTTGACAAAGGTCAGGATTCTGCTGAACTTTGATTCAAGCAGTTCCTTTGGCTTGTGACTGATGACGAACA
>Ga0114963_10001914_pt1 | contig 14164 bp, 12 predicted proteins | sample C_131016_EF_Meta_FD_87019 | JGI IMG/M metagenome (GOLD analysis project Ga0114963, IMG submission 87019) | Freshwater microbial communities from Lake Croche, Canada to study carbon cycling - C_131016_EF_MetaG | ecosystem: Environmental > Aquatic > Freshwater > Lake | place: Lake Croche, Canada...
AAGAACCCATTCCATTCGACCACCTGAAACCCTGGGTAGCCAAGTTCTTCGAAAGTGGGGACAGCAGGAAGGGCTTCTATTTTTGTTGCACCGGTTGTCCCGAGCGGTCGAATTTTTCCCGCCTTCAAGTGCGGTAACGCAGTGATTGGGTTTGAAAAGTATCCTGCTAGTCGACTCGCTAAGACATCGGCAATCGCTTGAGCACCCCCTTTGTAGGGCACATGCACCCACTGAATCCCAGCGTCGCGTTGAAGCATCTCTGCGGCTAAATGAGCGGCGCCACCCGCACCATATGAGCCATAGTCCAGTTTATTAGGATTCGCCTTTGCAAAATCCACTAAGTCTTTGACAGTTTTAAAAGGGCTTGAGGCTGGAACCACCAAAATAAGTGGCATATTGATTGCCTGTGATACAGGGATCATGTCTTTGATAGGATCAAAAGGCAACTGACGCATCACGGCGTTCACGGCATACGCAAACGAGTCATAAAAAACAGTGTACCCGTCGGCCGGTGACTGCAAAACAGCCATGGCACCAACGACACCACTGGCTCCTGGTTTATTTTCAATGACGATCGGTTGCCCCAGGAAGGCGGACATCGGTTGCGCCAACATACGTGCATTGGTATCGGAGCCCCCGCCTGGCGTGTAAGGTACGACGACGCGAATAGCTTTGTCTGGGTAGTTAGCTTGTGCTTGTACGGCGCTGCTCAAGCCTGTAACGGTGAGGGTGCTTACAAATGTTATTAAAGCTCGGAGTGCTAAACGTTGACTAGTACGCGTAAATATTGACATGATTGGCTCGACGACTTGTTGATGCTTAGCAAGCGCCAGGATGTCTATACCTGGCGCGTGGACGATTGCGCTGCGGTTTGCACTATTTGTAGCCCATCACATGTGGCAGCCAGTTGCTCAAAGCAGGAATAAAAGTCAACAGCATCAGAACGATGCCATGTGCCCACAAAAACGGTTTGAGCTCTCTTGTTAAGTCTGATAAAGGCACTTGCGACACGTTTGATGTGACGAATAACAAACCACCAACAGGCGGGGTAATCATCCCCAAGGTGAGGTTATAGATCACGATCATTGCGAAGTGAATGGGCTCGACACCCACGCTGGCTGCAACCGGTGCCAGGATCGGGACTAAAACCATCACTCCCGGCAAGGGCTCAATGAAAATGCCAAAGAGCAACAAGAAAATATTTACCACAATCAAAAAAGTCCAGGCATTCAAGTGCATGCCGACAATCCAGTTCGCGACCGTTTGCGGCACGCCTTCGATTGTTAAAATCCAGGCAAAGGAAGCCGACATACCAATGATCAACAGCACAGAGGCTGTTAATAACGCCGAACGAAATAAAATATTCGGAACCGCTTTCCATTCAAGGGTGCGGTAAATGTATTTGCCGCACAGCATGGCATAAAACACAGCAACCACTGAGGCCTCGGTTGGCGTAAACCAACCTGCACGCATACCGCCCAAAATAATCACGGGTAACAAGAGCGCGGGTGTTGCCTTCCAGCTTGTCAGCCACATTTCTTTACCCGTTGGGTGTAGATTGTCACCTTTGTAATTGCGCTTTTTTGAAACGTACCAGTTCACGACGCACATCGCCACCGCAATGAGCACGCCGGGGATCAGACCCGCCACGAATAATGCGCCGACCGAGACCTTATCGTCTGCCAATGCGTAAATAATCATGATGATCGATGGCGGGATGATTGGTCCAACGATCGCCGTCGAGGCTGTCAAGGCTGCAGCGTACGAGCGTGAGTAGCCCGCCTTATCCATCATGCGAATCAACATCGATCCAGGGCCCGCTGCGTCGGCCAGGGCCGAGCCAGAAATCCCAGAGAAAAAAGTCAGCGATACGACATTGGTGTAGCCCAGGCCACCGCGCTTATGCCCAACAAACTGGCCCGCAAACTTCAACAAGACTTCAGTGAGTGAACCTCCACTCATTAATTCTGCAGCAAGAATGAAGAAGGGCACAGCCATCAGCGGAAAGCTGTCGATTCCGGTGAAGGTTTCTTTCAGCAGCACAAGCAACGGAAAATTAGCGTCTGAGAGGATTAAGGCTGTGATGGTAGACAGGCCAAGCGCGAAAGCAACGGGTACGCCGATTGCTAAGTAGACACAGGCAGCGATGAGTAAGATGACGCTGGCGCTCATAGTGAGGCACTCGCTGTCGCATCAAAGTGAGCATCTGCAGGAAAGGTTCTGGTCAGAACGTAGTCTTTTACGATCAGCAGCCAATGAATCAGAGTCATCGCAGCACCAATGGGCAAGCCAGCATAAATGATGGCAATAGAAATTTGGGTGGCAGGTGTTTGTTGGTACTGTGTACGATCCATGTATTCAAGACCGAAGTAAGTAAAGAACGCAAAGAGTCCAAGCACTAGCAGTGCAATCAGCACACGTAACGCAATCGCAAGACTGCGTGGCAGGGCATCTTGCAGGTTTTCTACTGCGATGTGCCCGCCATAGCGAAGCACTGGACCACAGCCGACGAAGGTTAACCAAATCATCAGGTGGCGCGCTACTTCTTCAGCCCATTCAATTGAGATGCTGGTGGTGTAGCGCAAAATGACATTGGCAAAGATGATGATCGACATCACGCCCAAGATGACGATTAAAAGCCATTTGTTGACGGCGAGAAAGTAATGTTCAAATGTTTTCATAAGGCTTGCAGCGAGATTGAAGATAAAAAATGGTGGCGTACCGAATAGCGCCACCATTTTTACAAACCACTTTATTTATAGTCGCGAATTTTTTGAATATTCTCTGCACCAAATTCTTTGGCATACGCGGCATTGGCTGGTTCAAGTGCCTTGACAAAGGCGGCTGCATCGACTTTACGTACAACAATCATGCCATCGGCTTCTAGCTGAGCGATGCCGTTAGCGTCATCTTCACTTACCTTTTTACGTTGTGCAATATTTCCAACCTTAGCTGCATCGTAAAAGACTTTTTTGTCTGCTTCGCTTAGCTTGTTCATAAAGCGTGGCGAGGTCAAAAATAGGGCAGGCGAATACACGTGGGCGGTGAGTGACAGATATTTTTGCACCTGTGAAAATTTTGACGATAAGATGATTGGGATAGGATTTTCTTGACCGTCAACAATGCCCTGTTGTAACGCGCCAAACACCTCAGGAAAGGCCATCGGGGTCGGACGGATGCCAAAGGTGCGATAGCCATCCATGTGTACTTTGTTTTCCATCGTACGCATCTTCAAGCCAGCGGTATCCTCAGGCGTGACGATTGGGCGCTTATTGTTGGTCATATGACGAAAGCCATTTTCAGACCAAGTTAAAGCAATCAGGCCTTTGGCCGGAAATTTTTTCAACAACTCTTGGCCAGGTGGGCCGTCAAGATAGGCGCGTGCATGGTCATAGTCGCGAAACAAGAAAGGGATGTCGACGATTTTGACTTCAGGCACAAAATTGCCAACTGGACCAGTCGACACGTCCGTGATGTCGAGCGTGCCAAGTTGCACAGCTTCGATCATTTCACGCTCACCGCCCACTGAGCCGGCAGGAAATTGCTGGCATTTGTAGCGCCCCTGTGTGCCTTTTTCGATCTCATTACAGAAGGCCGTGACGCCCATGCCATACGACCCTGAGGCCGCTGAGGTATAGCCGATTTTCACGATCGTTTGTGCGCTCGCTGAGCCGATTGCGAGCCATGTTGCTGCAGCAATTGAGGTCAAGCGAATTGTTTGTTTGAAGTTCATGTTTCCCTCTAAATAAAATGATTAGGTTTTTTGTTGTTGGGCTTCGTATTGACGGGTACGCGAGTCTGCGCCGGTATTAAGAGCAACAAGGTACCAGATAATACGAGATGTTAGGTCATGCGATCGATGCTTTTGATGAGGTCTTTGTGAGTACCTCATCTCGGGCGTCTAAGGGTTTTACCTAGTTTTTTTGTGTTTTATCGCTGAGCAATGATCGACACGAGCTCGGGTAAGAGCGATTGCGGATCTGCTTCGCTGCACGCCTGACCTAAGGTTGTTTTTACAGCCTGTGCAACGGTGTGATCAACTTTCATGTCTTCAGCCATCTGATTGTAATAACTCAAATCTTTCAAACTATTCGCTAAGCTGAAGCGCAGGCCTGAGGTGTCGCCCGCGGTCAAATATGGTTTGAGGCGTTCGAGTGGTGCACCCCACCCACCGCCCATCGCTAAAACGTCAATGAAGGTTTGCGTATTGATGCCAGACGACTGCGCGCAAGCGGCAGCTTCTGCCATTAAGGTGACCGAGCCGAGCGAAACAAAATTGTGCAAAAGCTTCATGCGATGCCCCGCCCCAATCGGCCCCGCATGTATGATATTTTCTGCAAAACAGGCTAGGAGTGGTTTGCACTGCTCGAATAACTGAGCGTCTCCACCCACGAGTAAGTTCAATCGGCCCTCAGCAGCCTCTTTGGGTGTGCGCGTCATCGGAGCATCTAAAAACTGACACCCGTAATCGGTGACGAGCTTTGCAATGCGCTCAGTTGAGGTCGGTATCGAGGTTGAACAATCGATAACGATGCTGCCGGGCGCAAGCCCTTGCAACACACCGTCTTGGCCAAACAAAACTGCCTCAACCTGCGGCGTGCCGGTGACACACAAAATGACGATATTCGATTGCTCGGCCAGTTCTTTGGGAGTTTGAAAGGTCGTCACCCCTTGAGCGATTAGCGCGTCAAGCGGTTGGTTGCCTTCGTGCACCAAAACCGACAAGGCATGGCCGTGCTTGACTAAGTTTGTCGCGATACCATGGCCCATCATACCAATGCCGATCATTCCGATTTTGTTCATTTTTTGCGCCTGCTGTATTGAGGTAGGAGTTGAGTTTTGTGTGAAGTGTAGCCCTCTGATGAGGGTTATCGAATGAACACTCTAGCCGTTGCAAGCACGTGTCGCGAGAGAAGTGCGTTGCTTAGGCTGTTAATGCGCAGGCTCAGTTGACTGCAACAACTCGTTCGTGAGTGCCGCGCCTTGCTCTTGCATCACTTTTTTAATGTCACGTGACTGTTGTGCTGGAGTTCGGTCTTCAAAGGGTTTGTGTTGCCCCTCGAGATAAGCGCCTAAGCCGCGAGAGCGATCGACCACGCCTTTACCAAAATGCAGTGATTGGATCTCGAAGGCGCTCAGTGCCTGATCAATATCGTTGGGTTGCGCCAGTAGTGCCTGTGCTAGGGTTTGGGCATCAATGGCAGCCTTGGTGATACCGCCGCCGACGTGCGGTCTGGCAATAAAAGCCGCGTCTCCGATTAAAGCAACTCGACCAAACACGAGGCGTTGTGATTCAAGATCGTTGATGGCTTGAAAAAATGGCTGAGGCACTTGACAGACAATGCGTGCAAGTTGAGGCGCTAAAAGCTTCGTTGCGGCCGCTTTGATTCCGATCGTCAGTTCTTTGCGAATCAGTGGCGGCGCGATCGCGCTACCGTGGCAGACGCCTTGCTCATCGGTACACAAATTTTTTAACTCAGCCTCTGAGGCAGGGCGGTACCACACGAAGTTATACGAGCGCTTGCCTCGAATATTTTCGTTAGTACGCCCTAAAACTGGATAGGCCAAAAATTGTTCGCCTTCAGGAAACCCGAACGCATAATTTTCAAAAATCTGAGCGTGATCCTCAGCCGAGAAATCATTCTCATCCACCATGCCGCGCCAGGCAACATAGCCGGCATAGCTCGGTTCGATCTCTGGGGCATAGTGTTGTCGTACAGTTGAGCGCAAGCCATCTGCACCGACCAGCAGGTCGCCTGTTTCGCGGCTGCCATCGCTAAACAAGGCAGTGACGCGATTGTTGGCCTGTTCGATGTCAACTAGCTGCTTACCCGAGTGATACTCGTTGGTCAAAACCAAGTCTTTTAACGCGTTATAAATTGTGGCCCAAGCGCTCATGGTGTGCAGTTGATTCACCTCGTGCACCACCTCGCCCGACGGCCCAAAGCACAGGCGCCTTTTCAGAGGGATGCACTTTGACTCGAGGTCTTTGATGCCCAAGCTAGCCATAATGTCAAAAAGTTGGCGATAGGTGCCGATGCCCGCCCCTCGGCTCGCAAGGTCTCCGTGGGTGCGCTCGTAGATTGAAACCTGCCAGCCTTGCTTTCGCAATAAATTTGCAGCGAATAATCCTGCTAAGGATCCGCCAATAATCAATGCGCGTTTGGTGCTTGCGGTCACGATTAGCCCCCTAGATTTTCAAGGCCAAGTTTTTTGACGAGTGCGCGCCATTTTTCAACATCCTCTTTGAGTAGAGTGGCGAACTCTTGTGGGGTATTGCCCACCGTTCGTGTCCCGGTCGAGTTTGCTTGATCTTGCAAAGTTTTTGAAGCCAAAGTTTTGACGACTTCATCGCGTAGTTTTTGAATAATCGCCTCAGGGGTTCCAGTTGGTGCGAGTAACGCGTACCAAGACCCCGCCAATACTTTAGGCAGGCCAAGCTCAGCGAAAGTTGGTACGTCGGGTGCAGCGGGCGACCGCTGCGCGTCGGCCAGCGCGATGGGAACCAAGCGACCCGCGCGGATATGAGGAAGGTCTAACGACAGCGAATCGAACAGAACCATGACGTTCCCCGCCATCACATCTTGAACCGCTTGGGCACTGCCTTGGTAGGGCACGTGCGTCATTTTGATACCCGCCTCTGAGCTAAAGAGCTCGGCGGCGAGATGGGCTGAGCTACCGATCCCAAAAGACGCATAGGTCACGCTACCAGGGTCTTTTTTTGAACGCTCGATGACATCTTTTAGGCTCTTGATGTTTGAGTTGGGCGAGGCGGTCATCAAAAAAGCTGCTTCAGCCACAATGGTGACTGGGGCAAAGTCTTTAATGGGGTCGTAGGGTAAGTTCGTTTTAAGCGCGGCGTTCATCGCGAGCGAACCTGTAGTGCCCGCCATGATTGTGTAGCCGTCTGGAACCGATCGCGCACCGAAAGTTGTACCGATTGCGCCATTTGCGCCAGCTTTGTTTTCAACCACAAAACTTTGACCGAGTTGCTGCGTGAGTAAGTTGGCAATAGGTCTGACCCAAATATCAAGCCCACCACCCGCAAGGTAGGGGCTGATGATTTTGACTGGTCGCTCGGGCCACTCTGCTGCAAAACTTGTGGTGTACAAGGTGCTAAGACATAGCGCAACACAGAGGCGGCTCAATGCACTTTTGATTCGATCGTGTATGACAGATGTTTTTTTCAAAATTGTCTCTCACTAGTGATTATGATTTTTTTAATTTTTGCACACACATTAACGGACACGATACAACAGCCTCAGACAAGGTACAGGCCTTTTTTTTATCAGCAAGCGTCCGCTAAGCTAAGGTCCAAACGTAGGCCTCTTGCCCGGGTACAAAATTTCTGATGTTTTGTTCAGCATTTCGATTAATCAGTGGGCGCGCATATAGAGGGTGCATCAAGCTGCGAATTTCGTGTTCAATATGATGCAATACTTGGCCACTCTCAAGATCGATCACATCTTTAAAGCGATATTGATGCACGCTGTCTTCGCGTGAGATTAAATTGCGAGCCTTCAGGCGGTGATAGGGGCCAGAAAAGTCTGCAATATAAATCTGTAAATGATGATTGTCATAAGGGCGCTTGTCGGTGCTGTCTGCTTCGCGATAAATCAAAGCCTGACTGGGGCCTACAGATACACGAGCGTAGACGCCTGCCTGATCTTTAGCCGTCTGCGCCTTGGCGTTCATGATCTCGCGATAAAAGCGCGCAATCGGTTCCGCGCTACCGTGATCTACAAGCATTTCAATACTAGGCATGCCTAAGCTGATCGGGCCAAACTCAGGCGCAGGCTCGTAGCACTTTAAGCGATTTCCCCAAGGGCAAGTCACCAAGACGTGATCTGAGTTTGCACTAAAACTGAACTCTGTTCCTTTCAATAAGTCTTGCACCGAGGCCAGACGTTCAAGCAAGGCCGAGCGACTTGGCGTGACAATCATAATATTGCCGCGCAGCACCATAGGCTTGCCAGTGGGCAGATGAAATTGATTACGGCCTAAATTCATCCACATGTTTGTCACACCGGTCATCAAGTAAGGGTCCCGGGTAAAGCCCATCCCCATCGCGTAAAAAATGGTGGCAAGGGATTGATCTGGGATTTCTAGATTGACGTGCTCTAAGGCAACAATGTTGCCAAGGTCGCCCTCAGAGCGGTCAAATGTGTTGACGGTTTGCATGCTGTCTCCTGCCATCATTGTTTGGGTCTATTTTTGTTTTAGGTATTGCAAGTTGCAGGTCATTGTTTAACACATGTGCCCGGTTCATAAAACTTGCGTTGTACTAAGGGATGATGCTGCAGCGCACAGGCGCCGCTGCGTTGCACTGGGTTAAGTGCTTACCCTGAGTGCACATTTGTCACCGCTTGCGCGGCGTTCGATGGTGATGACGCTGAGATGAGGGATCGTATCGATCAGGTGGTTTTTGATAAAAATACAAAGATTTTCGAGCGTGGCAGGCCCAAGTTCAGTAATATCATCTAAAAACCTGTGGTCTAAGAGCCGACGCACACGTTCGATTTCTTGGCGAACATAGGCTAAGTCGACCAACATGCCCGATACCCGATCGCGCTGACCTGACAAGGTGATTTCGGCCTCGTAGGTGTGTCCGTGAATTTGACGGCTGCCTTGAGCGTCGATCGTACGACTTAAAGTATGCGCCGCCTCAAAATAAAATCTTTGTGAGAGCTCAAAGTGATCGGTGGTGATGTGCGGCTTCAACGGATTTCCAGGAATTTGTGGGTTTGCACTGAAAGCCGCCATTCTGGGTGCTGCTGACAATACTCAATCGCTTTGAGTGTATTTTTCTTTTGAAATAAACCATCCATCGGTTGCAGCAAATAGTGTTCGAAACCGCTGGTCTCAAGTGTGTCTGGCATCAATCGCGGCTGCGGATACACTAATTTGAGTTCATGACCTGTTTTTTGCACCCAGTCTGCGCCAGCTTTGGGGCTCACGCAGATCCAGTCAATCCCTTCTGGCACAGCGAGTGTGCCATTGGTTTCAACGGCGATTTCAAAATCTTGCTGATGCAGCGCCTGCACCAATATGGGGTCAACTTGCAAGAGCGGTTCGCCGCCTGTCAGTACCACATAGCGATTTTTCTTGTGAGCAGGCCAAAGCGCAGCGATCGTTTGTGCAAGTGAAGTGGGCGTATTGAATTTACCGCCGAGTGTGCCGTCAGTACCGACAAAATCGGTATCGCAAAATTGACAGACGGCGCTGTGACGATCGACTTCTCGACCCGACCACAGGTTGCAGCCCGTAAATCTGCAGAATACGGCTGGCCTGCCGGCTCTGAGGCCTTCACCCTGCAGGGTATAAAAAATTTCTTTAACGCTGTATGTCATGATGGGTGTTTGTCTAATGACGCATGACTATTTCTAAGAGAGTCACAAAGTGGGAAACGATCGCTGGCTTGACTCGTGTAGTACTGCCGAGCTTTTAAAAAGACTCACGGGCAGAACGCTAGTTATTGCCGCCAATACAAGCTAAATAGCTGTCATTTTAGTGTGATAGACCAATAAGGGCAATTTAGGCTAAAGCGATAGGCTGCTTGCGCGAGTAGTGTAATCTTCGGTGCGGAGCACGTATTCAAAATCATACCGATAATAATCGATGAAAAATAATTTGGCCGTTTTGATTCCGACCTATAACGAAGCTCAAAATATCGAGCTTTTGCTTGAAAAAATTAAATCATGCACCGGTCGACTTTCGTTATCACGCGTTGTCATTTATGTCATTGATGACTCTTCTCCTGACGGGACTGCACGAGTAGTTGAACGCATGAAAGTAGCGCTTGAAACCGAAAATTTTTTCATTCATTTACTTCATCGTTCACAAAAGCAAGGGCTCGGAAAAGCCTACATCGACGGCTTTAGAGCACTGCTCGCGCAACCCGATTGTCCAGATTACGTTCTTCAGATGGATGCCGATTTATCTCATCATCCCGAGAGCATTCCCGCTTTTGTTGAGGCAATGCAGGCAGGCGCAGAACTGGTCGTGGGTTCTCGCTATATTCCCGGTGGTTCGTGCCCAGAGTGGAAATGGTATCGAAGAGCCTTGAGCGAAGGCGGCAATCGCTATGCGCGGTTCGTCCTGGGTTCGTCAGTGTCAGACTACACAGGGGGCTTCAACTTATTCTCAAAAAATCTATTACACAAACTGGATTTTGGCAACCTTGATCACTCGGGATATGGCTTTTTAATTCACTTAAAATACGAAGCTTCGCGAGTCACATCAAAAATAGCACAAGTGCCAATACAGTTTTCAGACCGCGAGTATGGTGTTTCAAAAATGCCCTTGAGTACGGTGTGGCGCAATTTTATTCTTGTGCTAAGCCTGAAGTTCAAAACGCTTAGCGAACGTTAACGTCGTGCCATGAAAAAATATCTCTCAGTGACGAAGCCAACCACTTTCTTTACTTGGTTGATGGCTGTCTCTGGACTGGGTTCAATTCTTCTTTGCTCATTGATTGCGACAGGCCATCTATTGTTGACGACTTGGCGCGATCTGTACTTGTTTAACGCCGATTCGTTAACTTTGGCCTTGTTCGCAAAGTCATTACTGTCTGGCGAAGCCCTTAGCTGGAAATTTTCTTCGCAGATATTTTTTTTTCCTGAGTTGTTTCTATATATCTTTTGTTATGTCTTAACGCCCTCGATTGAGTGGTCGTTCATTGCCAACAGTTTTGTCAATCTTTGGTTGTGGGTGGCGTTGACGTATTTGTTAGCGCGAGCCATCGGACTGACGCGCCTAAATGGTTTGTTGGTTGCAGTGATTTCAGCAGCCTGGATCGCGTTTTGCGTGGTGCTTGAGCCCCAACCCTACGTCAACGTGACAGCGCTGGTTACGCTGATATTGTTTAATACGTACTATTTTGGCGCTGTGTTGACTACGATCGCAGTTGCGCTACTGACCTGCCTGTTGATCAACGATGAGCCACGCGATCGGTCAAAGGCTGCCATTAGAAAAATATTGATTTTGTCGCTGGCGGTTGTGCTCTCTGCGCTGACATATTTTTCAAATCCAATGTTTTTATTGCAGTGTTCGATCCCCTTTTTAGTGACACTGGGACTGCTTCGATTTTTGAGCAAGATCACTAAAGAATTTTTTTATTTGTTGGCATTGACGCAGTGCCTTGCTTTAGGATTAGGCCAAGCATTACGTTACATATTTAGAGAGCATATTGGTCGATCCACTAACCGTTACATTCATTTGAAGTCGTTTGTGGAAGGTATTGATGGTGTTCTAGAAAATCTTCGTCTTGCTTTCTCTACTTTTCACAGCGCGCTTGAGTATGCCTGCGTGGGTACGCTATTGTTATTGTCGGGGTGGGTCGCTTTGAACCTGTTTAAAGACGCGCTACGTGATGCGCGTTTAAAACAGGCGCTTGCGTGCAGTTCATCGCAATTTTGCCTGTTATTTCTTTCACTTTCGGCTTGGTTGACGCTACTTGGTACGATCGTATCAGGAAATTTTTTAATGCGTTACTTTTTGCCCGTTGGTTTGTTTCCTTTATTGGTGGTTGTTTATTTTTGCTCAAAGCGCTACGTACGCCTTGGCTCGCGCTTCAAATTGCTGCTGCTACCGTTGATGCTATGTACCCCAGTGATTCTGTGGTCAATCAGTAACGCTATTGAAACAAACTCGGCGTCATTCGCATGGCTCACGCAATGGCGGGGTGTTGAGCACTACGAACCGGTGCAATGCTTTAACCGACACATGAAAAAAGAACACTTCAACGCCGTCGGAAGCTTTTGGACGAGCAGAGCGCTTGATGGTTATGGTTCGCCATCGAGTCGTGTCTTACAGGTGAGTGAAACGCTTGAACCGGTGCATTGGTTGACAAATCGCGCAAATTTTCAATCCACAAAGATAAATGGAGTGATTGTTAATCGCAAGGGCCCCGACCAGGCAAAAGTTAGCGGTAATATTTATCAAGACGACGTTGTTGCACTGGGGGCACCCGCTAATATCTTTAGGTGCAACGACTTTGATATTTATTTTTACCCAGATGACTCTGAAGGGTTCAAAACCTTGAGTCGCTTAGTAAGAAGGTCCTAATCACTGACCTGAAGTCAATCCGACGCAGTGATCTGGCTTGTGACAGAGTATCGCTTGGCCGAAATTGTGGTCTACATAGATTCAGTCATTAGGCTTGTTCCACCAGCCACCGCCCAACGCTTGAAAAAGAGCAGCAGTATTGCCCAGGCGGCTGGCCTGGATCTGAGCCGCATTCAATAAAGCCTGCCGGTAAGTTTGTTGGGCGTTGATGAGCGCTAGTCGATCGAGATACCCGCTCGCGTGTTGTCTGCCGCTGAGTTCATAGGTTTTTTTGGCAGCGGCAGTGAGATCGTTGATGATTGTGATGGCCTGAGCATCAGATTTGATCGCATGCAACGTATCAGCTACGTTTTGAAAGGCGGTAATGACCGTCAGGCGGTACTGCGCAGCCGCTTGCTTTTGTGCCTCGGTAGCGGCATATTCGCGGTGCATCAGCGTACCACCATCAAAGATTGGCTGCGCCAAATTCAGAGCGAGTTCAAAAAAACCACCGCTACCTGCCCAAAACATCTGATTGAAATTGCTGGCGGTTCCACCTAGGCTACCACTAAGCGATAGTTGAGGAAATCTGGCGGCACGAGCCACGCCGATCTGTGCATTGGCAGCACGAAGTAGTTGTTCGGCCGCTTGAATATCGGGCCTTTGTTCAACAAGTTGCGAGGGAAGTGTCAGTGGAAGCTCGGCCGGCAGCTTAAAAGACGCAAGGTCAAATGCAGGGACTTCTTGATCCTGCGTGCGGCCGACTAAAACTTTTAATAAATCGCGATTTTGTTCAAATTGTTTCTGTAAGGGCGGCAGCAACTGTTTGACTTGCCCAAGAGCGCTCTCTTGAATCGAAAAGTCGAGTTGGGATGCGTAGCCTGATATTTGCTGCCGCTTAACGAGTGCGACAGCAGTTTCGTTGGCTTCGATCATTTCTTTCGTGATCTCAATTTGTTTTCGCAACATGCCATCTTGTACGGCTGCCGCAACCACGTTAGAAGCCAGCGTAATGTAGGCGGCTTGCAGTTGAAACTTTTGCGCGTCGGATTGTGCTTGTAAGGATTCAACCGCTCGACGATTCAAGCCAAAAATATCCGGTGTGAAGCCTACAGTGAGCTGTGCGGTATGAAAATTAAACACTGTCGAACCGTTGTAGGGCGCTGTGCCGCCCTGGTTCGCAGGTGTGCCCTGGTAGGCGCCGATATAGGTTCCGTCACCTTGAACACCGGGTGAGTTTCCACCCATATTGCCAGCTAATTTTGTACGCGTCGGCATGTAGTTCGCTTGCACGGTCGGAAAAAAATATCCTTGCTGTGCGTAGACGTTTTGTTGCGCAACCTTAAGCGCCTGTTGCGCAATCTCGATCGTTGGGCTTGCGGTAAAGGCCTGTTCGATCAACGCATTTAGAGTTGGTGAATGAAACAGTACCCACCAATCGTTACGAATATCTTTTCCAACTGCGAGACGCTGCTCGTCAACAGTTGAAAGGGCCCTTGAATTTGTCGTGGTGTCTTGGAGTGTTGTGCCATACCCGTTTGATGCAGGAAGTATCGGCCGCTGGTAGTCTGGGCCAAGCGCGCAGCTGGCCAGAAGTGTGCAGGTAGCTGCGATGAAAACTCTCTGGCAAAAAGATGTCTTATCCATGGGGCGTGATGCTCTTTTGCTCATCTAACATATCATCAGCCTCAGCGTCGGCTTTTGTGACTGAAAATTGTCCGAACAGTTTCAGTGCTACCGGAAGAATGATCAGCATAAAGATCGTGCCTGTCGTGATACCACCCACGATGACGCAGGCAAAGGGTCGGTTAGTTTCACTACCAATGTCTTGCGAAAGTGCTGCAGGCAACAGACCTAATCCAGCCATGAGCGCTGTCATCAAGATTGGTCGCAGACGCGAGACCGCACCTTCAAGGATCGCCTCGGTTGTCGACTGGCCATCGCGAATACGCATCATGACTTCTTCTGCCATGATGACGCTGTTTTGCACGGATATGCCAGCCACCGCGATAAAGCCGACCGCTGCTGAAACTGAGAGATTCAACCCCGCCAGGCTGAGCGCAGCAAGCCCGCCGATCAGTGTAAAGGGCAGCATCCCGATGACCAACCCCGCCATGCG
>Ga0114963_10001915_pt1 | contig 14157 bp, 8 predicted proteins | sample C_131016_EF_Meta_FD_87019 | JGI IMG/M metagenome (GOLD analysis project Ga0114963, IMG submission 87019) | Freshwater microbial communities from Lake Croche, Canada to study carbon cycling - C_131016_EF_MetaG | ecosystem: Environmental > Aquatic > Freshwater > Lake | place: Lake Croche, Canada...
GCCCGCTGCGGCACCATCGTGATGTTGCCGCCGCCGCTCGTGCGGGCGTTCTGGGCGAGCGTGATCGGATGGAGGTCGACCACGCGGGTGGAGAGCGCCCGGTACTCCGCCGGCGACGGGGGCGCGTCGGCGTGCCGGCCCTCGCGGCGGAGCGGGTCGTTGAACGCCCAGTGCTTGATGTCGCCCTGGCCCCCCTGCATGACGGCGCAGCGTGCCGTCCGCCAGCTGGCCACGTAGGGGCCGACGTCGGCCTTCGGGAAATGGAGGTTGGCCTCGGGCATCCGCAGCTCCGGACGGATGTGGTCGAAGCAGAGCTCCCGGTCGGCCCGCTCGAAGGAGAGCGGATGCGTCACCGGCACCTCGCGGCCGTCCTCGTACCACTCGTCCATGCCCCAGAAGTGCGCGTGACGGAGGTCGAGGCCCAGCTCGTTGACGAGCCGGGCCACGAGCGGCAGCTGCTCCGTCGGGCCGATCGGGCCGCAGATGCCCACGGGGTCGTCGGCCGTGGCCTGCCGCCAGGCGGCGACGTATTCGAGCGCCTCGGCGAGGTAGAAGTCCTCGAGCGTGTCGTAGAGCACGACGCGGAAGCCGGGCCGGGCGAGGGCGAGGAGGTCGCGTTCCGACACCGCCGCGGCGTCGCGGATGATCGCGGGGTCGAGCGTGGTGTAGTCCCACCAGTCGGGGGCGATGCGGCTCAGGGGGCGGGCCATGGCGGAGTCCTCAGGAGGATGTGGTCGGGAAGGAGCAGGTGCGGGCCGGGCCGAGCGCAGCGACGAGCGGGTCGTCGTCGCCGGCCGACAGGCCGAGGTGGAGGTGCCGCCGCCAGCCCTCGGCGAACTCGAAGCGGCCCGACATCCGTCCGACCGTGCGGGCCATCTCGTCGCCGGTGTCGAGGTAGCTGTCCATCCCCTGCGAGGCGTCGAGCCAGGCCTTCTGGCTGGCGTGCGCGGCAAGGGCGCGACGCTTCACGCCCTGCACGGCCGTCGTGTCGACGAACAGCTCGGGCACGACCGGACGCCGCAGGCCGTCGCACAGGCCGTGGGGCATCGCATGGTAGACCGTCACGTCGCCCGCGCAGGGGGGCAGCGGCGGGTCGGTGGTGAAGTTGGGCATGCCGCGGGCGAAGGCGGCTGTCACCGCCAGCCGCGCCGTGTTCATGTGGTCCTCCATGTAGTCGTCCGGCGAGTGCGTGAGCACGATCCGCGGCGCCACGCGGCGTACGACGGCCGCGAGCCGGCGCAGGAGCCGCTCCTCGTAGAAGATGCAGAGGTCGTCGGCGAGGCTCTCGTGAAACTCCGCGCCGAGCACCGCCGCCGCGGCCCGCCCCTCCGCCGCCCGGATCCGCCGCGTCTCATCAGGGCCGGTCGTCGTGCTGCCGCAGTCGCCGCCGGAGAGATTGAGGGAGTGGATCCGCCAGCCCGCCTCGCGCAGGAGCAGGAGCGTGCCGGCGGCGACAAACTCGATGTCGTCGGGGTGGGCCACCACGGCGAGGGCGACGGGGGCGTTCACGGTCGGGTCCTCGAGGCTGCGGATCGGCGGCGCGAGCCGACGAATCTATAGCACGCGGCGGCGCCGCCGGGCCATGCCCCGCCGCTCCGAACGCCCCCGCAGGCTACACTCGGGGACGATCCGGCCCGCCTGCACGCGGCCGGGCCTCGGGAAGAGTGACGCGACCATGCGCCGAGCCCATCGCACGACGAACGCCGCCGCGGGGCCGCGGCGGCGCCGGCCCGCAGACTCCCGGACGCCTCTGCTCCGCGGCCTGCTGCTCGTCGCGGCGGCGATCGGCGCTGCCTCCGCGGCGCCGGCGCGGTGCCGCGCGGCCGCGCCCGACGCGGGCGTGCCCGACGCGGCGGCGTCCGGCCAGCCGGCGGGCCCGAAGGTCGAGCTCCGCGACGGCGACCGCGTGGTCTTCCTCGGCGACACGTTCTTCGAGCGCGAGGGGCAGCGGGGCTTCGTCGAGTCGGCCCTCGCCGCGGCCCACCCCGACGCCACGCTCCACTTCCGCAACCTCGGCTGGAGCGGCGACACCGTCTGGGCCGATTCACGCGGCGTGTTCGACGCGGCGGCGAAGGGCTACGAGCGGATGCTCGCGCTCGTGGCCGATCTCGCCCCTTCCGTCGTCTTCCTCGCCTACGGCCGCAACGAGGCGGAGCGCGGGGAGGCGGGGCTGCCGGCGTTTCGCGGGCAGCTCGCCAGGCTCTGTGGCGACGTCCGCCGGGCGGCGGCGGGCCGCGACCGCGATCCGCGGGCCGTGCGGCTCGTGCTCGTCACGCCGACGCCCTGCGAGACGATCGACGCCGATGCCCGCAACGCGGCGCTCGCCGCGTATGCCGGCGCGATCCGGGAGGTGGCGACGGAGGAGCACGCCGCCGTCGTCGACCTCTTCGCCGCGTTCTCCCCCGTCGCGGCGCGGCCGCCGCTCACCGCCAACGGCGTGCACCTCTCCGACGCCGGCTACGCCGCGGCCGCGGAGCGGTTCGTCGCGGCGACCGGCCGCCGGCTGCCCGCGGCGTTCGCCGCGGCCGCGGCCGATCTCCGCCCCCTCGTCGTCGCGAAGAACACGCTCTTCTTTCATCGCTGGCGGCCGGCGAACGAGACCTACATCTTTCTCTTCCGCAAGCACGAGCAGGGCAACAACGCCGTCGAGATGCCCCGGTTCGACCCGCTGGTGGAGGAGGCCGAGAACAAGGTGCGCGAGGCGATCCGGAGTCTGGAGGCGCGGCGATGAGGGCGCTGAGAAGGATGATGGGCGGCGCGAACGTCATGCGGTGCGTCGGCGTCGTGGCGATCGGGCTCGCCTGCCGGGAGGCGGCCGCACAGCGCGGCCTCCGCGACATCCCCGCGCCCGATCCCGCCGCGGAACTCGCGGCGATGGAGGTCGCCGAGGGCTACGAGGTGAATCTCTTCGCGGCCGATCCGCTCATCTCCAAGCCGCTGCAGATGCAGTTCGACACCCGCGGGAGGCTCTGGGTGTCGTCGTCGTCGGTCTACCCGCAGATCCGGCCGGGCGAGGTCGCCGACGACACGGTCACCGTGCTCGAGGACCGCGACGGCGACGGCCGCGCCGACGCGGCCACCACGTTCGCCGACGGCCTGCTCATGCCCACCGGCGTGCTGCCCGACGACAAGGGGGGGGCCTACGTCGCCAACAGCACGGAGCTGTTGCACCTCGCCGACACCGATGGCGACGGCCGCGCCGACCGCCGGCAGGTGGCGCTCTCCGGCTTCGGGGCCGAGGACACGCACCACATCATCCACACCTTCCGCCGCGGCCCCGACGCGCGGATCTACTTCAGCCAGTCGATCTACATCCACAGCCACGTCGAGACGCCGAAGGGCGTGCGTCGGCTCAACGGCGGCGGCATCTGGAGGTTTCGCCCGGAGGAGCCCGGCGGCCTGCCGGGCACCACGTTCGCGCTCGACGTCTTCGCCCGCGGCTGGGTCAACACCTGGGGCCACGCCTTCGACCGCTGGGGCCGGTCGCTCGCCACCGACGGGGCCGGGGGCGAGGGGCTCTACCACGCGTTCCCTGGCGCGGCGTACCAGGCGGCGGTGGGCGTGCCCCGGATCCTCCACGGCATGAATCCCGGGAGCCCGAAATACTGCGGCCTCGAGATCGTCGACGGCGGCCACCTGCCTCCCGACGCGCAGGGACTGGCGATCACGGCCGACTTCCGCGCCAACCGCGTCTGCCGGTTTCGCGTCGCGGAGCGGGGCGCGGGCTTCGCCAGCGAGAAGCTGACCGACCTGATCCACGGTCGGCGGGTGACGTTCCGGCCGATCGACGTGAAGATGGGGCCCGACGGCGCGATCTACATCGCCGACTGGTACAACCCGATCATCCAGCACGGCGAGGTAGACTTCCGCGACGACCGCCGCGACCGTACGCACGGGCGGATCTGGCGGGTGACGGCGAAGGGGCGGCCGCTCCTGCCCCGGATCGACTTCACCCGCTGCACGCCGGCCGAACTGCTCGGCCACCTGCAGGCCGCCGACGGCTACCGGCGCGACATGGCCCGGCGCGAACTCGTCGCCCGCGGCCGCGAGGCCGTGATGCCGCTCGTGCCCGCGTTCCTCGCCGCGGCCGACGCAGGCCGTGCCGATGCGGCGGGGGCCGACGCGATCCGGCTCGAGGCGCTCTGGCTCGCGCAGGCCTTCGACCGGGGCACGCCGGCCGACGTCGATCGCCCGCTCCTCACGGCGGTGCTCGCCGCGGCCGATCCGCGGGCGCGGGCCGCGGCCTGCCGGGTGGTCGCCGACTGGGCCGACCGGCTCGACGACCCGGCGGGCATGCTCGCGGCCGCCGTGGACGATCCCGCGCCGCCGGTGCGGCTCGAGGGGGTGCGGGCGCTGGCGAGCGTGGGGGGCAGGCGGGCGGCCGAGCTGGCCCTGCACGCGGTGGACCACGACCGCGACGACGCGCTCGACTACGCCGTCTGGCTCACGGCGCGGGAGCTGCGCGACGCGTGGCTGCCCGCCGTTCTCGCCGGCGGCGGCCCCGGCGGCACCTTCGACGACGGCGGCAGGCTCTCCCGGCTCGTCTTCGCGATCCGCGCCGCCGACGCCGCCCCCGCGATTCCATGGCTCGTGGGCCGGCTGCGCGCGGGGGACGTGAGCCCCGCCGACCGCCGCGCCGCGCTCGAGTGCATCGCCGCGCTCGGCGGGCCCGCCGAGCTGCGGATCGTATACGACGCCGCGATCGCGGCCGCGACGCCGCCGGCCGACGCGGCCGCGCTCCTCGAGCGGCTCGCCGACGCCCATGCCCGCCGGCGGGCGAAGCCGGCGGGGGACCTCGCCGCCGTCGGCGGGCTTCTCGCCGGGCCGCTCGCGCCGCAGGCGATTCTCCTGGCCGGCGCCTGGGAGGTGCCCCGTGCGGTGGCCCCGCTCGTGGCGATCGCCGAGGGAGGCGGGCCGCCCGACCGCAGGCATGCCGCGATCGCGGCGCTCGGGAGGATTCCCGGGGAGGCGTCGCGGCGGCCGCTCGAACGGCTCGCCACCGACGCCGACGAATCGATCGCGGCGGCGGCGGTGGCGGCGCTCGTGCCCGGCGGGCCGGAGGCGGCGGCGCGGCTCGCCGTGCCGCTCCTCGCGCGGGCGCGGGAGCAGGCTGTGCAGGGGGCCGTCTTCGGCGGCTTTCTCGCCGTCAAGGACGGGCCGCCGCGGCTCGCCGCGGCGATCGACGCCGCCCCGCAGCCGCTGCCCGCGGCGGTGGCCAGGCGCGGGCTCGAGGCGGTGGGATCGTCGGGGCGGCAGGAGCCCGCGCTGTCCCGGTCGCTCGAGCGGTCGCTCGCGCGGTCGGCCGGAGCGGCGCCCGACGGCGGCCGGGATGCTGCCGGCGCGGCTGCCGGGGCCACTGTGCAGCGGCACGCGATGAACGCGCGGGAGCTCGAGGCGTTCGTGGCGGCCGTCCGCGGCCCGGCCGACCCGAGGCGCGGCGAGGCGATCTACAAGCGGGAGAGCCTGCGGTGCACGGCGTGCCATCGCATCGGGGACCACGGGCCCCGCGTGGGCCCGAATCTCGCCGCGATCGGCGCCGCCAGCCAGCTCGACTACATCATCGACTCGCTCGTGCACCCGGCGAAGAACGTGAAGGAGGGCTTCAACAGCGTCGTCGTGCTCACGGCCGACGGCCGCGTCGTCACCGGGATTCCGATCGCCCGCGGCGACGTGGAGCTCGTGCTGCGGGACGCCAACGACAAGGAGGTAAGGATTCCCATCGCCGACGTGGAGGAGGAGTCGCCCGGCACGTCGCTCATGCCGGCGGGCCTCGTCGACACGCTCTCGCGGGAGGAGCTCGCCGACCTCGTCCGCTACCTCTCCGAACTCGGCCGGTAGCCCGTCGCTCCGGTCGGGGCGGGCCGGTGGCCCTGCGTCAGCCGGCGGCCTCGGTCGCGTAGCGGCGGCAGTGCTCGAGATAGGCCTTCTCGTGCGTCGCGAGCAGGTCCACCACGCTCGCCCAGAGCCACGACGGCGCGTCGAGCGTCTTCGAGCGGTGGCGACCGAGCTCCTCCTGCCAGGCCGCGCGGGTCGGCTCGTCCATCTGCCGCGCGTGGGCCTTGCCGACCACCGTCGCCAGGAACCGGGAGAGCCGCATCGCCTCGTCGCAGGTCAGGTCGGCGACGTCGAACTTCAGGTCCTGCGGGAGCAGTTCCCGCACGAACACCGGCCGGTCGAGCACCTTCGCGGCGAGCATGCGGTCGCCGAGCGCGGGCGAGAGGTGCCAGGCGCCCGCCACGACCCGCTCCCCGTGATCGGCCGGCATTTCGGCCGCGGCGTCGTGCGGCGCGAGCGGGGGCACCGCCTCCTTGACGTCGATGAGGCACAGCTCCCCCTTCTTCCCTCCGACCGACACGAGCACGGCGCAGCGGAGCAGTCCGAGCGAGCTGCACCCCTTCACCCAGTACGCCGCGTCGATGACCTCGATGTCGGCGTCGTCGGGCCGCGACTTGAGCGCCGTCACGAGCCGGTGGCCGGCGTCGGTCGCGAAGAGCGCGGTGATCGCCTCACGCTCGTCGTCGGCGAGCGGCCAGAACGTGCGCCCCAGCGGGATCACGGGCTTCGTGTCCTCGATCCGCTCGCGGGCGAGATCCTTCCACGTGCGCTTGAGCGCGACCTTCATCTCCTTCTGGACCACCTCGGGCCATGCGGCGTCGGCGTCGGCGACGGGCCCGAAGCTCTGCTCGTAGCCCTCGATGATCTGCTCCATCATCCGCGCGGTGGTCACGCCCGGCAGGTCGGAGCCGCGGGCGGCGCTGGCCATGGAGAGGCCGAGCCGGATGAGGTCGTGCGCCGGGTTGCCGACGACGGTCTGGTCGAGATCGCGGATCTGGATCCTGACGGTGCCCTTGGCGCTGGCGATCGGGCCGATGTTGCCGGCGTGGCAGTCGCCGCAGATCCAGATCGCCGGCCCGCGGGGCACCGCCTCGCCGGTGCTGCCCTCGAGCCACTCGTAGAAGTTCTTCGTGTTGCCACGCACGTAGGCGTGGGCGGAGCGGGCCATCTTCAGCTGCCGCCGGGCCTTGAGGGCCGCCGCCCGCTCGTCGGGCCCGGGCAGCGTCGCATCCTTCGTCGGCATGGGGGTGTGATCCGGGAAGAGGGGGCGTGGCCGCGCGGCCGGCGAGCCGGTCCCGTCACTATCGCACACTTTCCCCTGCCGTGGCCTTCGTTCCGGGCGGCGGGCCTTTTTTCGCGGGCGTCGCCCGGCCGGCACCGCCGCATGGTACCCTCGCGCCACGAGCATCGGCCGCCCGCGAGAGCCACGCCCATGACGTCGAGCCGGTCAACGATCCTCGCGGCATTGCACGGCGCGCAGCGGAAGCCGACGCTGATCCTGCTCTGCTCGACCGTGCTGATGCTCGTCTGGAGGTATTACGGCACGCCCGAGGCGCTCGTCCCCCGATTCGCCGCCGCCGGGGGCGGCGACGGCCGCGCGGCCGGGGCGGCCGCCGGTTTCGCCGCCTGCTTTCTCCTCCTCGGCGTGCTGCCGGCGCTGCTCGTGCGGTTCGTCCTCGGCGAGCGGCTGGCGGACTACGGTCTGGGGCCCGGCGCGACGCGCGCCGCGTGGCTGAGCCTGGTGGCGGGCTGCCCGGTGTTCCTCGCGGCGTCCTGGTTCGCCTCGCGGGACGCCTCGATCCTCGAGAAGTTTCCGATCAATCCCCATGCCGATGCGTCGGCCGCGGCGTTCGCCCTCCACGCGGCGACGTATCTGCTCTTCTACGCGGGTTGGGAGTTCCACTTCCGCGGCTTCCTCCTCTTCGGGCTGCGGCCCGCGATCGGGGATGCGAACGCCGTGCTCGTGCAGGCCATGGCCTCGTCGCTCCTGCACATCGGCAGCCCGGCCTCGGAGACGTTCGGCGCGATCCTCGGCGGGCTCTTCTGGGGAGCGCTCGCGCTGCGGACGGGGTCGCTCCTCCCGGGCCTCGGCCAGCACTTCCTGCTGGGCATCGCCCTGGATGCCTTCATCTTCCTCGGCCGCGACGGCTGAGCCGCCCGGGAGCGGCGGCGCCGTCAGGGCGCCGGCAGCGGCGGAAGTTTCGCGCTCACCTGCACGGCGCGGTGGCGGGCGTCGTCGAAGGCGAAGTGGAGCCAGCGGCGGTCGCGGCTCACGAACCCGTCGGGATAGTTCATCGCCGCCTTCGGGCCGTCGACCGACTTAGCCTGGATGACCCGCTGATACGGCCAGGTCCGCATGCCGTCGAAGCTCACCCACAGCGCCATCGGGCTGCGGTGCCGGGGGTTCGGGTTGTGGAGGATGGCCACGGCGTCGCCGCCGAGGTGGTAGAGCGTCGCCTTGCTGCCGGGATTCGGAATCTCGGTGACGCTCGCCCAGGCCGGCCAGGTGCGGCCGCCGTCGGTGGACACCGCCTTGTAGAGCACGCCGCCGAGCCGGTCGGCGCGGAGGATCATCTCGATGCGGCCGTCGGCGAGCTCCACGAGGTCGTTCTCCACCCAGCCGTGGTAGCCGTCGTCGGGCGTGAGGCGGATGTCGCCGTGCTCCGTCCACGTCTTCCCGCCGTCGGCCGACATGAGGACGCCGTTGCGCGGGTTGCTCACGTTGCGGAAGATCTCGCCGTGCCACGGCGAGGGCTCGTCGGGGATGATCGCCGCGTCGGCGGGGGCACCGAGATAGTGCTGGAAGGGCACGAGGATGCGGCCGTCGCGGAGGACGATGTGCTTGCGCATGAAGGTGAACCGGCCGAGCCGTCCGGGCACGGGCACCGGCGCGGCCCAGGTGGCGCCGCCGTCGGTGCTGTCGACCATCCACGACCGCCAGTCGTTGCCCCAGGTGCGGGCGTGGGTGCTGAAGAAGAGCGTGGCCCGCCCGCCGAGCACCATCAGCTCGGTGGCTCCCTGGCCGCGGGTCGCGCCCGAGCGGGGCAGCCCCACGTCGAGCGGTTCGAGCGGCGACCAGGTCTTCCCCTCGTCGCGGCTGCGGGTGATGCCGATGTGGTTGTCGGGCGAGGGCTCGAAGTCGCCCCCGGCGAGCATCGTCAGCGCCCATGAGCCGTCGGGCATCTCGCGGAGCGTGGTGTCGCAGACCATGCGGTTGGGGGACGTGCCGTCGTAGGGGATGCTGCGGCGGTCCTCGGCGGCGTCCTGCGCCGCCTGCTCCGTCCAGCGGGGCAGAGGACGGATGGACCGCGGCCCGAGCTCCGGGTGGGGCGTGGCCAGCGCCTTGTCGACGAGGAGGCGCGGCGTGCCGCGGGTGACGAGCTGCCGCTGCCAGGTGAGGCCGGGGGTGGGCACGAGGCCGCGGTCGACGTCCTCCTCGGTGAACGTCGTCAGGAGCACCTCCGCGTCGGTGTGCCGATTCCAGTCGTAGAGCACGTGGATCGTGCCGTCGGGGGCCTGGAAGCCGTCGGGGTAGGAGACGCTCGCCCGGTCGTCGAGCAGGAGCCCGCGGCCCCAGGAGCGGCCGTCGTCGCGGGAGAGGAAGGCGGTGAGGCTCGAGCGGCGCGGGAGCCGCACGTCGATGGGCCCGTGCTTGACGAGCAGCAGGCTGCCGGAGGCGAGCCGCCGGAGGAAAAACCGGGCGCTCGGGTGCCGGATCGCAGAGGGCGCGGGGGCCGACCAGGTGCGGCCGGCATCGCGGGAGGTGCTCTCGGCGATGCCCTCCTTGGTGCGGGCGAGCATCCAGAGCGAGCCGTCCTTCCGCTCGACGATCGTGTGCTCGTCGAAGTCGGTCTGCGGGAAGGCCACGCCCCCGCGGCGGGTCCACGTCGCGCCCTCGTCGGTGGAGGCGTAGACGTTGGCCATGCGCATGGGATCGAGATCCCGGTGCGCGTCCTTGAACGTGTCGGCACCGGGGAAGTCACGGGCGCCGCTCCACGGGCCGATCCGGTCGCGGGTCCAGAGCGAGACGGGCAGGAGCCACTCGCCGCTCGCGAGGACGGTGGGCTTGTTGAGCGTGCAGCCGTCGGCGAAGCGGACGGGGGGAGTCCAGCGGGGCTCGGCGGCGTCGGGATCGTCGCAGCGGGTGTACCAGTCCCCACCGCGGCCGTCGAAATACCCGAGGCTCTGGTCGAAGAAACACCAGAGGCGGCCGCGCGGATCGGTCCAGAGGTTGCCGACGAGCGTGCGGCGGTTGGGCATGCCGGGCGGGTCGGTGGGATCGATCACGAGCCGGGGCTTCGACCATGACTTCCCGCCGTCGGCGCTCGAGGCGAGCATGAGAAAGCCGTTTGGGTTGTCGCCGTTGCCGATCCAGGCGGCCCAGAGGCGGCCCTTCGGCGTGCGGTCGATGCCGAGCACCATGTTGCCGGGGCGGCGGGCGGCGTCGTATTCCGGCCCGGGGGCGGTGATGAGCGCGGGGGGCTCGAGCGCGAGGTCGAGCACGCCCTGATCGACGGCGACGGCGGGCGAGGCGGCGCCGAACAGGAAGGCGAGCACGACGCCGAGGATGGCGGCGGCGGTGATGGCGGTCGTGACGACCGGGCGGGGAACGCGGCGGAGGGGCATGATGCCGTGAAACTACCCGCACCGCCGGCCCGCCGCCAACCGCGTCGGGTACGATACGGGGGGGCCATGCCTCCGGGTACCGGGATCTTCAGGGCACCACCATGCACCGTCGCCATGCCCTCGTCTCCATCGCCGGCTCCGTGACCGGCCTGGTCACTGGCTCCATCGCCGGCTCCATTGCCGGCTCCATTTCCGGCTCCATTTCCACCGGCGCCCAAGCCCAGGAGCCGATCGGGCGGATCGACCGGCTCGCGATCGGCAACTACGGCATGAAGTCGCTGCCGCTCGAGGAGGCGATCCGCCAGGTCGCGGCGATCGGGTTCGGGGCCTTCGAGTGCTGCGCGATCCCGGAGTGGGACAGCGCCGCCGCCCGCATGCCCGCCGACCGCCGCCGCGCCGCGGCCGCGCTGCTCGCCGACAGCGGCCTGCGGCTCGCGGCCGTGATGGAGAACCTGCCTCCCGAGGCCGACGACGCGAAGCACCGGGCGACGCTCGCGCGGCTCGGCGACGCCGTCGACCTCGCGCGCGACCTCGCCCCGGGCCGCCCGCCCCTCGTGCAGACGGTGCTCGGCGGGGGGGCGTGGGACGATGTGAAGGGGATGTTTCGCGACCGGGTCGGCGCGTGGGCCGAACTGGCCCGCGAGCGGTCCGCCACGGTCGCCATCAAGCCGCACCGGTTCGGCGCGATGTCGACGCCGGCGCAGGCGGCCTGGCTCATCGGGCAGCTCGGCGATCCCGCCGCGCTGCGGATCGTCTACGACTGGAGCCACTACGCCTTCCGCGATCTCACCGTCGAGCAGACGGTCCGCGACGCCCGCGGCCTCGTGGCCTACGTGGCCGTCAAGGACGCGGTGCGGAACGGCGACAAGGTGTCGTTCGCGCTGCCCGGCTCGACGGCGCCGGATGCAGCGGACGGAATCGACCACGCCGCCATCCGCGTGGCGCTCGACGCTGCCGGCTACGCGGGCGACTACTGCTGCGAGGTGAGTGCTCAGGTGTCACAAGCCCCGGGCTACGACCCGCTCACCGCCGCCCGCACCTGCTTCGCGAACCTGTCCGGAGTCTTCGGCTGAAGGTGCGTCGACACGCACCCGAGAAGGCGTCCCTGCCGCTGGCTGGTCGTCATCGTGAACTGACGGCGTTCACGGCTCCGCCAGGCCGCCATGACGCGGCGTCATGTAGAACCATTCCATAATGCAGGAACGGTGCTCGGCGAGCAGCGTTTTTCGCTGTGCCAGCGTGTAGCTACGAAGTTCTTCGTACGCATACCCGCGGGCTTTCTCGATGTCATCGACGCTTTTGATGCTCGTGATATGGTGCGTGCCGGCAAATCGGTCGCGCAGGGTCGTCGTCGTCTCAATGTCGAAGCAGTCGTGAGTCTCGATGAGCAGGTCATGCCCGGCGAGGACGGGAACGAGATCCTCGCTGAACGGTTGCTTTTCGTAACCTTCGCAGTCCGAGATGATCAACGCCTTGGTCGTCATCGGGATCGATCGCAACACGTCGGAGTCGCAGAACGCTCCGGTCACGCAGCGGTCGGCCACGTCGTTCAACTCCGCCATCGCGCGACACAGCGCCACGGCGTCGGCGTTCGTGTCGAAGGCGTACACCCTGGCCGTCGGGACACGCAGCGCCATGCCGACCGCGTAGTATCCCTCGGCGCAGCCGATATCGACGATCTCGGAATACCGGTTTTGGCAGAGTCGCTCGATCACGGGATGCAACTCCCGCTCGTACGATCCGAGAAGTTTCGGCGCGATCGTACTCCCGATCGACGTCGCCTCGGGGTAACGCATACCCGCGAACGGCCCGTGCCGCACGGCGAGGTTTGGCGAGATTCTCCGGATCTCGTCGACTTGGCTGCAGTGCCGTTCCCGCAGGCGGGCGACGTGCTGCCGCCTTTGCTGGGCGGCGTACTCGGCGGGGCGGATCCACGTCGCGTTGATGACCGCCCAGAACGGGTCCACCTGCACCGCCTTCTGGATGAGCCCCTTCATCAGCTGCCTCACGTGTCGCATCGTGGTCTCCATAGCCGGTCTCGCTTCGCCGCGATCTCTCGCAGAAATCGGAAGTGTAGGATGGCCGGCGAAACTCGGTCAATTGAGCAGTTGCGGTGAACGCTCGCGCGGCAGCGCATCGCCTGCAACGACTTCTTCAGTTGACGGTCGGTATGATGTGGATGGAGAGAGCGTTGGGTGCGGAGATCGCGGGGGCATTGGCCATGCACCCGCGGACAGCGGAGGCTTGCATGCCTGCGACAGATTCCGAAGGACGTCCGCCACTGCGCGCAGGTCCGGAGCCGCCGGAGCAACGCGACATCCCGAGTCTCGGGCTTCCGGTTCCCGACGTTATTTCCGCACGAGCACCGGCACCGGCCGGCCTCCCCTGAGGAACGCGACCAGGTCGGCGAAGTCGCCCGGCGGCACCTGCCGCCCGAAGCCCTCCGGCATCAGCGACCGTCCGCCGGCGCGCAATGCTTCGATGTCTTCCCTGGGCACCGTGATCCGGTCGCCCCCCGCACGCACGAGCACCACCGACTCGCGGCCCGAGGCCACGAGAATCCCTTCGAGCGGATCACCGGTGGTCGTGACGATGAGCGTGGCCTCCCAGCGCGGCTCGACGGAGCGATTCGGATCGACGATGTCGGAGACGAGCCGCTCGATCGGCCGGTCGGCGGCCTCGGCGAGGTCGGGCCCGACCTGCCGGCCGGCCCCCGCCACCTGATGGCAGGCCGCGCAGTGCCGGGTGAAGACTTCACGGCCGCGGTCCACGCTCCCCCCGCGGCGGACGGCCGCCACGAGCGATTCAAGTTCCGCGGCCGACAGGCCCGCGGTACCCGCCGGCCAGATCCGTGCCGCCGCCGCGCGGATCGCCTCGGCGAACGATTTCTCGAGCGCTGCCCGCCGCTCCAGCGGCACGATCGCCGGCGAAACCTCGCGACGTTCGATCGCGGCCAGCAGCGCGGGCGTGGCGTCGCGCCGGTCGAGCAGGGCCGTCACCGCGGCCGCCCGCACGGCGGGTTCGAGCGACGAGAGCGCGGCGACCACGCCCGCGATCGACTCGGCGACGCCGCTGCGCACGACCGCCGCCACGGCCTCCGCCTGCAGCTCGGCAGGCTCGTGCGCGCCGATGAAGGCGTCGAGCACCGCGCGGGCCGCGCCGCCGCCGGCCCCGGTGCCGCGGGCAGCCTGGCCGAGCAGCCGCACCGCAAGCCGGCGATCGGCGAGGGGCTGGTCGCGGTCGACGGCGATCTTCCCCGCGGCCGCCCGCGCCGCGTCGCAGGCGGCGGCCGCATCGTGCCCCGCCGCCGCGATCGCATCGAGCGGCCGGCGCGCGGCGAGCCCCACGAGCAGGGCGACGTCGAACCAGTCGGTCACACCGTCGCGGGCCCGCGCCGAAACCGCCGCCAGCGCGGCCGCGGCGTCGGCCGCGAGCGGAGCCGCGTCGCCCGGCGTGCCCGCGGCGTTCGTGGTCGTCGCGCCGCCGGCTGCCGTGGTCCCCAGTCGCTCGACAAAGGCGATGCGCTCGGCGTGGAGCGCGGCCACATCGGCGTCGGGCTCACGGAGAGCAGGGTCGGCTTGGAGCGGGGGCGTGGCTGCGGCCGCCGCGACCGCGGCGAGCACCGGCGCGGCCCGGCCTTGGGCGCCCGCGACGATCGCCCGGCCGATCCAGGGATCGAACGGCGCGGCGGCCGCC
>Ga0114963_10001916_pt1 | contig 14157 bp, 15 predicted proteins | sample C_131016_EF_Meta_FD_87019 | JGI IMG/M metagenome (GOLD analysis project Ga0114963, IMG submission 87019) | Freshwater microbial communities from Lake Croche, Canada to study carbon cycling - C_131016_EF_MetaG | ecosystem: Environmental > Aquatic > Freshwater > Lake | place: Lake Croche, Canada...
AATCTTAAACCTCTACTCAGCTTTGACCTGTTTGCCGATGAACGACTGATCACCCTAGGCCAATATGCCGCTTACCGACAAAAAGAAGGGGATGAAATCATCAGCAAAAGTATGGTGAGTGAAATCGGCGAATGCGCCAGCTGCTCTGTCATTTTGCGCGGAGCCGGTGGTGCGCGGCTCGCAAAAATTGCCATGCAGTTGTACACGTCCAGTAAGAATGACTGGCCGGCTGTGATGAAGCATGAAGGCTTAGATACGGTTCTTTGGGTGAGCAAAGAAGGCCACTATGAAGCAAGCAAAAACTTCGCTGGTCGCACCATCATGACGGATGCACGTGAATCACTGACCATAATTTAAGCGCTGTGCGGACCTTGGCTTGATTGAATACCTACACGCGAGCAAGCGCGATATCGCAAATCTTTTGGCAAAGCTCAGGGAAGGACAGGCCACTTACTGCTGCGGATTGAGGCAGTAAACTCATCGCCGTCATACCAGGCAGGGTATTGGCTTCTAAACACCACAATCCGCCATCGGCATCTCGCCTAAAGTCAATTCGGCAGTAATCTCTCAACTTTAAGGCCTGAGCTACGGTCGCACCCAGCAGTTGGATTTTAGCGGTCTCAGCATCATCGATCTCGGCAGGAAACACTTCAATGGCGCCACCCGGTTGATATTTGGCTTCGTAATCAAATATCTCACTGCGGGTTAAAACAATCTCACCGACCGACAAGGGCTGACCATCCAGGACGCCCACCGTTAATTCGCGACCAGGAATAAATTGCTCAATTAACACTTCATCATCATGTTGAAAAGCGCGTTCTATAGCAGCAGGATATTCGCTTGAAGTGCGCACTACAGATAGCCCCACCGTTGATCCTTGTTTGCTGGCTTTTACAACTACAGGCCAGCCCAAAGTGAGCTCAACAGTACTAGCATCCACCGGAGCCATCAGCCAATCAGGGGTAGGCACCCCCGCATGACGCATTAAACGCTTAGCAATGTCTTTGTCCATCGCACAGGCGCTTCCGATTACTCCACTCGCGGTGTAAGGAAGCCCTCGTAAATCCAGCATTGCCTGTAAGCGCCCATCTTCTCCCGCACCTCCATGCAGGGCGATGAATACAAGATCTAATGCATTAAAAGCCGGATCGGCAAAAAACGCTGCCGGATCTTCTGCCAGCTTTCCTAAACCGCCTAATGATGGAGGGGCCTTCGCTGAAACACCCGCCGAGAAGAGCGTCTCCTCTTGCGCAGTATTCAATGCGCCGGTTGCTGTATCCACAGCACTCACGACATGACCAAGGGACCGCAAAGCCTTGACTACTTGAGCCGCACTGGCTATTGAAACATCGCGTTCCGAACTCGCCCCGCCAAAGAGGACGGCGATCTTGAGTTTGTTTACACTATTCATCTTGCCCCCAAGCATTGCAGCGCAGGCGCTAAGCGCAGATTATGCTTCGTGCTACACTCATTAAAGACCCATTGGCCACTTGTAAAACACTTACTCATCATGTCAGTCCGTTCTCATCTCATCATCGCCACCCGCGAAAGTCGTCTCGCCTTATGGCAAGCTCATCATATGCGGGACCGTATAGCTGAATTATATCCAGAGGCACGCCTCGATATACTCGGTATGACAACAACGGGCGATCAAATTCTGGATCGCACCTTAGCAGCAGTGGGTGGAAAAGGGCTGTTTGTCAAAGAACTAGAAGTGGCCATGCGCGAAGGACGCGCACATCTTGCTGTTCATAGCTTGAAAGATGTGCCCATGGTTTTGCCGGACGATTTTGATATGATTTTTACCGGGCCTCGCGAAGATCCCCTCGATGCTTTTGTCAGCAACGATTATCCTGATCTTCACAGTCTGCCCAAAGGTGCGGTAGTTGGCACATCTAGCCTGCGCCGCGAAAGCCAGTTAAGAGCCCGTTTTCCCCATCTTGAAATTCGCTCGCTGCGCGGCAACCTTGATACCCGTTTGCGCAAACTTGATAGCGGAGAATATCAAGCCATCTTATTGGCTGCCGCTGGATTAATGCGATTAGGAATGGCGGAGCGAATCCGGACAAGACTCAGTTTGGAAGACAGTATTCCTGCAGTGGGTCAAGGCGCGCTTGGCATTGAGTTTTTAAAAGATGACCACACAACCCGGGCTGCGCTTGAACCTTTAATCGATCCAGCTACTACTTTAAGAGTGACAGCTGAACGGGCTTTTTCGCGCCGCTTAGCAGGAAGTTGCGATGTACCCCTGGGAGCACACGCCATTCTTAAAGGTGAAGAACTTCACATAGAAGGATTTGTGGCTGCTGTAGATGGCTCCAAACTGTTGCGCGAATCTGTCCGTGGCCTTTCTTCTCACGCAGAAAACTTAGGCACTCAACTCGCTGAGGTTTTGCTTGCTCGAGGTGCTGCTGAGATTTTAGGTGATCGTGCGCCTATTATTTAAACCTCAGTCATGAGCTCAAGCCCCGACTCGCGCCCGCTAGTCGGGCGGCACATTCTGATTTGCAGGCCTGAAGGGCAAGATCGCCCTTTGGCGCTTCACCTTCAATCACTGGGGGCGCAAACTTACTCTTACGCCGGCATACGTATTTCAGCCTGCGTGCATTCACCAAAAACACGTCACCACCTTCAACATCTGGCCGAGTATCAATGGGCTGTCTTTGTGAGTGGGAATGCGGTTGAATTTGGCCTGCGCGCGACTGAACATTTTGGTGCTTGGCCTTCCCAGGTGCGTTGTGTTGCCATCGGCAAGGCCACTGCCCTGAAGCTTGAACAAGCGGGCTGTGGGCCTGTGTTACGCCCACAGGGCAGCGAAGACAGCGAGGGCTTGCTACAGGCCGAAGCATTACAACATTTAGAAGGTCAGCGGGTTCTTATATTTCGCGGGCAGGGTGGACGCGAGGCCTTGGCAGAGGGATTGAGGGCGGCAGGGGCTATCGTAGATTATGCGGAGGTGTATCAAAGACAGGCGCCCTCTGAAGACCCGGGTGAACTGCGTTCGATGGTTCATTCACATCAGCTTTCGGCTATTTGCGCCATGAGTAGCGAAACCCTGCACAATGTTCTTGAAGCCTTTGGTCTAGAATGTTTATCTGGCTTATGCTGTATTCCTTGGTTGGTGCCTCACCCCAAAATTGCAGCGGTAGCCCGCCAAGCAGGAATTCTGCAGGTCATAGAATCACCGGGTAGCGAACTTGAAGCGGTGAGTGGTGCCCTTATTAACTTTTTTCGATAATTCACTCATGAATTCGTCCGACGTTTCAGTGCCTCAACAAGACCCTTTAGACCCCCCCCCTGCTGCACGTTCCCCGCGTGAAAGAAGGCTTATTCGCGAGGTACGTGCGGCGATTGGCGTAGCGGCTCTGGCTTGTGTACTCACCCTACTCGGTAACATCGAGGCGCAACGTGAGATTCTAGAGTCACGCTCTGATTTACAAAAACAGCTTGCTGAGCTTGATGCGATGAGTCGCCAAGCACGGGCCTTGGCAGGCCAAGCGCAAAATGCTTCGGCAGATATTGAAACAAGAATCAGTGCGCTTGATGGTCGATTGAGCGATACACAAACTCAGCAAACAACTTTGTCGGCCTTATATCGCGATCTATCGATCAACAAAGAAGAAGTGGTATTGGCTGAAGTAGAACAGGCTGTTTCCATTGCCAATCAAGAATTACTCTTGGCGGGTGATGTCCGTTTGGCGATCAACGCAATGGAAGATGCCGAGCGCAGATTGGAGCGCATTAACCACCCTTCTTTACAAGGTATTCGGCGGGTGGTCGATCAGGATTTGCGCCGACTGCGCGCGATTCCGGTTGCGGATGTATCGGGCATGAGCCTGCGCCTTGAAAACCTGGCAAATTCTGTTGATCAATTACCCTTAGCTGCTGCAGCACGGCCTGTCCCGCCGGCAAAAATGAAGGATAAAAAGCCAGAGGGCTTTTGGGCTAACCTAGGGGATAAATTTCTAACTGAGATTGGCCAGGCGGTTCGAATTCAACGCAGTGAAGGCGAAGCCTTACCCCCCTTAGCCCCTGATCAAACATTTTTCTTACGGCAAAACTTGCGCTTACGTCTTCTCACGGCAAGACAATCACTCCTATCTCACGATGAAACAAACTATCGGGGTGACCTAAGGCTAGCCAGCCGTTGGCTTGATAGCTGGTATGACAAACAAGATAAAGGGGTTAAGCAAGCAGGGGATACGCTGAGACTGATGATTGACTCCCCTACGTCCATCCATCTCCCCGATGTGGCGGCGAGTTTAAATGCCATTCGTGATCATCAATCCGCTCGCACACTAGGCCGTGTGAAATGAACACCGTCATTTGGATACTGCTACTTGCTGGTCTCGCGGTCACAACTGCAATATTGACTGCAAATGGCGGAGCCTTTGTATTGATCGTATTGCCTCCCTGGCGAATAGAGTTATCGGTCGCAGCTTTTGTCATCGCCGTTCTGCTTATGATGGTATTGGGCTTTTTTGTAACCAGAGTCACTGCTGGAACCTTGAGTCTTCCTTCTAGCATCCGCGCTTTACGATTGGGCCGGCGTCAGGCAAAGGCTAAAGAGGCTGTTCTTTTTGCTGTAGAAGCTTTTTTTGAGGGAAATTACGCCAGAGCAGAACAGGCTGCGCAACGCGCACTGACCCAAGGTGAGTCTGTGGGTTTATGCGCCGTCATCGCAGCGCGAGCCGCACATCATCAGAGACGTTTCACTGAGCGGGACCAATACCTTGAGTCTTTACACAGCCTATTACCGCGCGATCGTGTTTTGCAATTAAGCACTCAAGCTGATTTACTACTTGATGAGCGCCGTCACCAGGAGGCAACCGAAGTGCTGCGCCGTGCCCGCGAAATCGCGCCTCGCAGTCAAACAGTTCGTCGCCTCACACTTCGGGCCCAAGTCCTAATGCGCCAATGGGATCTGGTCCTGAAAACACTACAAACTTTAGAGGCCGCAAAAGGAATCGATGGCCCCCATGCGGAGGCCGTTCGCCGGCAAGCTTTGCTTGGCTTATTGGCTCGGCATGGCCAGGACACCAAAAGCCTGCGAACTTTTTGGCGGTCATTGTCACAACGCGAACGCAGCGATCGCGCTCTGGTCATCTCCGCTGCCAGTTTATTCATTGGCCTGAAATTGATGGACGATGCTAGAACCATACTTGAACAATCACTAGATGATGTATGGGATACCGAATTCGCCGCCCTTTACGGAAAGTGCCACAGTTCGAGTGTTCTTGAGCAGATCAAGAAAGCTGAGAACTGGCTCACCAAGCACCCCCAAGATGCCGGCTTGCTTCTGAGTTTAGGGCGCTTGTGCCTTCACCAATCCTTATGGGGTAAAGCACAAAACTATTTAGAAGCGAGCCTCGCCCTCGAGCCTTCGCGTGAAGGCCGAGCGCTATTGGACGAGATGGGGACCAATCTGATTTCCCGGATGCCAAAAATGCGTCCAATGCCTCCTGAATTAGAAGGGGGTTAAGCTTTTTTATTAGGATCGACAGCAATCGTAAAAGGGTCAGAGTAAAACTCTTCCTCAGGCAGACCACGTGAACTGATAAAACTGCGTTTTCCAGCATCAACCATCACTGGGGCCCCGCAGGCGTATACCTGATAACCCGAAAGATCTGCAAAATCGGCCAGAATCGCTTCATGCACAAGCCCGGTACGACCCTGCCAATGGTCTTCAGCAAGCGGCTCAGAAAGTACCGGAATGAACGTAAAGTTGGAGTAGTTAGCTTGCCAATTTCCTGCTTCCTGAGCCATATAAAGGTCTTGCAGACTCCGCACGCCCCAATATAAAACCATCTGGCGTAAGGAACCTTGGGCCAAGGCATGCTCAATAATGCCCTTAATCGGGGCAAATCCCGTTCCACCCGCCATAAACACGATCGGCTTATCGGAATCTTGGCGCAGAAAGAACGTGCCCAATGGCCCTTCTATACGCAAAATCGTCTTCGGTTTGAGCTCTTCAAATACATATTTTGAAAAATTACCACCCGGATAATGACGAATATGCAGTTCAACCAAGTTGCCTTCACCGGGGGTGCTAGCCATAGAAAAACTTCGTCGTTTGCCGTCCTGCATAATGAAGTCAATATATTGCCCCGGTAAAAAATTGAATTTTTCCGTAGCGGGAAGTTTTAACCGCAAAATAGCAACGTCATGACTTATGCGATCTATGCTCTCTACACGAACTGGCAGCTTGCGTACCGCAATATCTTTGACACCGGAGATCATGCGCGCTTCAATCACTAGATCGGTCTTGGCTTTAGCTAGACAAAATAGTGCCTTGCCTGATGAAATTTCTTCATCACTTAAAGCAGAAGATTGATAATCGCCTAAATCTACCTCGCCAGAGACGATGCGTCCCTTGCAGGTCCCGCAGGCTCCGCTTCGGCATCCGTAGGGTAGGCCAAACCCCTGGCGCAATGCGCCTTCAAGTAGGGTCTCATTATCTTGGAGTTCAAAAGTGTGACCCGCAGGCTGGATAGTGACATGCAGTGGCATAAGCCGGGATACTCCTAATCTATGAATACGTTATCGATACAAGCTGAAAGATTGTTGATCGTTGGATCGGGTGATGTCGCTTGGCGCGCGCTTCCTTGGTTATTAAAACGTTTCCGTGTTTTTGCGGTTTGCCGCAATACTGAAAATGCAACGCGTTGGCGGAATGCAGGAGCTGTTCCAGTCATTGCTGATTTAGACGACCGAAAATCCTTAACGCGGCTCAAAGGTCTGGCTAACTGGGTATTGATCACTGCACCGCCCAACGGTTCCCAGCCTGACGATCCGCGATTAAAGCGCTTGCTCGCACAGCTAGGCTCGGCGCGGATCATACCATGCCGGGTAGTCTACATTGGTACTACAGGGGTTTATGGAGATTGTGCTGGCGCTCAAATTGATGAAACGCAGCCTCGGCGCGCAGAAAATGCCAGGGCAAAACGACGGGTAGCGGCAGAAAACCTGTTACGGCATTGGTTGTATTCTTCTTCTCAGGTTCATCGCTCAGCGAGTATTTTGCGGGCACCCGGCATCTACGCCGCTGATCGCCTTCCCGTAGCACGACTTACTGCAGGAACCCCTGCAATCCAAAGCGAAGAAGATAGCTATACTAGTCACATACACGCAGATGACCTCGCAATGGCGGCATGTTTAGCGCTTTTCCGTGCAAAAGCCGGCCGCGCTTATCACGTATGTGACAACTCGCAGCTCAAGATGGGGGATTGGTTTGATTTGGTGGCAGCGCATTTTGATCTCCCCAAACCTGTTCGCATCACCCGATTAGAAGCTGAAAAGCAAATACCTGAGGCGTTGTATAGTTTTATGCGGGAATCGCGCCGCTTAAGTAATCACAGGCTTTTACAAGAATTGCGCCTAAGGCTGCGCTATGCTTCGGTTCATCAAGGCTTAGCCGCTGTGCCCAAGCCCTTCACTTTTTAAAAGACCTGATTGATGAACCCTGGAACTTCTCAAACGAGACTTGTTATTCTGCTTGCCTGTGCTGCAGCCTTTGGTCTTCTTAGCACTTGGTGGTTGCACCAAGCACCCGATGGGCATGGGCCAACCGCGTTAGATGGTCTGCTTTCATCACAGAGCAAAACGCCTCATCCCGCAACCATTTCTCAAGGGGCCCTCATGGCGATTAGTCTGCCAGATCCTTCTGGCAAACCCCATACCTTTGCCGAATGGCAAGGCCGCCCCCTAGTCATCAATTTTTGGGCCACTTGGTGCCTGCCCTGCGTCGAAGAACTCCCCACCCTGGCAAAGTTTAGCCGCCAATCGAAGTTTGCAGATGCCGCCGTGATTGGAATTGCAATGGACGCGCCTAAAGATGTGGATGCTTTTTTAAAATCACACACCCTTCCCTACACAATCCTGCAAGAATCCCAAGGGATCGCCGATGATTTAAGTGGTCGGCTGGGAAATCCAGCAGGATCGCTTCCATTCTCTGCCATTGTGAATCGAAAAGGGATCGTGGTTGAGACTCGCTTAGGTCCTTGGAAGGAGGGAGAACTTGAGTCACGCATCGCGCCATTGCTGGCTGCAGACTAATCCGCTCATGCCACAAAGAAACTGTCAAGTGAACCGAGGCTCCCCGGCGTTCACCGAAATTGTAGACAGATTGAAGAAAATTGCTCACACTTCGTTCCACATTGACTCTTCGGCTGGGCGAACATGATTTCGCATGGCAGTACTTATGGACCTCAGAAAACTAAAAAAACTCATCGACCTCGTTCAAGAATCCGGAATAGCCGAACTTGAAATTACCGAGGGTGAAGAGAAAGTTCGAATCAATAGGGTAGGTTCCGGTGTGGCGGGAGGCGTTGTGATGTCGCAAGCGCCGACCATGATCCACCCAGATTATATTTCCCAACCTCTGGCGCATTCTCATACACCAGCACCGGCACCTGCGTCTGTTCCCGCCCCTCCTCCTGTCTCAGAAGGCACCCCCGTTAAGTCTCCTATGGTGGGTACTTTTTACCGCGCGCCCTCTCCTGGCGCAGCCGCTTTCATTGAGGTGGGCCAGACCGTTACTGTGGGGCAAACTTTGTGCATCATTGAAGCCATGAAGCTGATGAACGAAATTGAGTCTGATGTGGCGGGTGTTGTTACTAAGATTCTTGTTGAATCCGGCCAACCCGTTGAATACGGTGAGCCGCTCTTCCTTGTTTCACCCAACTGAGTTACCGCATCGTTTATGTTTGAAAAAGTGCTCATCGCCAATCGCGGCGAAATTGCGCTCCGCATCCAGCGCGCCTGTCGCGAACTCGGTATCAAGACCGTTGCGGTGCATTCCGAAGCTGACCGAGAGGCCAAATATGTAAGGCTGGCAGATGAATCGGTATGTATCGGACCGGCTTCATCAGCCCAAAGCTACTTGAATGTACCGTCTATTATCAGCGCCGCAGAGGTAACCGGAGCCGAAGCCATTCATCCAGGTTATGGTTTCCTCGCTGAAAATGCAGACTTTGCGGAACGTGTCGAAAAAAGTGGTTTTGTTTTTATTGGCCCTCGCGCCGAAACCATTCGCCTCATGGGCAGCAAAATTAGCGCCAAAGATGCCATGGAAGCGGCGGGCGTTCCTGTGGTTCCCGGTTCAGGAGGGGCACTTAATGATGACCCTGAAGCCCTTTTAAGCATCGCTGAAAAGATAGGTTTTCCAGTGATCATTAAAGCCTCGGCAGGCGGAGGCGGGCGCGGAATGCGTATTGTTCAAAATGCTGACGAACTGGTGTCTGCTGTCGCGATGACTCGCGGCGAAGCGGGCGCTGCGTTTGGCGACGATACAGTTTATATGGAAAAATTCCTTACCCTGCCCAGGCACATCGAAATTCAAGTGATGGCCGATGAGCATGGTAATGCCATTTTCTTGGGTGAACGGGATTGCTCTATGCAAAGACGACACCAGAAAGTCATTGAAGAGGCGCCTGCCCCCGGTATTTCTTCTGCACTCCGTAACAAAATCGGTGAGCGTTGTGCTGAAGCTTGCCGAAGAATTGGATATCGTGGTGCAGGTACTTTTGAATTTTTATATGAGAACGGGGAATTCTTTTTCATCGAAATGAATACCCGTATTCAAGTTGAACATCCCGTTACCGAAGCGATCACGGGTGTGGATTTGGTTCAGGAACAACTTCGTGTTGCGTCCGGTGAAAAGCTCAGCGTCACTCAGAAGGATATTGTGATTCGTGGCCATGCCATCGAATGTCGTATTAACGCGGAAGACCCTTTTACTTTTGTCCCTTCTCCCGGTCGCGTGACCCAGTTTCATACTCCTGGCGGCCCCGGTATCCGTGTTGATTCTCATATGTATCAAAACTGCACAGTACCGCCCTACTACGATTCCTTAATCGCTAAAATCATTGCTCATGGCGATACCCGCGCACAAGCTTTAGCTAGGATGCGTATTGCGCTTTCAGAAATGGTTGTTGAAGGCATTAAAACCAATATTCCTTTACACCAGGAGTTATTGAATGACCCAGGCTTCATTGCAGGGGGCACTTCGATTCATTACCTAGAAGAAAAGCTCGCGCGCGAGCGCGGCAAAGGACACTAAACAATGCCCTGGCGACGCGTAGTGGTGTCGCTGCAGGCCGACTTGGCCGATGCCTTTGCTGACGCTCTGTTAGATTCAGGTGCTTTGGCGGCCAGTATTGAACAGGATCGCAGTGCCGGTCAGGCCGAGCATGCCCTGTTTGGAGAACCTGGGTATATCGATGATATGGGGCCGAGTCTGTGGCCAGATTGCCTAGTTGATGCGCTCCTTCCTTTGGATTTTGATGCAAACGCCTTGATTCGCTCCGCGAGTGTTCTTCTTGAACTTCCTGAGGCGCCGAATTTCACTGAAGATATCGTGGCCGATCAAGATTGGGTTAGGGCAACACAAAGTCAGTTTGAACCCATTCATATTGCCTCGGGCTTGTGGATTGTTCCGACTTGGCACGAACCACCCGAATCGCAAGCCATCAATATTCGTCTCGATCCGGGTCAAGCTTTCGGGACAGGTAGCCATCCAACCACCAGACTTTGCTTGCAATGGCTTGCTGCCAACCGCCCTCATGGAAGGGTTTTAGACTACGGGTGTGGTTCTGGGATTTTAGCCATTGCAGCGCGTTTATTGGGCGCTCAGGAAGTCATTGGAGTGGATCTTGATCTTGCCGCGATCTCTACTGCTGATGCCAATGCGCAAGCCAATCATGTTGCGGCTCAATTTGGGCTGCCGGATCTCCCCTCAGCGCAAGGGCAATTTGATGTTGTACTGGCCAATATTTTAACCCGTCCCTTAATTGCTCTCGCGCCTCTGTTGATTGCGCGTCTTGCACCCGGGGGGCAACTGGTCCTATCCGGCATCTTAGACCGACAGGTTGATGAAGTTGTCAGCGCCTATGCCTTTGGCATAAAGCTTCATTCTTTTGGGGAACCAGGTGAATGGGCTTGTCTTACCGGGCATCTCAAGCTGTGAGCCTCACGCGCGTTACGACTACGTGCCCGCAATGCAGTACCATTTTTCGGGTGAATCCAGAACAACTTGCTGCACGGCGTGGGCAAGTTCGTTGCGGCAGATGCCGACATGTTTTTAATGGCTATGAAACCGTATCAATTGGCCCGATAGAAAGCAATAAAAACGCTTCGGGTTCTTCATCCAGAGCTCCCTCACCCTATCCCTCCTCACCAGCCGGTTGGTGGAGCAGAATTCGCGGCTTATCAGACACCGCATCGCGTTCCTTGAGCTCAGAGGCCCGAACGCCTGCCCCCAGTATTCTGAAAGGGGGATCTCCTCGTGACGAATTTGGTTTTCGTATTCCTTTTTGGAAACTTCATTTAGCGAAGTTTTTTTTTGCTTTTTCCTTCATCCTTTTTTTGATTATTTTTGTTGGGGAGCGCATCGCCATCATTCAGCTTATTCCCGCAATGCGTCCCGTGTATCTCAAGATGCTATCCCCTTTTGGCTTGCATACCCCTTTTCCCGGAGATGCAGATTTATGGACGGTTGAAAGCAGCGATTTACGTGAAGACCCCAAAGATAGCGAAGCGTTTCACCTGAGTGCGACCCTCAGAAATCGCGCTAAAAGTACGCAATCGCTTCCATCAATTGATCTCAATCTCACTGATATGGATGGGCTGAGTATCGATCATCAAATTATTACCCCAGACCAATATTTACCTGAAGGCCGATTGGTTGAACAAGGTTTGCCGGGCAACTCTGAACTGTCTTTTAAGCTGGAACTCAAACATTCTGGAAAGCGAGGTCAAGGTTATAGATTGGTTGTGTTCTTCCCTTAGAACTTTTTCTCATCAAAATAATCTAGAGTTGTAGTGTTGCGCCGCATTTATTGCGATTACCTCGTATAATCTACGGGTTAAATTTTATTATCCTTCTTGGGCCCAAGACATGATTACTTCTTCCAGCCCGCGTATACAGCGCGGCATGAGCACCGTTGAATCAGCCATCGCAGTTGCTGTTGGCGCCATTGGTCTGGTTATCGGCATTGTATTAATTGTGCAATTCTCTATTTCATCTTATGGCAGTAGAGATGCAAGCAAAGAGTCATCTATGTCTCACGATGCCATCATGGCGCGCCTCAAGCCCGTGGGTGAAATTGGTATGTACGATCCCAATGCCCCTCAACCTGCAGCAGTCAAAGCCGTTGTTGTAGCAACTGCGGCGCCTTCGGCAAACAAAGGTGAAGCCACGTTTAAAGGTGTATGCACAGGTTGCCATGGTGCTGGTGTAATGGGTGCCCCCAAGTTTGGCGATAAAGCAGTATGGGCTCCTCGCATTGCCAAAGGCTTAGATGTGCTCTATGTGAGTGCCATCAAAGGCAAAAATGCAATGCCTGCAAAAGGTGGAAACCCCGCGTTGGCGGACGATGATATCAAGGCCGCCGTTCAATATATGGTTAATGCTGCCAAGTAAGTTCTGGTGAGTCGCTATGTGATTGGCGACGTGCAAGGGTGTGTTGAGCCACTAAAAAGGCTTCTTGACACGCTTCCTCTGGGCTCCGACGATCAACTCTGGTTTACCGGTGATTTGGTCAATCGGGGCCCGCATTCTTTAGAAGTGCTGCGGCTTGTGAAAGCACTAGGCCCGCGCGCACGAACCCTTCTTGGTAACCATGATTTGCACCTACTATGCGTGGCGGAGGGATTTGCCAAACAGCATAAAGGAGATACCTTAGCGGAGGTTCTTGATGCTCCGGATCGCCTTGAGCTATTAACCTGGTTGCGCTCGCAACCCTTAGCCATTCAAGAAGATGGGTTTTTGATGGTGCATGCTGGGGTTTTTCCCACTTGGACGAGCGAGCAAACAATCCGCCTGGCCAATGAAGTTCAAGCCTTCCTTAGCGGCCCTGACTACCGTGACTTTTTAAAAGTGATGTATGGAAACAAGCCAGATGCCTGGGATGAATCACTGAGCGGATTCGATCGATTACGCGCCATTATCAATGCCCTGACCAGAATGCGACTATGCAGCCCAGAAGGAATAATGAATTTCTCACACAAGGGAGAATTGGCAGATGCGCCTATAGGTTTGATCCCTTGGTTTACAGTGCCTCACCGCGCTACGCAATACGATACGGTGATTTTTGGACATTGGTCGGCACTGGGTTTAGTGATGGAACCTAATTTAATCGGCGTAGATACGGGGTGCTTGTGGGGCCGTACACTCACCGCTGTGAGACTGGAGAACAGGGAAGTGTTTTCAGTACCCTGTTCTCCTGACTAGCTAAAAAAAGCCTATCACACCCACTTAACCAAAAATTACTTGGTGGTGGTCGTAGTGGTGGTGGCAGTGGTGCCCGTGCTTACTTTAGGAACTTTAGGTGTTTTAGCTGTTTTGGTGGTTCCGGTTGTTGCTGTGGTACCGGTGGTTCCGGTTGTTGCAGTGGTGGTGGTTGCAGCAGTACCGGTGGTTGCGGTGGTCCCCGTAGTGGTAGTGGTGGTGGACGTTGCGCTAGAGTGTGATGCGGCGAAAGCATTTGCTGCTAGGCCTAGGGAGAGAGCGGCTACCAAGATTAGCTTGTTCATGTTTGTTTTCCTGAAGGTTATTCGTTACAAAAGTGAATATAAACGGGTCTTTCTATATAAAAAGCATGGTCATGTTACGACAAATTTGTTGCGCCCAAATTTATTTCCATACTTCTGCTTTGTTTAACGTGTGAATGACGTAATACGATTACACTCACACGTACATTTTTTTGATGAGACTTCCCTTTTTGTCTAGATCACATTTGGCTTTATGTCGACTGACCCTGCTCAGTGTCCTACTATTTTCTTCGATTATTTTCAACATAAACATAGCCCTTGCTGCGCCCTACCTACCCAATAAGGATGATCTGGTTCTTGAGCACCTCCCGTTCAAAGCTCAGGACCCCATTAATCAGAAAATTAAAACGCTAAGGTTAGCGTTACAAAAAAACCCAAATAATTTAGTTCAGGCAATTAGCTTAGCCAGAACCTATTTTAGTTTAGCCAATTCCGAGGGCGACCCAAGGTATATTGGCTATGCGCATTCCATTATCAAACCTTGGACAGATTTACCTAATCCACCTATTGATATCATTTTGGTGCGCAGCCTTCTCAATCAATTCAGTCATGACTTTGAAGGCGCCACAAAAGGCTTTAAAGATGTTCTTAGTAAAGATCCGCTTA
>Ga0114963_10001923_pt1 | contig 14145 bp, 10 predicted proteins | sample C_131016_EF_Meta_FD_87019 | JGI IMG/M metagenome (GOLD analysis project Ga0114963, IMG submission 87019) | Freshwater microbial communities from Lake Croche, Canada to study carbon cycling - C_131016_EF_MetaG | ecosystem: Environmental > Aquatic > Freshwater > Lake | place: Lake Croche, Canada...
GCCACGGTGATCACGCCCGTCGACAACTACGCCGGCGTGGTGCGGCTGCGGTCCGACGTGCTGCGGCAGGTGGACCGCAGCCGCTTCGTCGCGCAGACCACGGGCCTCACCTCGAGCCGCCTCGGCGTGCCGACCTGGGAGTTCCGCTCGCGGGAGCTGGAGTTCACCGACGAGCAGGTGCCGCTGACGGGCCCGGGGGGCGCCCCCGCGATCGATCCGGCCACCGGCGAGCCGACGATCGAGCACCAGCAGCTCATCACCAGCCGCGGCAACACCGTCACGCTCGGCGGGGTGCCGGTGCTGTGGTGGCCGGTGATGGTGACCAACGCCCGGAAGCCGACCTTCTACGTCAACAACGTGCAATTGAAGAACGACCGGATCTTCGGCACGCAGGTGCTGACGAGCTGGGACGCCTTCCAGGTCTTCGGCTGGCGCCGGCCGCCCGACGGCGTCGACTGGAACTTCGACGTCGACTACCTGAGCAAGCGCGGCCCGGGTGGCGGCACGTCGCTGCTCTACAACCGGCCCGACTTCCTCGGCTTCGGCGGGCCCGCGAGCGGCGACCTCGACGCCTGGGTGATCGGCGACGTGGGGCAGGACAACCTCGGTCTCTACCGCCGCGACTTCACCTACCCGGGCTATCCCGACCGCACCTTCCGCGGCCGCTCCTTCTGGCGGCACCGGCAGGACCTCGGCGGCTCGACGGAGAGCTTCTTCGGCGGCTGGCAGGCCCGCGGCACGGCCGGCTGGATCAGCGACATGAACTTCCTCGAGGAATACTACGAGGCGGAGTGGGAAGAGGGCTACGAGCAGCGCACCTGGCTCGACCTGCGGCGGCCGATCGAGAACCGTGAGCTGCGGCTGCTCACGAGCGTGCGGGTCAACCCGTTCTTCACGCAGAGCGAGTGGTGGCCGCGGCTCGACTTCTACCGGCTCGGCCAGCCGCTCGCGAACGACGCCGTGAGCTGGTACGCCCACTCGAACGTCGCCTACGTGCGGCAGAACGTGCCGCAGACGCCCACGGTGGGACAGGGGCTCCCCATCTGGACGCTCCTGCCCTACGAGGCCAACGTCATCGGTGAGCGGCTGGCGACGCGGCAGGAGTTCGACCTGCCCTTCCAGGCGGGCGCGGTGAAGATCGTGCCCTACGCGCTGGGCGAGCTGGCGCACTGGGGCGACTCGCTTTCCGCCACGGATCCCAACACCGCCGCCGGCGGTCTCGACCGGGCCTACGGCCAGGTGGGCGTGCGGACGAGCCTGCCGATGTGGTCGGTCGACAACACGGTGGAGAGCCAGCTGTGGAACGTCCACGGCCTGGCCCACAAGGTGGTGTTCGAGGCGGAGTTCTCCTACGCCAACAGCACCCAGAGCATCACGCAGCTCCCGCTCTACGACCAGATCGACGACGACACGATCAACCAGTACCGGCGCAACATCCCCTACTGGGACTACAACGCCATCCCGGGCCAGGCCACGCCGCTGGGGGCGCCGTTCATCTTCGGTCCGTCCAACAAGTACGACCCCCGGACGTACGCCGTGCGCCGCGGCATGGGGAGCTGGGTGACGGGCCCGACGGAGATCGCCAACGACCTGACGGCCTTCCGGCTCGCCGCCCGGCAGCGCTGGCAGACGAAGCGCGGCCCGATGGGCAACCGGCGGATCATCGACTGGATCGTCTTCGACGTCGACGGCGAGCTCTTCCCGACCACCAGCCAGAACTTCGGCCAGACGCTCGGGCTCTGGCAGTACGACTTCCGCTGGCACGTCGGCGACCGCACCACGATCCTCTCCACGGCCGACGTCGACTTCTTCTCCGGCGGCCAGCAGCTCTTCACGTTCGGCGCGCTGCTCAACCGCACGCCGCGCGGCAGCTTCTACCTCGGCTTCAACGAGTTCGGCGGCCCGATCTCCGCCAGCGTGCTGACCGGCTCCTACACCTACCGCATGAGCCCCAAGTGGGCGAGCTCGTTCGGCACGGCGGTGAACCTGACCGGCTACAACATCGGCCAGAACTTCCAGCTCGTGCGGATCGGCGAGTCGTTCCTGATGTCGTTCGGCTTCAACGTCGACTACAGCCGCAACAACGTGGGCGTGACGTTCAACCTCGAGCCGCGATTCCTCTCGCGGACGCAGTTCGCCAGCCGCACGGGCCTCGACATCCCGATGGCGGGCGCCTACGGCCTCGAGTGACCGTCGCCGGGCGTGCCGTGTTCCGCCCGGATCGACCGGGTGCATGATCCCGCGACGCCGTCGGTCCGACGTGGCGGCGCCAGCCTCGGATCCGGCCCCCGGGGCCGCGCGGGGCACCCGCCCGGGGAGCGGCCGGCGTCTCCGCGCCGCCGCCGTGACATCAGTCCCGCGATGGCGCCCGCCAGGCCGCGAAGGCGTGCCAGGCGGCGAAGATGCCCGCCAGCAGGAGATAGGCGGCGGCCAGCGTGAGCGGATCGCGTCCGGCGGCCCCGGGGGGCAGCGGACCGATCGACCAGGGGAGGAAGAGCCGGCCGTCGGCGAAGGGGGAGTGGATGACGCCGCAGAGCGTCGCCGCGGCGGCGGCCACGCACCAGCCGGCCGCGGCGGCCAGCCCGCCGTCGAGCAACGCCGCCACCATGCCCGCCCAGAGGAGGCTCGTGACGATGAAGCCCGCCGCGAGGACGCGCATCGCGAACAGCTCGCGGGCCAGCCCGGCGGCGGGCGCCGCCCCGGCGGCGAGCAGCTTGTCGGCCTGGATCATCACGAGCGCCGCGAGCGCCGGCACGCAGGCGATCGCCACGGCGGGGTAGTGCCGCTGCGGCGTGGCGTGGAAGCTTTGCGCCGTGATCTCCAGCCCGATGAACACGAGGATCGGCAGGATCGCCGGGCCGGGGATCGCCTGATAGAGATAGGCGAACGAGCCGGTCAGGCCGGCGACGCCGATGAAGATCGCGGTGGCCAGCGTGTAGCCGGCCCGTCCGCCCATCGCCTTGTAGGCCGGGTGGCCGATGTAGGGCGTGGTCTGGATCACGCCGCCGCAGGCGCCCGCCAGCACGGTGGCCAACCCCTCGACGGCGATGATGCGGCCGGTGTCGTACTCGTCCCCCGCGGCGGCGGCGCTCTCCGTGCAGTCGATGCCCCCCACCACCGTGCCCAGCGCGAAGGGGATCACGATCGGCAGGTATTTGACCGTGTCGGGCCAGGCCTCGAGCCACTCGAGCCTCAGGGCCGAGAGCCATTCCGTCGGCCACAGCGCGGCCCGCGGGTCGATCGCCGCGTGCGCCGTGTCGGCCGGGATCCAGCCCGTGGCGGCGCCGATGGCGTGAATCCCGCCCCCGACGAGGAGCGCGGCCAGCGCGCCCGGGATGCGTCCCGGAAACGGGATCCGCGCCGTGAGCGCGGCCAGCACGATGCCCAGCGACGTCAGTCCCACGAGCGGCGAGCCGACGATCTCCACGAGCGGCAGAAACGTGATCAGCGCCAGGCTGATCGCCGCCAGGCTCCCCAGCAGCCCGGCGCGGGGCACGATCCGCCTGACGGACGTCGCCACGAGGCTCGCCAGCAGCTTGAAGACGCCGCTGGCCACGATCGCGCACATGCCCACGTGCCAGGCATGCCGGGCCGCGGCCTCCTCCCCCTTGCCGGCGGCGAGGCTCGCCGCGAACGCCGGGCCGATCACGAAGAACACCATGCCGAACGTGCTCGGCGTGTCGAGGCCCAGCGGCATCGCGGTCACGTCCTGCCGGCCGGTGCGCCGCGCGAGACGCACCGCCATCCAGGTGAACATGAGATCGCCGGCCACCACGCCCACCGCCGTGCCGGGCACCAGGTGCGAGAGGGCGAACTGGGCCGGATACCCGAACACCGAGGCCAGGAGCGACACCGTCAGGACCAGGTCGGCCAGATTGTCGAGCATCAGCCCGAAGAAGGCGTTCACGTCCCCCGGGCCGACCCAGGTCGGCGGGCTCGACCGACGCGGCACGGTGGGGGAGGCCATGCGGTATTCCCTGGTGGAAAGGGGTGTGCGGTCGCGGACGCCGCCGGAATGTCGGCACGGGGAGAGGAATTGTCAATTCCGCGGGCGGGCCGGCCCCGGACGGCGCAGGGGTTTCCCGGAGGGGCTGAATCCCGGGGTATACTGGCCCGCCGCGGCCCACCTGGGGGTTGCCCGCGCGATCCGGGCCGTTTCCGGCCGGGCGTCGAACCATCTCCCCGTCCCGTCCGTAGAGAGCGATGGATCTGCACGATTCCACCCCTGGTGCACGGGACTCGGTCCAGACCGGTGGCGGTCTGGCGACCGGGGTCGTTGCCGGGGGGCCGGAGCCGACGGACGAGGAACTGATCCGACAGGTTCGTGCCACGGAGAGTGCGGCGGCGTTCGAGACGCTGGTGCACCGCTACGAACACGAACTCTTCAGCTATCTGCGTCGCTACCTCGGCAGCGCGGAGATGGCCGAGGACGTCTTTCAGGCCACGTTCCTGCAGGTCCACCTGAAACGCGACAACTTCGAGGACGGACGGAGATTCCGTCCATGGCTTTACACGATCGCCACCAACCAGGCCATCGACGCCCAACGCCGCAATCGTCGCCACCGGATGGTGAGCCTCGATCATCGCACGGGAGGCGAGGATGACGTGGGGTCGCTCGTGGAAATGCTCTCGGGTCGCGATCAGACCGCCGATCAGAACATGGAGGATGAAGAGGCGAGGAACTGGGTGCGAACGGCGGTCGAGGAGCTTCCCGATCCGCTCAAGAGCGCCCTGATCCTGGTCTACCACCAGGGACTCAAGTATCGCGAGGCGGCGGACGTGCTCGGCATTCCCGTGGGAACCGTGAAGAGCCGTCTGCACTCCGCGTTGCTGAAGCTCAACGAATCGTGGCAGGAGAGCGGCCAGGATCACTCGCGGGACCACTGACGGGACCACCACCGACGGCACCAGGCGCGGTCTGACCCGCACCGCTCGTTCGCCCTGACGGAAACCGATCAGCACGACACGGATCACAACGAACCTCACGCCCCAACGAAGGTTCGTCGACAACGCCCGAGCGATGTGAGCATCTATCATGCGAGAACAACTTGTCGGCCACCTGTTGGGGGCCCTCGAACCGTCCGAAGCGAAGCAGGTGGAAACGGCCCTGGCCGACCCGCAACGGGGGCCGGAATTGCATCGCGAACTCGAGTGTCTGCGACGGGCGGTGGCGCCGCTGGCGAGGGATCGCGGGGCGTTGTCGCCCCCGTCCGGCCTGGCGGCCCGCACGCTCGCTCGCGTGGCGGCCGAGCGGACCGCAGGCCACCCCGCCCGTGAACCGGAGGCGGCGGCGCGACGGCTGCCGACGCCGCACGACCGGGACACGCTGCCGCGGCGGTCGCGGGCCTGGATCGACCGGGCGATCGTGGCCGCGACGGCCCTGGCGGCGTGCGTGCTCGTCGCCCCGCTGCTGCTCGACTCGATCGCCCAGGCCCGCGCCAGGCGGGCCGAGAGAAACCTGATGCGGACGTCCGGCGCGTTGCAGGGCTACGCCGAGTCGCACCGGGTGTTTCCCACGCCCCCCGACTCGGGGCCGCTGTCGCGGGCGGGGCTCTACGCCCCCACGCTCGTGTCCGACATGCGGCTCGTGGCCGACGACGGCACGCTCGTCTGTCCCGACTCCTCGCTGGCGCGGTCCGGCACGTTCCGCGTGCCCACGCTCGACGAGGTGCGGGCGGCGGTGGGCACGCCCGGCTTCGACGAGCTGGTGCGGGCGATGGGGGGGGACTACGGCTACACCCTCGGCCATCGCGATGCCGGCGGCACGCTCCGTGCCAACGGCAACCGTCGCCGTCGTCACCATCCCATCATGGCCGACGCTCCGGACGACGGAAGCGAGCGGAGCAGCAACCATCCCGACGGCACGCATCACGTGCTCTTCGAGGACGGCCATGTGGAGCGGATTCCCGCCGCCGATCTCCACGGCGACGACCACCTCTTCAAGAACCACGACGGCAACGTGGCGGCGGGCGTCGACGACGAGGACGCCGTCATCGGGGATTCGCACCACCAGCCGTGAGCCGGCGGCTCGCCCCGTGCATCGCGACGATCGGCGGTTCAACGCGCCATGTGGCGGCGGTAGGCGTCGTCCAGGTCGGCGTAGTCGCGGCCGCAGAGCCGGGCGAGTGAATCGGCGTCCACCGTGCCCGTGTAGATCCGGGCCAGATACTCCACGAAGGCCTCGCGGTATCGGCCGCGCTCGCCGTTCATGAAGAAGTCGGCCAGCCCCGCGATCTCGCTGTAGATCTGCGGCAGCCGCTCGTCGGCCTGCAGCGCCCGTCGGCCCAGGGCCGTGAGTTCCTCGAGCGGCACGTGGAAGCCGTCCTCCACCAGCCGCTCCCGCGCCACGGCCGCACGGCCCGCGTCGCGGCCGCCGACCGTCCAGCCGAAGGGCGTCCGGTCGAGGCTCTCCATGTAGCAGGCGGCGGCCTCGACGGCCCAGAAGCCCGACCGCTCACCCGCCAGCGGACTCGTCCGCCGCGTCTCCGCGAAGAGCTGGTGGGTGGCTTCGTGGTGGACGGTGGTCGGCTCCTGCCCCTCGTCCGGGAAGAACCAGGCGGTGCGCGTCGGGGTCCAGTAGATGCCGAGGGTGCGCGCGACCGTGGGCTCGAGGGGCTCGAGCGCCCGCACGTAGTGCGCCCGGTCGGCGGCGAGCGTCGCCAGGAACGGGCTCCGCGGCCCCGCCGGCCGCCGGCCGCGCCCCTCGAACCGCTGCTCCCAGGCCGCCGGCTCCTCCTGGAAGCAGCCGAACACCTGCAGCCAGACGGTGCGGGTGTCCTCGAGCCGAGCGGCGAGCGCGGCCGCCGCCTCCGGGCCCGCGGCCGACGTGATCTGCCAGTGGTCGGAGGCGAACTTCATCCCCTTCGCCTCGACCCCACCGCGGCGGGGCGCGGCGGCAGCGTCGGCGTCGGCCTTGATCCACCGCCCCTGTTCGTAGCGCTCGCCCGCCCGATACCGCTCCTGTCGGCCACGCGGCAGCCAGCCGAACTCCGGTGAAAACTCCTCCCCCTTCTCCAGCCGCCGGGCCACCTCCGGCCACACCCACTCGCCGTCGTGCCGCACCCAGCCTCCCGCCTCGCGGGCCCGCGCGTGATCGGGATCGTCGCGGAGCGCCCGGTGGAGCAGGCGGATGGCCGCACCCGTGCGCTGCTCGAGCGGCGGGGCGGCGGCATCTGCGGCCCCCCGCGCGGCCCGCCCCGGCACCACCGCGTGGGCCCGCGCCGCCTCGACGGCCAGGGCGAAGAGTCCTGCCGCCCGCGCCCGACGGGCCGCGAGGAACGCCTCCCACGCCGCCCGCTCCTCCGCCGTGTCGACCCACTCGGGCGCCTCCATGCGCGACGGGATCGCGAGCGCGAACTGCCGCCCCTCCTCCTCGGGCAGGTCCCAGTCGCGGACCACGGCCGCGAGTTCCGCGAGGCCCGCGGCATCGGCCCGCCGCACCACGGCCGCCGTCGCCGAGGCCCACTCCGCGGCGATCCCGTCGGCGGTCGGGGCCGCGACGGCCGCCGCGGCGACCGTCATGAGCCAGACGGGGGCGGCGACCGTCGCCACGGCGCCGCGCAGCCCCGGGAATGATCGCCTGCCGCGAGCAGGCTGTGGATCAACGGCCTGCCCGGTCGCAGGGATGCGATCGCGGGCGTTCCCCGGCATGCGGAGAGTCCTCGGGCGGCGTGTGGGCGGCGCGGCGGCGGATGCCGGCGCGGCGGCGCGGAGCCGGCCGCTCAACTCTCCTCCGCGAACGCCGCGTCGAATTGGCGGCGGCTGGGGGCGAAGTCGAGCTGCTGGACGAACGCGCAGGCCTCGGCCGCGCCGTGCTCGCGGTCCATGCCGCAGTCCTCCCACTCCACCGAGAGCGGGCCGTCGTAGCCGATCGTGTTGAGCGCCCGGATGATCTCCTCGAAGTCGATGCCGCCCCGGCCCGGCGAACGGAAGTCCCAGCCCCGCCGCGGGTCGCCGAAGCCGAGGTGGCTGCCGAGGATGCCGGCGCGGCCGTTGAGCGTGGTGACGGCGTCCTTGACGTGCACGTGGTAGATCCGGTCGGGGAACGTGCGGATGAACTCCACGGGGTCGACGCCCTGCCAGTGGAGGTGGCTGGGGTCGAAATTGAAGCCGAACTCCTCGCGCCGGCCGAGCGCGTCGAGGGCCCGCTGGGCCGTGATCGTGTCGAAGGCGATCTCGGTGGGATGCACCTCCAGCGCGAACCGCACGCCGCACTCCGCGAAGACGTCGAGGATCGGGTGCCAGCGCTCGGCGAACTCGGCGAACCCGGCGTCGATCATCGCTTCGGGCACCGGGGGAAACGAGTAGAGCAGGTGCCAGATGCCCGACCCGGTGAAGCCGTTGACCACCGACACGCCGAGCTTCCGGGCCGCCCGCGCCGTGCGCTTCATCTCCTCGGCCGCCCGGGCGTTGACCCCGGCCGGGGCGCCGTCGCCCCAGACGTGGGGGGGCAGGATCGACTTGTGGCGGATGTCGATGCGGTCGCAGACGGCCTGGCCCACGAGGTGGTTCGAGATGGCGTGCACGGCGAGGTCGTTGCGCTCCAGCGCGTCGCGCTGCGCGGCGCAGTAGCCGCTCTCCTCGAGCGCCCGCGTCGGGTCGAAGTGGTCACCCCAGCAGGCGAGTTCGAGCCCGGCGTAGCCGAACTCCCGGGCCTTGCGGGCCAGGTCCTCGAGCGGCAGGTCGGCCCATTGGCCGGTGAACAGGGTGACGGGGCGGGGCATGGCAACGCTCCTCGGGCCGCGGTCCGGCGGGCCGCCACGGGCTGCGGCGGCGGGACGGTAGTGTACGGGGGACGGCCGGAGCGAGGGAAGGCGGGCGGGGAGCCACCCGGGACGGCGCACGGCTCACTGCCGGACGACGCGGCGCAGCAGCCAGAGCCCCCAGAGCATCACGAGCACGTTGCCCATCCACACGGCGGGGGCCGGCAGCGATCCCGACTTCACGCGGGACACGCCGAGCATGAACACGGGGTAGTAGACGAGCAGGATGGGGAGGAAGCAGAGGAAGAAGCTCGTGAGGAAGTCGGCGTTGCGCATCCGGATGGCCATCGGCGCGCCGACGAGCACGAAGCAGAGGCAACTGAAGCCGTTGGCCCAACGCCGCCACGGCTCCATGATGATGCGGTTGAGCCGCGAGCGGGCCGCGGCGGCCTGCTGCCGGTCGCCCTCGACGGCGGCCGGCACGGTCTGCTCCATGTGCCCGGTGAGGATGCCCAGGGCGAGCTTGCCGGCGGCGACCTGCTCGAACTGGTCGATCCGGGCCACCTGCTCGGCGCGGGCCCGCGGGAAGTCGGCCATCGCGATCTCGGACGGGCTCGTGGAGCCTCCACCCTTGCGGCTGACCGCGTCGAGCGGCACGACCCGCTCGATCGTGTCGGGAAAGACGGCCTTCATCTCCCCCACGTGCACGGTGCCGTCGCGGCAGGTGATCGTGAGCGTGCCCGCCACGGGGTCGGCCCGCAGGGCGGCCTCGGCCGCCGACACGGTCACCGGCGGGCTCGAGCCGCCCGGCTGGAAGGAGAGCGTCGGCCGGATGAGCCGCCGCCCCTCGACGCCCTTCACGTTGATCGAGAGCTGCGCGGTGCTGTAGGACCGCTGCTGCCGCAGGCGGCCGTAGATGATCTCCTCCACGCTCCCGATCACGACGCGCCGCACCCCGTCGCGGCCCCAGGAGACGGCGATGTCGTTGAGCCACACCGACACCAGGCTCACCACCACGGCCAGGAACGTCACCGGCCAGATGGCCGCCATGGGCGAGATGCCGGCGGCCTTGAGCGCCGTGATCTCGTTCGACGCCGACATCCGGCCGAAGACGCTGGCCACCGCGAAGAGCATCGTGCCCGGCACCGCGAACCGCATCGCCTCCGGCAGCACGTAGGGCACGAGCGCGAGGATCTGCAGCATGCCGAGCCCCTGCTGCTGCGCCTCCTTGACGAGCCCCACCACGAGCATGAACAGCGTCAGCGCGGTGAGCGAGACGAGGAACACCTGCAGGAGTTCGCTGAGCACGTAGCGGGAGAGGATCTTCATGGAGGGCCGGCCGCGACGACGCGGTCACTTCCCCGGGTGCGGGGCGGGGGCCGCCCGGATGGTGTCGTCGCGCCGCGAGTCCTCCACGGCGCGGGTGTGGATGGCGATGGCCTCGGCCGTGGCCGTCACCGCCTCGTGGAAGGCGCCGGCGGCGGCATGCTGCCGGGCCCGCGCGAGAATGCCAATCGTCCGCTCGCGGTCGGCCGGGGAGAGCATCTCGGCGGCGGCGTCGAGGCTCGTCAGCACGCCCTCGAGCAGCGGCTCGGAGGGGGTGGAATCATAGTCGCGGTAGGGGCCGCGGCCGAGCACGTCGCCCACCGCCAGCAGCCTGCCGCGCGACTTGCCCGAGGCGAGCAAGCCGACGAAGGCGAAGAGCAGCGCGGCGATCGCGGCCATCAGGGCGAACAGGCTGCCGAAGAGACAGATGGCGTGGATGGTCGCCGACTGCTTGCAGGCCTCCGCCGTGAGCATGCTCCGCGGATTGGACATCATCGCCACGAGCATCGCCGCCGCCGCGACGGCCAGCGCGATCCACGAGCGGTGGTTCTGCCGCCGTTGCGACGTGGCCTGCTCGCTGAGCGGCCAGGGCTCGTCGTTGCGCGACGCGCGGGTCGCCTCGTCCTCGCCGGCCTTCGCGGCGATCACCGTCACGTTGTCCGGGGCGCCCCGCACCAGCGCCAGGCCGACGAGCGCGGCGGTGGCGTCGGGGGGCTCCAGTTCGGCGGCGAACAGACCGATCTCCTCGTCCCGCACCTGCCCGGAGAGGCCGTCGCTGCAGAGCACGTAGACGTCGCCCGCCTTCACGGGGAAGGGTCCTTCCAGGTCGACGTCGACGTGCGCGTGCGGCCCCATCGACCGCGTGATGATGTTCTTGGGCGCCGCGTCGTTGGCCTGCTCACGCGACATGCCTCCCGCCGTCTCCAGCTCCCAGACGAGCGAGTGGTCGCGGGACAACTGCTCGATCCGCCGGCCGCGCACGCGGTAGGCCCGGCTGTCCCCCACGTGCCCGAGGATCGCGCCCCGGGGGTGCAGCACGAGCACCGTGCAGGTGGTGCCCATGCCCTTGTGCTCGAAGCCGCTCTCCCCCTTCGTGAAGATTTCGCCGTTGGCCTGCTCGATGCTGTTGCGGAGGGCCAGCGGGGGGGAGTAGTGCGACTGCTCGTCGTAGATCTTCGGCACGCGGTCGGCGGCGATGGCGCTGGCCAGCTCGCCCGCGGCGTGGGCGCCCATGCCGTCGGCCACCAGGAACAGCCAGCCCCGCGCCCGCTGCTGCTGGCCATGCGCCGGCAACACCGCCTTGGAATCCTGGTTGTTGGCCCGGCGGCGACCGATGTCGGTGCGATCGCTGGAGACCAAACTCGGCGCTTTTCCCACGCGTCCGGCCCCGGGGTGCCCCTTGGGAGGTGAAGACGCGGATTCTAGCGGGGGGGCGAAGTCCGGGCGAGACACGATTCGGGCGTTTCCACCGCGGATCAGGTCCGGGGGACGTTTTCGACGTTCGCCCGCCGGGCCCCTGCGGCCGATATGGCATGGAATCGAGCGAAAGCCTAGTCTCCCCGCCCCCTTCCGGCGTTCCAGGAGGCATTCATGCCCGCTCCCAGTCGCCCCTCGGCGTTCTCCGTCGTGTCGTCGTGTCGCGCCGTCGTGGCCGCCGTCGCCGCCGCCGCGCTCTTCCCCGCGGCGGGGTGCGTGCAGCGCCGCATGACCATCCGCAGCAGTCCGCCGGGTGCGCTCGTCTACGTGGACGACTACCAGATCGGCACCACGCCGGTGTCGACCGACTTCATCTATTACGGCACGCGGAAGATCCGGCTGGTCAAGGACGGCTACGAGACCCTGACCGTGCGGCAGCCCTTCCCGATGCCCTGGTACCAGATCTTCCCGCTCGACTTCGTCACGGAAAACCTCTGGCCCGCCGAGATTCGCGACGAGCGGGTGGTCGACCTCGCGATGACGCCCGCCGCGGCGCTGGCACCAGAGTCGGTCGTCGCCCGCGCCGAACAGGTGCGGCTGGCGGCGGGCAGCCTGCCGACACCGCCGCCCCCGCCCCCGGCGGCCCCGCTCATCCCACAGCCGATCCCGGCGCCCCCACCGATGATCGCGCCGGGCGGGCAGCCGCTCCCGCCCCCGTCGGGCGGTCTGCTCCTGCCCGCGCCGGGCGGCGGCTACCAGCAGCCGCAGCCGTCGCCCTTCCAGGGGCTCCAGCCGCCGCGGCAAAACGCGCCCGCGCAGGGCATCCCCGGCCTCTGAGCCGCAGGGCCGCGGGATGCCGGCGCCGTGGAGCCCTCCGGGGCATGCCATAATCCCGTCATGTCACCCCCGCCCTCCCCGGGGCCGTCCGACGTGCGCGGCCGGCTCGACGAATTGAAGTGCGCCCGCCTCCGCGGGCTGCTCGGTGCGATCCTGCCGCACAACCGCTTCTACGCCGCGAAGCTCGGCCCCGAGCCACGCGACGTCGTCACGCTCGACGACTGCGCGGCCTGGCCGTTCACCTTCAAGGAGGAACTCGTCGCGGCGGCCGCCGCGACGGGGCGGCCCGGCAACCTCACCCGGCCGGCGGCGGAGTACGTGCGCTACCACCAGACGAGCGGCACCCGAGGCCGGCCGCTGCCGGTGTGGGATACGTCCGCCGACTGGGACTGGTGGATGGAGTGCTGGTCGGCGATCCTCGACCGCGGGGGCGTGCAGGCCGGCGACCGGGTGTTCGTCGCCTCGTCGTTCGGACCGTACGCCGGCTTCTGGAGCGGCTTCGAGGCGGCGCTGTCGCGGCGGGCGATGGCGATCCCGTCGGGCGGCATGTCCACGCTCGCCCGGCTCGAACTCATGCGCGGCACGGGGGCCACCGTGCTCGTGGCCACGCCCAGCTACGCCCTCCACATGGCGGAGGTGGCGGCCGACCAGAAGATCGATCTGGCGGCGTTGCCGGTGCGGCTCGTGATCGTGGCGGGGGAGCCGGGGGGCTCGATTCCCGCGGTGCGGGGCCGGATCGCGGAGTCGTGGTCCGCGACCGTGCTCGACCATGCCGGCGCCACCGAGGTCGGGCCGTGGGGGGTGGGCGACCCGCAAGGCCGCGGCCTGCACGTGATCGAGCCCTGGTTCCATCCCGAGTTTCTCGCCGTCGACAGCGGCGGGCCCGCCGCGCCGGGCGTTCTGGCCGAACTCGTGCTCACCACGCTCGGCCGCGCGGGCGCACCGGTCATCCGCTACCGCACCGGCGACCTCGTGCGGCCGCGTTGGCCGGCCGCCGCCGACGTGGCGGCGGGCGCCTGTCCGTGGGTGTGGCTGGAGGGGGGCATCCTCGGCCGGACCGACGACATGGTCGTGGTGCGGGGGGTCAACATCTTTCCCGGCGCGATCGACGGGATCGTGCGGAGCTTTCCCGAGATCCTCGAATATCGCCTCACCGTGGCCACCAGCGAGAGCCTCGATACGATGACCCTCGAGATCGAGGACCGGCTCGACGATCCCGGCCGCGTGGCGGGCGAGCTGCAGATCCGGCTCGGGCTACGGGTCGACGTGGTGGCGGTGCCGCTCGGCAGCCTGCCGCGATTCGAGGGCAAGGGCCGGCGCATCGTCGATCAACGGGATCCACGCCGACCGGCAGGATGACATCACCATGACAGACGCCCTCCCGAGTCCCGTTCCCCGCACGATCGCCCGCGTCGCCGGCGGGGCCGTGGAGATCACCTGGAGCGACGACGCGCGCACGACCCATTCGCCGCGGCAGCTGCGCGACGCCTGTCCCTGCGCGACCTGCCGCGAGCAGCGGGCGGCGCCGGTGCCGCCGCCGCCGCGCGGACTGCTGCCGGTGCTCCGGCCGGAGGAGACCGTGCCGCTGGCGATCACCGGCATGAAGCCGGTGGGGCAGTACGCCTACTCGATCGAGTTTTCCGACGGCCATTCGAGCGGCATCTACACGCTCGACTACCTGCGGGAACTGGGACGGTAGCAGGCTGTGGGCGGCCGCGCATCGCCGGTGACGCCCGGGGCCGCCCGTCACCCCGCTCGCCGGACGTTCGCTCCGGCCTTCCAGGCCTCCGCTCACTCGAAGCCGGCTGCGCTCCGCCATCCATGGCTCCGCTTGCCGCCTACGCCGTCTCACGGGGCGACGGGC
>Ga0114963_10001924_pt1 | contig 14143 bp, 14 predicted proteins | sample C_131016_EF_Meta_FD_87019 | JGI IMG/M metagenome (GOLD analysis project Ga0114963, IMG submission 87019) | Freshwater microbial communities from Lake Croche, Canada to study carbon cycling - C_131016_EF_MetaG | ecosystem: Environmental > Aquatic > Freshwater > Lake | place: Lake Croche, Canada...
ACTTCGTCGGCTTTCAGTGTTTTCCCGGGGGCGATGTGTGGTGTGCTCTTTTGCTGTGCGCTCGCAACACCGCTTGCAAAGGCGATGATTAAGCCGCTGCCTGCGCGTAAAATATCGCGACGATTGATGTGCAAATGCTTCTGATCTTGTTTCATGGCAGCACCTTTCCGCTGGCACGCATGACAGCGCGGATAATGCGGTCATGGGTTCCGCACCGGCACAGATTGTTGACAAGGGCCTGTTTGACGTCATCTTGCGTGGGCTTGGGCTGGTGCGTCAGCAAGGCTACGGCATTCATCACCATGCCATTGGTGCAGTAGCCGCATTGTGCTGCTTGCTCCGTGACAAAGGCCGCTTGTACGGGATGAAGCGTGTCGCCATGCGACAGACCTTCAAGCGTTGTGATCTTTTTGCCGCTCGCTTGGTTGATGGTCATCTGGCATGAGCGGATCACATCCCCCTCGACAAGGACACTGCACGCGCCGCATTGACCAAGACCGCAGCCATATTTGGCCCCTGTCAGCGACAAGTCATTGCGTAGAATATACAGAAGAGGCTGTTCAGGGTCGGTGGATTCCACCGTTCTCTTTTCACCATTTACGGTCAAATGATAAACCGACATGATTTCCCCCGTGCTTTACCAAACGTATGACTTGGTCAGTCTGTACCATTTTGTTTGAAGAATGAAGCAAATTCACAGAAAAACCAACACCAAAATAGTGAGCATTGATGGGGCTTGATCAACCAGCATCAACACTTGGCTTTCGGTATATCAGCCCAAGAGCTGGTATAGCGGGGCGAATGAAAATCAGCCCGCAAGGCCCAGTCGCGCTTGATGCCAATGGCCGCCTGAAAGACGGTCCCGCGCCCCATCTGCTTGTTGAGCCTGTCCATCACATGCATGACAGCGCTATTTTTGGGCGCAGATGATGGGTGGAACAGATGGCCTTGGCCACAGCCCTCGTCGACCAAATCGTTTAATAAAATGCCTGCTTTTGCATAACGGTATCCGTCGCGCCAGATGGATTTGAGAATGGGCATGGCGTAATCCATCAGAACACGGCTGTCATTGGTCGGGACCGGAAGCCGGATGGAATTGGATGCCGAATATTTGGGGTCGTGATTGAACACATTGGTTCTGATAAAAACGGTCAAATGGCAGCATTCTTGTTTGCTTTTACGTAATTTTTCTCCCGCGCGGGCCGCATAGAAACTGATCGCTTCTTGCATGTCGTGATAATGCAGAACGGCCTTTCCGAATGAGCGTGTGACGGCTGTGGCTTGCTTGGGTTTTGCCTCGAGCTCGAGATCGCTGCAAGCAATCGCGTTCAATTCCTGCACGGTTCGTTCGCCCGTCACTGTCAGCAATTTGCGGGCGATTTTCAGATCAAGCCTTTTCAAATCCAACACCGTATGAACACCGATCGATTTAAGCTGCTTCACCGATGCGTTGCCGATCCCCCAGACTTCGCCGACATCAATGGTTGCAAATAAATCATCTGCACGCGCAGCCGTCATGTGGCACACCCCGCGCATGGCAGGTGTTGTCTTCGCGATATGGTTTGCCAGTTTTGCAAGTGTCTTTGTCGACCCTATGCCGACGCATGTCGGTATGCCAATCCATTGCAGCACAGTGGTTCTGATCTGTGTGCCAAAGTCATGCAGGTCTGTTTCCGGGGATAAATCCGACAGATCCAGAAAGCTTTCATCAATGGAGTAATTTTCAATGCGCGGACTGAATTGTGACAAGACATCGTCAACGCGGGCGCTGATATCGCCATATAATGCATAATTGGAAGAGCGAACCACCACCTTCTCGGATTTGACCAGATCTTTGATCTTGAAGAGCGGAATGCCCATTTTGATGCCGAGTGCCTTGGCTTCGGCGGAGCGCGACACGGCGCATCCGTCATTATTGGACAAGACGATGACGGGCTTGCCCTCCAGTTTGGGATCAAACAGACGTTCGCAACTCACATAGAAATTGTTGCAATCGACAAGCGCATAAAGGGGCATGGTTTTGTCATGAATGGTCGAGGGGGCGAGACAGGGCCGCGCTCCCATATTGATGGATTGCCGCTGTCACAACACCCCAGCACCATAATTCCATATCATCGGATACATTCAAGGAGGGATAGGCCGGATTGGCCGCTTCCAGCCTAATCACGCCCTTTCTGCGATAGAGACGTTTGACGGTTAATTCGGCATTGATCACCGCAATGATGATGGAGCCGTGTTTGGCCTGTACGCTCCGGTCAACAATCAGAATATCGCCGGAAAAAATCCCCACGCCCGTCATACTATCGCCTGTTGCCCTGACCATGAAGGTTGCCGATGGGTGGTGGATCAAATGTTCGTTGAGATCCAATTTGCTTTCCAAATAATCTTCGGCAGGCGACGGAAAGCCGGCGGATACGGCAGAACTGTAGATGGGGAGAGCACAGCGGATGGCTGTGGAGGCCTTCTCGACACGCATGGAGACACTCACTGACAATTTCCATTGAACGGGGAGGGACTATAAGCCGGGTGATGTGAACAAATCAAGAACATTTTCGCTCTATTGATCCCGCAAAACGAGACCATGTCTGCCTGCACATCGGGTATGAAGCAACGATGGATCGACGCCAGTCTACTGATAAACAACAGATTTATAGGATCAAACCGCTTTGACAGAGGTTCAAGCGCATCCCTGCGCGCAGACAAGAAACAGAGAGGCTTATTTGCTGCCGCCTTGGAAGGAGGTGCGGATCGATTCTGGCGTCAAAGCGTGGTGGCGGATTGCATCCCAGTTGAATTCGATACCATGACCGGGGGCTTGTGACGGGGAGCCTATGCCGTCTTTGATGATGATGGGTTTTGCCAGTAAGCCCAATTCCGTCAGGCTGCCGCCGATCACATTTTCAAGCATAAAGCCATTTTGTATCCCGCACAGCAAGTGCAAGGATAATTCCATCATGAAATGAGGCGCCATCACGCGGCCGAATGCCTGTCCCATATGGGCAATTTTTTGCCATTCGGTAATGCCGCCGACAAAAGCCACATCGGCTTGAATAAAGTCCACCGCATCCGCTTGTAAATAAGCCAAAATCTGTTCGCGGCTATAAAGACTTTCCCCCAAAGCAAGAGGGGTTTTGATGGCCCGCTTGAGGGCGGCATGGCCCAAAATATCTTGATAGAGCAGGGGTTCTTCGATCCAGCCCAGATGGAGCGCGTCCAATCGCGCGCCTTTCTGGATTGCCTCGGCGGCGCTCCATTTTTGATTGAGATCAACCAGAACACGCTTGTTGCGGCCGAAAACCTCCTGCACACGGATAATGCGCTCGATATCCTCTTCAAAATCCTCTTTGCCGATTTTGATTTTCACCGCCTGATATCCTTGCGCGTGATAATCTCTGGCACGGTGAACGAGGTCATCGATACGATCAGTGGGGCTCAGATTGATTTCGCTGATATAGGCGGGAATATTGTCGCGTGTTCCCCCCAATAAACGATAAAGTGGCTGGCCATAATGCTTGCCGATCAGATCCCATACCGCAATATCAATGGCCGCAATGGCCATGGAATTGACCCCAAGCCCAAGGCGTCGCGATTGGCGATTCATTTTCGACCAGATGCGCTCGTAATTGAGCGGATCCATGCCTGTCACGAGTGCGGCCAAATAATCATCGATCAGCGCTTTGATGACCGTGCCGCCAATATCGACCGTGTAGCTGAGCCCCGTCCCGATCAGGCCTGTATCTGTTTTAAGTTCGACAATAACCAATTCCAGTCCGGCAACTTTATTGGTGGCATCTTCCCAGGGCGATGCGGGTGGCAGACGACATGCATGGGCGGTAACGCTTTCAATTTTCATGAGAATTTTGTCCGGCGCAGTCTATGAACGAGGGGGTGCATTGTGCCCCACTATAGGATCGGGATTTTTTAATTGTCAAAGTTCGGACTGGGATTTCACCAGCCTCGGCTTGTCAAACAAAATGGGATGGTGATATTAACATGTCAGTGTAAGCGCACCAAAGAACGCTCTTTTCGATCAACGATGAATTTTTAAAGAACGGGGAAACACAATGTTGAAACGTCAGCTTTTGAAAGCGGCTCTTGCCTTGGCGGTCACCGTGTCAGCGGTTCCGGCCATGGCGCAAACAAAACTGAAATGGGCGCATGTTTATGAAGTATCCGAGCCATTCCACAAATGGTCGGTTTGGGCGGCTGAAGAAATTGGCAAGCGCACCAATGGGCGTTATGCCATCGATGTGTTTCCGGCCTCCCAACTCGGCAAGGAAGCCGACATCAATCAGGGCCTGAAATTGGGCACTGTCGATATCATCATTTCGGGTTCGAGCTTTGCCGCACGCGATTACGCACCGATCGGCGTGGGCTATTATCCCTTCACATTCCGTGATGCCGATCACCTGCTGAAATATGCCAAGAGCGATGTGTTCGTCGAGCTGGCCAAAGGCTATGAAGAAAAGAGCGGCGGCAACCATATTACCGCTCTGAACTATTATGGCACCCGCCATACAAGCTCCAACCGCGCGATTGCCAAATGCGCGGATATGAAGGGTTTGAAGATGCGCGTGCCTGATGTGCCGGCCTATCTGGCTATGCCGAAGGCTTGCGGTGCGAACACCACCCCGATTGCCTTTGCCGAAGTCTATCTGGCTTTGCAGAATGGCACTGTGGAAGCACAGGAAAATCCTCTGACCACCATCGAGGCCAAGAAGTTCTATGAAGTGCAAAAGCACATCGTGCTGACCGGCCATATCGTCGACCATCTCAATACCGTGGTGTCGGGCAAGATCTGGAAGTCGCTGTCGGATGCCGACAAAAAGATCTTTACCGATGTAACGCAGGAAGCTGCCGCAAAGACCACAGTCGATATCATCAAGCGTGAAGGTGAATTGGTGGACGAGTTCAAGAAAATGGGCGTGACTGTCACACAGATCGATCGCGCCGAATTCCTTGATGCGGTCAACAAGAGCACCACATTCGAACAATTCGGCTATCGCAAAGCTGATTGGGACAAAATCCAGGCCATCAAATAAACAGGCCATCAAATAAATTCCGGCCGATCACCATCTGATTTTGGCGGGTCTGTAATAGTCCCGCCACTTTTCATTCCAGCACATATTGACCCAATAAGGCTTCAAAATGACAAGCGATCCCCATCCTGCAACGGAGGCCCATACGCCGCTGATCAGCATTGATGATCACGCGCCTGTCGATTTGTCAGGTCATAACGCATCGGAAGACTGGCTGGCTCTCGGCCTGTTCTGGCTGATGTGCACTGTGGTGTTTCTGCAGTTTTTCACGCGCTATGTCCTCAATGACTCCTTTGCATGGACCGAAGAAATTGCCCGCTATTTGCTGATTGCGGTGATTTATGTCGGCACCGCCATGTGCGTGCGGCGCAACCGCCATATCCATGTCGATTTCATCTACCGGCTGATTCCTGCCTTTGCGGGACGGGTGCTCTCTACCTTTGTGGATGTCTTGCGTATTGTTTTCTTTGCCTACGGGACATGGATCATGTGGAAGCTGATGGCTATTATCGGCTCCGATGAAATGACCATGATCAAACTGCCGATGAATGTGATCTATTATTTTGTGCTCGCTGGCCTCGCGATGTCGGCGGTCCGTTCCGTGCAAGTGACAATCGAGAACTGGCGGCAGGGCTATTCCATTCTGGAAAATCCGGAAGCCTATATGGATGAAGGGAATACGATCTGATGTTGCTCCTGATTGGGTCTTTCCTGATACTGCTCATCATCGGCGTGCCTGTGGCCCTGTCGATGGCTGTCTCCTCTTTGCTTTATGTGCTTGTTGACGGCACCATGCCGGACATTGCGGTGTTGCACCGGATGATCGGCGGGGTGGATTCCTTCCCTCTGCTGGCCGTGCCCTTCTTTATTCTGGCTGGCAATCTGATGAATATTGCGGGTGTGACCAACCGCATCTACCAATTCGCCGTCAATGCGGTGGGGTGGATGCGTGGCGGGCTTGGACAGGTCAACATCATCGGCTCGGTGATCTTTTCGGGCATGTCGGGCACAGCCATTGCCGATGCGGCAGGGCTTGGCACCATCGAAATCAAGGCGATGAAAGACCATGGCTATCCGCTGGATTTCTCCGTCGGCGTGACAGCAGCCTCCGCAACTCTGGGGCCGATTATCCCGCCCTCACTGCCGTTTGTGATCTATGGCATGATGGCCAATGTGTCGATCGGCTCGCTGTTCATCGGCGGAATTATACCCGGTCTGGTCATGACTTTGATGATGATGTTGACGGTGGCCTATTTCGCACGTCGCAACAATTGGGGGTCTGACGCTCCCTTTTCCTGGCCGCAACTGATCAAATCCGGCCTTGAAGTGGGCGTTGTTCTGGCCGCCGGAGCGGCGATCTGGGGCATTTTTATTATTACCGAATGGCCGTTGCTGATCGGGGCTTTTCTTGTGATTGCCGTGCTGACATGGGCCGACTGGTATTTCAAATTCTCGGCCGTGATGGCCTTGATGACCCCGATGCTGTTGATCGGCGGCATGACAGCGGGTCTGTTCACCCCGACCGAAGCGGCAGTGGCCGCCTGTACCTGGGCGCTCTATCTCGGTCTGGTCCGCTACCGCACCATGAGCTTTAAATCGGTGGCCAAGGCCACTTTTGAAACGGTCGAAACCACCGCCTCCGTGTTGTTTATTGTCTCCTCTGCCGCCATTTTTGGCTGGTTGCTCACCGCCACCAAATTGACGGATGTGTTGAGCAATGCCTTTCTGGCCGTGACCGACCAGCGCTGGGTTTTCCTGATTCTGGTCAATATCCTGATCCTGATTGTCGGCTCTTTCATCGACACGCTGGCGGCGATTACCATTCTGGTGCCAATTCTGATGCCATTATTGCTCAAATTCGGTGTCGACCCGATCCATTTCGGTGTGGTCATTACCCTCAACCTGATGATCGGCCTGTTGCACCCGCCGCTCGGCATGGTGCTTTATGTACTGGCGCGTGTGGCCCGCATGTCGGTGGAAGCTACCACCATGGCTATTTTGCCATGGCTGGTTCCCCTGATGATGGCTTTGGGCCTGATCACCTTCATTCCGGAAATCACGCTGTGGCTTCCTAAAATGCTGATCAAATAACCTCCAAGAAAGCAGGAGCAACCAATGGCCAAGATCACACATGTCGAAGTCTTGCTTGTGGATCTTGTGCCCAAGGTCAAGCGGACGGATGCGATCCAGAGTTTCGTCAGTCAGGAAACGCCGATAGTCCGCATTACCGATGCCGATGGTGTGACGGGTTTAGGCTATTCCTACACAATCGGAACAGGTGGGTCTTCTGTCCTTGCCTTGCTCAATGATCATCTTGTGCCGCAACTGATTGGGCGCGAGGCAGAAGAAATAGAGGCAATCTGGAGACGGTTGTTTTTCCATACCCATGCCACCACCGTCGGGGCGATGACATCCATTGCCTTGGCAGCCATTGATACGGCCTTGTGGGATTTGCGCTGTCTTCGGGCCAAGCAACCTTTGTGGCGTATGGCCGGTGGCGCGCAACGCGAAGTGCCGCTTTACTCAACGGAAGGCGGGTGGCTTCACATCGAACCCTCAGCCTTGGTTGAGGATGCCTTGGCTGTCAAAGAGCGCGGATTTTCCGGCACGAAAATCAAGATAGGCCGCCCCCATATTGCCGAAGATGTTGCGCGGCTTGCGGCTGTGCGTGAGGCAGTCGGGCCTGCTTTCGATATTATGACCGATGCCAATCAGGGTTTTTCATTGCCCGAGGCTGTCCGCCGTGCCCGTCATTATGAGGCGCTTGATATTGCATGGTTTGAAGAGCCCATTCATGCGGATGACATTGCAAGCCACAGGCAGCTTGTTGCGTCCACAAGCGTGCCGATTGCCATTGGTGAATCGCTTTATTCCATCAGCCAGTTCAAAGACTATCTCACATCCCATGCCTGTTCGATTGTGCAAGTCGATGTGGGCCGGATTGGGGGGATCACGCCATGGCTCAAAGTGGCTCATATGGCCGAGGCGCATAATGTGCCCGTTTGCCCGCATTTTCTGATGGAGCTGCATGTTGCCTTGGCAGCGTCCGTCCCTAATGGCCGTTATGTGGAATATATCCCGCAGCTCGAAACAATCACCAAATCATCCATGACCATCAAAGAGGGTAAGGCCGTTCCATCCGATGAGCCGGGTCTTGGGATCGAATGGGATATCAAAACCATTCAAAAAATCGCCCTCGCAAAAACTGAGCACAAATAATCATCTGGGCATAAGCTGTGCGAAGCGTGCCACGGTCTTGATGGATCTGGTTCTTGCATTCATGCGGAGGCTTAGACGTGAAAATGGGGGCTGCTTGGGCTACCAACATTTAAGTAGTCATGCCATGCTTGGCTAAGCAAAAATAATACACAGCGTAAACGAAACTGTATCGAACGGACGTCATAACCATCGGGAGTATCAGGATGAGCGAGACAATCGGATTTATTGGGGTTGGTCTTATGGGCCATGGCATGGCCAAAAACATTGTTGAAAAAGGCTATCCGCTCACGGTGATGGGGCATCGCAATCGTGCCCCCGTCGAGGATTTGATGAAACGGGGTGCCAAAGAAGCCAAGACCCCCAAAGAGCTGGCTGAGGCGGCCACGATTGTTTTTTTATGTGTGACGGGTTCGCGTCAGGTGGAAGCCGTTGTGCGGGGGCCGGATGGCTTGGCGGCCGGATTGAAATCGGGGTCCATCATTGTGGATTGCTCCACGTCGGACCCTACATCCACCATGGCGCTGGCCGCTGAGCTGGCGCAACACAATATCACACTCGTTGACGCGCCTTTGTCGCGCACCCCCAAAGAGGCATGGGAAGGCCAGCTGGATACTATGGTGGGCTGTAGCGATGCGATCTTCGCGCGTCTCAAGCCTGTTTTGGAGACTTGGGCAGGCCGCGTGATCCATATTGGCGGGACAGGTGATGGCCACCGGATGAAGCTGCTCAACAATTTCGTGTCGATGGGCTATGCGGCGCTTTATTCGGAAGCTCTGACTCTCGCGCAAAAAGTCGGCATTACGCCTCAGCGATTTGATAGCGTCGTGCGCGGGGGGCGGATGGATTGCGGTTTCTATCAAACATTTATGAAATATGTGTTGGAGCGCGATCGCGATGCGCATAAATTCACGCTGCAAAATGCCTTGAAGGATATGACCTATTTAGAGTCGATGGCCAATGATGTCGGGATCTCCAATCCCATGGGCAATGCGGTCAAAAATAGTTTTGCCGCACCCGTCAATACAGGCCATGCGCAAGATTATGTCCCGATGCTGTCGGATCATGTGGCCCATAATAATGGCGTGTCTTTGGGAAAACGGCCCTGAGCACAAAATCTTGAATTGCCTCATCACATCGATGTCTGCGTGCGTTTGATAACACAAGGCAGATGTCATGTGATGATGCGCGTTCAATGAAGGATGGTGTGGAAGACGATGGTGCATCAACCGTCCGTTAAAGCCGCACCATCGTCTTCCAAAGATCCACGCGCATGGGTGGATGCCATATTTGCCCGCAGGGAGTGAGATTGTCATATCTTGCGATACGTCAACTCACTCCCCCACGGCGACGGTTAACGGACGGAAAACCCAACCGTGATCTCGTGCTGATAACCAGCATGACCGTCTGTTCTTTAAGACGGTTATGACGGTGAAAATTGTAGGGTTCAAATGTTTTAGAAACGCTATATCTTGTGACCGGTGTCACCTAAAACATAACTAATAGCAATGCGGCCGCTGTCCATGACTGTCACAGGCCTCGTTTAAACCATGAGCGCTTTATTCAGGTGCTTCAAACAACGACAGTCCATCAAAGACCCGGCGTTTTAAAATAGCGTGACGTGTCATCGATGGTGAATTTGAAAAGGCCGGTCAGGGCGTAAACAATCAATGTCAGCATAGCCGTTATCCGTTTTGATGCTTTATGAGCCAAATTTCTGGTCGACACTGCGTTTTGCGACAGCGTCAATGTCACCTTGAGTGATCCCCAAATCAGCGAGATCCCGATTGCTCAGGCGCTTTAATTGCCGGATCGTATGATAGAGCTCAAAATACTTTTTTATCGTGCGATTGAACGTCGCCATGAATGTAATCAACATGAGATCTGTCCTTTGGGTTGTTACGCACTCTGCTTCATATGCTGCAATGCAGTATCAGCCTTTATTGTGACATTTCGAAGAAAAGAACTCGATTTTTTGCCCAAATAGGTGTCTTTCTCCGCATGAATAATGGTCAAATGACAAGAAATCAGTATTTTTGATTGAAATTAGGGCAAAGTAGAAAAAGCCCTGGCCACTAAAAGGCATAATTGCGCTGCATTGCAGCAATGGCAGAATCCAATTGAGAATCAAATATGTCTGATTGTTGGAGGTGCCGCTTTTTGCATGACCTGCGGCAATGGCGCGTTACGCCCTTACACCGTGAAACTGAACAAGAATCCCGGTGTGATCGTGGCCAGATAATTGGCCGCTTTTGTTTGCGGGTCACTGTTTTCAGCTTGGGCCTTCATCATGCCATAGACGGAATTTTTGGCATATTGGCTGTCTTTGGCGCTGTTGGTCAGTGTTTTGGTCGTGGTTTCAGACGTACCGTCAGTATAAAGAATGGTTGTCTTCTTGATCTGGCCAATGACCGTCACGGTTTCGCTGACTTCGGTCTTATTGGCCGCGCTATCGCCACCACCGCCGCCGCCACCACCATGACCCCCCTCACCATGTCCGCTTTTGCCTTTGCTGGCATTGTCGGCCAAACCTTGGTTTTCGGCAGGCGCCTGTCCCAAAGGATCCATCTGTTCCAAAGTGGAATGGATGGTTTGGGCATCTTCCTTGGTCAGCTTGCCGGCTTTCACATCGGCTGAAATTCTGCTTTCCAAAGCATCGCGCAGAGCGGCTTTGTCGATGGGGCCGCGTTGAACGGGAGCCACTTTCTCAAGGGCCACTTTTGCATCCGCTGTCACCAGAGAGGCTTTTTGCACGGACAGGCCGTTGCTCTGCAGGCGAGAGGCCAACAAGGCGTAATAGGAGGCGCTATTCGATGTGATGCTTGAAATCGACATAGCCCCTCCTTTCCCTTGGCAAAGTTGTACAAGGCTTAAGACGGCTGGGACGGCCTTTTTTATAGGGATAGGGGGCGATGCGCCGGGATAGGGCGATTTTTGCTTGGTTCGGGCCACTATCTAGGCTTTTGGCACCTCTTTATCCTCGGATAGGGGGCTTTTATCCCACTGTCTTGCCGTTTTTATAAGAGTTTGTTTGGCCTTTTCAGCGTGTCCGTGCTATTCGCGGAGCAGCAAATAGTCGGGAAGGTCGCATTGGGCGGCTTGCAAGGTGCAATGTCAGATATTTTTAACGAGATTGACGAAGAGGTCCGGCGGGACAAGGTGCTGCAATTTTGGCAGCGGCACCAAAACAGCCTGATTGTGCTTTTATTATTGGTGGTTTTTGGCTCTGCGGGCTTTACAAGCTGGCAGCAGCATCAAAAGAAGCAGGCTGAACTGCTGTCGGCGCGCTATGAAGCCGCGATTGAAGAGAGCCGGGCCGGTCGCACTGATGATGCCGAGCGTATTCTCGCAGAGCTCGTCAAAGACGCCCCTGAAGGATATAAGCTTTTATCGCGGTTTCGGTTGGCCGCTGAAACCGGCAAGGCCGATCCTGCCAAATCAATAGCCGCTTATGATGCCTTAGCTTCAGACAGCAGTCTCCCTGTTTTGCTGCGGGATATCGCGCGGTACCGTGCCGCCGTTCTGGCCAGTGGCCAGATTGATGCGAAAGCGCTGGCTGCAAGGCTTGAACCTTTGACGGCAAAGCCCGGGCCGATGACAGGCCTTGCGCAGGAATTACTGGGCCTTTCTGCCATGCAGGCAGGCGATTATGATCAGGCTGGCCGTCTGTTTGATGCCATCACCATTGACCGCACATCGCCGCAGTCGCTTCGCCAGAGGGTCGAGATTTATCTTGGCCTCATTCGCGGTGGCCCCGTCCAGTCGTCATCTTGAAACAAGGGGGCGGGATGTCCTTTACTTTGGCCATCATTGGCCGTCCCAACGTTGGCAAATCAACCTTGTTCAACCGTTTGGTTGGTAAGAAACTGGCCTTGGTCGATGACCAGCCGGGCGTGACGCGTGACCGTCGCGAAGGGGATGCCCATTTGGGCGATCTCGATTTTACGATCATCGACACCGCAGGCCTTGAAGAGTCTGATGCGGCAACGCTCACTGGCAGGATGCGGCTGCAAACGGAAGCAGCGATTGCTGATGCGGATGCAATCTTGTTTGTCATTGATGCCCGCGCCGGTGTGACGCCGACCGATCGGCATTTTGCGCAGGCCGTGCGGCGTGCCAGCAAGCCTGTTATTCTCATTGCCAACAAGGCCGAAGGCAAGCAGGGTTTGAGCGAAGTCTATGAGGCCTATGGTCTGGGCTTGGGCGATCCTTTGCCGTTTTCGGCAGAGCATGGGGAAGGCCTCTCCGATCTGTATGATGCCATTTGCGAGGCCCTGCCGGAACAAACAGCCAAGCCTGAAGAGCCGGATGAATTCGCAGTCGAGGATGAGCCGCTCGATTATAATGACCCGAAGCGCCCGCTGCGGATTGCAGTCATTGGCCGCCCCAATGCGGGCAAATCAACATTGATCAATCACATGTTGGGGACTGAGCGGTTGCTGGTCGGGCCCGAGGCGGGCATTACGCGTGACAGTATCGGTCTTGAATGGGAATGGCGCGGGCGTCCTATTAAAATCTTTGATACCGCGGGGATCCGCAAACGCGCACGCGTGCAGGAAAAACTCGAAAAGCTTTCGGTGGCCGACGGGTTGCGCGCTGTGAAATTTGCCGAAGTGGTGGTCTTGCTTTTGGATGCAACCATTCCCTTCGAAAAACAGGATCTAGCTATTCTCTCGATTATTGAAAAGGAAGGACGCGCGCTCGTCATTGCCTTGAACAAATGGGATCTTGTCGGCCATGAGCAAGGCTTGCTCAAGACACTGATCGAGGATGCCCAGCCCGTGACATCCATGGTCAAGGGCGCAACGATTGTTCCGGTGTCGGGTTTGACGGGGCAGGGGATCGATGCCTTGATGCAGGCTTGCATCAAATCAGCCGAGACATGGTCCAAGCGCGTTTCAACCGGTCAGATCAACCGCTGGTTGGAACAGGTGCTCGCGACCCATCCGCCGCCCGCTGTTTCGGGTCGCCGGATCAAAATCCGTTACGCCACGCAGGTGAAAGCGCGTCCGCCCTTGTTCGCCTTGTTTGGCAATCAGCTCGATGCGTTGCCCGACAGCTATGTGCGTTATATGATCAACAGTTTGCGTGAAACCTTTGACATGCCCGGCACACCCATTCGCTTGTCTTTGCGCAATTCCGATAATCCCTACAACAACAAACGCAATAAGCCCTGATGTCCTGATCGATCAGGCAGGGTTTTGGAAAGCGAGAACCTTTTTGGATGGATGGTCATAAATCTGGCCAGTGACCTGCCAATCCGGTGATGCCATTGCGATGATATGGGGTGCCAGATCCTCTGGCGTTTCCAGCGTCATCGGATCCTCGCCCGGCATGGCGGCGGCGCGCATATCGGTGCGGATGGGGCCCGGATTGACCAGCATCACTTTGATCGGTGTGTTTTTTGTTTCATTGGCATAGGTGACGCCCATGGCATCGACCGCTGATTTGGAAATGGAGTAAGGCCCCCAATAGGCCAGACGTTTCCAAGAAGCGCCCGATGACAAGAGCACCACGCGCCCTGCGTCGGACTTTTGCAATAACGGGTCAAAAGAGCGGATCAAACGCCAATTGGCTGTGACATTCACGGCCATCACCTGATCCCACTCTTTGGGCGTTACATGTCCCAAAGGCGTGATCGGACCCAAGGTTCCCCCATTGCCGATGAAAATATCCAATTTGCCCCAACGCTCAAAAAGGGCGGCACCCAAACGATCAAGCGCTTCGACATCGCGCAGATCAATCGGCACCAGCGTTGCGGCCTCGCCACCTGCGGCTTTTATGGCATCGTCAAGTTCTTCCAACGCGCCTTGAGTGCGCGCCACAGCCACAACATGGGCGCCCGCTTTGGCAAGGCCAATGGCGACCGCACGGCCAATGCCGCGAGA
>Ga0114963_10001929_pt1 | contig 14102 bp, 12 predicted proteins | sample C_131016_EF_Meta_FD_87019 | JGI IMG/M metagenome (GOLD analysis project Ga0114963, IMG submission 87019) | Freshwater microbial communities from Lake Croche, Canada to study carbon cycling - C_131016_EF_MetaG | ecosystem: Environmental > Aquatic > Freshwater > Lake | place: Lake Croche, Canada...
AGCAGCCCGTGGAAAAAGTCCTCCGGGACTTTTTCCAGGAATGAAAACCTCCGGTTTTCACGGGAGCTGCGCTCCCGCGATCGCATCCCTGCGATCGAGCAGGCTGTTTGTCCACAGCCTGCGAGCAGCCCGTGGAAAAAGTCCTCCGGGACTTTTTCCAGGAATGAAAACCTCCGGTTTTCACGGGAGCTGCGCTCCCGCGATCGCATCCCTGCGATCGAGCAGGCTGTTTATCCACAGCCTGCTACGCGTCGAAAAACCGGGGCAGCAGGCCGTCCACCTCGAGCAGCCCCCGCCGGGAGAGCACCGGGGAAGGCATGAGCCGCTCCACGTGCCCCCCCGCCTCGAGCGACCGCCACTGCTCCGCCCACTCGACCAGCGGGTCGGTGCCGTACTTGCGGGTCAGCCGGGCGGTGTCGAGCCGGCCGCGTTTCAGCCCCAGCACCATCTCGCGGATCAGCCGGTCCCGCGGGGTCGTCGCCAGGCCGCGGTGCACGGGGAGCCGGCCCGCCTCGACCGCCGACAGGTATTCCTCCCAGTGCGTCGCGTTCTGGTAGTGCATGCCGGAGAGGTGGCCGAAGCTGGCCACGCCGAGGGCCAAGAGGTCGCTCCCCTCCCAGAGCATGTCGCGGTAGCGGAAGTGCACGCGGGCGGGATCGCGGACCACGGTGTAGCCGCTCGAGATCGCGTAGCCCCGCTCGAGGAAGCGGTCGAAGGCCCAGTCGACCCAGTGCCGCTTGGTGGGCCAGTCGGCCACCGGCACCGAGCCGCCGCCGTCGCGTGCGTCCTTGACGAACACGGTGTTGAGCGGCAGCTCCATCTGGTAGATCGTCACGCTGTCGGGCTCGAGCGCCAGCGTCCGGGCCACCGTCCGCTGCCACGACTCGAACGTGTCGCCGAGCATGCCCGCGATGAGGTCGATGTTGGTGCTGGGAAAGTCCGCCGTCCGGATCCAGTCCCAGGCGCGGAGGATCTCGGCCGAGAGGTGCGCCCGGCCGTTGGCCTCGAGCACCTCGTCGGAGAAGTTCTCGACGCCCAGCGAGATCCGGGTCATGCCCAGGGCCTTGAGCGCCCGCACCTTCGCCTCGGAGAGCGTACCCGGCTCGCACTCGAAGGTGACCTCCTCGGCGGCGTCACCGCCGGCCCCTCCCTGCCAGACGAGGCTCGCGCGGAGGCCGTCCACGAGCCGTTCGAGCTGCTTCACCGACAGGAACGACGGCGTGCCGCCGCCGAAGTAGACGTAGCGGAGCGGCCGGCCCGCGATCGCCGGCGTCGCGGCGGCGAGCTGCGCCTCCCGGGCCAGCGCGAGCGAATACCGCTCGACGTCGGCGGCGGCGACGTCGGTGTAGACGCGGAAGTAGCAGAACTTGCACCGCTTGCGGCAGAACGGCACGTGCACATAGAGGCCCAGCGGCTCCGCGGTGGGGGCCGCCGCGAACGCCGCGAGCACCTGCGGCACCGCGTCGGTCCGCCAGCGGGCGAAGGGGGGATAGTTGGCGAGGAAGTAGCTGCCGGGCTCGGTCGCGGCGCCGGGCGGGGGCGGGCTGTCGGTCGGGCTCTCGGTCGATCCGCTCATCTGTGGCGATCCTGTCTGCCGATCCCGTGCGCCGCCGGAACGCGGCGGTGTCGCGTGCCGCCCGGGCCGCCGCCGGCCGCGGGCCTCCCGTCAGGCGATTCCCCGCGCCGCCAGCAGGTCGTCGAAGTCGCGGAGATGGTAGTTCACCTTCGCCCCGTCCAGCACGCGGCACAGGCTGCGCAGCGCCACCCCCATCCCGTCGGGCCCGCTCGTGCCGCCGAACTGCCCGCCGCCACGGACGTGGGGCTCGAGGTCGAGGAAGACGCCCGGGATGCCGCGCCGCTCGAGCCGCTTCGACAGGGTGGGCAGCATGCCGCGGAGGTCGGCGAGGATCTTGTCGTGGCCGCCGGCGCCGATGTCGGCCGGCACGAAGTTGGCCAGCATGTCCTCCTCCACGTGGCGACCGCGGGCCTTGCTCGAGACCTTGCGGTAGTCCTTGATGTGCACCCAGCCGAGGCCGGGCCCCATCGCCTCCCACTGCGCGTACACCTGTGCGGTGGAGAAGCCCTGCACGATGAGGTTCGCGGCGTCGAAGACGAGCACGAGGGCGGGATGGTTGACGCGGCGGTGGATCTCGGCGAGCAGGTCGCCCGTCTGGCCGACGAGGTTCGCCTCCACCTCGAGCCCGAAGGTGAGGTCGGAACGGTGACAGGCCTCGGCGATCCGCCCGATCCGGTCCACCGCCTCCTCGAGGTGGTCCTCGGGCTTCGCGCCCTTGGGCGGGTAGAAGGAGAACCCGCGGATCAGCTTGGTCTCGAAGGCGTGGGCCAGTTCGCAGGCCCGGGCGACGTCCTTGGCGAGATACTGCTTGAAGGGCACGTAGGCGTTTTTCGTGCCGTCGGCCTTGTCGACGAGTTTCACCTTGCCGATCGGGGAGGCGATCGAGGCCACGTTGAGGCCGTACTCGTCCTCGAGGTGGCGGAGCTTCTGGATCTCGGGCAGCGTCAGCTTCATGACGTTCTTCACGCCCTTGCCGACGTCGATGAACCGCAGGCTGTAGTACTCAAGCCCGATCGCCGCGAGCGCCGTGAACTGCTCGACGGCCGTCAGGTGGAACGACGACTCGTCGGCGAGGGCGGAGAGCAGGACGCGGGCGGACTGTGCCATGGCGGAGCCTTTCGAGGGTGCGACGAAGCCCCGGTGCGAGGGTGAATGCGCGGGGGCGAATGCTGGGGGCGAATACCGGGCGGCACGGTGCCGGGCGGCGCCGGCCCGGGCGACGGCGCGGCCGGCCCGCGGGGCGGACACCGCCGTGACCGTCAGGGAATGATACCTTCCGGCTCGGCCGCCAGGTGCCGGCCCGCCGGATGCGAGACGACGATCCGCGACGAGATGCCGCCGCGGGGCGTGAACCGGGCCTCGAGGGTGAGCCGCCGGGGCCGGAGGACGGCCACCAGGTCGTCGAGGATCCGGTTGGTCACGTGCTCATAGAAAATGCCCTCGTTGCGGAAGGCCTGCAGATACAATTTCAGGCTCTTCAGCTCGACGATGACCGCCTCGGGCACGTAGCGGAACGTGAGCGTGCCGAAGTCGGGCTGCCCCGTCTTGGGGCACATCGACGTGAACTCGGGGCAGACGATCTCGATGAGATAGTCGCGGCCGGGAAATTGGTTGGGAAACACCTCCAGCTGGTCGCGGGAGGGAGCAATGGGTGTCGTCATGAGAGGAAGTGTGCCATGAATCCGCCCGGTTCGGAAGCCGGGGCCGTCGTGCTCCTCTCCGGCGGGCTCGACTCCGCCACCGCCGCGGCGTGGGCGGCGGACCGCGGCTTCCGGCTGTCTGCCCTCTCCGTCGACTACGGCCAGCGGCACCGCGTCGAACTCGACGCCGCGCGGGACGTGGCGGCGGCGCTCGGCATCGCCGACCACGTCGTGCTGCCGATCGACCTGGCGGCCTTCGGCGGCAGCGCCCTGGTGGATCCCGCCATGCCGGTCCCCAAGGACCGCGCCGACGGGGAGATCGGCCAGGGCATCCCGTCGACCTACGTGCCGGCCCGCAACACCGTCTTCCTGAGCCTGGCGCTCGCGATGGCCGAGACCCGCGGCGCGCAGGCGATCGTGCTGGGCGTCAACGCGGTCGACTACAGCGGCTACCCCGACTGCCGTCCCGAGTTCCTCGCGGCCTTCGCCGCGGTGGCCCGGCTGGGAACGAAGGCGGGCGTCGAAGGGCATGCGATCGAGCTGGTCGCGCCGCTCGTCACGCTCTCGAAGGCGGAGATCATCCGGCTGGGGCTCGGGCTCGGGCTCGACTACGGCCTGACGACGAGCTGCTACGATCCCGACGCCGCCGGCCGCCCCTGCGGCCGGTGCGATTCCTGCCGGATCCGCGCCGCGGGATTCGCGGCGGCGGGCACGGCCGACCCGCGGCTGGCGCGGCCCTGACCGCATGCAGATCGCCGAAATCTACGATTCGCTGCAGGGGGAGGGGCTGCTCGCCGGCACGCCGAGCGTGTTCGTGCGCACGAGCGGCTGCAACCTGCGCTGCCACTGGTGCGACTCCCCCTTCACCTCCTGGGAACCCGAGGGGAGGCCGATGTCGGCCGCCGAGGTGATCGCCGCGGTGGTCGCCCTCGCGCCGCGGCACGTCGTCGTCACCGGCGGCGAGCCGCTGCTCGTGCCCGAGATCGCCGACGTCTGCCGCGAACTCCGCCGCCGCGGCCGCCACGTGACGATCGAGACGGCCGCCACGGTCGCGTCGGACGCGCCGGCGGACCTCGTGTCGCTGAGCCCGAAGCTGGCCAATTCGACGCCGCCGGCCGTCACTGCGGGCTACTGGGCGGCCCGCCACGAGCGGCTGCGGCGCCGCGACGACGCGATCGTCGCACTCCTGCGCACCGCCGCCCGGCACGGCGGGGAGCACCAGTTCAAGTTCGTGATCGACGGGCCGGCCGACCTCGCCGAGACGACCGCGTGGCTCGACGACCTCGAGGCCGCCGCCCCCGGCGCGATCGACCGCGGCCGGGTGTTCCTCATGCCGCAGGGAACCACGCGGGAAGACCTCGCCCGCACGACCCTCTGGCTCGAGCCCGAATGCCGGGCCCGCGGTTTCAGGCTCGGGCACCGCTTCCACATCGAGTGGTTCGGTCACACCCGCGGCACGTGAGGCCGCATCGCCCCCGCCCCGGCCCGACCGAAGTGGCGGGCTCCGCGAGCCGACGCACCGCCCGCCGGAGGCCGCCTATTTCGCCGCCACGGCGGGCGCGTGGCCCCGCGGGCCGAACGCCAGCACCGTCGCCGCCCCCGCGGCCACGACGAGCAGGCCGGCGAGGAACCAGGGGCTGACGGCGGCGGGGGGCGTGTGCGCGAGCGCCAGCGTGGTGAGCGTGTTGATCACCGGCGCGCAGCCGAAGACGACCGGCATCACCGTGAACGGCTTGCCGCCGCAGGCGAACGCCAGGATCGTGCCGAGCGCCCCGAAGGCCCCGAGCCCGCCGGCGGCGAGGCTCCACGCGGTGCCCCCGACGTCCCACGTGCCCTTGTCTCCCATCGGCACGAGCAGCGCCAGCGGCACGAGCACGGCGATGAGGAAGTAGGCGGCGCCGATGCAGATGAGCGGCCGCAGCCGGCTGCCCCCCATCGCCGCCTGTCCGCGGTGCAGCACCGGCCCGTAGGCGCCCCACGAGAAGAGCGCCATCGTCACCGCGAGCAGCACCTCGAGAAACCGCTCCGCGCGGGCGGTCGGGGTGGCCGGCGGTGCGGCCGCCGCGGCGTTCATCGGGCCCGCCTCCGCGCCCGCGTCCTCGCCGGCCGCGGCGGCCGGGGCCTGCACGGCGGCCGGGGCATGGGCCGCGTGGGCCGGTGCCTGCGGCTTGAAGACGAGCACGGTGACGGCCCCGGTGATGACGAGGATCAGCCCCGCGAGGAACGGCGCCTTGAGCTGGTCGAAGGCCCTGTTCATCCACGCCGACAGGAGCGTGTTGACCACCGGCGCCCCGCCGAAGACGAGCGGCATCACGTAGATCGGCTTGCCGCCGAAGCCGAGCGCGAGGATCACGCCCAGCGCGCCCAGCGCCCCGGCCGTGCCGGCGAGCATGCTCCAGAGCACGCCCCGCGACGTCCAGCCGCCCCGCTCGCCCCGGGCCAGCAGCACGACCGGCACGAGCACCGCGATCACGAAGTAGGCGATCCCCACGCACATGAAGGGGCGGAGGTTCGAGTGCATGGCCTCCCGGCCGAAGTGCAGCACGGGGCCATAGACGCCCCAGCAGAACGCGGTGAGGGCGATCGCGGCGATCATCCCGAGGTAGTGCAGCATCAGTCGGTCTCCGGAGGGATTCGGCGGTGCGGGCGGTGCGGGCGGGCGGGCGGAGGCGGTGCGGGCCGGCGGGACGGCGTGGTCAGGCCACGCGGCCGCGGGCGGCCGGCTCGTCGAGCAGCGACATCATCGCATGTCCCACCGACTCCACCGTGAGCAGTCGCATGCAATCGTGGTGGCCGAGCGGACAGACCCGCCGGCCGCACGGCGAGCAGGGGAGGTCGAGCCGCATTTCCACGAGCTGCCGCTGGTCGGACCGGCTCAGCCGCGGATCCATCGGCCCGTGAAGCACGACGGTGGGGGTGCCGAACGCCGCGGCGATGTGCCGCGGCCCGCTGTCGGAGGTGACGAGCACGTCGGCCCGGCGCAGGACCGCCTTGGAGAGGCCGAAGGGGAGCTGCGGCTCGTCGGCGAGGCTCTGCACCGCCGGGTGGCCGGCCGCCCGGACGAGCGACCGCGCCTCGTCGCGGTCGCCGGGACCGCAGTGCACGAGCACCCGCGCCGCCGGCACGCGGTCGAGCGCGAGCCGCGCGAGCGCCGCGAACCGCTCGGCACCCCAGGACTTCGCCGGGCCGTAGGCGCCGTTGTCGTTGAAGACGATCAGCGGCGCCGTCCCCCGCGCCGCGTCGACCGCGGCCCCGGGGAAGAGCCGCGCGAGCACGTCGTCGGCGAGCGCCTCGTCGGCCGGCGTGGTCGCCAACTCCACCGCGAGCGGCTCACGGGGCACGCCGATCCGCGCCGCCAGCTCCATCGCGTGCGCCGCGGGCGAGCCGGGCTCGACGCGGAAGAAGTCGGCCAGCGACCGCCGCGGGAAGGGACGCTCGGGCGCGATCGGGTCGGTGAGCAGCCAGCGGCGGCCGTGCCGCGCGAAGCCCACGCGGCGCCGCGCACCGCCGGCCAGCGCCAGCGCCGCCGACGAGAGCGAGTTTGGCACGATGAGCGCCACGTCGGCGGGATCCGCGCGGAGCTGCCGCGCCGCCGCGCGGAAGCGGCGGGCGGGGTCGCGGCTGTGCCGGTCGTAGAGCACCTGCCGGTCGAGCCAGTCCGTCCCGGCGAGCAGGTCGACGAAGAGCGGCTTCATGACGCCGGTGATCCGGGCCGAGTCGCCGAAGTGCCGGCGCACGGCCCGGAGCATGGGCGTGGTCATCACCAGGTCACCGACCCAGCGGGGAAGAATCACGGCGATGTGCATGGGGGCAACAGTACCCAGACCGCCGCGAAAAACTCAAACCCGAAAACCGGCCGGAGAACGCGGCCGGCGGCCGGAAGGCGGCCTCACTCGCCCGCGGCGAGCGCCTGCCGCGGCTCGATCCGCGCGACCCGCCGGGCCGCGGTGAGCCCGGCGACGACCGCCGCGGCGAGCGTCGCGGTCCAGGTGCCGGCGATCCACCACACCGGCACGCCGGCGCGGCCCGCGAGAAACGCGGGCACGAGCGCGAGGCAGCCCGCGAGCGTCCCCGCCACGAGCCCCAGCGCCACCATCAGGAGCGTTTCGACCACCACGAGCCGGCGGAGCCGGCCGGCCGTGAAGCCGACCGCCGAGAGGAGGGCCAGGCTGCCCAGCCGCTCGAGCACCCCCTGGAACTGCACCGCGGCGACGCCGGCGGTGCCGAGGACGAGCCCGAGCGTGCCGAGCGCCTGGAAGCCCGAGAGGAAGGTGTTCTGCACCGCCTGCAGCCGCGCCAGCCGGTCGGTGGCCCGCGTCACCGTCACGCCCGCGTCGGCCCAGGCCGCGCCGATCGCGCGGTCCACGCGGCCGGCAGCGGCCGCCGGGCCGCCGCCGTCGCCGGAGGCGGGGCCGGCAGCGGCATCGGCGCCCGCAGCGGCGTTGTCATCGACGAGCGCCATGCCGTAGCCCGACCGGCGCGGGAAGAGGCGGGCGAAGTCGTTCTCCGCGACGAGGACGTAGCCCTGCAGGATTCCCGGCTCGAGCAGGCCCACGATCCGCAGCCGCGCCGGCCGGCCGTCGGCGTCGATCGTGAACTCGGCGCCGACGCCGCCGAGCTTGAGCGCCCACTGCGCGGTGGCCTGATCGAGGATGGCCGGGATCACCGGGTCGGCCGCGGCAGCGGTGGCGGCAGCGGGCTTTGGCGCCGTCGCGGCGGCCGCCGCGGAGCCGGAACGGTCGAGCAGCGACCAGGGACTCGCCGCCGCGCCGGACAGCGGCGCGTGGTCGACGAAGCGAAAGCCGCCCCGCTCGAGGAAGGCCGGACCGAGCCCCAGCACGGTGGGTGCCGCGGGGGCGTAGAGATTCGTGCAGCTCGCGTCGTCCCCGGCGGAGGATCGGATCCGGGCGATCGTGCAGCCATCGAGCGCCCGGCGGTCGGCAGCAGAGAGCCCGAGCGACTCGCGCACGACCGGGTCGGCGGGATCGACGCCGGTCGGCGTCGCGAACGAGGCGATGAACGTCCAGCCGCCGGTCGGCCCGCCGCGGTCGTGCGGCCGTGTGGGAGGGTGGAGCGCGAACGACGACACGGCCACGATGAGGAACTCGGCGACGGCCACGATCGCCGCCACCGAAAACGCCCGCGACCGGCCGGCGCCCAGCTCGCGCCAGGCGAGATCCAGGAGCGTGCGCACGGGTCGCCCCCCCCCGGCACGGCGGTCCACGAGCAGCCTGACGACAGCGAGCAGGCCGGCCAGCGCCGCCATCCCGGCTCCGAAGAACAGTCCCACCGCGGCCTGCGCGTCGGCCGCCCGGCCCAGCCATGCCATGAGCACGGCGGCGGCCGGTGCGAGGAAGGCCGTGACGGCGGTCAGGCGGCCCGCCGCCGGCGGCCGCGACACGTCGCCGCTCCCCTTGAGGAGCGCGAGCGGCGCGAGCCCCGCCGCCCGGCGGGCCGCGAACGCGAGCGCGGCGAGCGACACGGCCGCCGCCGCCGCCGCGCCGGGCAGCAGCGTCGCCGCGCCGACGGCCGCGACGGCGTCCCGGGGCGTGCCGAACGCGACGGCCGATCCCCGCGCCACCCCCGTCTGCCACGCACCGGCGAGCCAGTCGAGAAGCACGCCGGCCCAGAGCGGCCCCACGGCCGTGCCGACGCAGATGCCGGCCGCCGCCGCCATGCCGCCGACGAGCACGAGCAGGCCCGCGACCCGCCGCGGAGGCCAGCCGATCGCGGCGAGCAGCCCCACGTCGCGTCGGCGCGCCGCGATCAGCAGTGCGAACAGGAGCCATTCGAGCAGCAGGCCCGCTCCCACCACGAAGCTCGACAGCGCGAGGAAGAGGCTGCCGAACGGCGTCGAGCCGCGGGCCGCCGCCTCCGCCTGCCGCGCGAGCGGCACGACCGCGAGGCCCACGTCGGCGGGACGTACGGCCGCGGCGAGGGCGGCGCGCAGACCGTCGGCCGACGCCACCCGCGCCGCGGGCACGTGCCAGGCGGTCGAATCGCCGAAGCGGCTGCCGGCGATCTCGCGGGCGAGCGCGAGGCTCACGAAGGCCTTCGGCGTGGCTCCGTGCTCCTTCCAGTAGCGGTCGTCCTCGTCGTGCGGCGGCGTGGCCCGCACGCGGCCGCGGTCGAACGGAAAGGGAGGATCCCAGTCGGCGATCGACGCCTCGTCGGTGACGCCCTGCACCTCGGGCACGAAATCCCGCTCCACGGCCGCTCCGCGCATCGCGGCGATGCCGGCGATCCGCAGCGTCCGGGCGGCCTCCTCGACGCGGCCGTGCAACGTTTCGGGCAGGAAGAAGCGGATCTCGAGCCCGTCGCCGACCGCGACCGCCGCGCCCTGCGCGGCGAGGTCGTCGGCCATCCACCGGTCGATGACGATCGCGTCGGCGCCGGGGAGCGGCAGGGGCCGGCCGTCGTCGTCGACCAGATCACCCGCCGGCAGCGTGGCGGCGTCGACGCCCACGACGGTGGAGTAGGGGATGCTCGCGGCGCCGGGGCGTCCCGCGGCCAGCGGCGTCATCGCGTTGGCGAGGAAGGCGAGTGACGGCCGGCCGCCGAGCGGCCCGAGCACGGCCGCGGCGGCCCGGTCCACGGCCGGCGGCAGCAGGAGCCGGCGCGACGTGAGCCGCCAGGCGGCGCCTCCCGCGGACGGGGCGAGATCGAGGCCGAGATCGGCGAGCGACGGGCGGAAGGCCCGCTCGAGCGCGGCGGCGGCATCGTCCGCACCGACCGCCACGGGCGACGATCCTGCGGCCGCCGGCGATCCGGCGTCCGCCACGAGCAACAGCGCGTTGGCCGGCGGCTCCTCCCGGCGGAGGAGCGCCTGCACCGTCTCGAGCGACACGACGGCGAGCGGCCCGGTGACCTGCGCGGGCTTGAGCGCGAACTGGGCGATCCCCGCCGCGGGCAGCACGGCCTCGAGCCGCAGTCGCCGGCTCCAGGAATCCCCCGCGCGCCGGCCGAGCGGGCTGTCGGCCGGCACGTCCCCCACCTTCGCCATCCGCAGCACGACCGCCGCGCCCGGCGCGGCCCCGAGCGCCGCGGCGAGTTCGTCGTTCACCGCCACGGCATCCCGCGCGAGCGGACCGGGCGCCGCGGCGAACCCGAGCGCGCGGGGGTCCGCACAGGCCAGCAGCGTGGCCCGTACCGGCGCCGGCCGCTCCGGCGACTCGCACGACACCTCCGCGATGAACGCCGGCACGACGCTGCCGGGGCTTCCCCCCGGCGTTGACCGTAGCCGCCCCTCCGTCGCGTCGGCGACCGCCGCCGGGAAGCCGGCGTCGGAGAGCACCGCCGCGCGGATGCCGCCGAGCCGGGCCAGCGCCAGCCGCCGCAGGCCCTGCTGCATCGCCGCGCCCACGCCCAGCGCCCCGGCGATCGTCGTCGCCACCACGCCCGAGGCACAGGCGAGCGCCGCAAGGTGGGGCCACCATTGCCGGGCGAGCCGCGCGGCCAGCGCCGTCACCGACCGCACCGCGGCGGGTGGTGACGCGGGCGCCGCGGGCCGGGCGGATGCGCCGCTCATGGCACGAGCCGCCCGTCGGCGAGGTGGCGGATCGTTCCCACATGCGCGGCGACGCGATCCGCGTGCGTCACGACCACGAGCATGCCCCCCGACTCCGCGGCGAGTTCGACGAGCAGCGCGGCGACGGTGTCGGCCGCATGGGCGTCGAGTTGCCCGGTGGGCTCGTCGGCCAGCACGAGCCGCGGCGAGAGCACGAGCGCCCGCGCCACCGCCACCCGCTGCCGTTCGCCGCCGGAGAGCTGCGACGGCAGCGCCGCGGCCCGGTCGGCGAGCCCCACGCGGTCGAGCAGCCGGCGGGCCCGCACCTCCACGTCGCGGCTCACGCCCCCTTCCGCCAGCGCCGGCAGCACGACGTTGTCGAGCGCCGAGCAGCCCGCCAGCAGGTGGTGCTCCTGGAAGACGAACCCGATCCGCCGGTTGCGGTACGCGGCCCGCCCGCGGGCGTCGAGCGCGAAGGGATCGACGCCGTCGAGCCGCACGCTCCCCGCCGTGGGCTCGTCAAGGCCGCCGAGGATCGCCAGCAGCGTGCTCTTGCCCGAGCCGCTCGGCCCCATGATGGCCAGCCGCTCACCCGGCGCGAGCGTGAGCGACACGCCGTCGAGCACGCGCACCGGTCCCGCGGCGGCGGGAAACGTCTTCGAGACCTGTTCGACCTGGAGCATCGGACCACCGCTGCAGGGCCGTGGAGAGGGCGACAAAACGGGGCGCGTGGGCCTCCGGGCGGCGGGCGACCGGAGGCCGACAAAGTCATCCCTTCAAGAAGTCATCGCTTCAAGCGGTCATGCCCGTCGACGGTCATCCCATCAGCAGCGCGACGACGTCGGGCGGGATCGCCACCGGCTCGGGCTTCGCCCCCGGCCGCATCAGGCAGCGGACAGCCACGACGCGGCCCCGGGCCACCGGCCGACCGTCGATCGCGAAGGCGAAGGAGTAGGTGACGCTCGAACGGCCCATCGCGGCGACGCCGACGGCGACATCGAGTTCGTCGCCGAAGCGGGCGGCGGAGAGATAGTCGCAGGACACCGACACACGGGGCCAGCTCCACTCACTGCCGTCGCCGCCACGGTCGATGACGTGCAGGCCGAGCGACCGGAGGAACTCGTGCTCCGCCGATTCCATCCAGAAGAAGAACGCGGAGAAGTGGACGATGCCCGCGGCGTCGGTGTCGCGAAACTCGACCCGCCGCCGCGTCGCGAACGAGCGGCCCGCAGGAGCATCGGCGTCACCGGCGTCGGCCTCGCGTGTCACGCCAGTTCACCTTCGCCGGTCGATTACCGGGGGCCCGCACTCGGCTTCGCCCATTCGCTCCCGCTCACTCGCCGACAAACGGCAGCAGGGCCATGAACCGGGCCTGCTTGATCGCCCGCGTCACCGCGTGCTGGCTCGCGGCGGTGCAGCCGCTCTTGCGACGGCCGAGGATCTTCGCCTGCCGGTTGACGAGCTTGCCCAACAATTCGAGATCCTTGTAGTCGACGTACATCGGCCGCGGCCGCGCACCGTCGATGAAGATCGGATCGCGCCGCTTGACCTTCGCGCGGGGCTTGGCCTTCTTGCGGGCCATGGTGGACGACTTGCCGCGGGCCGGGGGGGGACTCATCGCTGTCGCTCTTTCTGAGAGGCTGTTGCTTGGGAGCTGATGTCGTGGGAAGGCTTGGGGGCCAATCAGCGATCACGGGAGCTGGTTCCGTGAAGAATCCGGCTCCCGTGACCCGTGTCTTCGGGAGAGAACAGTGGAGAACTAGTAGCGATCGCCGCCACCGCCGTAGCCGCCACGGCCGCCGCCACCACCGTAGCCACCACGACCGCCGCCGCCGCCACCGCCGCCGCCGTAGCCGCCACGACCGCCGCCGCCGCCACCACCGCCGCCGCCACCCGAACGCGGCGTGCGCTCACGCGCCTCGTTCACGGTCAGCGGGCGACCGTTCATCTCGTGACCATTGAGCGCCGCAATCGCGGCCTGAAGACCCTCGTTGGTCTCCATTTCGACAAACCCAAAACCCCTCGACCGTCCGGTCTCACGATCCGAGATCACCTCGGCGGACCGAACAGCCCCGTGCGCCGCGAAGAGCGCCTCAAGATCAGCCGACGTGGTGGACCAGGGCAAGTTCCCCACGTAAATCTTTCCGGCCATAAACGAATCACCTCTCAGGAACGGGAGCTCATCAAAGGAACCTCGACTCGTAGACGATCGCCCTTCGCACAAACCCAAGCTCCCGCAAGGACTGGAGTGCAGACGAAAGTCTGTCGAACCGGTGGATTTCTACCATGTTGCCCAGTTGCCTACAACACCCATGGGGGGAAAGCAGGGCAGGAGAGGCGGTTGGGGAAGCCCACCGACCTTCCCCCGGAAAACGCCCGTTTGCGGGCCATCGAGCCCCCCCGGGGCATGAAGCCGACCGGCGTTGAGGCGGCAGGCCCCGGCGGGCCGGGCCCGCGATGCCCCGTTCACGCGGACACCGAGCGGTCACCGTGTCGGCCGCTGCCCGGCGAGCCAGTTGGCGAGGAACTGCGACACGACGATCCCCGGCACGAAGAGCCGCATCGCCGGCTGCACGATCGCCGAGGCTGCCAGGCCCACGTTCAGCGGCAGGAATCCGCCGACCGCCAGCCCGACGACCGCCATCGCGACGCAGGCGGCGATCCCGGCCGCCGCCAGCGCCCCGGCCACGGCGGCCATCGTCCGCCGCGGCCAGCCGCGCTGGCAGGTGAAGATCGCCGACACCGGCAGGGCGAGGGCGCCGAAGACGATGGCCGGCACGAGCCAGCGGACGTCGCCGCGGCCGAGCAGCCGACCGGCGGCCCAGACGGCGAGCGACGCCGTCGCCAGGAGCACGCAGCCCCCGACCCAGCGGGCCTGCGCCCGCTGGTCGTCGTCGAGGGCGTGGCGGCCGAAAGGGTGAAGGAAGAGCACGAGGTTCGCCAGCGGCACGGCGAGCCACGTCAGGATCGCGAAGCAGATGTAGGCGATGCGGAACGGGTTCACCCAGGGCGCCCAGGCGGGATCGGCCTCGGCGACGCCGGCGAGCAGGCGGCTGCCCATGAACCCGACCAGAAGGATGGCCCACTGCGCGCCGGAGCCGAGCTTCTGCATCCAGAGGAAATACCGCAGCAGCACCGCGTAGAGCGGGTTGCCCGCCTTGATGGCCTCGATCATCCCGAGGCGGGCCCAGTCGCCGGTGGGGTCGAGCCTGAGGCTCTCCCGGAAATGCCCCATCGCCTCCCGGTGACGCCCCTGCTCGAGCAGCGTCCAGCCCTGGTTGGCGTGGGTGGTGGCGTTGTCGGGATCGCGGGCGAGCGCGGCGGAGATCGTCTCCCCCGCCTCCGTCTTGCGGCCGAGCTTCACGAGCGCCATCGCCCG
>Ga0114963_10001937_pt1 | contig 14075 bp, 13 predicted proteins | sample C_131016_EF_Meta_FD_87019 | JGI IMG/M metagenome (GOLD analysis project Ga0114963, IMG submission 87019) | Freshwater microbial communities from Lake Croche, Canada to study carbon cycling - C_131016_EF_MetaG | ecosystem: Environmental > Aquatic > Freshwater > Lake | place: Lake Croche, Canada...
GATTTTTCGGTCGTGCGCTCGGCATAGGCCTTGCCGTAATGGGCTTCGATTCTCGCCTGGATCATCTCCCACACCGTCGTCATCGCAAGATAGATGATCGCCACACAGATAAAGACTTCCAGTACCTCGAATTTTTGCTGCATCAGAATTTGGCCTCTGCGCAACAATTCTTCCATCGAAATCACCGAGGCAATCGAGGTGGTTTTGAGCAGGCCATTGATGGAATTGCCCAAGGCCGGCACGATTACCCGCATCGCTTGCGGCAGCACGATCAATGTGAATGTTTTGATGCGGTTCAACCCCAGCGCCTTGGCCGCATCGCGCTGGCTGTTGGGCACCGATGAAATCCCTGCCCGAAGAATTTCGGACAAATAGGCTGCCTCGTTCATCACCAGTCCCAGCAAAGCCGATTCAACAACATTGAGACGGAAAAACCCGAGCTGCGGCAGGCCTGTATAAATAATAATCAATTGCACAAGCAGAGGCGTGCCACGAAAAAGCCAGACATGGAAACGAGCATAATGGGCAAGACCAAAGATATTGGACTGTCTAAAGAACACCAGAATGAAAGCCAGGATCATCCCGAGAAAGATGGTTGCAACGGTCAAGCCAAGGGTCACCAACGCCCCTTCAAGCAGATAGGCATTGGTAAAATAGCCCCAAAAGCCTTCCCAGTTCCAAACCTTCATCAAACCAGTTCCTTACAAAGTGGCCCCATACGGTGGGTACCGTATGGGTTTTGCGCAGCAAAGCCTGTATGGCCTGACACGTGTCAGGCCGGCCCCGGACCTTTGATCGCAAAGGTGGTTTCTTCGATTTTCAGCACGCCGTAACTATCAAACAGCTTGTCATAAACACCCTCTTTGCGCAGATCGTTGAGAGCGGCAACAACTGCATCGGCCAAGGTTTTATCTGCGAAGGCGAAGCTGGCAATTTGCGGGAAAAGACCGGATACAGCACGGGTGAAATCACCCCGGGTCTGCCAATACATCGCCGTGGCATCAATCGAAGTCGCAGCATCGACCTGCTTGGCACGCAACGCCTGGAAGGCTTCGGAGAAATTGTTGAAGGTTCTGATATCCAGTCCCTTCTTGCCCTCTTTCTTGAGCATCTCGTCGACTTCGCGGGTGCGCTTTTCCTCGATGCCGCCCAATTCGACGGCGACTGAGCGGCCAGCCAGATCTTCCCATTTGTTGATGTTCAAAGGATTGCCTTTGCTCACCATAAAGCTGATGGCTGCACGCTCGTAAGGCACCATATACATCAATTTGGACCGTTCTTCGGTCCAGAATATGCCCGTATTGATCATGTCCCAACGCTTGGCAGCAAGACCGGGGACCATCGCGGCAAATTCGATCCGGATATATTCCGGGATCAAGCCCAGTTTCTTGGCAATTTCATTGCCCAATTCGACGCGCATGCCCTGCAATGCGCCTTTGTCATCGACATATTGCAAAGGCGGCAAAGTCGGATTGATCGACATCACCAGTTTGCCCGCACTAATCAGATTGGGCGGTGCAAGCTTGGCCTGGGCATGGGCAACACCCGACAACGCGGTCGGTACAGCCATGGCACCCAATCCCACAAGAATGGTGCGGCGGTTGGGCTTTAAAGCGGACACGGGAATGGATGGGCGGTCAGATTCAGTCATGTCAGTTCCCTTTCGTTGCAACCAGAACAAGTCCCTCGAATAGATTTGCATGCATATCGTATGCATTAGCGCGATGCTTACAAGATTGAATTTGGTCTGCCGGAAGCAAATCTGCCGCCTTTTGCCGCAATCATGATCAAATAACACTCGGCCAAGGCTTGCGCTTTTACCCGAACCGCTCGAGCGAGAAGATGCCGACATCCCAATCTGTTTTTCCGCTTACCATCAAATCGGCAGTAACCCGTCCCATGATCGGCCCCAGCGTGTAGCCATTCGAGGTAGCAGCCGTATAAAAACCCTTGATCGAAGGATGCTCGCCGATGATCGGTGCCCCGTCGATATTGATATTCATGGCTCCCCAGCTTCTAAGCACATGCAGCTTTTTCAAATCGGGCACAACGTGTTGGGCGATCCAAAGGTTGCCTTCCAAACTGTCGCGCAAGGGGCGCGGGTGGTCTTGTGCCTGATCAAGCCCCGCCGTCCAGCCGCCGCCAATGATGAAATTGCCATTGCCGGCCTGTTTCAATGTCAGATGACGGGCAGCATGGGCGACCAGCGAGTGCACCATCGGTTGCACCGATTCCGTCACGATCATCTGCAAAGGAGCCCCGAATACCGGTATCCTCGTCGAGAGCATCGAACCGATCCGTGAGGAAAAGGCCCCGGCTGCATTGACGATCCGCCCTGCCCTGATGTGGCCGTCATTGGTATGGATGAGAAAACCCGAAGCCGTTTGTTCGATGTGGCGGACCTCGCAACGCGAAAAAATCCGCGCCCCCGCCTGTCGGGCTTTGGTCAAAACGGCTTGAGTGGCAACCAGCGGATTGATCTTGCCCTCGATCGGACAAAAAGCCGCCCCTAGAAACCGCTCGTCAAGCGCAGGCTCCATGGCCCGCAATTCGTTGCGGCCAATCATATCGCAAGGGATGCCCTGTTCCCGTTCAAGGGCGGCTTTGGCTTTCAGGAAAACCAGATCTTGCTCCGTTTCGGCAACCATCAAGCCGCCGGTGATCTTGATTTCGAAATCCAGCGGCGAAGCCTGTTGCAGTTCTTGCCACAGCGCGATCGAATCGCGTTGCAGCACCAGTGTCTTGAGGGCCTGCGAGCCTCCGGTTTTTGACTGTTTGTCAAAATCAAACGAAAGCAATTGTCCGTGCAAACTTCCGGCATTGCCACCCGAAGCCGAGGCATTGGGCCAGCTCCGGTCCAGAACGATCACGTCCTCTCCCGCAAAGGCCAGATTCATGGCCGTTGACAGTCCGGCAATTCCGGCACCGATCACGACAATCGCCGCATCACGGGGCAGATCCTCATTATGCGGGCGTGATTGCAACGGGCCGGGCAACAAAGAATGTTTGTGGCCCAGCCATTCGGGCTTTTCCATCGCCAGACTGGCAACCGGCACAGGTCTGAGAGGAACCTGCATCACCAACCGCTGTGTGTGATGGCCGGGCTGTTCATGCAGCAATTCATGCAAATGCGACCCGCAATAGCGCGATTGGCAGCGGCCCATCCCCGCTCTCGACAGGCGCTTGAGCGTGCCGATATCGCGCACATCGTGTTCGGCAATGATAGCGCGCAACGCAGCGATCGACAGGCTTTCACAACGGCAGACAAGAGTTCGGGGGGCGGCATCAGACAGCTTGCGGCGCGGCGCGGCAAAGCTCTCCCACAATTTTTTCTGGAACAAACGATGCCTGTTCACGTCTTGCAGAGCCGTGCGATCTTCACCCTGACCAAAGCCAAATTGAGACAGTATGGTTTGCCCTGCCAGCCTGCCTTGCGCCATAGCGACATGGGCGCCTCCGAAACCTCCGGCCTCGCCCACCACGAAAATATCGGGTTGTGACGTTGACCCGTCCGGTCCACGGCGGATTTCAACACGCTGCCCGGCAGCCGGATTGGTCTCCTGCTCGCAGCCCAACAAACAAGCCAGCTCGGCAGCGGCCGTAAAGCCCTCGCCAAGACCCACGACACCGGCCTCGAACCGGATCGGTTTCGCGGTGCCATCAAGGGAATGGACAAGCAAGGTTTCGACCTGCGTCTCGCCCTCGATCTTTTCGACTCTCGCGCCCCACAGCACCGGAATTTTGTGCCTGTTCAAACGCCACAGCAAACCCAGCCCGTTCAAGGCCAGCGACGGATCGGCTTTCAACAGAGCCAGCCCTGCGATGGGCTGCGTCCACGGGGCGCGGGCGGCTTCCACAACGGCCACGACACGGGCACCTGCATCGGCCAGTTCCACAGCCACCTGCATGTTCAGCGGGCCGTTACCTGCGATCAGAACCGGCTTGTCGGGAAAAGCACCATAGCTTCGCAACGCCGTCTGGAGATAACCGGTTGTTATCACACCGGGCAGTGTCCACCCTTCGATCAACGGCGGAGTTTCATAGGCGCCGGTGGCAACCACCAAATAAAGGGGCCTGATCATATGCGCAGTGCCGTTATGGGTGCTGACGATCTCGATCTGTCCGTCAGCCTGCCTGAAGCCTGCGGCAACCAGATGATCATTGCGCAGGTCGACACCCGCTTCCTTGACACGGCTGATCAGACCGGCACCTTCCTGCATTTGCCGGTCACTGGTCGCGCCGTCAATGACAGCCTGTTTGTAATATTGCCCGCCTGCCAATTTGCGCTCATCCAGAATGACGATGGAGAGGCCGCTCCCGCTTCGCGCCACAGTCAAAGCCGTGTTCAGCCCCGCAGGGCCTGCGCCGATAATCAGCACATCGACATCTTCATACTGCCATTCGGTGTGCGGAACTGTCGCCAAATCCTTTTTGGCCGACAGATCGATATTCGAATTGGGCTGCCGCTCGACCTTCATTTGGGGATAAACCGTTGTCAGGCAGGCCCGCTGGCTGATCCGTCCATCCACGGTCACAAGGCAATCATGACAGACGCCCATACCACAAAAACCGCCACGCGGTTCGCCGGTCTTGCTGTCACACAGATGAAATTCATTATGGCGCAACAAAACAGCGGCCAGACTTTCACCCTTGCGGGCAATCAAATTCCTTCCCGCAAAGGTGATGGTTATATCCTGATCACTCTCGGTCGAAGCGTGTCCGGCCCGGCTTTGCATCGGGTCAGGCGAGTGTGAATTGCAAGGAGAACTGCTTGACCAAATCTTTCATCTGCTGGTCAACCGGAGCAGGCAAAGGCAGGCGCGGCGGGCGCGGGCGGCCTGCCGGGAAGCCCATATGGTTGAGCAACGCTTTGGTACCCCCGACATATTTCTGCCCGAAGACCGCTTCGATAATCGGCAGCCAATGCAGATAATGGGCATGGGCATCGCGCACCCTGTCCTCGTCGGCCACCATTTCGAACAAACGGGCCATGGCCTTGGGGGCCACATTGGAGGCCACAGCCACCCAGCCCTGCGCGCCATCGACAAAAGATTCAAAGCCCAAAATCCCTCCGAACACCGTCATCTTGTCGCCACACAGGCGGATGATGTCCCGCACGCGGGTAATTTCGAGCGTCGACTCCTTGATGTAGTCACACCCGTCGATCTGGGCGAGGCGGGCACAGAATTCCGGACGCAAATCAACATTGGCCGTTGCTGGATTGTTGTAGACCATGATCGGAATCGAAATGGCTTCGGCGACGGTCTTGTAATGATGATACAACTCGTCCTCGGTCGGCGTGCAATAGAACGGAGGAATAATCATGACACCATCCGCACCGAGCGTTTCGGCCTGACGGCTCAGGCGCACCACGTCGCGGGTATCTTCGGCACCCGTCCCGATCAGAACAGGCACCCGCTTGGCGGCTGTCTGGATCACGGTTTCGGTAACCAGTGCTTTCTCGTCCTCGGTCATCGATAGAAATTCGCCGGTGGAGCCCAGCGGGATCAAACCATGGATCCCCTGCTGGATTTGCCATTCCGTCAGATCACGCAAGGCCTGCACATTGACATTCTGGTGCTCGTCGAACGGTGTGATCATCACCGTGTAAGTGCCGCGAAATCCTTTGCGCATAGGCCTGTTCCTTCTGACAACCGATTGCATTAACTCAGAGCGTGCTTGAGAGCCTGTTCAAGCGTGTGATACTCGGACACTGTGGCCAATGGCTGCGGCGGACGCAATGCATCCGATTGCAGCCGTCCCAAAATTTTGAGGCAGGCTTTCAACCGTGCCGTGGCCCGACCGCCCGGTGCATCCCTGTAGACCGCAACAGACAGCGGATAGATTTTTTCATGTACCAGACGGGCTCGGGTCCAGTCGCCCCCCGCAGACGCGTCCCACAGGTCGCATAACAGGTCGGGGATCACTGCCGCTAGCGAGACCTGCGATCCCTCATTGCCGATCATGTAACTGGTCAGCAAGTGTTCGTCGCCCGAACCCATGACAATAAATTCGGGCCTGATCTGTTTGAGATGGCGGCGGTTGGCCTCATAAGCGGCCACTTCCCAACTGCCCTCCTTCACCGCACAAATGCGCGGTTCCCTGACCAAATCGCCAAGGACCGACAGGGGATAGGCCATCTGCCCTGCTCCCACCGGCGCACCGTAAATCATCAAGGGGCAATCTGTCGCCCCCAGCACATGCCGGTGATGGATCATCACCACGTCGTCGGCATGGCCCAAAGCCCAGCTGTTGGGCGGAAAAACCAGCAAGGCATCCGCGCCTGCCTGTTCCAGAATGGAAGACTCCTCGGCGGCCGCAAGGCTGGATTCCTGATTGACCCCTGACACCAGATAGCAGTCCGGCGGCGCCACTTTGCGGGCAATTTCGACCACGCGTTTTTTCTCGGCCACGGTCAGGGTGAAATTTTCTCCCGCATGGCCGTTGACCAGCAGGCCCCTGATCCCTTTGACCGCTGTAACATCGGCAATATGTTGCGCCAAAGCGGCTTCATCGAGCGAATAATCGGCATGCATCGGCACGATGGTCGCGGCATGAATTCCGGTCAGGGACTGGGCGGGAGAACGGATCATCCAATATTATCCTTGCGCAAGAGGCTCGGGTTTCAAGAGGCGGTCGATCGGGAACAGCGGAAGGTCCGGCTCGCGCCCCAATATCTGGCCTGCCAGCAATTTGGCGAGGTAGGGACCGCTTGTGTAACCGGAATGGATGCTGCCGATCACATAGGCATTGTCGATACCCGGGATCGGACCGACAGCCGGCAAGGCATCCCGCGTTTCCGCCTCGAAGCCTGTCCAGGCACGTGCCAGACGGGCCTCTTTGAGCGCGGGAATCGCATGACAGGCCAGACGGATATTGCCGACCAGCCGCTCCGGTAGCAAAGCGCAAGCGCCCCCCTCGCGTGACCCCGATCCCTGCCAGCCGCCACCGATGACCACTGTGCCATGGGGATATTGCTTGAGCGATAACAGGCCATTGGCAATGCCGACCACCGTCCGCATCGCAACCGGAATCCGCTCGGTGACGGCCAGTTGGTTCACCAGTGTTTTGATCGGCAAATCAATACCGAGCCAGCGCATCATGTCCTCGATCCAGACACCGCCGGCAATAACCACCCGTTTGGCTTTGACCAAGCCCTGTGTGGTAACAACCTCGAAACCGGAGGATGTCTGGCGGATATCCCAAGCCGGATTGTTTTCCATCAGCGTGACACCGGCATGTATCAAAGCTGTCCGAAACGCCAGTCCGGTCAGATAGGCATTGGCATAACCATCGACCCGGCAATGTCCGGCAAGCAGTGCCTTGCCGCTTAATCCCGGCTCGATCTGCAATGCCTGCTGTCCGGTGATCAATGCGATGGGCGCACCCGCCTCGCGCCGCTTGCCTGCTCTGAAGGTGAGCAATTCGGCTTCCTGTTCGGTAAAGGCAAGGGACAAGCCATCGCACACCACCACCCCGACATCATGCCCCAGCCATTCTCTCGCTGTCGCCCACATGTGATGCGCGCGCAAGGCATAGGGGATCAGGGCCACGCGGGTCATCTGCATCGTCAACGTGCCTGCATTGACACCCGAGGCTTCGCGGCACAGGGGGCCGCGGTCAATTACAATCACATCCATCCCGCCGCGCGCGGCAAACAGCGCGGTTGTCGCGCCGTTGATTCCCCCGCCGATGACGATCAGATCATGCATGGTGCTCATAGCGGTGCAGGCTTCGGAATGGGAATGTCGGCATAGTCAAAATGCCCCAGCATGGATTGGAGCGAGATGGGTCTGAGCGGCGGCCTTGCAGTCCAATAGCCGACAGCTTGGCGGCTGAGATGGTGTTCCTGAGCCAAAATCTCGGCGGCCACATCGCCGCACATGCGCCCCTGACAAGGCCCCATGCCGCACCGCGTGAAATGTTTGAGCTGGTTGACATCGCGTGCCCCTGCGCGGGCCGCAGACACCAATTCCTGCCGTGTCACATCCTCGCAACGGCAAACGACGGCATCCGCAGCAATCGAGGCCACCTGTGCCGGCCTCAGACGGATCATATGGGCCATGGCGTCTGAAAAAGCCGACAGCTTATGGTGCTCGGCCAGAGCCTGTGCGGATTGCTGCGCGAAAGTCTTGGCATCCAAGCGTCCGGCATCATGGGCCGCAGCCAATCCGGCAAGTTTTCCCCCACTGCATGCAACAGCCCCGCCTCGGATGCCTGCCCCGTCGCCGATGGCATAGAGATGTTCGAGGCTTGTCCGGCCAAAGGCATCGCATTCGGGAATCCAGCCACCCAATTCATGCTGATAGACCTGCTTGGCTCCCAACAAGCGCGGCACCTCGCCACCGGGCACCAGCCCGTTGCCGACCATCATGGCATCACAGGCAATACTGAATTCAGAACCGTCAATGCTTTTCCCGTCAGTGTCGACCGGACCGATGACACAAGCAGAAATCCGGTCTTGCCCCTCCGCCCGTCTGACCGCATGGCGGAAATAAATCGGGATGCGCGATGAAACAATCGAGAGAACCCAACCCAACCCCTGTTTCAACAAGACGGGACGGCTGGCAAGACTTGGCAAGGCGGCAAACCAGTCTGACGGACCCGACAGATCAATGATCGCTTTGGGCGGATGGCCATTGCGGGCATAACCCGCAGCCACTGCGGCCAAGAGCGGACCAACACCGGCCAGAACCCAATCCTTGGGCGGGGCAAGTCCGTGGGCTTTGAGCATGATGGTCGCGGCCGCCAACCCCATCACACCGGGCAGGGTCCAACCGGGGAACGGGATCACGCGCTCATGCGCACCAAGAGCAACGATCAAATGCGGAGCGTGACAGGTTTCAACGCCGTCAGCACCCAGCACATCAACCCGATAACGGTCTGTGACCGACCAGATCCGCCGCCCGAACAGGCAGGTGACATGCGATTGCGCGAGGGCGGCGCGCATTTGGTTGCCGTCACGGACCTCGGGCGATTCATATCCTTGTGACGGGGCGGCCCACGGAGCGCGCCAGATTTGCCCGCCCGCCTCGGCCTGTTCATCGATCAGCCCGACTTTAAGCCCGCTTTCACTGGCCGTGATGGCCGAAACCATCCCTGCAGGGCCACCGCCGAGCACCAGCACATCAAAATCGAAACGGGGTGGTTCCATCAGACCACCCCCCGCAACTGCACAACCATGCCAGCCCGAACCGGCGTCATGCAGGCTTGGGCGATTTGTCCGTCGACGTGAATGGCGCATTCCTGGCAGACGCCCATCAGGCAAAACGCTCCGCGCGGATTGTGCTGATTGGGACTCCGGCGCAGCATCACATATCCGGCAGCCAACAGGCTGGTTGCCAAGGGTTCACCCTCAGGGACCACACAATCAACGCCATCAACATTGATGTGGACGAGCACCTGATGATTGGCAACAATACGGGTGAAGGCTGAAACCATTGACCGTAACCTGACGAGCGATGACGAAAGCATAAGAAAGATGAAAGACGAGGCATGGTTGGGCTTTACATGTCTGCAATTTGTATACAAACTTACTCCCGAGCGCAATTGTTCGAGCTCGCTATCGGAGCGTTTTTGTTCGAAGAGGAACCCAATAGATGTTGAGCAAAATCTCGAAAGGTTTGGTGACACTCGCCCTGATGGCTGTGTCATGGGGATATAGTGACGCAACAGCCCGTCCGCTTGATGAGATTATCAAATCAGGTGAAATCCGTGTTGGCGTAAACCCCACTTTGCCTCCCTTGGGCAAATTCAATGAAAAGAACGAAATCATCGGCTTTGACGTCGATGTTGCCACCGAACTGGCCAAAATGCTCGGTGTCAAATTACAGGTGGTTCAAGTCGGCTCCCCCGACCGCATTCCGTTTGTGACCTCCGGAAAGATCGACTTTGTGATGGGGGCCATGACCCGCAATCCCGAACGCGCCAAGGTGATCGATTTCACGGTGCCCGTCCATACCGAAGTGTTCGGTGTGCTGACAACCGAAGGCAAGCCGTTTGAAAAGGTGCAGGATCTCAACAAGCCCGAAGTCACACTCGTGCAGGTGCGCGGATCGACACCTGTCAAATATATCGAGGACAACCTGAAAAACGCCAAGGTCGTATTGCTCGACAATTATCCGGATGCGATCCGTGCGATTGCACAGGGACGCGGCGATGCCATTATCGATGTGATCGATTTTGTCGGCGAACACATGAACAAGCACAACGTCAAATGGCGTGTCGTGCCCACCCCCGTCGATGTCTATTACTGCGGATTGGGCGTGGCCAAAAATTCGACCGGTCTCAAGGATTGGTTGAATGTCGCGGTGTTCGAATTGCAGCGTCGCGGTAAGATTGATGAATTGTGGGAAAAAGCCTTCGGCATCAAAATGCTGTTTCCAACAGGCATGACCCCGTATTTTTGAGATCTGTTTGAACGCATGACTGTGGCGGATGACGCGCCGCCACAGTCCAAGACCGGATCATCCAATCAATGCTGGACTATACATTTCAATACGGCCAGATCTGGCCCTATCTTCCGCGCCTGATCGATGGCGCCTATCTGGCATTGGAAATCGCTTTTTTGTCGTTTTGCGGCGGCTTGCTGATTGGCACCGTCAACGCATCCCTGCTCAGTTTCGGGCCCAAATGGGTTGCCAGACCGATTCAGGCCTTTGTGGTGTTTTTTACCAATACACCGCAATTGGTGCAGATTTATTTTCTCTATTTTGCCCTGCCCGATGCGGGTGTTCTCCTGTCCTCTTATGCGGCTGTCCTGATCGGCATGACGCTCAATGCCGGTGCCTATCTGACAGAAATCCAGCGCGCCGGTTTTTCGACGCGGCGACAATCGGAGATGGAAGCGGCGATTGTGCTGGGCTTCTCACGCTGGCAACAAATCCGCTATGTGATCCTGCCGCATATTGCGCGGGTCCTGTTCCCACCTCTCTCCAATCATTACATCATCATGACGCTGGGCACTTCGATGGCTGCCATTTTCGGAGTCGAGGAACTGACGGGCCAAGCCCTCAACATCAATTCCATCACTTTCCGGTCCCTCGAAATTTTCAGTGTTGTGGCCGGTCTCTATATCGTCATCACATTGCTGGCCTCTTTGGCCCTCGGGTTGCTCGGCTCCCTCTTGTTCAGAACCAAGTTGCGGGTGATCTGACATGATAACCCAGCTCATTCAGGAGATGCCGCGATTTTTCACCTATTATAATCTGCTGTTCCTCGCCCAAGCCGTCGGGACAACCATCGCCCTCTCGGCTATTGGCTGCCTGTTCGGCTTGTTGTTCGGTTGCCTCATCAGCACTGTGCGCTTGACCGACAAAGCGTGGCTTGCGCCCTTGCGCTGGATCGCGCTGCTGTTTACCGAATTTTTCAGACGGGTGCCGTTTCTTGTCACACTGATGCTGGTCTTTTTCGTGTTCCAACTCAGCGGCGCGAATCTTCCGCTGTTTGTCGTGGCGTCCCTCAGTGTCACGCTGATTGCCTCGGCCTTTTTGGCCGAAATCATCCGGGCCGGCCTGTTGTCGATCCATCGCAATCAATGGGATGCCGCAACTGCAATGAATTTCGGGCTGTTGCAAACCATCCGTTATGTCGTCTTGCCGCAAGCGTGGAAAATGATCCTGCCGCCGGCTTTCGGTTTCTTTGTGATGTTTATCAAAGACACCGCTCTGGCCTCGCAAATCGGGGTTATCGAACTCACTTTTGCAGGCAAGGTTTTAAACAACAAGGGGTTCTCTGCCATTCTGGTGTTCGGCACCATCCTGATCCTCTATTTTGCCGTATCCTATCCGCTCTCGCGTTTTGGTCATTATCTGGAGAAGCGTCTTGCACCATCTCGTCATTAAAGACCTCGGCGCGCATTACGGAACGGTTCAGGTTCTCGATACCGTGAGTCTGGACATCGCCCGGGGGGAAGTGATCGGATTGATGGGACCATCGGGTTCTGGCAAAAGCTCGATCCTGCGTGTCCTGACCGGATTGACGCCGCTGTCATCGGGATCGGTCAGCCTCAACGGTGAGGTCATTGACTACGGCAATGCCCAATCCATCCGGAATATGCGTGAACGCAGTGCCATTGTGTTCCAGCAATATAATCTGTTCCAGAACATGACGGCCCTCGAAAATGTGACAATCGCTCCGGTCAAAATCCGCAACCGCAACCCGAAAGAGGTTGATGCCGAGGCCCGCGCCCTGCTTGAAAAAGTAGGCCTCAAGGACCAGATGTCACGCTATCCCGACCAGCTTTCGGGCGGGCAACAGCAACGCGTTGCCATTGCCCGCGCCTTGGCCCTGAAGCCGGAAATTCTCCTGCTGGATGAAATCACCGCCGCACTGGATCCGGAATTGGTTTCGGAAGTGCTGGATACGATCCGCTCGCTAGCCCGCGAGGGCATGACCATGATCATCGTCTCGCATGAAATGGGGTTCATGCGGGAAGTCTCTCACCGCATCGCCTTCATGGCTCAGGGCAAAATCATCGAATGCGGTCCGGCGGACCAGATTTTCAACGCACCCCGTGAAGCCAGAACAAGAGATTTCGTATCCAAAATTCTCAAGCACTGAGCCTCAAGCGTCAATACTGACTGACTGCAATGCCGATTTTGTGAGGCTTTTGATATGGGTGCGAACGGCTTTACAAGCCGCTTTGGCATCGTCGTTTTCCAGTGCTTCGATAATATTCAGATGCTCGTTGGAATCGGGCTCGACCCGATCGGGCAGTTGCGCGATTTCAAACAAGCGCGTTGCCATCCGCAAGCGGTGGATGAATTTGATCATCACCTCATTGCCGCAGGCATCGATATAGAGGCCATGCACATTGTCATCGGACCGCCAATGCGCCTCGGTATGGTATGAGACGGCGGAACGCAATTCTTTGACCTCGCGCTTGGCCTGAATGATTTTGACAGGCGGAATACGGCCAACCGCCAGCATCACAGCTTCGGCTTCCAGAATTTCACGGACCTTCAGGCTCTGCAAATATTCACCCAGATCGACATGCCGGACAATAAAGGAGCGTCCGGCTCCTTTGACAACCAGTCCTTCGCCTTCCAGCCGTTGCAAGGCTTCGCGCAAAGGCGTCCGCGAGATCCCCATCATATCGGCCAACCGCGACTCGACGATCAACGCCCCTCCCTTGAGACGGCGCTGCTGGATCATCTCGGAAACCGAGGCATAGGCCTGATTGGATAGGTTGAGCTGTTCTGTTGTGTTGTTCATCGCGGTCATTTTCACATAGCGTTGTGTTGTGTGAGTTGCAGAACCGAAATGGATTCTATCCCGTTTCGCTACCGCGAAGCACTCATACCAAACAGCTTTTGCTTGATGGGAGATTTATTTGCAATTCAATAAAAGCGTTAGTCACTATGGGTCGGACGTAATGATGGCGCATGATTGGTTTGAGATGTTCAAAGCCATCAGAAGCCGATTTGCATTGCTCGATAGCAAATTTATGCCCCCAAAGAAATTTAAGGCCGCTATTTAAAATCTGCGGGCCAGGTATCTGTGAGTTTGTAACCGTTTGGCCATGGGTCATCCGGATCACTCATTGGGGGCTGATCATTGATGCTATTCAAAATATAAAAACGACTATGCCACATCATAATGACAGTGCAACCAGTCGACTGCCGTGATTAAGAACTTGAAAATTTATCACTGCACTGTCCTTGGCTTGAGCCAGCCGTTCCACTCAGCGATTGTCCCTGACCAGACTTGATTTTTCGGTCGTACGCTCGGCATAGGCCTTGCCGTAATGGGCTTCGATTCTCGCCTGGATCATCTCCCACACCGTCGTCATCGCAAGATCGATGATCGCCACACAGATAAAGACTTCCAGTACCTCGACGTTTTCAATAAGACGGCTTTGTCGGAAACCAATCCGGCTTATCCGGATCGAGATAGGCCCCTTTGATACCGTCGACGACGTATCGTTCGATCAAGGCCAGATCAGGCTCTACCCCCAGACCGGGCCGATCCGGAACCGGAAAACTGCCGTTTTTGAGGCGGGGACCATCGGGTGCAATATCGCCGGCGAGGTAGGTTTGCTCGGTGTCGATCGCCAGTGACATATTCGGTATCGA
>Ga0114963_10001938_pt1 | contig 14074 bp, 31 predicted proteins | sample C_131016_EF_Meta_FD_87019 | JGI IMG/M metagenome (GOLD analysis project Ga0114963, IMG submission 87019) | Freshwater microbial communities from Lake Croche, Canada to study carbon cycling - C_131016_EF_MetaG | ecosystem: Environmental > Aquatic > Freshwater > Lake | place: Lake Croche, Canada...
AAATTAGACCCATAAAACATCAATAAACCCCAATAAAATCGATGTTTTTATAAATATTTACCATTTCACAATTTCACATCAAATATCACTACTTATTCAGCTCTTTTTTACCCTTTTTTTCTCATCTAAAATCAGCATGTTTTTTATACTGTTTTTTACTCAATTATCACCTGCTTTATTCATCTATATTATATACTATACACAGTGATATTTCAACAACTAAAAAGATCAGAACTAAACAATACAGCCGCCGAACCTGTGCCGTTGGCATGAAAAATCCCTAACGAAACAGCTTGGGCGACTGAGTTATTAGGGATTTAGCAATAATTGACCCTCTAAATTCATTCTCAAAATTTTAAAACGCATCCATCAAAATCCCGTCGATATACGACTCCACGTTCATCATGGGTATATACCACCAAACCACTGTCTTCCATTGATACGGCAACAATCTTTTGAGGAGGGTTTAATTCAACTCCGCTATAATTATAGCCAACAATAGTAGCCCCAATCAAATTAGAATGCGCGATAAAAGAAGTCGTTTTTTATACAGACTATTTTAAACTTTTCAGGAACAAAAGTACCATTGTTTTTTACGATATTATCCATGATGGCGATCATAAGATCATTATCTTTTGGATATTTATCTGCATATGTGTAATAGTTTCTGCCATCATCATTGTATGCATCATGGGTATAACAACCGTCTCCAAAATAACCATCACCGCCTTCAAAGGCTTGTTCAATCAATTCAAGCTGCGACCGAGAAAAGAACTTGTCTAGTCCATTGGAAATAGGCTCTTCTTGATCTATGAAGTCACCAAGATCCGACGCTTCTCCAAACCTGCCCAAAGCATCTAGCTTGGTTTTGTTGTTGTATAAAGTGCAACTCATGAACAAGCCGCCCAAAGCACAAACATTGCAGCTTTCAACTGTGCCATCCAGATACGCTTCACGCAAAGGCTTTTTGACAAAGTTAATTCCTTCTTTTGCTTTCTCAAGTGAAATATTATATTTAACGGCAACATCTGCTTCTTTGAGTTTTGCTCCCATGAGATAATGCGCCTCATTTAAAATATGAGAAAAATCATCAATATCAGAATTAAACTCAGCTTCAACAAACGCCCCGCTTGTGGCGACGTACCGATTTGCCTTGATTTGGGCGATAACGTCCTTGGCAATCAGCACACGCTTTTCAGCCTTGGTTGCCTTCTTGAATAGACTATTACGCTTCTCAATTTCTTTTTGGATATTGAGTTGAGCTTTTGACATGTTAGCAGTTTTATTTTTCATGTGATAAGAGGTTATCAGGTTTTATACCAAAGTCAATTGTTTTCTTCCTATTGATATTGTGCTGACAGCTTATGTTATTGTCGCCGCCGAGTCAATTGATTTTTTCAAATGTCGGCAAAGGTTTCAGCAACAAAAATAAAATCTTCATTTGCCATAGCAGCCCATTCGTCGTCTGAAATGTCTTCTGTGTTGCGAATTTCTACAGGGTCCATGTAGCGATTCCCTTTTCCATATAAACCAATAAGCGCAGCTTCGCCTCGGCCAAGGTTCGCGACAATATAAAGCTCACCAAAATCTGCACTTTTGTAAATTTGACCTACTTTCCGCTTCTCAGCTTTCTCAGCTTTTTGCAGATAGCCATCTTTGATAGCTTTTTCTAGATTGATTTTATATTCGGTGCCGTCGATGACGATGTTTTTGTCCATATTTAAAATAACTTTCTCAGGTTCTTTGGATTAACTGCTAACCAACCTTCAAATCTTTTATTGAACTGCTTAATAGGAGCGTATAAGCCATGATCATAATGTTTATCATCTTGAAACATCATGTATCTGAAAGTATGACCGGGCGTTTTAGTCTCTTGATAAAGAGTGCGAGATGCAGAATCAAATTGAAAAGGGATGACTTTTTCTCCGTTCTTTTCAAGAATAAGAAAGCCCTTTTTGAGCATTCGATTCACTTTCGCAGCCTTGCGAAGAGCGTTCTTCCAGCGAGCACGGTAAATATTCATGCGCTAGACTTTGATTACTTAATCGATTAAATTTGAGACATCTTTAGAAATGTTTTTAAAGAAAACGGCTTTATGCTTATCTAAAATCTTCCAGATTTCTTGTTCTGACAAAAAACGGCCCTGATTAAAATCTTGGTCGCTATAAGGTCCGATTCTGTTGTAAAGAATAATCCATTGATCTTTTTGAAATTGAACATTAATAATCAAAAGACCGAATCCTTCGCACCCTTGATTCCAAAAAACATCGCCAGAATTAAGCTTGCGCGACTGCATTAAGCCTAATTCAATTGCTTTTTCGATATCCAGAATGTATTCAACGCCTTTGTGAGAGATTTTCATAATTTGTGCGGTGATCTTAGTGAATGCGTGGCGAATGTCAAGTTTTAATCTTCAACAGTGATTGCATCGTCAATGTAAAAGAAAAGCCAATGACGGAACTCTTCAAATTTGAGCGCGATACCAACATCGCAATAACTAACAGGAATAATTTCAACCTCTTTTATTGTTTTTCCTACGATATCTGCGACTTTTACATCTGTTTCGAATTTATAATAACTCAACGCAAACTCACTTCCAACAGAGTTTAAAAGCATTTCGTCTAGTTTGGTAAATTCAGAACTAATGAACTTTTTACCAACAAAAGTTTTAGCGACGATGTCGTCGATTGATTGTTTAGTTGTCATATTAAATATATTTATAAAACTCTTCTGGCAAAACTACATTATCAAAAACACCAGTTTTAACTGCTTTGAAAAGAGGAGCGATATCTTTTGGTTCGTATAAAGCCAATCCGCAGCCAATTTTTGTTAGTAAAAATTCATATTCAGGGTGAGAGAACGCCGTCGCAAGGAAATCATTAACATGAAGCTGGATCTTGTCAAGGGGCAAGGTTTGAATTTTCTTGTCTTTTGTGGGGATGCCATAGGTCTGACCGTTCAGGCCATATTCTCCCATCTTTGCGCCCCAACGCAAGGCTAATTTTGCGGCTCCTGCACCATGCTTGCCGCCACAATTCGCTCCGTAAACAAAGATTTGATTTGGTTCTAAATGAGTAATGTTTTCTGGCGTATATTTCATATTAAATATATCTATTGAAACTCCAATTCAAAATCAATGTCAACCATTAAAATATTATTCCCTTCAGCATTGGTGACAATCATATAAGATAGATAAAAATCTCTATATCTGCCCCAGCTAGGATTAACATCAGTTATGGTTTTGCCCCAATAGTTTTCATGTACCCCTTGCTGCTTGGCAATCTTTTTGCCGACAATTTCTTTTCTGAGAACATTAGTGAGAGAAGATTTCATATCTTTAGGCAAAGCGTGAGGTTAGTATGCTCTAAATCTCTCCAGTGTCAACGAATTTTTGGAGAATCGGCAAGATTTCTGCGACTTGCTCTCTGCTAAGGTGCATGCGATTGTTGGCAATAATGTCTTGAAAACCAAATTTTTCTTTGATTTGATCGTCGGTAACGTCTCGCCAAGATGGATTACCGTATGTATGAATAAAGCCTTTTAATCCAATATTTTTGCTGCCCAGCCAAATGCAATCTTCCATTGCACTGCTACTTTTTTGAATATTGCATGCATCACCGTTCGCTTCGGTAAATTCGTAATATGCAAAACCTCTTGGGGTTTGTTTTTTTTTCATATAAAAATCATTTATTCCATTTAAAACTTACAACGCCATTAGTGTCAACTTCATAATACGCTGCGCCATGAGCAATTGCTTCTTTTTGGGCTGTCTTTTCCATTTCAACTGGAGTCAATTTAGTAGCCATCAAAATAATTGCAAGTATACCCATACCCACACCGATGCCTGCTCCAAAGGTGGCAAGTTCAGAATCTACTTTGTTGTACATATTTTAATCCTCGTAAATTTTGGACAATGCGTATTGATTCATTTTCTTTCGTGGAAAATACTTGATAAAGTCGCCGAGTTCTAATCCTTGACGTTTCAAAACACGATTAAAATCATCATATTCTCTGGCATCTGGTACTTCGTGGATTAAGACATGAGAACGAATGTTAATTTTAGATTGCCTAATTGCAGACTGATACTTGCCGGTATAGTAATTGATTGTAATATTCATGGCTCAATTGTTTTTGAAATTATTCTTTTTCTAGAGTAAATTTTTTTGCTGTTTATCTTTTTTGTAACTGGATTAAGATTGCCCCAAGAGCGTCTGATTTTGGGCTTGCTATTTTTCACAAGTTAATCGTTTTTGAGATTATTTTTTTTCAATTCTTCGCTGGAGAGTTGGCGTTTCAACACGATATGAACAAAAGGCTTGTTTTTGTCGGTGATGTTGCGATTGCCATTTTCTTCCAACAGAATATCAGTTGGGCCTTTGCGAGAGTACAACAAAATTGTTCGTTTAGCACTGAAATCTTCTGGCAGCGTTTCTGCTTTCACTTCGTACCAAATACCATCTTCTTTGCAATACTGGTGATAAGGTGCCACAATTCGCAGCACCTCGTCAAGGTTTTTACGCCAAATTGCGCGCATGCTTGGTTTCTTTTTCGGATTATGCACTGCCAATTTACGAGTTTTTGGATGAACGTAAAAAGTTTGAACAGATTGTTCTTCAATCACGCTCATGTGCTTATTGGTAGCTCCATACCAATAAATATGATCTTCATAATAACAAACTTTGCCATTTTCGACAAAAGTATTGAATTCGATTCGTCGCCTAAGCTGTTCCAAAGTCCTATAGATTTTAGGCACCCATTCGGCATGAACAAAGTCGCTGATAACGACATCGATATTACTGCTAACACGTGACAACAACCAGCGTTTACAACGTTTATAAGGAAAATCTTTTCCCCAATAGTTGTCGCGATCCCAATTATGATTTGGAAATTTCTCGCGGCTTGGCAAAGCATCTAACTTTTCTGCGTCTTTGTTAGAAAAATTCATGATAAATAGACTTCTTTATCTTTGATTCTGTCTTCTTTTTTAATGATACCGTATTTATCTGCTCCTGTGTTCCAGTCTTTATACAACTGTTCTTTAGAGGCTTTTACGGTATATTTTAACAGCTTGGGGCGAAATTCCCTGTAACAAAGCTTAACATAATCAAAACCGCCATCAATCGCAATGCTTCCACAATCGCAACTATGCATGTCATGTCTGGCGCGGCTGTAGGCGATGCTTCCGCACTCGACGCACTCGCAACAGGTAACTTCGGTAGTATCTTGCATAAAAAGAAGATATCAGACAGTTATTAGCTTGTCAACCGTTATTCCAAATCCATGATAAAATTAATGCTTTCGTACTTCACTGAGTATCGCCAAGTTTTTTCGCGCTCTTTGAATACTCTGCCGCAAACTTTTGCAACTCCATTTTTAGTAAAAATTTGCTGTCCAATAATGTACTGAGGAGGATAATCTACTAGGTATTTATTGTAGATTTCGTTATTATTTACTACTTTTGGTGCATTCATATTTTTTTATCCAATTTTTAATTACTGTTTGTTCGGCAGCTATTAATTGTTCTTTGTATTCTGTATAGCAATTGACACAGTAATAATAATAAGTACTATGTATTTGAATAGGATTTTGATACTTTAATGCAGTTATATCTTCTGAACAAAAATTACAAAATTTACTTTCAGCAATTATTTCATGACGAATGGGGTACTTCACTCGTCTTTAGGGACAGCTTCAACTAGCTGTAGCGTGTGTTTTACATACGAGCTTCCTGCGATGTTCGTATCTATGTTTTCTACTAGATCTTCAGGATAATATCCATCTGGAACTTCGACTACCGTGTCGAATAATGCGGTCCATGTTATTATGTATTTCATTTTTGCGAACTAATTTTAAATCTAAAATGCGTTTAGTGATAGTTTCAGCGCAGATGTATTCTGGGTAAACTACAGAAATGATAACTGAATCTCCTAGCATTTCTATGATTTTTCCGATATTTGTCGCGCCATCTTGTTCGAATTCAACTATATCACTAACATGTAAGTTCGCCATGCTTTATGTTACATGCGAAAAGCAGACACAGAAGTTACAATCAAGTTATACTTCGCGCCACTCGGTTCTCACCACTTCAATCGGCTCTACTTCAATAAAAGTCACAACATACGGCTCCGAACTTTTGAAATTGCGACGATATGCAATAAATTTAGGCTTACTGTATATTCCACCATGACGTTTCATTTCAGCACTGAAATGTTTGCCAGATGATTCTTGCAAATAAATTTGGTTAAATGTGTGATAATCATCATAATCACCTTCAAAATTATCCCACGTTATAGGTTTTAGAGTTTTTACAAACTCTTCTAGTTCTGGGCTGTCTTTGATAAATTCAAGCTTTGTCATATTAAATGTCAATCGTATTTCATGACTTCATACTTCCTGCCTATGATTTTTTTCTTATTTAGCTCGTCAGCTAAGTCGAAAGCTGGATCTGGAGCGTAAAAATATTCAATCACTTGAACATCTTTAGGATTGTCTTCGTGGATGCAAACAAGTGCGTAAGGTTTTGGGGGCATGTATTTCATGGACATATTCTACCACTATTTTAGAGAAAGTCAAGAGCGGTGTTCACTTAAAAGATACATATTTGAGTTCTTCCTTGCTTAACTTGCTCTTGATTGACTCAATAATCTTGTTACGTTCAATCTTTTTAGCTTCGGCCTTTTTCTTTTTGTCACGATCTTCTTGATCAAGCTTGATCTTGTTTTGTTTGATATGATTCAAAACCTCAGATTTCCAAATATCGTCATCGGTCCACAAAAATCGTGTGGGAAATCCATCAAAGAAGTCTCCATCAAATGAATGACATATAAAGCCACCATCAAGTCTAATAAAATCACCATCGTTTTCTGGATCAAAACAACCACCGAAGCCCGAGCGGGTCTGGGGCCGTTGCTCATGGTTCTGAAATGCAGACCATCTATATTTACGGTTTGAAATCTTTAGTAACGTTTTCCAAATATGGTCAACCCGTTTTCCAATTTCGTCCACGATATCATCGTATTCACGTTTTGTGATATTTTCATCATTCAACTTGTGTACCAGTTCTTTAGTAATAAACATTTTTATGATATGTTTAGTTTAAGGTGTATATCTGCAAATGTGCAGATCAATCGTGCTGTTTTCAAAAATTGATTCAATAATTGCATTAACAATGTGAAAATCGCCACCCGCTTGCATACATCCCATACCGTGTGGTAGACTAAGACTGGTCAATCCTTGTTCTGTGGCATGTTGTTTGATACGATCCAAACCGGTATAAATTGCTTCATAATTGGTATAACGCTTATCACGTCCATATCTAAATTGACTATAACAATTATAGACATATTTACCATCGTGAGCTTTGACCCAACTGAAATAACCCAATTTATTGATATTTCCCGCAGATGTTTTACAATCTGCTTCGTATGCCTCTGGATACTTTTCACGAATAAATCTTGCGATTCCACTGCCCATCGTATTTTGGCAATTCGCTTGGTGGATCATGCCTTGAGCTTCACACTCAAATATGCTTATGTCTTTTCTTATAATCATACTATGATGTTAACACCAATGAACGAATTGTCAAGAACTATTGATTTTTGTGCAACGGATGTACATTTATCAAAACAAATTGAGTTTCTCAACGAGACCATCAACGAATTTGTCATAATCCTCGTAAAAAGTAACAAAGTCGGGATATGCCCCCCCTCCAAGTTGTTTATTACTATATGTTTCTTGAACTAATTTTATTTGATATTTTACATCAAATTTACGCTTGTATTCGGGTTCGCAATATACCAAAATATTTTGCGGAGTTCCTCCGATATGAAGATTTCTTTCCAATGCACCCCCCAATTCAAATAGAGTGATTGGTCCCAGAGTTTCTTCTGCGAAATAAAAAACAAGAGTCTTGCTCAAATTCAAATACTTATGTTCCCAAGAAATTTGAATTTCGCTTTCACTTTGATTAGCAATGTTAAAGTTTTGGCGTCGTGGATTAAATACAATGATCCCAATTTTAACATTTTTAACAAAAATATGATAAAATAGATTCTTTTGCCAATCTTTAGCTCCTGTAATAGAACCTCCGAAAAAGACAGTATTCTCCTTGGGAGAAATTTCATAATCAAATGGTGCCTCTATATAATTCATATTCTTGGAGGAAGGAAACCCCTTCGGCTTTAGCCTAGGGGTCGTTGACTGTGTTAAGAGATTAGCACGGATCTCGGAGAACGTCAAGAACAAAAATAAAAACGCCGCACATTGTGCGGCGTTGATTGCCAAACTTAATTCGTCTTTACTTTAGAATTCCCGGAATCAAGTTCTTCATCGTCTCTTTCATTGGTGCCATAAAATTCTCAGGCACCACAATGAAATTTGGCAAATTCGGAATCTGACCGTTCCACTTACTCAACGCCTGTGCGATACCACGCTTAATCTCAATATCAGCAACAGTAGTGCGAGCACTCATTGCCTTGAGTTGATTTTCGGCAGCGGCAGCTTCTTGTTCAGCAATATATACCTTATCAATAGAAGCCTGAATTTCGCGTGCATAATTCAAAGCACTTGCATATCCAACATATTCAATAGTAATACCAACCTTAGCAAATTCACCAACAACTTGCGTTTCAACCTTACTCATAATTTCAACCTTTTTAGACATACAATCTGACAATTTACGACTGCCAAATTCATTAGCAAGCAGAGTCTGAACACGCTGATGTACGACACGATCCATCACCGTAGCTAAAGATTGAGCGTATACAACACTAGGAAAATCCACATTATCATTCTGATTGATTAGATCACTAACACCAAAGAAGAACAAGTAAGTTGCACTATCTTCAATTTTAATGTGAGCGCCAATACTCACGCCAAAATCAACATTGATACTCTCCTTTGATTCAAGATAAAAGGCTTCGTCTTTGGTTGCGGTACCACGATTATCTTCTTTGGTCCAATGACGAACATATGGTTCACGGGTAACAACATACAGTACGGCACTGGGAATATACACATTCTGCGTCACTAGACCACGAAAACCGTTACCTCCCTTGGGAAGCAGCTGATGGGGAATTTGAATGCGCTTATCTGCAATCTTATTCTTGGCGAGGAAAGCGGCACTGTCAAAAGCACCTTGACCTTCCATAGTTTTGCCCTGTTGTGGCACAAGAAATGCAGTTTGATTTGCTTTGATTTGGACAAATTCTACTTCATCAATGGTGTTGTATGATGCGTATACATTTGAATTGCTAAAATAAAGACTAACACCAAGCGAGGCAATCATTGCTGCGGTTCCATTATCCTTGAAAATATTCATAATGGGTTTAAACCAAATAGCAAATATAATTCCAGCCAAAATAACAATTGGCAATCCGGTTCCGTTGAAGGATGCGCCGAACTTCGCAATAAAATATCCGGTATCGGAATCTTGAAGTTGTGCTACTGCGGTTTGACCACTAATCAGTGGTTGAGATGCGGTGAACGTGAAGTTGAGAGCCGTCCATAGACTCAGAACGATAATACTAAGAGTGATACGAAGTTTCATGTTTTTTTAATTTAAATTGTTTTTTACTGCTGTTTTTTTAGATGTAATAGATCAAGCCAGAAACCAATTAAAAGTTTGCTTAATGATGCTCATGGTGACTTCGTGATAAATCAACCATTTTGTCCATGTAATTAATGTAAATATAAAATCCGTAACGCTCCAAAAAATGCTGTGGTGAATAGTATAACCAATCATTGATGTTGCGATTGCGAAAAGAAAATAAATAAATCGTGCGAGCATGTTCATGTTTTTGTGTTTTTGTTTATTACTTCTTGTCACGGTTTTTGGAGAAAGTCAATCAAGAATCGCCCATAAAAGTATAAACTTCATTGGGCTTTAGAAGAGTCAACTTTGATTCCAAATTTTCAACATATCTGCCGTAATAACTGTTCTTGGCCAACATTGCCGCTTTTTCAAGCGATTCAGCAACCACAACAATTCCGCCTTGCCAACCCAAGTCCAGATAATAAGTATTTTTCATCATGTCATTACTATACTGCAGTTTTAGAGAAAGTCAAGCGTTCAAACTACCATAAAGATCAGTGATCCATTTGTTGGTGGTTTCCACGCTTTTCTTTTCTTTTTCAATATCTTCGGTGTGACACTTGATTGATTTTTTGTTGCTTTCCTCTAATGCTTTGACGTAATCGGAGTATTTCTCATTCTTCCATATGGTAATGTTGTTATTACAATATTCTTCATTGCAGTCAAATTTAATACTATCTTCCAGTTGTTGGATCATGAACTTTTTGAGTCCATCGTGTTTTGGCGTCGGAGGATTCCAGCTTTCCGCCTTTTGCAACATCGACTCGTATCGTTCGCGCAAGTTGGCGTATTTATTCATGTCTGCATGAGCTTCGTCAATCTCTTCTTTCCGAAGTGCTTCGAACTCAACTTTAGTAGGGATTTTATTATTTTTAGCTCTTTCCAAAGCATCCAAATGATATTTAATGTCTAGTTCGCGCAGCTTTGGCTTGTCGCGCATGTTATCATCACGCTGATGAAAGCAAGCACCAAATGCGAGAGCGCAAGTCAAGACGAAATCTTCAAATGATACGTCTTTATTTTCGTAAATATTTGATGTGTAACCTGTAGGCATAATTTATTTCTTAGATTTGACCGCCGAAATTAGCATAACTACCCAAACAAAAACCGCTGCGACTGCTGCTATATTTATTCTTGTTGAATATTTCATGACCGCTTGTTGACGCAGAAGGTGAATTCCCATATCAACCAACCGACTCTAACACCGGCACTCTTTTTGTCAACAGTGAAAAACGCGCCGAATGAAGGAAGTAGCGAAACGTCGATGAGTTCGTCGTCCACCGTATAATCCAAGTGAAAAATGTATTTCATAATTTAGTGTTTGTGTATGGCGTTGGTGCAGTTGCCTAAGTGAACGTATTGAAAGCTATTGTAGTTGTATGCTTTTAAATATTGGCATCCATTCAACACAACGATTGATGGATGATTTAGCATATAAATTTCAGTATAAATCATCCCCGTAACAATAATAATTATACAAAATACAATTAAGATTTCTGAGATTTTCATAATTTAGTGTTTGTACTTAAAATAAGACATAAAGCCAATAAAAGCTAACCAAATAATTAAAAATAAAAATAATTTCTTCGGAAATTGCCAATTTAGAGACAACACGATGCCGGATACGATTCCGACACACGATCCCGCGTGAAAGAACCAATATCCACCAATGTCCCAATACCAAATCGCCAACTGATGGAAATATTTGTCAATGTCCATATTTAATTGTTGATTTGTAGGTCTCAGATATAATTGATCTTCTGATAGACCATGATTATCTGCCACACGACTTTACAGAAAGTCAATTGGATTCGGTGTCCTTGACTTTTTTTATAAATTTCAATACAAAAGAATTCTCGGTATCAATATAATACCCATCTCCACGGTTGAGTCTGGTTTCAATTTCGGAAATTAAATGCTTTCCTGAAACATCATCTTCGGATTCAATGTACGCCTCTATCTTCCAGATTTTCATAAATTGTTCGGCTCAAACTCCTGCTTAAAAGCTAGATATTGACGATGTCTTTTTTCTTTTTCTACTTCAGATTCTTTGAGACGTTTATCAATATATTCGCGGCGTTCTTTTTCTGCGTTTTGCTCAATGAGTTTATCAGCAATGATCTTGGCCGCTGATGTGATCTCCTCATTTTCGTTAGTTAAAGATTCGTAATCCTCTTCTGTAAAATCCTCACCGTTAAAATTTGGACACTCTAAATTGAAGCCATTCTTGTAAATAAAAATTTCGGAATAACACCGACCGCTGGACTTTTCCTCTGCGTAAACTTCCGCCAACTGTTCAATCAAAAGATCCTTACGATCAATCGAATATTCCAAGAACTTGCTTGCGCTATTTGAACGATCTCGCTTGTAAGCGATTAATGTGTAGTAATCATGTTTCATGTTTCAAAAAAAGTCAAATTAATCTACTACTTTTCGCTTCATTTGACTAAAATAGTCATATTCATTCACAATACCAATCTGCCAAATTCCTGCATCTAGTGTAATCGGCTTGTGTTCTTGATGCTTGAGGGTGGACTTTTTCTTTAGATTAAGAATCCTTACGCCATCAATTTCAAGCAGTTCGCTGTCTTTTTCCATGAGTCCATGAAAATGGCCCGTTGTCTCCCCTTCGGCGAGAACAATTTTGTTTTTACTAATGACTTTGGTTTTGCCAGAGGGAAGGGAATCAATTCGTTGGAGTAAAATATCTCCCTGTTGGCAGTTTTTTTTAGCTACTTTGTTCATATTGGTTATTCTAATTTTATTTTTAAGTTAAAACTTCTGCGTTTACAAACATATTGTTATTACGCCATTTCAATGCTTCTTCAACAGTATTAATACTTGGATCAATGCCCTCCAAATGAAAGCACCCTACACTCGGATTAACCATCTTCAAATACTTACAGTTCTTTAGTTCGTCACTAAGATCTAGTGAGTATAGTTGGTAATCGCCGACATTGTCAAGGATTTTATGTGGCAAATCATTTAACAATCTTTCAATGCCGACTTTTCGCAGTAGCTCACGGCGAATTTCCACATTGATTTCTTTCATCACTGTTTCGGCAGAGATGTTCTCGGCGGATGTTAGTACATATTCTTTAGGCATTGATACACCATTCAATGCGTAAATTTCGTTCTCTCCATTGTAGGACAACGCAGGGCCATCTGAGCAATGCAGTCCATTACTGTTCTTTTTAATAACAGTAGGAGGTTGGCACACAATACACAGTTCGTCAAGAGGGAATACCATTCCGTATTTTTGGCAATTCTTAAATGCATTATATTCTTTTTCGTTTGTGAATGAAATGCCGATTTCATTCTTCATGAATTCGTAAAAGCTGAACCATCCCGCCCAAAATTGACAATCAAAATATGGATAAACAAAATCTTTATCTTGCGACCTCACTTGCGACTCCACTTGCGACCCCACTTGCGACTCCACTTGCGACCTCACTTGCGACACCACTTGCGACCACACTTGCGACTCCACTTGCGACCACACTTGCGACTCCACTTGCGACCCCACTTGCGACCACACTTGCGACTCCACTTGCGACCACACTTGCGACCACACTTGCGACCTCACTTGCGACCACACTTGCGACCTCACTTGCGACTCCGAAAGATTTTTCAAACTCACTATTATACCCACAGCAATCCGACATTGCATCGGGCTGTCAAGAATCACAACAGGAGCGGGGTTTTCTTTCTTTAAAATGAGTTTTTGGAAGCTGCCAAAATCAATGATAGCGTCCTCAAGTGATCGGCGTTCTGTAGTGAGACCTTTCTGGGTCCACTCGGCGACATACTTGGGAAACTTGTTAAGATGTTCTTGTGTCAATTCGATGATCATGGTGTTTGAACCTTATCGGAAATTTTAAAGAAAGTCAAGAGGACTATTTCAGCTTGTCGTTGATGTATTTAATGATTTTAAATACGCTTGGAAAATTAATACGCTGTAAATACCAACAAAACATCATGAATACTCCACCCGGACCTGTAACGATGGATTGAAACAGAAATTGTTTAATGCTTTTTGGATTGGCCACCTCTGATTCGGTTAATACCCACACTCCAATCCACAACCAAAAAAATGACATAAACACGAACGAAAATAGTAAAAGCATATTATTTGTGTTTGATAAACCAATCTGGCATTTCAACGCCACGAAACCAGAAAAAGTCTTCGGCGAAAGAATAGTAAAAACTCATACCTGTCGCATGGTTTTCGGCTTTGATTACTGTCCTATTTTTGATTTCAATGGGAGTTCCCCGAAATTCCATGTTTGGATATTTATCCAATCTTTGTTGCGAAACGTGAATATTCATTACTTTTGCACAATTTTTGATTTTTGTGTAATATAGATTATGACTGAAATATTCTCTCAAATCAACTACAAAGACAACTCACTTCACGAATCTATTAAAAAAGAAGCCGATAAAAAGTTCGGCTCCGGCAACAGCTACGTGAAGAACCTCTGG
>Ga0114963_10001940_pt1 | contig 14057 bp, 11 predicted proteins | sample C_131016_EF_Meta_FD_87019 | JGI IMG/M metagenome (GOLD analysis project Ga0114963, IMG submission 87019) | Freshwater microbial communities from Lake Croche, Canada to study carbon cycling - C_131016_EF_MetaG | ecosystem: Environmental > Aquatic > Freshwater > Lake | place: Lake Croche, Canada...
GCAAGACGACCAAGGAAAGGAGATGCGTCAAGGTTTGTAACGTGAGCTTGTAGCGGAGCTTCATCATCATAAACAGGAGCTGGGATGTGCTTCAAGATTGCAGCAAACAAAGGCTCTAGATCTTCTGAATCTGGCATGGTGCCATCAGACGGTTTGTTGAGAGATGCTCGTCCTGCTCTACCGGATGCATAGATAACCGGCAACTCAAGAATTGAATCGATGTCTAGATCTGGAACGTCTTCGTGAATGTCGCTAGCCAGACCTAAAAGCAAATCATGGGTTTCTTCAACCACTTCGTCGATACGAGCATCAGGACGGTCAGTCTTATTGACCAACAAGATAACTGTCAGGTTAGCCTCAAGCGCCTTACGCAAAACGAAACGAGTCTGAGGAAGTGGACCTTCTGAAGCATCAACTAGAAGAACAACGCCATCAACCATAGATAGACCGCGCTCAACTTCACCACCGAAGTCAGCGTGACCTGGGGTGTCAATAACGTTGATGGTTATTTCTTTACCCTCAGCACTGGCACCCTTGTATGAAATGGCGGTGTTCTTAGCCAAGATGGTAATACCCTTTTCGCGCTCTAGGTCTCCAGAGTCCATGATGCGCTCACCAAGGTTGGCGTGGTCACCGAAAGATCCGGTCTGACGAAGCATGGCGTCGACCAAAGTGGTCTTACCGTGGTCTACGTGAGCCACAATCGCTACGTTACGGATGTCTTCTCTTGTTACTTGGGCCATGACAGGGTCCTTTAGGCATAATGCAGCGACGCACGAAATATCGCTCGAACGCTTAGATTGTTTGGGCTAATAAAAGCCTTAGTCCTTAAAGTCTAACCGAGGCACCCGTAAAAGGCATGCCTCGGTTAGTTAAACCTTGTATTTAGAGCTATTTGCCCACAGAAGCTAGCAATTTAGCACGAGCCTCGCGGCGCTTCTTCTGTTCTGCTGGGTCTGGAACTGGGACCGCAGCCAATAGTGCCTTGGTATATAGCTCCTGGGGGTTGTTCAAGATCTGGTCACGACCACCAATTTCAACCAACTTGCTGTTCTGCATAACTGCAATACGGTGAGCAAGGATGTCAACCACACCGATGTCGTGGGTGATAAACAAACAGGCAAACTTCAATGAGTCCTGGAGTTCCTGAAGCAGCTCAAGGAAACGAGCCTGCACAGAAACGTCCAAAGCTGAAGTCGGTTCGTCCGCAATCAAAAGCTGAGGTGATAGAGCTAGAGCACGAGCAATACCAACACGTTGCTTTTGGCCACCGGAGAGTTCATGCGGGTACCGGTTTCGGTATGAACGAGGAAGTTCAACCGAGTCCAGAAGATCCTCAACTCGCTTGCCTAGTTCAGCACCCTTAGCTTCCTTGGCTAGAAATAGTGGCTCACCGATGCTCTCACCGATAGGTAGGCGAGGGTTAAGTGAAGAAGCTGGGTCCTGGAAGACGATACCGGTATGTCTGCGAATCTCTTTCAGATTTCTTGGCATCGCACCAGCAATCTCAGTTCCAAGAATCTTAATAGAACCAGAGTGAACCGGAAGCAAACCAATAGCTGCGCGACCAACAGTAGTCTTACCCGAACCAGACTCACCAACCAAACCTAGAATTTCACCAGGCTGAATTTGGAAAGTTAGGTCATCGACGGCACGGAATGCAGGAATGCGACCGCGCTTTGGGTATTCAATGACAAGATTGGTCACCTCAAGAACTGGCTGAACGGTATTAAAAGAAGGTGCCAAAGTTCTAACCTTCACAGAACCCAGCTTAGGGACAGAAGCCAGCAACGACTTTGTGTATGGGTGCTGAGGACGATTAAAAATGTTGTCCGATGTGTTCTCTTCAACAGTTAGACCATCTTTCATAACCAAGATGCGGTCGGCAAGGTCAGCAACAACACCCATGTCGTGTGTAATCAATAGAACTGCTGAGTTCAGTTGGTCTTTCAAGTTACGCATAAGGTCTAGGATTTCAGCCTGCACGGTAACGTCAAGAGCTGTAGTTGGCTCATCAGCAACAAGAAGAGCTGGATCACAAGCTAAAGACTGAGCAATCATCGCACGTTGACGCTGACCACCAGAAAGTTGGTGAGGATACTTATCGAAAGATTTCTCAGGGGTAGGAATTTCAACCATGCCTAGAAGTTCAATTGCACGATCACGAGCCATGTCTGGTCCCATGTCAAAGTGTGTTCTTAGAACTTCCACAATCTGGAAGCCAATTGTGTATACCGGGTTTAGCGCAGTCATAGGCTCTTGGAAGATGTAAGCAACTTCCTTACCGCGGAACTTACGAAGAGTCGAAATTGGCTGGTTTAGAAGCTCAGTGCCCTTAACCTTGACGCTACCCGAACACCTTGCGTTACCGGCTAACAGACCCATAAGTCCCATAGCAGTCGTGGACTTACCAGAACCTGACTCACCTACGATGGCAAGTACTTCACCGGCAGCCACCTCGAAGTTCATGTCGATAACGGCAGGATACCAGACGCCATCAACCCAGAACTCAACATTGAAGTCTTGGACTTCAATAATGATGCCGTGTTTAGTATTTTTGGTTAGATTAGTCTCCATGATTATTAGGCACCTTTCTTAGTGTTTGAACTAGAAACTTGGAAATCTTTGCTTGGGGTATTCTTTGACTCATGACCAATAAAGAGATTTACCGACCTAGAACCAGCTGGGTCTACTTCGGCATCGTTGCAGCAATAGAACTCAGCGTTATCATTTCCTTCGCCGTTACCAATCGAAGTCATGATGTTCTGCTTACCCTGATCAACTGCGCCGCAGCTGATATTGTCTTCTACGTCTTCGTGGTTAAACCCAAAGTTGTTTACAGCGCTGAGAAGTTGCAAATCGTCAATCCCCTGCAAACCATCAACATCGGTTGGCTGCGTGCCGAAGAATTCGACACGCGTTTCTCCTTCAAGGTTGAGACCGATAAAGGAACTTTCGGATCTTGGGCTGCCACAGCACCCGGTCGATACAGAACCAGATCCATGCACGAGAGTGACTACCGAGGCACCAATCTTAGTAACCGCAAGGTCATCTCCCCTAGCGATAACCCCAAATCCGAAAGCGGTATCGCTTTGGTCTTGGCTATCAGAGGCAAGAGTGACGCCGTTGCAGCAGGAACTGCCAGCAACGAACTCACCAAGAGTTTCGATTGGATTGCGCTGACCATTTGTTTGGTCAGCGGAGCAACCCTGATTTTCAACTTTTTGCACTGACATTCCTTTTATTTTCTAAATCTAACTATTTACCTGGACGGCTCTTAGCAGCCTCAAGCGCGAAATCTTTACGCTTGATGCGACGACGCTGACGAGGGTCAAACGCATCACGAAGGCCATCGCCAATGAAGTTGATGCTCAAGGTAATGGCGATAATGGTTGCACCTGGCCACCAGAACAGCCAAGGAGCAACCTGGAAGCTGTCCTGGTACTGGTTGATCAAAAGACCAAGTGAAACATCCGGTGCTTGAACACCGAAACCAAGATATGACAGACCAGCTTCGGTCAAAATTGAACTTGCCAAAAGCAAGGTAACCGACACAATAATCACACCAACTGCGTTAGGCAAAATGTGTTTAAAGATAATTCTTCGGTTTGAAGCACCCGCAACACGCGCTGCATCCACGAACTCTCTCTCACGAAGAGTCAAGAACTCGCCACGAACCAAACGGGCTAGACCGGTCCAAGAGAAGAATCCGAGGAACAAAGCCAAGGTAAACACACCAAGGTTTCCAACGCGGAAACCGATAACAGCGCCAATCAAAATAGCCGGGATGGTGATGATGAAGTCAGTGAAACGCATCATAATGGCGTCAATCCAACCACCAAAAAAACCAGATACTGCGCCCATAACAGTTCCGAAGAAGCCACCTAGGCTACCGATAACCACCATAACCATCAGTGAGATCTCAGCACCACGGGTTACCAAAGCAAAGTAATCGTGACCGATTTCATCCTGGCCGAAAGGGTGAGGGGCACTTGGACAACCAGAAAGTGGAGCACACGGGATGTTGGCGGAAATTTGAGTGATGTTGTAGTGCCACCAACCTGAAATGTTAATAGGTGCCTTCTCAGTCCCAAGATGAATCCCTGAAGCTGAGTAAACAAAGATGGTGAAAAGGATCATAAAGATTAGACCCGCAACAGCAGGCTTGTGCGCAAAGAATCTACGACGAATGATCTGACGCTGGCTTAAGCCTTCAGTCTCACGATTAGCAATAGCGTTCTCTCCAACAACTGCTTGCTGCTCGAGTTCTGATTTATCTTTCTTTTTCGCCATTTGTCTTACTTCTTTCCGATTCGAATGCGTGGATCAAGAGCCGTATAAATAAGGTCTGCTGCCAAGGTAGCCATAACAGCAAGGAACGATGTGATAGCAAAAGTACCCATCAGTAACTTCAGGTCCTGGTTTTGGATTGCCTCGTTGAAAAGTGAACCCATTCCGTGCCAGCCGAATACGCTTTCAGTGATAATTGCTCCACCTAGGATTCCAGCAATGTCGTAAGCCACCAAGGTGGTCAAAGGAATCATGGCATTTCTGAATGCGTGGCGAAGAATAACTTCACGCTCACCTAGACCCTTAGCCCTGGCCGTGCGAATGTAATCCATGTTTAGAACTTCTAGAAGAGATCCGCGAGTGTACCGAACGTATCCTGAGAAACTAATCAAAGTCAAAGCCGTGGTTGGTAGTGCTATGTGCGTAATCATGTCTAAGTTCTGCATCCAAAAATCTGATGTAACTAGCAACGAGTTGCTTGGGCCTAGCGTCTGAATTGGGCGCCCAGCCACAGCAGGGGTATTCATGTAAGGCTTCCAGCTCTGCAATATTTTGTCCACAACAACCAGGAATGAAGTCAAGAAAGCTGTCAGCATAGAAGCTTGGATAACTGGACCCTTATCGATCTTGGTGAAGAAGTAGCCGATGAAGTAGCTGACCGAAAGCATCAACAAAGCCACAGCTAGTAGTAACCCAAAATTAGCGTGCTGGTTAACAATTGTCTGGAATGGGAAATACATCAATACTGAAAAGCCAACCGATGTCAGAGCAGCGTAGAGAGCCTTACGGTTTTGTAAACCCACAAACACGTAAGTCATTCCGAAGGCAATACCAACACCTAGGATACCAATTACGTAAATACCTAGGGTTGGATTTAGCACCCACTTTGTTTGATTAATTATGAAAAGTATTGAGCTGAAAATAACGAATGAAGATCCAAAAGTTATTAGAACTCTCTTACGATTTCCGCTCACAAATCCAGCTAATACAAACGCAAATGCAGCCGCTGAAAAGAATATCCACAGCAAGTCAAGGTTAGGTTTTGCTAAGTAATCATTGAATCCAATTGCCATAAACTGCTTCAACAAAACAGCAACCCAGAAAATAGGTAAAGAGAACATTAGGAAAGCTACAAAGGTTAGAGCGTAGTCAAGACGAGAGTATTGACGAATAGCGCTGATTACACCAATGGTGATACCCAAGACAATCGCAAGGATGGTTGATGTGGTTAGCAATCGAATTGTTACTGGGATAGCTGCATTGATTTCTTGCGCAACAGAGTGACTGTTTCGAGTTAAACCTAAATCTAAGTGTCCTGTCAGACCAGCTAGTACACCTTTAAGCCACAAGAAATAACGTGCAGGAGGCGGAACATCCAGCTGAAGTTCTTGTGTCAGTTTGTGGATGAGAAACCACTTGTTCTGTGCAGTGCTTTCCGCCAACCCGGCTATCGGGTCACCAGCGTAAGCTTCAAGGTTATAAGTGATAAATGTTGATCCAAAAAGAATCATAACCGCAATGGAGATTCTTCGTCCAATGTAAGCGAGCAAGTTTATCTCGTTTCTAATCTCTTTGGGCATCAACGCCCAGTTCATGGAAAAGTCTAACCGAAAAACCTTTGTTCAAAGGCGTTTCTTGAGGAGTTGGGGCTTAAGAAATTCTTGGTGGCACCCCTGAGGGCACCACCAAGAATCTTAATTTTCTACTAAATAATTAGATTCTAAAATCTAACGATTTAATATGTCCATGCCCAGTAGTTCCAAACAATGTTTGGTACTAGTGAAGATGGGGATATGTTCTTGACATTGCTGTTATAAGCAGCAACACCTGGCCACTGGTAGAGAGGTAGGCTCCATGCGTTTGCATAGATTGCCTTCTCTGCAGCTAGATAGTTGGCTGTCAACTGAGCATCAGTCAACAGGCCTTCTAGGGCGTGAGTAGCATTATCCACAGCAGTAGAGTTCCAACCGTAGTGGTTGTTAGATCCATCGCTCTGGAAGTTTGCGTTGGTACCAGTCTGACTAACAGACGATGGAGCCCACGCAAATACAGCTACGTCGTAGTCGTTACAGTTTAGAGCTGACGACCATGAGTTGTTAGGTACACGTGACACGTTGAATCCAGCTTTAGCTGCTTCAGTAGCAATCAAAGTGTTTTCACCGATACGACGGGCGTTACCACGGAACAACATGTTTACGTCAATCGTGTTTGAACCGGCAGCAGCACTTGGGTAGTACTTCTTAACCAATGCAAGAGCCTTAGCTGTGTTAGCTGCGCGCATTGCATCAGTTGTGTCAACGAATGCAGCAACACCGCTCTTACTGACTACTCCAGCGTAAGCCTTTGTTGCTGGGAGCAAGAACTGGCTGTTCAAAACATCTGCGTTTTCGGTAGATGCTGGGTTGAACAACTTACTAATGTTCTGGTTGGCAATTGCCTGGCGAGGAACAGTTAGCAAGAATGCTGTACGAATATCGAGAGCTTTCTGGCTATTACCAGCAAATGGACCAGTGTACGTGCTTGCACAGTTGTGGTCAAGGTTGTACTTGTTACCAGCAGCTGAGTTAGAGGTACCGACACGAAGGTCGATGTGCTCATATGTCAATGTTGGTAGGTTCACAGTAGTGACACCACTGTAGCTCTTTAGCAATGCATAAGTTGCAGCTGTTGGCTGACCATCGTACACATCGATTTCACCATTATTTAGAGCCTGCGCTGCAGGAGTTCCATCTAGAGGGAACTTGTAAATAATAGTGTCCACGTTACCAGTGATAGCTGGTCCATCGTTGTATAGAGGGTTGCGAACTAGAGTACATGACTGGTTGTCAACACAACTACTCAAAATGTAACCACCGTTGCTAATAAGTAGCAATGGGTTTGTTGATCCGTTTACGGTAGTGATGTTGTAAGCGTTGCTCCACTTAGAACCGATTTTTCTCAATAGTGCACGAGCAGCGTCGCGAGCATCTGAACAATCGGTGTCGTCTGTAGCGCAAACATCAGTTGCACTGTAGAAAGAATCTTCAAATAGGTTCTTGTATGCAGCGTTTACACGAGCACCCTGAAGTGATTTCTTACCCTTTGCCATTGCAACTAGAGCGTGAACAGGTGATGGACCAGGGCCCAAGATTTGCCAGTCTGGCTGGAATGCATCGTACTTAACAACTACTGACATGTTGTCATCGCTCAACTCAACTGAATCAAATGCAGTGTGGGTGTCGTAAGGACTACCATAGCCACCAGAGTTGAATGCAGTTATATCTTTATCAGGGTCACCTAGACCAGCTTTGATGGAGTATTGGCTGCTTCCAAGAATATGGCTTAGCAACAAATCCTGACCTGTGATTAGGGTACCGTCAGACCACTTAAGGCCCTTCTTGATTGTGTAGGTTACCTCAAAGTCACCAGCAACGTTTTTGGTGATCTTGAAAGTACCGAACTTAGTGTTACGGATAAGGGCAGCTTTATCGTTGTAGTAAGCAAAACCCATGCCGGTTGGATATGTGACGTCGGTGTTAGTTACTAGGTTGGTGTCTGGCGTACCTGGGTTCAAAGACGTTAGTGCAGAAGTCTCTGAAATTGTAACAGTCGTTTTGGTCACTGCGTTCGCTGGAGTCAGGGCTAGGCCTGTGAATCCAAGCATCGAAGCAGCCACAAGAGCAGTGCCCTTGATTAGACTTTTCTTCATTGTTTCTCCTTATTTGTATCGGTTCCAATGAGTGCGAATACGCTTCGCAGCCCACAAGTTCCTTGGGTGATAGAACTTTACAACTAACCACAACATCTGATAAAGGGATATGTGAAAATCGTTACATTTCTTTACAATTCTGAAATCATTCAAAATAGCCAAAATGCCTATGAAATAAAGCCAATCGGCGCAACTATGCGTTCAATCGGTGCTAATGTGGTCAAACGCTCGTAATGAGCTTTAGTTGCCTTTTGCAGGGGAAACTGGTGAAAACCCAGTACTGTCCCGCAACCGTGAGTTTCTTAGTCCTATAAGAGATGAGTCGGATCGCCTGCCTAAAGCAATGACTCCTATATATACCGTCGAGGTCTGCGGGTGGAGTCGGGTAAGTATTTTGCCCGTCGTCGCACAAGGATCGCACCTACTGAAAGGGTTGCGATGTCAACTACTACTAACGGAATGCGCCGTCTCGCATTAATTGTTCCCATATTCACAGCACTAACGCTTTTTTTAGCCTCATGCTCAGCTAACTCTTATGGAAGCGATTCGATTCCTAAGACCAGTAAATACGTCTTGGACAAGTTCAATGGTGGCGAATTTTTGGACACGTTTACTCCAGGTAAGCCTGAAGCTGGAATCACTCTTGAAGCGATGGCACAACTAAGCGCTCTAGGTTATGACAAAAACAAACAAGCTAAAGCAATTGCTTGGGCTAAATCACATACCGAGCTCTTCGACTCTGTTGGACTAAAGGCAACATATGTATTCACAGCCCATGCGTTAGGTTTCGCAGATGATGCAACAGTGAAAACTGCTGCGGCTGAAGTTGTAGGAGGCGTAGGTGACTCTGGATCACTTTCTGGAAGCAACAACTTCGTTTACTCCTGGGTAATTTTTGCTCTGCTCTCCGAAGATAAGAAAGAACTTGCAAATCAAGTTGCTCTCAAGTTGTCATCCCTATCTGAAACTGATGGTGGATACAAATATGTTCAAGGAGATTTAAAGAGCGCAGCTGCTGCTGATGTAACAGCGTTTGCGCTAATGGCCATGAAGGCAAGTCTTGAAACTGGTGACAGTAGCGCTGAAGCTGCAAAAGAATTTGCTATTAGTAAAGCAAAATCTTGGCTTCTTTCAAACGAAACTGATGGCAATCATTGGAGCGCATACGGAGATCCGGACGTGAGTGGTTCCGCGTATGCAGTCATGGCACTTACCGAGATGGATGTTGATGTAACTAATGCATACAAATGGTTGCAGTCGAGAGTGAGCCCATCTGATGGCGGTGTCAGCGCACCTTGGACTGAACCTGCTGGAGATCCTTTCAGTTCGGCTCAAGCATTACTGCCCCTTGCAAAGTTCAGCTTCATCGATGTTTTGAAGCACAAGATCAACTAACAATGCGCCTTCTAGTTCGCCTTAGCCTAATTGGCTTGGTGGCTCTTGTTGCCATCGGTTTTGCAGTGAATACTTATCTGCAAGCCGATGGCAACACTTCGAGCACTCAGGTAAAAGGTGCGGTGAAGCTCTCTACTGGTACTTGCAGTAAAGACGGTGTGAGCCTGACTGTTGATTTTGGTTCCAAAGCAGTTATGCCTTCAATAGATCAATGTGTCAGCAATTTCACAAGCACATCATGGGATCTGCTGAGTGCAGCAAAATTTAGTGTTACTGGAACTGAAAAGTATCCGGTTGGTTTTGTCTGCCGAATCAATGGCTTTCCAGCCGAAAAACTCGAGTCCTGTAAGGACACTCCAGACCCAAAGATTGGCAGTTGGGCTTACTTTGTTGCAGCTCCTGGCTCAAACTCTTGGCAATACAGCACCTGGGGTGCCGCAGCTCATAAGCCTGCCTGCGGAAGCGCAGAAGCTTGGGTATTTAGATATCCAGAAGAAAATGTCGAATCTTTACCAACATTAAAACCACATACAAGTGTCTGCATTAACTAGTAATCGAGCGCATTTCTTCTCAACAGCAAGAACCCATCCGGGTGCTTGGTGGCTAGCTGGTTTGGCTTTGGCCTTGAGTGCATCACTTAGCTCAAGCTTGCTGATTTTGATTTCTATCTCTGCTGGAGCAATGCTAACTGTGTGGCTTTGCAGAGATGACGCTCCATGGTCAAGATCAATTAGGTTCTACCTTTTTCTTGGAGCTGCAGTTGTTTTGATGAGAGTTCTTTTTAGAATTATTTTCAATCTTGCTGACTCGTCACAGGATATCTTTTTAAGTCTTCCTTCGATCTCAATCGATTTAGGGCTTGGTAATTCATTGCACCTTCTCGGCGCAGTATCTTGTCTTTCAATACAGGCAGCGCTTGTTGATGGTTTTAGATTGGCAGCCATCATTCTTTCAATCGGTATGGCTAACTCTTTAGCTAACCCGAGAAAATTACTGAGAGCAACACCGGGTGCGCTCTATGAGATTGCAACGGCTGTATCCATAGCCATCAACCTGGCTCCTCAACTTATTGCCAGCTTGAAACAGGTGAGAAGGGCGCGAGGCCTTCGTGGCCATTCCAAAGGAATAAAATCACTCACTGGAATTGTCATCCCAGTACTAGAGGACACCATTGAGCAATCTATGCAGTTGGCAGCAAGTATGTCGGCCAGAGGTTTTGGACGAAAAGGAAATAGAACCCCTCTCCAATTGCAACTAACCAGAGCCGCTACTTTCCTCACCCTCACTTTTCTAACCGTCGGTGTTGCTATGTTGTTATTTTCTCCTATGCAGCAAGCTGCCGATTTGTTAGTAATAATTGCCGGACTAGTTTTCGCAGCCATTACCCTAAAGCTTTCCTCAACTAGAACTTCACGAACTAAATACATAGTTCAGCGTTGGCAGCTAGCAGATCTTTTGATTGTGACTGTCAGTGCGATTATTCTCACAGCAGCCTTTAGCGGAATGTTCAGCAAATGATCGAAATCAAGAACTTGAGCTTTAGCTATCTGGATGCTGAAGGTAAGAAGAAGTCAGAAAATCCGCAACTCAATCGGGTGAATATAAAAGTTGCACCTGGTGAATTTGTTTTAGTTTGTGGACCGACGGGAAGCGGTAAATCAACCTTCCTAAAAACTTTAAATGGATTGGCCCCAAACTTCACCGGTGGTGTCATTACCGGGGAACTGCTTATAAACGGTGTCAATCTAATAGGAGCGGAGCCCTACGAATTTTCGCACCTAGTTGGCTATGTCAACCAACAGCCAGAAGGTGCATTCGTGGCAGACATTGTTTTGGACGAAATCGTATACAGCGCCGAACAACTTGCCATCAGTAAGGAACAGATTTCAAGCGATGTTGCGAGATTGAGTAAGCTACTTGGACTCGAAGAACTTCTAGCAGCCCCACTAGCCACCCTCTCTGGAGGGCAACAGCAGCGAGTGGCCATAGCAGCTGCGTTAATCGCGGGAGCTAAAGTTTTACTCCTAGACGAACCCACTTCAGCACTTGATCTTCAAGGTGCAAGCGAAGTGCTAGCCCTGCTGCAGAAACTTGCTAAAGATGAAGGAGTGAGTGTTCTGCTAGCTGAACACAGAATCTCCAGAGTGATTGGTTCAGTTGATTCGGTAATAGTCGTGCACGGTGATGGTTCTGTCACAAAGGGCAAGCCTGCTGAACAATTCAACGATTCTCGCTTCGCTCCCCCAATCATTGAACTTGGACGAAGTCTAGGCTGGAGCCCTTTAGCGATGACTTCAAGTCATGCTCAATTGCTCTGGCAAAAAGCTCCAGCAGCTTTCCAACCCAAAGAATTGCATCAACCAACAGAACCAGTTTTAGAAGTTATCGACCTGGCCGTTTCCTTCGGTTCGGTGGCAGCGGTGAAAAAAACAAACCTAACTTTGTTTGGCAATCAGATAACAGCACTAATGGGTGAAAACGGTTCAGGGAAGACAACCCTATGTTGGGCCATTCAAGGAAGTGGAACCAGAACTACCGGATCAGTTAAGACAAGTGCAGGCGATCCAAAAGAATTGAGTGTTCAAGAGCGACTTGCAATTACCACCATGGTGCCCCAGCGAGCAGCAGACCTGCTATTTCTGAACTCATTAGCCGATGAATTATACGAATCAGATACCTTTGCAAAAGTACCCGCAGGAACAACTGCAAATCTCTTTCAGGAATTAGCTGGCAGAATCGATACCGCTATTCACCCACGAGATCTCTCAGCAGGACAGCAGCTTGCCTTGGTCCTCGCATTACAACTGGTTAAGAATGCGCCAGTTTTGATTCTTGATGAACCCACTCGAGGTTTGGACTATTCCGCTAAACGTGCACTAGCTAAGCAACTCGAGTTAGTTAGAAACGCGAAACGTTCAGTCTTGCTGGCAACGCATGATATTGAATTTGTCGCCATGGTCGCAGACCGAGTTCTAGTTCTAAAAGATGGTCAAGTTATTAAGGATGCTAGCTCCTTTGAAGTGCTTGGCTCAGGTGAAGTCCTCGCCTCCCAGATTGCTGAGATAACAAATACGCCAGGCCTAATTACTATTGGGCAAGTACACCAATGAATAAGTTGATTTCAAGAATCAGCGTCGGGGTTGCCGGCCTTGCCAGCATATTGATATTCACTTGGCCCCTGTTTATCAGAGCAGGTGAACAAAATGAAACATTGCTAGCCCAGACAGTTTTTATTGTGCTGATGCCTTTGGTTTTGATTCTTGTGCTCATCGAGTTTGCAACTGGGGACATATCCTCCAAGCACCTTGCCTTACTTGGTGTACTAATTGCACTGAACGCGGTAATCAGGTTGCTGGGAGCTGGAACTGCTGGAATAGAGACAGCCTTCTTCTTGATTATTCTTGGTGCTTTCGTTTTTGGTAGTGGCTTCGGCTTCATTCTCGGAGCATGCTCAATCTTGGTCTCAGCTTTACTGACCGGAGGAATCGGGCCTTGGCTACCGTTCCAAATGATGGGAGCCGCATTAGTTGGTCTCGGCGCAGGGCTAATCCCAAGGTCAAGCAAAGCTTGGCTGCAAAAACTCTTGCTAGTCGGCTATGCAGTCTTGGCAAGCTTTGTATACGGCGGTCTCCTAACGATGTGGAACTGGCCATACCTAGCTGGAACTGGAACCCAGTTGAGTTATGTTGCCGGAGATTCAATCGAAGCTAACCTCTCAAGGTTTATTCAGTACGAAGTGGTAACCGGAGGTTTAGTTTGGGATCTTGGAAGAGCAATAACTACTAGCGTGCTAATCCTATTAACTGGCACAGCCCTGATCTCCACTCTAAAAAGAGCGGCGACCAGGGCTGGCGTTGGAAGAAAACTTTAGGCAGTTGGGTACATAGCCAACAGCACAGTTGCAATAACTGTCACAGCAAGCAACATCAAACCTGACTTGTAGGTGTATTTGAATTCCTTGCGAACGATGTGCACTAGGTTCGCAAAGACCATGATTGCTGTAAGGCCGGCAGCAGCAGCAATACCCAGTGGTAAAGCCCAGTTGAACTTGAATACTGTCACTGCAACCGGAGCCAAGATCACTCCAAGACCACCCAGTAATTCAGCAAGACCGATGAACTTGGCGGTTCCCTTAGGTGAGGATTTTACCCAGCCCCAGCCACGCTCAATGAGTTTTTCGTCTGAGGTGCGAAGCTTATCTACTCCTGCCTTGGTGAAAGCGTATGAGGTAAAACCAGCAACTACTAAAGCTGCAATGATGATTGCGATGTTCATGTGAACCCTTCTAAATTCTTGTTTTGTATGTGAGTCAGGTTTAGACTCCTATTAGTAAAGCACCACTTGACTAGATTAGTCAAGTCCCCCTTTACTAATTTTGCTTCAAAAGGGAAGGGTGACCATGGAAGTCAAGATTCATGCTGAACGCACCCAGGATGGGTGGGTAGCGGAAGTCCCCGGTCCTAACGGCTTCTCAGTCTCCGCTAGACGACTAGATCAGTGCAAAGACATGGTCTTAGAAAGAATCAAGACTCTGGAAGAACAAAAGGGCAATAAAGACGTTTGTGAAGTTGTGATCAAAGTTGAAGCTGAACTTCCAGGCATCATCTGTGATCTAGAAGCAGCCAAAGTAAAGATGTTAGAAGCACAGAAACTTCAAGACGAAGCATCAGCTGAAATCAGAACA
>Ga0114963_10001943_pt1 | contig 14039 bp, 13 predicted proteins | sample C_131016_EF_Meta_FD_87019 | JGI IMG/M metagenome (GOLD analysis project Ga0114963, IMG submission 87019) | Freshwater microbial communities from Lake Croche, Canada to study carbon cycling - C_131016_EF_MetaG | ecosystem: Environmental > Aquatic > Freshwater > Lake | place: Lake Croche, Canada...
GACCTAAAGTAATATTGATATTTTCTGTGCGAATATTGCGTCCAGTGGAAGCTCTCAACATTTTGATTTATATAGCGGGTTTTGGGGTTGGGTTGTGCTTATAGACCATTCCAAAAAAAGTGTTTCAATTTTATGGGGGTGTCCTATACAATTCTTCATCGGTGTAAAACCACACCCTATGCGGTTTTATCTTTGGTGGGTAATACAGATAAATAATTCAAACCCCCATCTATGGTGCGGATTGAATTATTCGTTGGTATAAATATGTATATGGATTTTGTATGTGTGGTGCATGGAAATCTATCGACGTATTGTCTTTACACTTTATTACATATTTTCTACCAAGTTTAACATATATGGTAAATTACATCTATCTATTTGGTGAATAATAGAGTATAATTCATTATTTTTATTTACAATTTGACCCTTTTCATTTAATTTTAAATTATCAAAGTTTATTTTATCTAGAGTTAATATTTTTGATTTATCATAATCTACCGGAATTAGGTGTTTATTAAAATTATAAATGTAAATATTAATTACTGCTTGGTCATTATTAAAATTTAAATTGACGGAATTATAAAATTTTAAATAGTCTATTATATTTTCATAAAAACCAATTATAGTTCCACAACATATTACATATTTATTATCAAAATTTTCATAATTTAAACCCTTTAAATTATTGTATTGAGTTATCCAATGCATATTTATAAGACTAGATGAATTTGAAGTATCGCTTAATATATTTTGCTCGGCTGCTGCATATAAACCGTTTTCTATTTTAAAACTAAATGGGTTTTCTTGAAAAATAACATCTACCAAGTCACTAATCAAAATTTTATCATATTTTATATTATCATTAATAAGCATATTGTAAATATGAAAGTATCTATATATTTGAAACTCATGCGATTTTTGTAGATGATATGGTATAGATGGTAATAATTCGACATTCATTAATTGGCAAAAACTGGTTAATTCAGGAACTATATCAATTTGTCTACATAATATCTTGACTTTACATATATTATTGACTTTTCTAAGAGACTTTAAAAAATAATATAACCCGCCTTTTTGTAATTTTAAATTAGAACCATAATTACAAAAAATACCTATAATCAAATCCATTATGAATATAAAATAGAATATTATTTCTCAATTTTTACACATTTGAAAGTTACTAAATAATCGACGGATGGGTGCGGTGTTTTAGCTTCATTTATTGATATTGTCCGACGAATATAAAAATACTATTATTTTACAATAAATAATCTATATTACTATACATTAATAAATTACATCTGTTTTTGTCTCATTTTTATTTTTAGTCGGTGTAATCACTATATCTATATTTATATGTCGAATTATATATCCTCATCGACCTCTTCCTCGTTCTCCTCGTCCTCATCCTCATCTTTGACATCTGTCTCGGAAGCCGGGAGGTAGTATTTCATATCCTTAAGTAGGTAATCGTGTGTAAGAGAGGGGTATTCCGGTCCGCCCTTCACGTAGTGAAACACCTTGTATGAGATACGCTTCCATGTATCCGCATTCATCTTACTCTTACCTGGAACTTTCATGGCATCGGATGCGCCGAACGATTGGTTGCGAACAAGGCCGATATAATCGACCCATTTCTCCTGGATGGCGAGAATATCATCGGGCTCGACTGTCAAAATATCATATATGATTGGGGCCAAATAACGTTCAATATTGAACCGCGCCTTCTTGACCGCCTTTGACGGGGCCTTGGTTTCACATGTATCCGCTTCTCTGAAGATATGAAATGCCTGGCTAAGGACCGCCACAATGCGCTCTCGGTCAATTGGTGCAGGGTTTTCCACGTGTTCTTCTTGGCGCGAAAATTTGGTGGTAATGTATTTTGGGCCATGGGTAATACCGGAAATCATGGCCACAGCATTCGCCAAATTACGACGCTTAGCATCGTCGTTGTTGCGTGTGTCGAAGAAACAAAGGGTAATCATCTCGCGTAGGGGGTACGCGTCGTCTTCCAATAAGGCAATGGCCTCGCAGACGAGCGGCGAATCATCCTCCGACATGGCGTATAGTTGACCGTCAGTGACTTTGAATGACTTATTAATTCGACAGAACATTTCGCGGGTCTGGCACGGTGTCAGATTGTACATGAGGACAATCGCAATTTTACTAGTCTCGACGCGACGTCTCTCTTCGGGAGTCAATTCGCGGACGGAATTATCGAGTATTCGGCGAATAGTTGTAATACGATTGCCGCCATCCATCACTTCGCGAATCTCATTGCCGTTTCGAAAAGATGAGCTGCAAATGATAGGCGGAATATAATAACCTTTTAATAAACTGTCGAGGAAGGACAACATTGTAACGTGTGACCATACCAGCGGACGGTTGCGTCGGTGGATGTGAACAAGTTTGGTCTCATCGTAATCAGAATCGCCGATTCTTCCAGCGAAATTGTCATTCAATTCATATAAAGTTGTATCGGTACTTTCTCTACGAATAGCACGAGTGGCAGCAGCTTTGGACATGGACATTTTGCGTTTATATAGCGGGTTTTGGGGTTGGGTTGTGCTTATAGACCATTCCAAAAAAAGTGTTTCAATTTTATGGGGGGTCCTGCATAATTCGTCTTTATAGTCGATTCGAAATGAGTACTTCATTTGTCCTCGATTCCGGATTCTTGGAATGTATTGCCCGGCGACAACTTACCGTGGTTGTAATATATTCGGGTTCGGGAAAAGCGTCCCTTACCATTTTTACATCGGCATTACTTAATAGTAAATGTGTATTCCGCGAAGTCATGGTGTGACATAGGGCAAACAGGGCGTCGTGACTTTCCCGGTCGAATCCGTCCGATGTATAGGAGACGAACGAATTGGCATCCCGGGGCGCATACGGTGGGTCCATATAAACGAAATCCCCCGATTCAACCTTAGACAATGATTCGCTAAATGGAATGGCCGTGAATATGACATCGCGAATCAAGGTCGAAATGGTTTGTATATGCGCCTCGTCTAAGATGCCTGGATTCTTGTAGTTTCCATAGGGGACATTGAAGCCATTCGGACCCTCGCGATACACTCCGCGAAAACACGTTTTATTCATAAACAACATCATTGCGGATGCCGGAATCGTCACCCTGTCTTCCGCTGGCAATGCGTTGAATTTCGACCTAATCCAGTAATAGTACGATTCGGGGGACGTTGTCGCTTCGTCTAACGTGGTCGCTTTGCGATTTATCACCGTACCCTTACAGTCGACAAAGACATCAGTCAGTCGTTTCATCTCGGCAATGAGTGCGTCGGGGTGCCGCTGAATATTTTGATATAGTCCAATGAGGGTGGGGTTTATATCGCTGGCCCAAATGTTGCCGGTAATACGTATTAATCCGGCCGCCTTTTTAGCCAGGAGTGCGAGGAGAACACTTCCACCACCTAAGAATGGTTCGTGATAATTATTCATTTCTCTTGGAAAATGGGCCAGAACGGTGTCGATGATTTGCGTCTTCCCACCGACCCATTTCAAAAAGGGTTTCGGCGGGGTGAATCGGCGGTCCGACACGTTTAGCCCTATACATTGATTTGTATGTGAATTGTATTGCCTCTTTTGTTTGAATGTCTCGGTGCATTTTTCGCATTTGTATCCCGCCATCTTATTATGGTGGATTATATTTATTACTAAAATGAATCAGTTTTATGAAATATTATACAGAATAAAATTTCATATTCTTAGTAGGTTCGTGCAGGTTTAGTCCTCCTTTTCTGTCAGCTTTTCCTTTTCCCTTTCCTTCGCCCTTACACTTTCGATAAAGAGTTCGTTGCGCATATCCGCGGCTTCGACGGGCTCGCGACTGTCGAAATCGACGGTTTCCTTGACACCGATGAGATTGCCCTCCTCGTCAATGGTCTGCGTCAGCTTGTTGCCGCTCTTCTCCGCCAACTTGATATTGTCTTCAATCGCCTTGCGCTTAGTCTCCTTAACGCGATTCTCAAACTCCTGCTTCGCCCGGGCCTCGTTCTTGATTTTCTCGGAGTGCAGTTGATTGAGCTCTTCTTCCATAAACTCGACGCGACCCGTCTTATAGGCATCGGGGTCCCATGGAATCCAAATGCCGACTGGACCGACATAAATATCGTGATTGGGGTCGGATTCGCGCAGCTTCTTGCACTTGATTTCCGCCTCTTCCTGGGTTGGGAAGACGCCGCGGATTTTGAGACCCCGAGTCGAGGTCTGGAATCCGTTTTCGCGATTGAATTGGGTATTTAGGCGTTCTTCGTTTTTATCCATGAAATTCTTATAATCGTCCTCAATGGCCGCCGCCGCCTTCAATTTCGGCTCTTCCTCCTTGACAAAGTCGCCAAAATCGGCCAATACATTCTCTACATTTAGGTTGTATTTGAAAGAAACGAAATTTAGGAATTCGAAGAACTTTTCGGTGGATTTAGTCATATCCCATTGTTTCACAAATTGCTCAAATAGATAGAGCTCCCGCTTCTTTAGCACCTTTTCCGGCGATACAAACGACATGCAGGCGAACTTCTGTCCGGCAATCGGCGTGTCTTCATCGCACAAGTCGATGTATTTGGGATTGGGCTCACCGTTCTTCTTCATCTTTCTTTCAAAACCGGGCATTATAGTTATTTTATAGTTGGAATGTTTAAGTGTATTTTTGACTAAATATATTTAGGTATATGCTTGCCTGGATTATTTTATATTTATGTATTATATAAAATGTCGAGCTTCGATTTCAGCGAGTTAATCAAGCGTGCCATCAAGTACATCATTGAAGGCATCATGGTTGCCATTGCGGCCTATGCCATTCCTAAGAAATCGCTTAATGTCGAGGAAGTCGTTATTATTGCGTTGACTGCTGCCGCCACTTTTAGTGTGTTGGATGTCTTTGTTCCATCGATGGGCCAGAGTGCCAGAGGTGGTGCCGGATTCGGTATTGGTGCCAATCTGGTCGGATTCCCCGGAGGACTTTAGGCATTTAGACATTTAGACATTTAGGCATTTAGACATTTAGACATTTAGGCATATTTATATAGAATCTTTGATATACCTGAAATTTATTTTCAGGTATGTCGCTCGGACCTTTACATAGATGTACTATACCGTAGGATAAGACGATAGTTGTACTATACCGTAGGATAAGACGATAGTCAATCCGTAGGATAAGACGATAGATGTACTATACCGTAGGAAAAAACTCCCAATCCAAATCATTGCACACCTTCTTCCATATCATATCTTGGTCCAATTGTTTCTCTCGGTCCTTCATCATCGGAATATACGGCAAATATTGCGTCTGGTCCAGTAATACACACAACTGATGAAGGGTATAGGTATAATTGAAGAAATTCGTCCGATTTGCCGGACAATGAACCGCCCACGGTTTCTGTATCTCGATAAAAAGCACACACAGCGTTTCGTGCAATTCCTCATTCATAATCGGCGGCTTAATGCCAAAGATAGAATTGATGTATTGGATATGCTCGAAATACTTGTTATAACCCAATTTACGCAAGATTTCCCGCATTTTATCATAGTTAATTAGCCGCATATCGGTAATACGCTCTTTGATAATACGCTGCCGGATATTCTCAATCACTTCGGGGGGAATCCGCGTCGTTTCCTTCGCCTGGAATTGCGACAATATCTCCTTGAAATGATTTAGGCGAATATAGGCGGTATAGGAAACCTCGTTGGGCGGCTCCTTATTCGACGGTTTCGAGCTGTCGAGTATATACGTAATGAATACCCCGCATTTCGAATTATTACATATCATAATTCCCTCCTCGTCCTGATGGATTAGCTCGCCCCGACCACACCTCTCGCAAATGTTCGCCGCCACTACATAATCTTGGATATTTACCAAATCCCCATTCACATTTTTCCAATAATTTTGATATAGTTTCTTCGACGCACTATATTTGTCACTTGCAATAGTACCATCTTCACCCGTCTTAGTCCGAATCTTGAAAAACGTGTTTAGTGTATCGGTATTCTGTTTTCCGCCCCCCGTCGAAATATCCTTTTTATGCTCGAAATAATCGAAAATATACTGGGAATTGTCCATCAAATAGCGCTTCTTCTCGCGTTTGATTTCTTTGATTTTAGCCATTTTGACAATAATCTTATCGCGAATATCCATATATTCTTCGATTTGGTTGTCCTTCAATGATTTAGCCGTTTTTTTGAGACTTTCTATCTCCGTCATTAATTGGGGCAATACGACTTCGCGATTGTGATGATATTGTGCTAATAACTCACTGTGTTTTTCATCGATTGTATTGGGGGAATGGGTCTGCAAAGCCTTGGGATTGACACCGGCACCGGCCGTTTTTTTATATTGATACATTTAACAATATTGCTCCCCTTTTTTTATATATATTTGTGGTCGTATATATAACTGCCAAAGGGGGGAGGAGACGAAGGGTGGGAGGGGGAGGGGCGTTCTATCTCGTTTCGTGTGGGTTATTTAGAATAAATAATAGGGGATTGTATATGAATCTTTCGGATATATCAAAGGCGAAATTGCAAAAGATGCTGTTTATTATGAGTGCTTTAGAGAAAGGATGGTCAATAAAGAAGAGGGACGATTCCTATGTGTTTACTAAGAAACACGAAAATCGGAAAGAGGTTCTCATGGAAAACTATTTAGAGCAATTTGTCTTAGAAAATGCGAGTATTGGGGAAGATTGTATTTTACCGCGGACATCTTAGTAATTCGGTGACTGTTTTTTCAATTTTCAAATTTCAACCTTATTATTTTGGGAAAAAAGAATTTAGCCATTTCTTCCGAAAATATTTTCTTTTTCTAGTATATAACTAAAAATGGGAGGAGCTCTAATGCAACTAGTCGCTTACGGCGCTCAAGACGTCTTTCTTACCGGCACCCCTGAGATTACCTTCTGGAAGGTTTCTTACAGGCGCCACACCAACTTCGCCATGGAGAGTATCGAGCAGACCTTCTCCGGCCAGGCCGACTTCGGTCGCCGTGTCACCTGCACCATCAGCCGCAACGGTGATTTGTGCTACCGAACTTACCTTCAGGTGACTCTTCCTGAGATTAACCAGAGTATGGCTGCTACTGGCAAGGATGTCTATGCCCGCTGGTTGAACTACATTGGCGAGCAGCTGATTTCCATGGTTGAGGTTGAGATTGGTGGACAGCGCATTGACCGTCAATACGGTGATTGGCTCCACATCTGGAACCAGGTCACTATCAGTGCCGAGCAACAGCGCGGCTACTTCAAGCTGATTGGCAACACCACCCAGCTTACCTACATCATCGACCCCAACTTTGCCAATGTCTCCGGACCTTGCTCTGCTGCCGGTGGACCTTCCCAGGTGTGTGCCCCAAGAAACGCCCTTCCTGAGACCACCCTTTACATTCCTCTTCAGTTCTGGTTCAACCGCAACCCTGGACTTGCCCTTCCTTTGATTGCTCTTCAATACCACGAGGTCAAGATTAACCTTGACATCCGCCCTATTGGTGAGTGCTTGTGGGCCGTTGGCACCCTGAATGACAACACTGGTGCTACTGTGTCTGTCACCCAGGCTTACCAGCAATCCCTTGTTGCCGCTTCCCTCTACGTCGACTATATCTTCTTGGATACGGATGAGCGCAGAAAGATGGCCCAGAACCCCCATGAGTACCTAATTGAGCAGCTTCAGTTCACTGGTGACGAGTCGGTCGGTTCCTCCTCCAACAAGATTAAGCTCAACTTCAACCACCCGGTCAAGGAGCTTATCTGGGTTGTCCAGCCTGATTCCAATGTTGACTACTGCTCTTCCCTTCAGGGCGGTGCCACCCTGTACAAGACCCTTGGTGCTCAGCCATTCAACTACACCGATGCTATTGATGCTCTTCCTCCTGCCGTCCACGCTTTCGGCGGACCCAATGAAGTGTCGGCGAAAGAAAACGACAATGTCTTCATCACCTCCGCTGGTCTGTTCCAGCTGCCAGGTGCCATTGACGCTACTACCCATGCTGGTGACTGGACTGGTTCCGACAATGTTGTCTTCGGTCCTCAAGCCGGCACCCGGGAATATGGCTCCTTCGTGTCTGATGCCGGCACCTTCGTGCTTGCCGAGACTGCCTTGGACATGCACTGCTGGGGCGAGAACCCTGTCGTCACTGCCAAGTTGCAGCTGAACGGCCAGGACCGCTTCTCTGAGCGCGAGGGCTCCTACTTCGACGTTGTCCAGCCATTCCAGCACCACACCCGTGCCCCGGATACTGGCATCAACGTGTACTCCTTCGCCCTTCGCCCTGAGGAGCACCAGCCATCAGGCTCGTGCAACTTCTCGCGCATTGACAACGCCGTCCTACAGCTTGTTCTGTCGTCCGCCACCGTTGGCAGTGTCAACACTGCCAAGGTCCGAGTCTATGCCGTCAACTACAACGTTCTGCGTGTGATGAGTGGTATGGCCGGTGTTGCTTACAGTAACTAAGCGCAATACAAAAAATTGAATAAAATCTCATAAATAAATGTGGTGTATAATACACCTCATTTATAACATTTGAACACTCTAATATATTACCTATAATATAAGTAAACATGCAACGCAATTTCGACTATATTACTAAGAAGGACCTTATTATAGAGCACAATGGAATGAATGCCGAAGACAAACCCGAATATACCAACTATATTGAACCGCCCGTCACCGTACCTCCACCCCCATTCCAAAAAGGGTCGCGAATATTACAATTCCATTCCTCGAGTCCGGTTTCCGACAATGATGGTTTTATCGGGCTTGGAAAACGGAATCAGGGCATTCGTATCCCTCTGGAAGCAAAAGCCTATTCTCAAAAATACAAAATAGGTATAGGATTCATTTATGTCAAAGGGGAGCGATACCCTAATCGTCGTCGTCATTTTATCCAATGGATGTTGGGGAATGCCTTTGTCAGGACCGAGTCCAAGTCCAATAAACCCTATAAATCTATCCTAAGATAAAACATATAAAAAGAATCGCGATTTTACTCTATTCCACAATGTATCATTCCACCCTTCTCAATACCCAAAATGACCTATTAATGAAGAATCTATTGGAATTCTATAAGAACCACGAGAACCTCAATAAAATGATGCGTATTATCAACGGTGAATCCAAGATTTCACTTCGCATTGTCGATTGGTTTGTTACGAATTATGCTAAGAAATATTATACTGTATATGAAATCCCGTCGGCATCGTCCCCGAGCACCATGAATCGCCTAAAGGTCTATAATGACTATAAATTGAAATTAAAGGCATATTCTAAGAAACGGTTCGACCCCTTTTGCCGATGGGAACGTATTACTATTCCGTATGATGAGAGTAGCTATATGGAAACCACGATTGGGCAACTGAATTTCTTCAAATGGGCAATTGAAAACGATATTATACACTATATTGAGGCAAATTACGATTCTATCGAGAATGATATGAATGCGCGCAATAGTACATCGAAAAAACGGATTTCATTGGACGATGTTCCGCAAGTGAATGATGTCAATGGAAAAACACGCAAAAAGCGAGAAGAGTTGTCTATATCGGCATGCAAATGTATTAAGAAAGAAACGGTGCAAATAGTAGTGAAATTCAATGTCTAAACCAGCAAACATTTAGTGCATTTTCGAAACATATAAATATAAAGGATTTATATGTGTATATATTAAATGGATGAGAACGATAAAATATTGGAAATAACAAAGAATATTTTTACTAAACTTCATGAAATATATGGTATTGATGGAGAAGATGTGAATGGAGTGACTGAAACAAAAACAGGAGACGACGACGGAAAAGGAGACGAAGGAGACGAAGGAGAAGGAGGAGACGAAGACGACAAAAGTGATTCCAGCGACGATGATGATATTCCAATTGGAACCGCAGGAGTTATATCGCAAATAAACCCGCATCCTATACGTCTTCCTAAAAAGGATTCATATACCCTTAACACACCAGATTCACCAACTTCACCAGGTTCACCAGTTTCAACCAGTAATATTGGTATAAGTATACCATCCCCGAATGACCCAATTATATCACATATAACTGCTATTGATGATATTATATTAAATTTTCCACCCGTTTTACCACCTGTTCCTTCACCCGTTTTACCACCTGTTCCTTTACCCGTTTTACCACCTGTTCCTCCTCCGATTTTATCTTCGATTGTTTCTATATCAGGTATAATACTTGGTATAACTGGTACAACGGGTACAACGGGTACAACAGGTACAACAGGTACAACGGCTACAACAGCTACAACAGGTACAACGGGTACGACGGGTACAACGGCTACAACGGGTACAACGGGTACAACGGCTACAACGGCTACAACAGGTACAACGGGTACGACGGGTACGACGGGTACAACGGGTACGACGGCTACAACGGGTACAACGGGTACGACGGGTACGACGGCTACAACGGGTACAACGGGTACAACGGCTACAACGGGTACGACGGGTACGACGGCTACAACGGGTACGACGGTTACAGGAGACACGACATCAAGGAATGGAACGGATTCAGATAATTCAAGTGATGATGGTGAAACGCAAACCAATAATGAATACAATATAAAATTGGTTGATGCGAATAGAGCAGTTGTATTAGACCCTAAAGGACAGCAACAGGGTGTATATAAAGAACGCGATGATGCCCCATTAATGGGAATTCCAGATAAAAGACCCGACGTTCCAGATGAAACGGTCGGCGGAACAGGACCCAAACGCCGACGAACGATAAAACGTAAGCAAAATATCTCACGTTAAATTATACATGTCATATAATTCAACGAATTCACAAGATTATAAATTCAATTATTATGAAATACCGCTGCAAACTATTCAGGGGTCAGCCGATTCGGACAATAATAAATATTTATATGCCAACTTCACCGGAAGTGTAAATAAACCCAATCTGGTTTCATTGAAAACCGTCCCAGAGAATTACCAGGCAAAACGCGCCTTTATATTCGGCCGACTGCACTCGTTGTCGGGAATCGACTATGACGGCGAACTAGTCGTCGAAAATAAATCACTTACTACTAAGAATACGTGTTATACCTGTTTTCTATTGAAAACCCAGGCAAGTGTACCCTATACGGACATTGACGGATTTGTGCGAAATAAGGATTATAATACTACTTTAGAGATAAACAAATATATCGATTCTTCACCCAAACTCATAGTCTATAATGATACGATGAATCCACTTACTACCGTCATCCTAAATACCAGCGTCATACCAATTCAGACCGATTTGTCGAATTTCTCTAAGACGACCCCATTATTTGATATAACGGTGCCGGGTTTAGCCAAACAAACGCCGTCAGTGACGAATCCGGGAAAAGGCGTTAAAGAGGGGTTTGACGTGGTGGACAGCGATGGAAATCAAATAAGCGGTTTATCTGTGAAAAATGCAGACGCCGCGGGTGATATAATGGATTGCGAAATTATAGACGTCGAGACCGATATGGTAAACACATACGAATTGCCTATATCGAGCACGCTAAATAGTGACGAAAAAATGTACAAATTTGTCACATCCATGTCCCTTGTCTCATTTGCCCTAATTATGGGTTGTATTGTATTTATAGTGGCAAATCCACTATACGAAATGGTCAAAAGTTTGGGTGGATTTTTTTCTAAAGTATTGATACAAGAAATAAATGGGGATGGCCCATATACTGGCACTGATTTCATATCGGTTGTTGTACTCGCGCTTGCACTAGCACTGGGTATATATGGATATACTGCGGGGGCACAGCAATTTTCTACCGCAGCATTGTGTATGATTGCATTCTACATTGTGGGTTTTATATCGATTAAGTCGAATAAAACGGTAGATGCGGCATTGAAAATGATAGATGCATCCACTTCGGGAAAGTCAAAAAGCGGTTCAAATGGTTTTATCAAGTCGTTAGGTGCGATGAATCCCTTTGCAAAAACAGAATTATCCGCACAGGAAAAACAAGAACAAAAGGACAAGGAGGTAGTAGATGCAGAAGCGCGTCGACAAAAACAAAAGATGACACCAGAAGAATTGGCACGTCAGACAAGCTCGGACATTGTTGCTGCGGATAAAAAAAATAAGGCAGAATTAGAAGCAAAAAAAGGAACCGCAAAATTTTTTAATGAAAGCAGTGTTATTAGAGACAATAATTTACCATCGACAATTAAAAATGCAGCTATAGGGATGGGTGAAACAATTGTCAACGCACCAGGAGTAGTGGCGAGAAGTGCGACTAATGCTGTAGCAGCAGCTAGAGATACTATACAAAAAAATATAGATGGTGTCAATAATGCAATGCGACGGGGACGGGGATAAAAAAATATCCAAAGACATGTCACTAAATGTACTCATTGGTTGTAATATATAAACTCAATTTCGGATATATAGTTGCAAACGGTGCAATATATATCCCATATCAATTCTTGGTATTGGTCTATTATGGGGCGCGCTTTTTCAATCGTACTTTGGTCGACCGTCGTGTTATAAACAAAAGCGTCTAAGATGAGCTCCGGATTATACAAATAAACGCTCAATTCTCTCGATTCGACCGACGGATTAAGCGCCTCTCCCGTTTCCGAAATTGTGTTCAGATAAAATCGGGGTAATTCCCGCAAATAAATCGTCAATTGCCGGTATTTTTGTTGTATAATGCCCCCCGTTTCACCAGATATATGTGTCCGGATGTTGTATTTAGTGTTATAACAAACGGCGTCAATATGGTCAAATAACCACGCGATTTCGTGTCTTAGATATTCCCGATTGAATGTATAGGATTTATTCTTATAGGTAAAGAATTTGAATGCGGCATAATGTTCCGCCGTAACGGTGAGACGCGGCCGAATGGGTGCGTCGGCGTTTTGCCGGTCCATACGCACATTTACATTATGAACCAGATTTATAACCGTATCGAGCTGAGCCAGTGCCGATTTCTCCATATAATCGGGCAATGTCGGTTCTTCGTATGACCCACCACGGACATTGTCTACGCCGTGTACCGACATTAATTGTATCACATATCGGTCGATTTGTATGGGGTCAATATAATTCACCGTGTCGACTATATGCGCGGGCAGATTTCCCCGGACGAAATCGTATAATTGGGTACAGGTGTCTATGATTTCTTGGTCGGATTGGTCGCCGTGACCGGGCTGAACATGGACGAAATATTTGCCTCCATTTAGTTGGAGAGTATATAAATTGATGCAATCTTGCTCTATCGATGACGCCATTATTAATGTGTTAAATGAAGTCCATTTATTAGGTTTTGTATTTATATAATATATAGTATATTATAACGATGAATCCCGAAGTACCTCCTGTACAGGCACCGCCTCCGGCACAAGTCCCGCAGGGCAATATAATAAATATGGGGAATTTACCCGCAGGCGGCTTATTTACTATACAAAATATGGCCGTTGTCATTTTGGCCGTTTTGTTGTTATTGTCTATTTTAGGCATAAATTTGTTGAATATATTTGGCAATGTCTTGGAAAATGTGCGATATTATATCGGCCCGCTAATCGAGAATATCCTTCGTTTGTTTGGTAATATTACGGGAACGGCCATTAACGCTTCCGCTGATTTGGCGACGGGTGTGGCCAAAACGGGCATTGATATTGCCGGTGGAACTGTCCATTCAGTTGGTAATTTGCTGGAAAATCGGCCGAATCCGGGCACAGTGGGCCCGACCGAATTAGATATTACCATTAATGATGCCCGTATTCCGAATTCGATACGACTTCCGGAATACGACAATGGCGCAAGTCCAATACAAAAGCCGATTTCGGCCAATAAATCGGCATGGTGTTTAGTGGGGGAATACCAAAATAAGCGGGGATGTGTCGAAATTGGCGAGGCCGATAAATGCATGTCGGGGCAAGTATTCCCGAATCAACAAATGTGTTTGAATCCGAATTTGTCACAGAATCGGCCTTTGAATCCACCTTTGAATCAACTAACGATTTTGCCATTGCATCAACCATCTGGACAGCAAAGATGGAATTCATATATGCAATCTAC
>Ga0114963_10001944_pt1 | contig 14038 bp, 16 predicted proteins | sample C_131016_EF_Meta_FD_87019 | JGI IMG/M metagenome (GOLD analysis project Ga0114963, IMG submission 87019) | Freshwater microbial communities from Lake Croche, Canada to study carbon cycling - C_131016_EF_MetaG | ecosystem: Environmental > Aquatic > Freshwater > Lake | place: Lake Croche, Canada...
CATGGCGTCGTGGGGACCTTGAACCAGACCTATGATCTGTGCATACAAGTCATCAAGACTGTAATTGTTGTCTAACACAGTGTCAAACTCAGTACCAACCCAAGCAGTTTCGCTGGCATGTATTCCAAATTTTTCTAGTTTTCGCTGACTCAGCGCCCAGGTTGAGTTGCCATTAGGACCACGATTCACACTCACAGCCGCATCGTACCAAGTGGGCTCGGGTCCACGCACTACTCTAATCACACGACCCCCGGCATTTCTAATGGCTCGTATTTCGTTAGGAAATCTACAATCGCTTATGACAACATCGTCTTGACTGTGTCGCAGTTTGTTTTCTAAACTGGCGATCCAGATGTCATCATGAAAACCTGCTCTGCATACTTCTGTGCCCCAGTATTGCAAGATCCAGCGTGGCGTGAGTGTGGGCATGTGCAGGCGTTCTGCCCACCATGGATCCACTTGTTCTCGCCAGGCCCGGGCCTGTGCTGTGCGCCCTTCCAGCATGATTCTATCCCAACCAAACACCTGTGCCACTGCATCTTTAAGAGTTGATGCAAAACTTTCTCTTCGAAACTGATGTAAATTAACCAGGTAGTCAGCCACAGTGTCTTTGCCTGAACCAATAAATCCACAGATGCCAATGATCATTTGAGTTCCTTTACGTTGAGGTATTTAAGCGTATTTTGAAGCATTCCGATTTGTCTGCGGCAGTCTTCTAGAGCATGATGGCTGGTGGAGGGGATGGGTTGGTCTGGCCATAGACTGAACACAGTTCTTGAGTCCCGTACCATGTAGTACTTCCAAGGCAAGGGTTTGTGATAACTCTTGTATGCATGCTCAAGAATATTCATGTCATATGTGGGCCCTTGGCTCCAGATCAACTTGGAGTGCCAGATCAATCGACTCAGATCATCTAGTGCTTGGTCCAAAGGAATACGATCTTGTTCTCCAAATGCTTCTTCTCTGGCATGCTCCGGTTGAGTTGCCCACCACGCAATTGTGCCATCGTCAATGGAACGATTTTCTTGACTTTCTAAGGTGATCCTGGCATAGTAATGCTGTTCGTAGAAGCCCGACCCAAAAGGATCAAATGCTTGAGCGGCTATGGTAAGAATGGTAGTGTCTGGGCCTGTTGCCAAGCCCTCGAGATCAATCATTAGGTGCATTCAATGATTGTAACAGAATAGCAACGAATTGTCTACAGCGTGTTAGCCGATCACCCAGGTAAGTGGCTGACTTGCATCCACGTACAATTTGAGTTCTTCAATCTTGGCATCCATGACAGCTTGGCCTTCGGCTTTCATTGCGGCACCGTTTAGACTGCCGCCGCCCTGTGGGCCGGCAATGGTAGCAAATTTTTCACGGGCTTCGCCGATGATCATTTTACAAGCACCGACCATGTAGTCTCGAATCCACTGGCTGATTTGATAATCACTCAGTAATTGTATTTCGGGTTTGGTTTGATAGGTCCAAAGTAGCACAGTTTCGCCAGAACCTTTTGGGTCACGGATCAGTTGCAATTTCTTGGTAACCGGATTCCAAGTGTAATTCATGAATCCGCCAAACATACGTGCTGCCAGTTCAACATACTGACTGTAAAAATCGTATGTGGCCAGGCCGCCGGCCACGTTGAAGTTCATGAGATAAACGTTGATCGAAGCCTGTGCAAACGGATCAAAGTTTGACGCAAAAGGTCCGGTACTGTTGCCAAATTGTCTGCGAAATATTTGTCTTACTGTTTGCACTTCCTGCGGCAATGTGTAGATGTTCATGTCTTGAATCAACTCCATGAAGATGTAGGCTTCTTCATAGGCGTTGTTGGCTCGTTGGCGGTAAGTGCCAATTGTGCGTTGATAGGCCGCTTCATAGTGTGCAGGGTCTAATTCAAGATCGACTATTTGATCGCCCATGGTTAATTTGCAATACTCAATGAGATTTTGCTTTAGCTCAGGCAAGGTGTTGTCAGACATAGGGAACTCCGTTCCCTATATTTACCAACTCTTGAGTATGATCAAGTTCTCTGTTCCGCGTCCGTTAAACGCTGTCTGCGTTGTGGTAAGATCTTTGAAAATCTTACGTGCTGCTGGCTTGCCAGCAGCCTGTATTGCTCGGACCACATCTGCAGGTTTGCGCACAGTTTTTTGTAGCGTTTCTGCTGTGCTGTAGCCAATTATGCTGTTGCTCTTTATGGTAAATGCCTGTGTGTGGCTGTCTGCCACCAGGTGTATGAGCTTGCGCTTCTTGGTATCATACAACCAGGCTTCGGCTTTGTCTACTAGGCTGGCAGCTGGCAAGCCTTTGAGCTTGAGTTCAACAAATTCCACAATGTGCTTGAACTTGGCCGCACGTTTCTCTGGAGGCACTGCCTTGACCTTGCGTGGTTTGCGTTCCACTTTCTTGATCTGCACATAAGCACCACAGTCGTTGATCACAGTTTCGCAAAACTTCACACAATTACGCAATTGAATCTTGGTCAAGTACGAGTATGCCTCGACCAGCAATGGATCACGTCCAGCCACAGCTTCTTCAAATTCTGCCAACTTGCGTTTCCAGCGATTGGCGATTTCACCGATCATTTGTGGCACCACATTCATGCCACGTATGACCATGATGGGTTTGTAGTCTGCTGACATTTTGGCACCGCTTGACATAAACTCGTCAAACATAGCATCAAGCTCGGCTGCACACTCGCCAACTTTTTCTCTCAGTCGATCTTGAATGTTGGGTTTGCTTACCACAGGCTCGTCAGCAGATTCTGACACTTCAGTCTGCTTGCTGTCAATGATTTCGCGCAGTTGGGTTTCCAACTTGAGCTGTTCTGCGTCATGCAGTTGCAGGCCCACCATGCTCATGCGACACAGCCATCCTGTGGTCAGGCGAATTGCCGAGTCTGGAATGCCGCGGAGCAATCGCACATCTGCTTTGCGCCCGTGTGCTTCTAGATAATTCACAATCATGTCTCGTGCATCTTTTTTGCCGTAGAAATAGTTGTACCAGGAAAATGCCTTGCTGAGTCGACTTATACGATACTCAGTGGGCTGGATTTGCCAAGTGGGCTCCATGCCCAGGATATTGGTGTCGGAACTGCGGGGGTTTAGCAGTTTAATTTTGAATGTGGTACTCATGTGTGTCCTTACTTATTTTACAGGTAAATCTTTGCAGAGTTCAAACAATTGCATGGCACGTTTGAGTTCAAATTTTTTGTGGTTGTACATGTACTTTCTCTTGCGCTCTGCAATGTCCAGGGCTGTCATCAATCGCCATTTGGTATCAAAATCTGCGGACATCAGAATTCGATTCATGTCAACAATGTCCAGACTATACTCCACCCATTTTTCTGTGGCTTTTATTTTGTCGTATGGCACAACGGCTTTGGACTTGTTGGTGGCTGAATACTTTGCAACAAAATTTGCTGCCTTCATACAGACTCCTGTAGTGAACAAGTGTGTATTGTAACACTTGTTGATTATTTGGTCAACTGGGCACAAAGTAATACTAAAGTAGCATCTTGCTCGTTGCAGAATGTGATCCAATATGGACGTGAGCCTTTGCGGCCGTCGCCAAAATAGCTAAACCAGGAATCTGCACGATTGTAGCCATGCCCGCCCAATTTGTTGCGGGCCACTCGTTCGTACTGGAGTGCAATTTCATCCCAGCCATCAAAACGCAAAGCAATGGTGTGTCCGTTGTCGCGAAATTGACGGTATCTGCGGTTTAATTTAACTACTTTCATACCCGAATTATAGCAGTTTGAGATTTATTGGTCAACCGCCCATAAATACTAGACTATGCCACGTTTAAGCCTTTACCGCCCCAATAGAACCCGAGATTACCAATTCCTGGATCGTACTATCTCTGAAATGTACACCGTGGGTGGCATGGATATTTTCCTGCACAAGTACATGGGCCCACAAACTGGGGGCGAAGATTCTGCGCTGTCCAGCAACTATGATACCACACAACCAATTTATGACACTCAAAGTCCTTTGCACATACAGGATCTGCTGTTGTTGGAAAACCGTGACAGAATATACGATCAAGATGTTTATGTCATGCGCGGTGTGTACAACCATCAAGACATTGATTTTGATCTAACACAGTTTGGGCTGTTCCTAAACAACGATACCTTGTTTATCACATTTCACTTCAACGACATGATTGACAATCTGGGTCGCAAAATCATGAACGGGGATGTGCTGGAAGTGCCCAACTTGAAAGATTACTATCCTTTGAATTCTGATATTCCTCAGCCCTTGCCCAGATACTATGTGGTACAGGATGCTGACTATGCCACAGAAGGCATGAGTCAAACCTGGATGCCACACACCTGGCGTGTGAAAGCAACGCCAATGACCAACAACCAAGAATTCAAAGACATACTCAAGAAACCTGTGGTATCAGAAAACATCTGGGACAATGGCAATTTCTATCCCACCGGCTGGGTCACAAATGCAGGAGATGTTTATTACCAAGCTCTCAAGAATGTGCCTGCAGGTACAGATATTACCAATACCGAATATTGGGCTGTTTATACACCACCCACACAAAGTGATGTGTTTAGTACCAGGACCAAAGACAATCAAATCAATGATGCTATTCTTGCACAAGCAGACGTGGAGGTGCCTGTATCTGGTTACGATACACAAAAGTTCTACATTGTGCCCACGCTGGACAACGGTCAACCTGCCAACCCAACATCACTTACCAATGAAAGTGGCGACACTGTGGATGGCACACAAGGTGGCATGAACATCACGCCCAAGGCTGATGGTTATACTGTGGGTTATTTGACCGGTGACGGCATACCACCAAACGGATTACCAGTCACCACAGGAGTTGCCTTCCCACTGAGTGCTGTGGCAGGCGATTTCTGTTTGCGTTTGGATTATTTCCCAAATCGCTTGTTCCGTTACAGCGGACAGCGTTGGATCAAGATAGAGGACAAAGTGCGAACCAATCTCAACAACGGCGTACCCAACGATACTTTACGCTCCAGCTTTGTTAACAATACATACACTGTGCCCACAACAGATCTTGGCAACATTCCCAGTCGCCAAAGTCTCAGTCAGATACTCAAGCCACGTGCTGACAATGGAGACCAGAAAGGTTTCCAAGATGCCAAGCCTTATCCTGACACACAACCAGGCCAGAAATCGAGTTAAACAATGCAACAACAATTTTTTTATGATGCACAAATCCGACGTTTTCTATTACAGTTCACCAGGATCATCAGCAATTTCCAAATTGAATACGGCAACGAAAACAATGGTGTCAACAACGCTGCGCTGATTCGTGTGCCGGTTCGCTATGGCGATGCCAGCCGCAATGCTCAAGTTATCATTCAAGAGAACAGCCGCAACTCAATGCCAGCAAGTCCGTTGATGACTTTTTATATTTCAAGCCTGGATTATGATCGTCCCAGAATGCAAGAACCATATCATGTGAGCAAAATTCAAGTTCGCCAGCGTGAGTATGACACACAAACCGACACCTACGATACCACACAAGGCAATGCGTTCACAATCGAACGTTTGATGCCAGTGCCTTACAAATTAGGAATCACACTGGATATATGGACCAGCAACACCAATCAAAAAATGCAGTTGTTGGAACAGTTGCTCACATTGTTCAATCCCAGTTTGGAAATACAAAGTACTGACAACTACATTGACTGGACCAGTTTGAGTGTGGTCGATCTTGATGGTGTGACTTGGACGTCAAGAACTGTGCCAGTCGGCACAGACAATCCTATAGACATGGCCACTATCAAATTCAGCATGCCTATATGGATATCAGCACCAGCCAAGGTCAAGAAGCTGGGTGTGGTCGAGCGTGTGATCATGAGCATGTATGATGCTCAAGGTGATTTGAACAATGCTGTCACAGACAATGATTTGTTGTTGGGAACCAGAGTCATTGTCACTCCTTGGAACTACGAAGTTGTGGTCATTGGCAATCAAATACAATGCTTGCAAGACAGGACCATAGTGCCCGATGGCAGCAATGAAAATTTAACTCCCACACAAATTGTAGCCAGCAGCAGTTTGCTATGGCCTGCAGTGATCAGTGCTTATGGTGTGTTGCGTCCAGGGATCAGTCAAATTAGATTGACTCAAGCTGATGACTCAGTGATTGTGGGTACCATAGCTATCAATCCCAATGATGACCGACTGTTGATCTACGATATTGACCAAGACACAGCTCCCCAAAACACCCTGGACCCTATCACAGCCATCATCGATCCGTTGGTCAGCGGACCTGGATACGGATTGCCAACGCCAGTAGTGGGTCAGCGTTATTTGTTGACCGAACCCACTGGATCTGCCATAAACATTTATCCTGCTGAGGCTTGGCTGGGAGATCTGGGACAGCCTTTGGTGGCAGCAGCAAATGACGTCATTGAGTGGAACGGATACTATTGGCAAATTGTGTTCAACAGCATAGCACAAGCCGATACCATACAGTACGTTACCAATATCACCACTGGCGTTCAGTACGAGTGGACCGGCACACAATGGCTCAAGAGCTATCAAGGTGTGTATCCGGGAGGAACATGGAGTCTGGTGCTTTGAAGGCAGCAGGTGTATGGTTCCGTAGTCGAGACACAGGGCGCTATCTCTATCTGTTGCGCAACGACAACAAACATCCAGGTGCATGGGGATTGCCTGGCGGCAAAATTGAAACAGGCGAAACCTTACTGGGTGGCATGGAACGTGAGTGCATGGAAGAACTGGGATTCTTTCCCACCTATCTAAGATTGATCCCGCTAGAAAAATTTACTTCAGCTGATTCAGCATTTGAATACCACACATGGGTGTGCATTGTTGACAGTGAATTTGTGCCCAGACTCAACTACGAACACCTGGGTTATGCCTGGATCGATGCCGGTACCTGGCCCAAGCCCATGCATCCAGGCTTGTGGAACACAGTAAACCTAGATGCTGTGCAAGGAAAAATTTTGTTGTTGGAACAAGAATTCAGCAAAGAATAAATCATTGCCGAGCAATATTTTGCAAAAAATCAACCATGTTGATGTGTGTTAGATTGGGAACCCCCAGCAGTTCACGAACTTCTGCTGTGGTTTCCCCAACCACTCTAAAAAAATTAATGCCAGGATAATCCTTCATGATTGTTATCAACTGTCTAAACCAATTGCCGGTAAACGTGGGGGCTCCTGAACTTTTTCTGTAAAATTCAGTGTCAGCATAGACATTGTTGAATCTGCCAATTTTGGTAGGACCCATGTCAAATCCAATTAGATAAATGTGTGTGGCTCCATCTATTGCAGCCTGTCCTGTTGCCACAGGACCCGAACTAAATCCAAAATATTCTTTTGCAATCCTTCTTGCACCAGTGTCTGGCAAAGGTTTGCGAGTGTAGTGAATGTTGCTGGCGCTGTAACCTTCTTGTTGTATTCGCTCACTGATAGGCGAGTCTGTGCTGACCAACACATCAGGTGCAAACTCACGATACATGGCATTGCATGCATATACCTTGCCCTGTGTTTTTAACCGCAGCAAATCTATGCCTTGGCGGCTGATACCATTACCCAATACAAATGCTACGGTCATAAAAAATCCTCCCAGTATGTAGCTGGGAGGATTCAGTCAGGTTAAAAATTAACTTGTAACGCTGGCCACTTGTGCCAACTGCAATGTACCGTTGGTTGATTGCGCACTTGCAACAACTTCTGCACCAGACCATGTGACTGTGCCTTCGTCCGTGAAGAAGTTGGTTGGGTAGAACAATTCGCCTGATTGGTCGTTTACACCAGAATTGCTGTTGCTGTAGTTACCATAAGTCATGCCTGTCCAATCACGCACCCACTTGTTGGTGATATAGCTTGCATAAACAGCAACTGAGTCACCAACGCTGAATCTAATGCTCATGTTGCCAGCTGTTGGGCTTGCTGTGTTTGAAAGCACACATTGTCCCACTGGGTACACTGTGCCGTTGCCGGCACCTACTGACAATGCAGTAAAAATTCTTCCCACTGCGGCTGTGCCACTCATTACGCTGGTCCAATCACTGGTTCCCAATGATAACACTTGATAAGTTTGTCCAACAATAAGGCCACTGCTGAGTGCAGTTGAACTTGCTGTGTAGGCCACCAAGAACTTGTGTGCACCTTTTTGACGTATGATTCGTCCTGCTCCAGCAGTTGTATTTGTACCATCATAAAGACTCAGGTTCACCACGCACGCAATTTCAGGATTGGTTGTGCTTGCAGTACTGGTAGTTGGCGATCCACCCACCACACCCAAATATTCAGTGTCACTGAGTGTGTCAACACTGGGATATACCGGCGCTGTCAAGCTGCCCATGTTTGGATATCCAGCATCGGTCAAAACGCTGTTGTTTGTTTTTTGTATTTTAAGAGCTCTTCCCATTTTGATTTCTCCTTATAGAAGCCCAATGCGGGTTCTAGCCGCTACGCGGTGGGATTAATCAGCCGCATAAAACACCGTATTGTGTTGACAAGTATTTAGCAGAAATTTAAAATACAGCACAACCCTGGTGTAAATATCCCATGAATCAACAACAAGCAGACTTAATCGAACAAGGCAATCAATATCGTGCTCAACACGAGCCCGAACTGGCGTTAAAATGTTATGCTCAGGTCCTGATAGAAGATCCTGACAATGCACCTGCATTTTGCAATTATGGCAACGTGATCCGTGAATGTGGTTACCCCGAACGTGGTATTCCGTTTTTGCAAAATTCAATTGCCATAGACCCTACCAACCCAACTGCTCAATTCAATCTGGCTGTGTGCTATTTGATGATGGGAGACTATCGGCGTGGTTGGCCACAGTATGAAACTCGTTGGCAATTTGAACATCTGGCCGGGACTGAGCCCAGGTATGTTCAACCACGCTGGCGCGGCGAAGACCTCAAAGACAAAACTATTCTTGTGATCGGTGAACAGGGCCACGGAGATTGCATACAGTTTTCGAGATTTATTTTTAACCTTCATGCCATGGGTGCAAAGATCAAACTACAGGTCACAGATGGGTTGATTCCGTTGTTGGGATCCAGCAGTTTGCTTCAAAATGTGGGCAGATACTCGGATGACCTGGGCGACTTTGACTACTGGGTGCCTATCATGAGCATCCCGGGCATCTTGGGAATCAACCTAGACAATCTGCCAAAATTACAAAACTATCTGAACGCTGATGCAGGTCTTGCGCAAGAATGGCTGAAGCGTCTGGGACCAAAGCATCGCATGCGTGTGGGTGTGAGCTGGAGCGGGCGCAAGGATTCCTGGATAAATCAACACAAGAGTGTGCCGTTTCCTGTGATTCTCGAACTGATCAAAAACAATCCCCAGTACGAATGGATCAACTTACAAGTCGATGCCAGTGCAGAAGAAGAAGAGCAGTTGAATCAAGCGGGTGTCACTAGATATCCAGGAGCAATACAGAGTTTTGCAGACACTGCGGCACTGATGATGCACATGGATGTGGTGATATCAGTTGACACTGCTATCAGCCATCTAGCTGGCGCACTAGGAAGACCCACCTGGATCATGCTAAACCAATACGGTCTTGATTGGCGTTGGATGCTGAACCGAGATGACAGTCCTTGGTACACCACTGCAAGACTGTTTAGACAGCCAACCCGTGGCGACTGGGCTAGTGTTGTTAAAAAGATCGAAAAATATCTAAGCTGGTACAAGGTTTAACTGATAATATCATTGATTGCAGATAGATCCTGGACTGTATGTTGCAGAGCCCGGACATATGCCCGATTCATATAGTTCCATGTGAATATTTAGCAAAAAGCCCCTTGCGGGGCTTTAGTTTTACGCTTGGTCTACGAACTTTTTCAGTTCTTCAGCCTTGGCCACAATGTCTGTGCTGGACGGAAAATCTGGTAAAGTTGGAAACGGATGCGTTTCTCGGTTGGCATCGGTTAGCTTGGAATGATATTCCTGCATCTTTGCTTCGCGAGTTTGATACACTGGCGTTTGAAGAATTTCTCTGGCCTGGTTTAGAAGTTCGAGACGAATCTCGTAAGGTGTTTTGCTCATATTTTTCTCCTTTGTGTGTATGTGTGTAGAACACGAGCTGTAGCTGTTGCTACAAAATTATTTATGTTGATTAACCACAGCCAACAAAAAACCTGCCGAAGCAGGTTTCTTGCCTTCCCATCCCTGGGAATTCTCTGATTAGGAGAATGAAAGGTTAGACACAGCGATCTCGCCAACATAGTCACCAGCATTGCCGAAAGACGATGCAGTGTTTGTCAACTCGATGTAACCATAACGTGTCATGAATGACACCACTGGTTCGAATGTGCTTGGATCCAACACAACGCCTGAAGACATCAATGGGATGTATGGGCAGTAGAATGCTGGAGCGTCTGCTTCTGAAGAACCCTTGTAACCAACCAACACAGGAGTTGTGTCAGAAGCATAAGAGTCAACGAACACACGCATAGCGCCGTTCAATGTACCAACAAACTTGGTGTTGGTTGGAGCTTCGAAAGTACCTTCTGTTGTACGAGCAAATGCGCTTGTGGTAGCAGATTGCAACACTGTCAATGCAGCTGAAGACACAACAGCCCAGTTACCTGCGCCACGACGTGTGCGTTGTGCGATCAAGTTAGCTGTACGGTTGATCAACACTGCCAAAGCAGCGTGTTCGTCACCAACGAATGTAGCAGTACCAGAAACAGTAGCTTGGTTGTATGTGAACTCAGTTGCAGCCAATGAACGTAGAGACAACAAGATCTCTTGGTCAATTTCAGCTGTAATTTCTTGAGCCAACGCAGCCATAATTTCTGCTTCAACGTCAATACCGTGCATGGCTTGTGCATCTTGTGCAGATTCAAAAGTCCAACGAGCTTGCAACTTACGTGTGCGAGCTTCAACAGCTTGCTTCAAGATTTGCACAGAAATTTGCTTACCGCCAGTGCCTTCCATTACTGCTGTCTGACCACCAGTATAGTTGGTAGCAGTAGCAGTAGCTTGAGGAACTGTAGAGTATGCAGTAGCAATTGTGAATGGTGACAATGCTTCAGTACCTGCTGTGACGCTGGTAGCGGCAGCAGATGTGTCTGTCAAAGATTGGGCATAACGCACACGCAATGTGTGGATCTGTCCAACTGGGCCAGTCATGGGCTGAACACCAACCAACTCGTTAGCAATAACGGTAGGCATCACACGACGAATCACTGGCAAAATCACACGGTTAAGTGTGGCGATGTTGCCAGATGCTGTGGAACCAGCTGTTGCGTTTTCTTTCAAATACTTGCGGGTATTTTCAAGGATAACGCCCATGCTGTTGCGCTTTGAGCCGTTAAGACCTTCAAGCAATGCTTCTTTGGTCTCGCCCCAGCGGCTTTCTAATAGTTCTTGTGACATTTAAGTCTCCTATAAAATTTTTTATAACCCTGCCAGGCGCTTGAGGTCAATCACATTGCTGCGGTCTTCCTGCTGACTACTTGGAACAGTTTTATCCCCAGTTGATACGGAAACGTTTTCTGAAATCACTTTTTTAGCTTTAACAGAGCGGTCTTCCAACACAGCCGGTAGATACTTTTCGAATGCGTTTTTCAAACGGGATGTTTGTACGCTTTCCAGTAAATTACGCATAACATCTTGCTTCTCTCGGTTGAGAGGTGCAAGCAACATTTCCATGGTGCTTTCGCGCTCATTGGATTCTTTGATTATGCGTATTTCACGTTCTTTTGACTCGACAACGACTTTTGCTCGTTTGGCGAGTTTGATGGCTTCCGCCAATTGCTTGTCACGATGTGACAATGCTGAATACAACTTGCGAACTTCTGCTTTCTCATTGAGGTGAGTAGCACCAAATTCACTTGCGTATGCTTCAAAGATACGACGACCAAAATTGTTCTCACGAGCAACTTTGATGTCTTCCTGCAATTGTGTAAGTTCGGCCTTCAAATGACGGCTAACAGCTTGGCTCATCTTCTCAGCAGATTCTTTTACGAAACGTGCTTTGAGTGATTCAAGTTTACCACGTGCTTCGCGAACCAAGCGGACTTTTGTTTCCACTACGTCACGCTTGTCAGCGGCAAATTCTTGAATCTCATGTGCCAATGCATGTACCATGAAGTTCTCAAGTTTTTCAAGTCCTTCTGCATGCATTTTACGATCTTTGCGCAGTTCGCCAATTTCTTCTGCAAGTTTTGTCACCATAAAGCTGTTGAACTTTGTTGCTGACTCTTTTACCTTGTGTTGGAATTTGACGCGATCTTCAGCAAGTGCTTGCTTTTCAGCTTGTACTTGTGCAATCTCTGCGTTCAATCCTTCTGTTACCATTTTGTCTAAGGCTTCCACCATTACTGACTTGTCGTGCTCATAGCGTTGCGCAAATTCCTCACGGAGTTCTGCGCGAGCCTGTTCACGAGCTTCACTTAGCTTGGCTTCCCATGCTTCGTTAATCTCCATACGAGTTTCCTCGGTGATCAGGTCACTATCTAGCAATGGTTTGATAGCATCTAACATGCCTGGTTCTCCTTATATTTTGAGATCTCTGATGAGCTTTTTCACTTCATCTTTGAGATATCTCTGCACTTTGTTGTCTTGCCCAGACTCACGTGCCACCTCTAACAATCTATGACCGTACTTCATATTCATGAGACCTTCATATATTGCTTTGGGATAAGCATTAGGGGCACTGGGTTGTGCAACTACATCTATAGTGACTATTTCAAAGTCACTAACATGTCCGGTTCTGTCGTCTACGTTGCCGCTTCCGCGGCTGGATACTCCTAGCTTTACTCCAGATGTCAGCAAGGTTTTAATCAACTCGCCCATGGGCGTTGGTAAAATCTTTAATTTGCCACATCCAGCATCACCATCCATCCACATGCCGTCAACACTATGGCAAACACGGTCTAAGTTAATCTTGAGATCATCGGGATGATCCACTTCACCTAATACTGAATTACCTTCTTTAATCTGTTGATTAATAGTGTTTACCGCTTTGCTGATTTCGTGCAAGGGATATACTCTGTCGTTTGCATTGCGCTTGTTGCCTTCAATGCAAATACCTTTCAAATAGAGATGCTTACCTTGACCATCCGCGCTGGATTCCTCCAGCACTTGGATATTGGCCTGATTAAATGTAAGTTGCTCTCTTAGGGTTTTCATGGATTAACCGCGAGCTACTGGGCTCTTTGTGTTAACGCCGCTGGCTTGACCCAGATGTGGCTTTGTGGCTGGCTTCAACTGTTGACCTTTGGATTGTGCAGGTGTGTTGCCCACTTGTCCGATCAAGTCTTTGGTTTGATTGCTGTAGGCTCCGGCTGCATCATGCTTGCCGCCACCTTCGCCACCGGTATGTACTGGTTTCACAGTGTTGCCAATTGGGCCTTTTGCACCTGCATTGGCAGCCACATTAGACTTCTTGTTGACGCTGCCTTCTTCTGAAGTCACTGGCTTTGGAGCTGCTTTCAAGCTGACTGCTTCAAACATGCCGTTATTTTCGTCCATTTCGCCGGTGTCGTCCATTTCGATGGCGTCGCCGCCTTCTTCTGGTCCAAAACCATCGCCGTCACCCATGTCGTGCTCTCCGCCCATCAAGTCTTCAAATTCGGCCATCAACTGGTCCAATTTGTCTTCAAGGTTGAGAATGTCGTCTTTGCTGGCCGGCTCATTGTCAGCGTCATGGTCGCTTGGGCCGCCCATGTTGTCCATGTCATGATCGCCACCAAATTCGTCGTGGTCCACAGGCTCTTCGTCTCCGAAGTCTTCTTCGCCTTCCATGCTCATGTCTTGCTCTTCGTCAGCTTCGATGTTGTCGATCAAGTCGTCACTGGCGTCGCCGCCCATGCCTTCTTCAAGTTCGTCATCCATGCCTTCTTCAAGGTCTTCGTCTGCTTCTTCTTGCATCAAGTTTTCATAAATCTCACGGCTTTTGGCCACAACGATGTCGTGGAAAAGTTCGCGAGCTTTTGCGTCTTCATCATTGATCACGTATTCGATCAATTGTTCAAATCTGTTCATAAGGAAACTCCTATAGGTTAAAGTGTAATGTTATTTACACACTAGGAGAAAAAGCAG
>Ga0114963_10001945_pt1 | contig 14038 bp, 6 predicted proteins | sample C_131016_EF_Meta_FD_87019 | JGI IMG/M metagenome (GOLD analysis project Ga0114963, IMG submission 87019) | Freshwater microbial communities from Lake Croche, Canada to study carbon cycling - C_131016_EF_MetaG | ecosystem: Environmental > Aquatic > Freshwater > Lake | place: Lake Croche, Canada...
GCTGCCCAAGCGACAGCTTTCAACCTAGCCATGGCGCCAACTTTTAGGATTTGGGTTTGACGCGGTTTGCCCTGGCCCTGGCCGCGGGGTAAATCCCAGGTGCTGTCTTACCCATGTCTCCCTCCCCCCAGGCCCTTTGGCCCCATTGCGACAGCCCAGCACCGGCGGCGGTCGCGGGGGAAAAAGATGCCTGTGGGGTGGGGTTTTTGGCCCAGTTGCAGGGGCAGCAAAGCCATTGGTTACTGCAGCAGGCCCTGCGCGGTCTTGATTGCATGGAGCACCGCGGCGGCTGCGGTGGAGACGGGGATTCCGGCGATGGGGCTGGGGTGCTCTGCGGAATCCCCTGGAGCTATTTGGAGGCGGTTTGGCCTGAGGCGGCGGCCCATGGGGCGGCCCCCCGGGGGCTGGGGATGGTGTTTATGCCGGCGGATGGGGCCCGGCGCCTGGAGGCCAAGCGCTTTTGTGATGAGGAGGCCGAGCGCCTGGGGCTGACCAGCCTTGGTTGGCGCCCGGTGCCGGTGGATATGGCCGTGCTCGGCCCCCTGGCCCGCCAAACGGCCCCGGTGATTGAACAGTGGTTGATCGGCGCTGAGCTTGGCGGAGATGCCTTGGAGGCATTGCTATTTCGCCTGCGCAGGCGCGTTGGCGACCGGGCCCGGGCAGCCTGGGGGCCAGGGCCCAGCGACCTTTATTTCGCCTCGCTCAGCTGCCGCACCGTTGTTTACAAGGGCATGGTGCGTTCGGCGGTGCTGCCGGCCTTCTATGGGGACCTGCGGGACGAACGTTTTGCCGTGAGCTACGCGGTTTACCACCGTCGTTTCAGCACTAACACCCTCCCCCGCTGGCCCCTGGCCCAGCCCATGCGGCTGCTGGGCCACAACGGTGAAATCAATACGTTGCTGGGCAACCTCAACTGGGCTAAGGCCTCGGAGGCCCACCTCGATGCGGTGTGGGGAGAAAATGCCGCCGATCTCAAGCCGGTGGTGAACCCAGCATTCAGTGATTCAGCCAATCTCGACGCCACCCTGGAGCTGATGGTGCGCAGCGGTAGGCCGATCACCGAGAGCCTGCTCACCTTGGTGCCAGAGGCCTTCCGCCAGCAACCGGAACTGGAGAGCCGCCCGGCGGTGCAGGCCTTCTATGAGTTCAATGCCTGCCTCCAGGAACCCTGGGATGGTCCGGCCCTACTGGTGTTCTGTGATGGCCGCAGCGTGGGCGCCACCCTCGACCGCAACGGCCTGCGCCCCGCCCGTTATTGCATCACCGCCGATGGTTTTGTGGTGATGGGCTCCGAGACCGGTGTGGTGGAGCTAGATGAGAGCCGTATCATTGAAAAGGGGCGCCTCGGTCCTGGCCAGATGCTGGCCGTGGATTTGGAAAATGGTCGCCTGCTGCGCAACTGGGAGGTGAAGGAGGAGGTGGCGTCCCGCCATCCCTATGGGGCCTGGTTGGCGGAGCAGCGCCGTCAGTTGCCGTCGTTCCCCTGGACCGAGCAGCAGCAGTTGGGCGACTTCGACCTGCTCCAACAGCAAACCGCCTTTGGCTTCAGCGCCGAGGACCTGGATCTGGTGATCGAGGACATGGCAGGCCAGGGCAAGGAGCCCACCTACTGCATGGGAGACGACATCCCCCTGGCGGTGCTTTCCCATAAGCCTCACCTGCTTTACGACTACTTCAAGCAACGCTTCGCCCAGGTCACCAATCCGCCGATTGATCCCCTGCGGGAAAAACTGGTGATGAGCCTGGAGATGCACCTGGGCCAGAGGGGTTCTGCCCTGCGGCCGGAGGCAAATTCAGCGGCGGTGCTGCACCTAGATAGCCCGATTCTCCATGAGGCCGAGTTGGATGCCCTGGCCCACCAGGGCATTGCCACCAGCACCATCCCCACCCTGATGGCCGTCGTCGCTGGCCCTGGGGGGTTGGAAGCTGCCCTCAACCTCCTCTGCACCCAGGCCGAGCAGGCCGTGCGGGGCGGTAGCCAGATCCTGGTGCTTTCCGACCGCGGCATCAGCGCCACCATCACCTATATCCCCCCCCTGCTGGCGGTGGGGGCGGTGCACCACCACCTGCTGCGCCTGGGCCTAAGGCTGCGCTGTTCCCTGGTGGTGGCCACGGCCCAGTGCTGGACCACCCATCACCTGGCCTGTCTGATCGGCTATGGCGCCAGTGCCGTTTGCCCCTGGCTGGCCTTAGAAACCACCCGCCACTGGTGGGCCCATCCCAAAACCCAATCGCTAATCGAGCGGGGCAAACTGCCAGCCTTGAGTGTTGAACAGGCCCAGGCAAATGTACGCAAGGCCCTTGAAGATGGCCTGCGCAAAATCCTTTCCAAGATTGGTATTTCCCTGCTGGCCAGTTACCACGGGGCCCAGATTTTTGAAGCGATCGGCCTCGGCGCTGATTTGATCGAGCTGGCCTTCAGCGGCACCACCAGCCGGGTGGCTGGCTTGAGCTTGGCGGAGTTGGCCAGCGAAACCCTCAGCTTCCACGCCAAGGCCTACCCGGAATTAAATCGCACCAAGCTCGAATTCATGGGTTTTGTGCAATATCGCACTGGTGCTGAATATCACCTCAATAGCCCTGAGATGGCTAAGGCCCTGCATGCGGCTGTTAAGGCCGGCCCGGGCTACGACCACTTCAATACCTACAAAACTCTGCTCGAGAATCGCCCAGTCACGGCCCTGCGCGATCTGCTGCAGCTGCGGCCTGCCCCTACCCCCCTGCCGATCGATCAGGTGGAGAGCGTTGAGAGCCTCTTTACCCGCTTCTGCACGGGGGGCATGAGCCTCGGCGCCCTGTCCCGCGAGGCCCACGAAGTATTGGCCATCGCCATGAACCGCATCGGCGGCAAGAGCAATAGCGGTGAAGGCGGCGAAGATCCGGCCCGCTTTAACCCGCTCACTGATGTGGACGGCGAAGGCGGCTCCGCCACCCTGCCCGGCCTGCGGGGCCTGCGCAATGGCGATACCGCCTGCTCGGCGATCAAACAGATTGCCTCCGGTCGCTTTGGCGTTACGCCGGAATACCTGCGCAGTGGCCGCCAGTTGGAAATCAAGGTGGCCCAGGGGGCTAAACCCGGCGAAGGTGGTCAGCTGCCTGGCCCCAAGGTGGATCCCTACATCGCCTGGCTGCGCAACAGCAAAGCCGGGGTGGCATTGATTTCGCCGCCGCCCCACCACGACATTTATTCGATCGAAGATCTCGCCCAGCTCATCCATGATTTGCACCAGGTGCATCCCGCCGCGAAGGTGTCGGTGAAGCTGGTGGCGGAGATCGGCATCGGCACGATTGCCGCCGGCGTGGCCAAGGCCAATGCCGATGTGATCCAAATCTCCGGCCACGATGGCGGCACCGGGGCCTCACCGCTCAGTTCGATCAAGCACGCCGGCGGCCCTTGGGAGCTGGGCCTCACCGAAGTGCACCGGGCCCTGCTGGAAAACGGCCTGCGGGGGCGGGTGCTGTTGCGGGCCGATGGCGGGCTCAAGACTGGATGGGATGTGGTAATTGCCGCCCTACTTGGTGCCGAAGAGTTTGGTTTTGGTTCCGTGGCGATGATCGCCGAGGGCTGCATCATGGCGCGGGTTTGCCATACAAATAATTGTCCGGTGGGCGTGGCCACCCAGAAAGAAGCCCTGCGCAAGCGCTTCACTGGCTTGCCCGAACATGTGGTTAATTTCTTTTTCTTTGTGGCCGAAGAAGTGCGCCAGTTGTTGAGCGTATTGGGGGTTGCCCGCCTGGAGGATCTGATCGGTCGCACCGAGCTGTTGGAAGCCCGTCCGGTGGCCCTGGCCAAAACCAAAGCCTTGGATCTTTCCTGTTTGCTCAATCCAATCCCCGCGGCGGCCGATCGCCAATGGCTGCGCCATGCCACCGCCGCCCATGGCAATGGCCCGATCCTTGAAGACCAGTTGCTCGCCGACCCTGAACTGCTGGCGGCCATTGAGGGCCATGGCCGGGTGGCCCGCACCCTGGCGATTATTAACACCGACCGCAGTGTGGGGGCTCGCCTTTCCGGTGAAATTGCCGCCCGCCATGGCAACACCGGCTTCCAGGGCCAGCTCAACCTCACCTATGAGGGGGCCGCCGGCCAGAGCTTTGGAGCTTTTGTGCTCCAGGGCATGAACCTGCGCCTGGAGGGGGAAGCCAACGACTACGTGGGTAAGGGCCTTAATGGGGGCCGGCTCACGGTGGTCCCCCCGGCGGCGGTGCAGGATCCCGGTGCCCAGGTGATCCTTGGCAACACCTGCCTCTATGGCGCCACCGGCGGCGAATTATTTGCCCTGGGCCGGGCCGGCGAACGCTTTGCCGTGCGCAACAGCGGTGCCCGCACGGTGGTGGAAGGGGCCGGCGACCATTGCTGTGAATACATGACCGGTGGCGTGGTGGTGGTGCTGGGCTCCACCGGGCGCAATGTGGCTGCTGGCATGACCGGTGGGGTGGCCTTCCTCCTGGATGAGCAAGGGGCCCTGGCCGATCGCCTTAACCCCGAAATCGTTGCCCTCTGTGAGCTCACCACCCCTGAGCAGGAGGCCCTGCTTAAGCCGCTGCTGGAGGCGCATCTGGCCGCCACTGGCAGTGCCAAGGCGGGCGCGATCCTGGCGGATTGGGGCCCCTGGAAAAGTCGTTTCAAGCTGCTGGTACCCCCCAGCGAGCTGGCCACGGTGGGCTTGGCCCAGCGCCAGGAGGTGGTGGCCTAACGGGGGAACTGCCGCATCAGCCGTTGCACCTCTCCGGCGTGGTAACTGCTGCGGGTGAGGGGACTACTCACCACATGTAGGAAGCCCAGGCTTTCCTCCCCATGGCGACGGAAGTCTTCGAATTGCTCCGGTGTTACGAAGCGATCCACGGGCAGATGTTTTGGCCCCGGGGAGAGGTATTGACCGATGGTCACGATGTCAACCTGGTGGCGGCGTAGGTCTGCCAACACTTCCAAAACTTCGGCATCGCTTTCGCCGAGACCGCCCATTAATCCGGATTTTGTGTAGCAACGGGGCCAGCCTTGGCGCACCCGTTGCAGCAGTTCCAGGGAGCGGTCGTAGTGGCCCTGGGGGCGCACCTGCCGATACAGCCTTGGCACGGTTTCGATGTTGTGGTTGAGCACCTCAGGGGCCGCTGCCATCACCGCTCCAAGGGCCCCCCAGTTGCCGCAGAAATCAGGAATTAGCAGCTCGATGGTGGTGCTGGCTGACCGTTGGCGCACCTGCTCGATGCAGGCCACAAACTGACTGGCACCGCCATCGGCCAGGTCATCGCGGTTCACCGAGGTGATCACCACATGGCTGAGCCCAAGGCGGGCCACCGCTTCGCCCAGCCGTTCAGGTTCAGTGGGATCTAGGGCCCGAACACTCTTATCGAAATCGATATCGCAGTAGGGGCAGGCGCGGGTGCAGCCCGGTCCCATGATCAAAAATGTTGCGGTGCCCCCGGCAAAGCATTCGCCGATGTTTGGGCAACTGGCTTCCTGGCAAACAGTATTCAGTTTTAGGTCCAGCAACAGATCAGCTACTTCGCCGATTCGTTGCCGCTGGGGGGCCTTTACACGCAACCAGTGGGGTTTGAGCAACTCGGTCTCCTAGGATCGCCCCATCGGGATGTGGCGCAGCTTGGTAGCGCACTTCGTTCGGGACGAAGGGGCCGCAGGTTCGAATCCTGTCATCCCGACTTGCATGGCCCCCGGCCCAACCTCACTGCAATTCAGCCCCCGGATAACCCCTGGGGGTTAGCAGCCGTCCGTTCACTTGGCGGGTGCTGCTGTTGCCCACTAGCACCAGGCTGAACATGTCCACTTGCTCCAGGGGCAATTGGTCTAGGCGGTGCAAGCTCAGTTGTTCCTCGGGCCGCGAAAGCTGCCTACAGATCGCCACCGGCGTGGTGCCGGGGCGGCCTTCGAGCAGGATTTCCTGGGCCCGTTGCAGTTGCCAGTGGCGCTCCCGGGACCGGGGGTTGTAGAGGGCCACCACAAAATCCCCTTGGCTGGCGGCCAGCAGGCGCCGTTCGATCACCGGCCAGGGGGTTAGGCGGTCACTGAGGCTGACGGTGCAGAGGTCATGCATCAGTGGTGCCCCGAGGCGGGCCGCTGCCATTTGGAAGGCAGAGATGCCCGGGTGCACCGTAAAACTGGGCCGTTCCTGCTCCGGCAAGGCCAGCCATTCCTCCAGGGCAAGGCCGGCCATGCCATACATGCCGCTTTCGCCGCTGGAGATCAGCGCCACGCCAATGCCCTGCCGGGCCAAGGCCAGGGCCTGTTGGCAGCGCTGGCGTTCCTGGGTGAGTTGGCCCTCCACCCGGGCCTGGCCTGGCTGCCGCAGCGGTTCGAGCAGATCGAGGTAAAGGCTGTAGCCCACCCACACCTGGGCCTGGCCGAGGGCGGCCCGGGCGGCGCCGGTGAGCTGGGCCAGGCAGCCGGGCCCGGCGCCGATCAGCTCGAGGCTGCCCCGCTGGGGGGCCCAGGGGCTGGGGGCCAGGGCGATGGCCACGGTCACCGCCCCCTCGCCGGGGGCGCCCCGCCGGATCGTTTTGGCCACCAGCAGCTCGGCCCCAGGGCCGGCGGCCGCCAGGGCAGCCGCCTCAGCCACGCTGGCGGTGCCCACCTCTGCCGCCACCACCGCTGAGGGGTTTGGCACTGGGATTGCCGCCAGGGCAGCGGCTTCAAACAGGCGCAGGGGCCAGTTGTTTTTGCTGGCGAGGGTCAGCAGGGCAGGTTCATCGCCCTTAAGGCTGAGGCTCGCCAGCCCGGCCACGGCCCCAGGGGCCAGGCCCCCCAGCCCTAGGGCGGAGTCCAGCGCTGATGCCATCAGGGTTTCACTGCTATGGCGTTCACAGCCCACCCCCACCCAGAGCAGGGGTGGATGCCAGCGGCAGCCGGGTCCCTGGCGGGGGCTGATCCAAAGATCGGCTGGGGCAGTGGTTTTGCTGGGGTTGGCCTCGCCTGGGCCAGCCCGTAGTTGGGTAACAGCCAGGTCCGCCAGGGCAAGGCTTTGGCCGCCTTCGTTGACCAGGGCCAGGGGCTCGTCCCGGGCGGCCTGTTTCATTAATTGATCCCAATTCCCTTGGCCCCGCCGCCAGCCCCAGCCCTCGCCGAAGCTGTCGAGGGGAACCCGCCCCTGGCTGCTGCTTAGGCCGGTGGTGATCACGGCGTTGCCCAGCAGGGCGGCCAGGCGCTGGGCGAACTGTTCTCCCCCAGCCCGGTGACCCCCTAGGAGCGGAATCAACTGTTGGCCATCGCCGCTTAACAGGAGCACGGCCGGGTCTAGCTCCTTGCCCTGGAGTAACGGGGCTAGCAGCCGGATCAGCGCCCCTGCGGCCATGGCCCCTACCAGCAACTCCAGCTGCGGCCAATGCTGCTCAAGCAGGGGGCGGTGCCCCTCCGCCCCATGGATAAGTTCCGGACGGTTGGGCTGTAACAGCTGGGCGGGTACGGCCACCGCCTCCAATTCACCGAGGGCCAGCAGGGGTTCCAGTTGGGCTAACCCCTGGCGGGATGCGCAGATTCCAAGCCGCATTAGGCGGGCTCCGGACTAAGGCCGGCGCTGGGCTCAGCGGGGGCTGGGCTCAGTACAGCGGTGGGGGCTGAATCGGAATTTGAATCCGAGTCGACCCTGGAATCTGCAATGGAATCTGAATTGGTTTTCAAATTGGAATCGGAATCTGGATTGGGTTGGATCTCGATTTCTGGCTGCGCCTCTGGGGGGGAAGGGGGGCCCGGTTTAGCGGCGGCACTCGCTGGTGTAGTTGGCTCTTGATCCTTGGGCTCTTGATATTCGGGATTGATCAGGGCCTCTAGCTCCCGGGCGCTGAGCTGGTTTCGCAGCATGCCGGGGGGGGCTGGGGATCGGGGGGGCACGGTTAGTTCTCTTACAAGGCTGTTGAACGGTGCCCCTAGGGGATTGCCTAGGGGGTCGAGCAGCTCCAGTTGCAGGGCATGGCTACCTATAGATAGTGGTGCCACCCAAACCGGATCAGCCCGGTCCAGCAGCACACTGGCGCCGTCAAGGCTGAGGCGCAGCCGCCAGCGGCTGTCTTCGGGCCTCAGGTTTTGGAGCGGGGCATTAAGTAGTAGCCAGTTCAGGGGCACCGGTGCCCCTGCCGCCAGTTGGGGGGAGGGAACAGCGATCAATTGGGCGGCCTCTGGATCGGGCAGGGCCAGGGGATTGCGGGCGGTGCGGTGCAGGAGCAATTGGGCCCGGGCTTCCGGATCGGCCACTGCCTCCCCCCAGGGCAGGGCGGCAAAGGCCGTAATCCTGTGGCTACCTGGGCTTAACGCCCCCATGGGAATTTCCCAGCTTTCCGGATTGCCGGCGGGCCTGGCAAAGATGCGCAGGGGTGGGTTGTCATCCACCAGCACCACCAGGTGGGGACCGGGGCCCAGGTCGGGCCGTTCCCCCAGGGGCCAGTCCTGGAGCCGCAGGCCTAGGGCCCAGGGGCCAGCCCCCAGCAGGCTGTCGTTGCTGGGGGCCAGTAACTCCAGGCGGGGATGGCGATCGGCCAGGGCTAGGGCCAGTTGCTGGGCGCCCCCCGGGGGGGCCACCTCCTGCAACTGCTGGCCAGGGGTTGCGGTGGGTGGTACCGGCCTAGGCCCCCAGGGGAGGGCGTTTGCAGGGGCCCCAAAGCCCAGCCAGAGCCAGATTCCCAGCCCCAAGCCCAGGGCAAGGGAAGTTAGAGAAATGCGCAGGCGGGGAGGCAAGGGCTGGCTGAAAGGAAGCATTCCACCAGTGAAGCGCAATGCAAAACAAATAATGAACACAAAATTCAGCATCGGTAGCAAACAGTTAATCCCTGTTATTGGCCGAAATTAGTTGTTAGTCAACGGTCCGCAGACCCCAGTCCAGGACAGGGATTGAACCTTTGTAACTCCCTTGGGAAGGGGCAATACATCGCACTTATACTCCCACCAGCGGTCCCCCAAGCTGGGGCCCGCGGCTCAGTGCTTGCAAGGGTTTTGCCCCTGCAAGCGCCGTGCCATTGCGCCCCAGCGGCCCTGGTTTAAGCCCCCTCGGGCTTGCCCAAGGCCTCCGACCCAAACCCTCGAGGAACGTCTCGATGACCATCAGCCCACCAGAACGTGGGAGCAAGGCCAAGGTCACGGTCGACCGGAACCCCGTACCCGTCGATTTCGACGTGCTCGGCCAACCCGGACACTTCGACCGTGCCCTTGCTAAGGGTCCCAAGACCACTACGTGGATTTGGAACCTCCACTCCCGCGCTCATGACTTCGACAGTCACACGAGTGACCTGGAAGAGGTCTCTCGCAAGATTTTCAGTGCGCACTTCGGCCACCTGGCCGTCATTTTCATCTGGTTGAGCGGCGCCTTTTATCACGGTGCGCGCTTCTCCAACTACTCCGGCTGGCTAGTCGACCCCCTGCACGTCAAACCGAGTGCCCAGGTGGTTTGGCCGATCTTCGGCCAGGAGATTCTCAACGGCGACATGGGTGCCGGCTTCCACGGCATTCAGATCACCTCCGGACTTTTCCATGTCTGGCGCGCCTGGGGTTTCACAAACGAAACCCAGCTGCTCGCCACTGCCATCGGCTCCCTAGTAATGGCGGGCCTGATGCTTAACGCAGGCGTATTCCACTACCACAAGGCCGCTCCGAAGCTTGAGTGGTTCCAGAACGTGGAATCGATGCTCAATCACCACCTGGCAGGTTTGCTGGGGCTGGGCTCCCTGTCCTGGACAGGACACCTTATTCATGTGTCCTTGCCCACCACCCAGCTGCTGGATGCCATCGATGCGGGCAAGCCCCTCAGCCTCGACGGCAAGACCATTGCTTCGCTGGCGGACATCCCCCTGCCCCATGCCTTCCTGAACCAAGACCTGGTTGGTCAGCTGTTCCCAGGAATTAAAGAGGGTCTAACCCCCTTCTTCACTGGCAACTGGGCTGCCTACAGCGATCTGCTCACCTTTAAGGGTGGTCTTAATCCTGTGACCGGCAGCCTCTGGATGACTGACATCGCCCATCACCATCTGGCGATTGCGGTGCTGTTCATCGTGGCCGGCCACATGTATCGCACCAACTGGGGCATCGGCCACAGCATCAAGGAAATCCTTGAGGGTCAGAAGGGCGATCCCCTGCTGTTCCCTGCCAGCCGTGGTCACGATGGCTTGTATGAGTTCATGACCACCTCCTGGCATGCCCAGTTGGCTGTGAACTTGGCCATGCTCGGTTCTTTGACCGTCATCGTGGCCCAGCACATGTATGCGATGCCTCCGTATCCCTACATAGCCATTGATTACCCGACCCAGCTGTCGATCTTCACCCACCACATGTGGATCGGTGGCTTCCTAATCGTTGGCGCCGGCGCCCACGCCTCCATTGCGATGGTGCGTGACTATGACCCCGCTAAGCATGTGGACAACGTGCTTGACCGGGTGCTCAAGGCCCGTGATGCGCTGATTAGCCATCTCAACTGGGTGTGCATCTGGCTCGGCTTCCACAGCTTTGGCCTCTATATCCACAACGACACCATGCGTGCCTTGGGTCGTCCCCAGGACATGTTCAGTGACTCAGCGATTCAGCTGCGTCCGGTGTTCGCCCAGTGGATCCAAGGACTGCATGCCGCCGCCGCTGGTACCACTGCCCCCAACGCCCTCTCCGGCGTTAGTGAAGTGTTCAACGGCACCGTGGTTGCCATTGGCGGCAAGGTGGCCGTCGCCCCCATCGCCCTCGGCACGGCGGACTTCATGGTCCACCACATCCACGCCTTCACAATCCACGTGACGGTGTTGATCCTGCTGAAGGGTGTGCTTTACAGCCGCAGTTCCCGTCTGATCCCTGACAAGGCAAACCTCGGTTTCGCCTTCCCCTGCGACGGCCCCGGCCGTGGCGGCACCTGCCAGGTGTCCGGTTGGGATCACGTGTTCCTGGGGCTGTTCTGGATGTACAACTCCCTGTCGATCGTCATCTTCCACTTCAGCTGGAAGATGCAGAGCGACGTCTGGGGCACCGTCAACGCTGACGGCACTGTCCAGCACATCACCAACGGCAACTTTGCTGAGAGCGCCCTCACCATTAATGGTTGGCTGCGTGATTTCCTGTGGGCGCAAGCTTCCCAGGTGATCAACAGCTATGGCTCCTCCTCCAGTGCCTATGGCCTGATGTTCCTAGGCGCCCACTTCATCTGGGCATTCAGCCTGATGTTCCTGTTCAGTGGCCGCGGCTACTGGCAAGAACTGATTGAGTCCATTGTTTGGGCTCACAACAAGCTCAGGGTTGCTCCGGCTATTCAGCCGCGTGCCCTCAGCATCCTTCAGGGCCGTGCGGTCGGAGTCGCCCACTATTTGTTGGGTGGCATCGCCACGACCTGGTCCTTCTTCCTGGCCCGCATCATCGCGGTGGGCTGATTCCTCCCCTCTGACCTCTCCAATGGCAACGAAATTTCCTTCGTTCAGCCAGGGTCTGGCCCAGGACCCGACCACCCGCCGCATCTGGTACGGCATCGCCACGGCTCACGATTTCGAGAGCCACGACGGCATGACCGAGGAGAAGCTTTACCAAAAGCTTTTCTCCACCCATTTCGGACACTTGGCCATCATTGGCCTGTGGGTGTCGGGCAACCTGTTCCATATCGCCTGGCAGGGCAACTTCGAGCAGTGGGTCACTGATCCCCTGCACATTCGTCCCATCGCTCACGCGATCTGGGATCCCCACTTCGGTCAAGGGGCCATCGCGGCCTTCACCCAAGCGGGCGCTTCCTCCCCGGTGAACATTGCCTATTCCGGTCTGTACCACTGGTGGTACACGATCGGCATGCGCACCAACGCTGAGCTGTATCAGGGTTCCATCTTCATGATGATCCTGTCGGCTTGGGCCCTCTTCGCCGGTTGGCTGCACCTTCAGCCCAAGTTCCGCCCCAGCCTTGCCTGGTTCAAGAACGCTGAATCTCGGCTAAACCACCACCTGGCGGTGCTGTTTGGTTTCAGTTCCATTGCTTGGACCGGTCACCTGGTTCACGTGGCTATCCCTGAGGCCCGCGGCCAGCACGTTGGTTGGGACAACTTCCTCACCACCCTTCCCCACCCGGCGGGCCTTGCGCCCTTCTTCACCGGTAATTGGGGGGTCTATGCCCAGAACCCCGATGGCCTCAATCAGGTTTTCGGTAGCTCTGAAGGCGCTGGCACTGCGATCCTCACCTTCCTCGGTGGTTTTCACCCCCAGAGCGAAGCCCTGTGGCTCACAGACATTGCCCACCACCACCTGGCGATCGGCTGCATCTTCGTGATTGCCGGTCACATGTACCGCACCAACTTTGGTATCGGTCACTCGATCCGCGAGATCCTCGAAGCCCACAACCCGCCTAAGGGCACCCCCGGTGACCTCGGCGCTGGCCACAAGGGTCTTTACGACACCATCAACAACTCGCTGCACTTCCAGCTCGGCCTGGCCCTCGCCTCCCTAGGCGTGGTCACCAGCCTGGTGGCGCAGCACATGTATGCGATGCCTTCGTATGCCTTCATTGCGAAGGACTACACCACCCAGGCAGCGCTTTACACCCATCACCAGTACATCGCCATCTTCCTGATGTGCGGTGCCTTCGCCCACGGTGCGATCTTCTTCATCCGTGATTACGACCCCGAGGCCAACAAGAACAATGTTCTTGCTCGGATGCTCGAGCACAAAGAAGCGATCATCAGCCACCTGAGCTGGGTATCCCTGTTCCTCGGTTTCCACACCCTCGGCCTTTACGTCCACAACGATGTGGTCGTGGCCTTCGGTACCCCCGAGAAGCAGATTCTGGTGGAACCCGTGTTTGCCCAGTTCGTTCAGGCGGCAAGCGGTAAGGCTCTCTATGGCTTCAATGTGCTGTTGGCTAATCCCGCCAGTTCCGCCAGCATTGCCTCCGCCAACATCCCCGGTCCCCACTACTGGTTGGATGCGATCAATGGCAACACCGACGTGTTCCTGCCGATCGGCCCTGGCGACTTCCTGGTGCACCACGCCATCGCCCTTGGTCTGCACACCACCACCCTGATCCTTGTGAAGGGTGCCCTGGATGCCCGCGGCTCCAAGCTGATGCCAGACAAGAAGGACTTTGGTTATTCCTTCCCCTGCGACGGCCCCGGCCGTGGCGGTACCTGCGACATCTCGGCCTGGGACTCCTTCTATCTGGCAGTCTTCTGGGCCTTGAACACCGTGGGTTGGGTGACCTTCTACTGGCATTGGAAACACCTTGCCATCTGGCAGGGCAACGTGGCCCAGTTCAATGAATCCAGCACCTATCTGATGGGCTGGTTCCGGGACTACCTGTGGCTGAACAGCTCCCAGCTGATCAATGGCTACAACGTCTTCGGATCCAACAACCTTGCCGTCTGGTCCTGGATGTTCCTCTTTGGTCACCTGGTGTGGGCCACCGGTTTCATGTTCCTCATCTCCTGGCGCGGTTACTGGCAGGAGCTGATTGAAACCATCGTGTGGGCCCACCAGCGCACTCCGCTCGCCAACTTGGTGGGCTGGCGTGACAAGCCTGTGGCTCTCTCGATCGTGCAGGCTCGGGTGGTTGGTTTGGCTCACTTCACCGTGGGTTACATCCTCACCTATGCGGCCTTCTTGATCGCTTCCACCGCAAGCAAATTCGGCTAACTCAGCCCCTTTGCTTGATCGGCTTCGGTCATCAACGTTCCTTACTTAGCCCTCGGTTTCCGGGGGCTTTTTTTGTGACTAATACCTGTATAGGATTCCTTACTCCTTACTCCTTATTCCTTACCCTTTACTCTTTATTCCTTTTTTCTTGACCGGTATTTTTCTCCCTTCTCCCTTCTCCCTTCTCTATTTTATATTTTATATTTTATATTTTATATTTTATATTTTCATTTGTCCTTGTCTCCTGCTGGCTGCGATCTTTAAGCTTAGAGCCTTTAATTTATTGCTCCGGCTTGATTCGTCTAATTTGATTGTCATGGCTGGCTTGGCTTGGTTGGATCGCTCTGTCGTGATTGGTATTGCTTGATGGATTTAATTTTAATTTGGCTTCTGGTTTGATTTGTGCGTTGATGTTGGGAATGTCGGCTATGTGCCGCCGGGGCGATCAGAAAATAGCCA
>Ga0114963_10001946_pt1 | contig 14037 bp, 15 predicted proteins | sample C_131016_EF_Meta_FD_87019 | JGI IMG/M metagenome (GOLD analysis project Ga0114963, IMG submission 87019) | Freshwater microbial communities from Lake Croche, Canada to study carbon cycling - C_131016_EF_MetaG | ecosystem: Environmental > Aquatic > Freshwater > Lake | place: Lake Croche, Canada...
AGAACGATTCATCTTCGGTTGAAGCCTGTAGTACAATCTCGGCCTCGTCCGGTTGTTGCGGCCCCTGCTGTACAAACTTCTACTCCAATTCCTCCACGTTACTACTAAACTACACTTCATTAAGGGCCTTGCAATAAGTGAGGCCCTTTTAAACTATAAAGGATTAATCATGAGTTATACTGATCTGCTTGTACAATATAAACCTGAAGTTATCAATTCCATGGATGAGTATAATCGGCTGCTTCAAATACAAGGGGAGCTTCTTGATTTAACTTTTACTATAGTTGAAGATGAAGATCTGCAAAAGTTTCTTGATTTAATTAGCCTATTGATTATTACTTATCAAGAAGAAGAAGGTCTATAAAGATTAGAATGACTAGCTTTAGTACACTACAGTATTGTCTTTTTGATCTTAATTATACTCTGCCTGCTTTAAATAAAACAACTGAGCGGTTGTGTTCTTATAACTGCTCAGTAATTATTCCTCCTGATTTAATTGAAAGTTGCGTTAATATATATAAGGATGACTTTCTTATAATCTGTTATGACCCCATTTGGTAATTATGAAATTAATTGATTATTATAATAAGACCTTATCTTTATCTAAACAGTTTAAAGATGTAAATTATTATACGTTGGGATTACTTGGAGAATTTGGTGAGTTGTTAGAAGCCACCACTTTAGAAAGTAAATATGATGAAGCGGGAGATGTTTATTGGTATGCAATTCGATTAGCACATTTATTAAAAGTAGATATGGCTACTATTGTTCCGATACAACAATCTTCTAGAAATGTTCTGTTTACTGCTTTACGCTTAGCAGAACTAGAAAAGAAACAACTGCGTAAGCTAAAAGAGAAAGATTATACTTCTCCTCAACAAGAAGAATTAATCAAGTTTATCTCTGGATTTAATTATTGGTTTTCTGATCCTAAGATTCTTGTAAATAGTATTTATAAACAAACTTATAGAAACTATTATGGGAAACGTGAGATTAGTCATGATGATGTAATTGTTAGAGTAGAAACATTATCTACACCAGATTATCTTAAGATTATAGATAACCTACCCCCTGATCTTAATAATCCTGATGCAGATCCTTATAAACTTGATAGAGCCATTTTTGATATATTAAATAACACTGATGAAACTAATACTGACTAAAGGTTTGATAGCTTCAGGTAAAACTACTTGGGCTAGTCAATATGTACAACAGAATAAAGATACTATTAATATTAATAAAGATGATTTAAGAACCATGCTCTTTGGCCCTAGTGGTAAAGGTAATGAGAATCTTGTTACTGATGCTCGGGATGAACTTACTATTATAGCTTTAAAGAAAGGGAAATCTGTAATTTGGTCTGATACTAATTTACATCCTAAACATTTACAGCGCGCTACAGAATTAATAACTGTAATGAAACATCTTGAAGTGGATGTTACTGTAGAAGTTAATGATTCCTTTATGTCTACTCCGTTGAGTGTATGCATTAAACGAGATGCAATGCGTACAATTCCACTAGGAGAACAAATCATTCGTCGTATGTATAATCAATACATTGATGAGTTCAAGAAGTATCCAATACAAGTAGTAGAGGAATTACCTGAAGTAGTTACTGATAGGCTTCCTGCTATTATTTGTGATCTGGATGGCACTCTAGTTAAAGTAGGTGACCGTAGTCCTTATGACGCTAAGAATTGCTATCTGGTGGATATTCCTAATATTCCTGTTATTGAAATCTTAAATCAGTTTCATAAACAGGGATATAAGATTATCTTTATGTCCGGGCGTAATGATACTGATCGTATAAGTTCAGTGATACAAATTAAACAATGTGTTCCTGAAATTACTGAGTATGAATTCTATATGCGTAGTCGTGGAGATGGTAGAAAAGATAGTGTTGTTAAAGAAGAACTTTATAACACTTATGTAAAAGATAAATATAATATTCTATTCGTTCTAGATGATAGAGATCAAGTAGTAGAATTATGGAGATCTCTGGGATTAACTTGCCTTCAAGTTGCTCCTGGGAATTTCTGATTAAAAGCTCTGTGGATACTACCGGAAAACTTATAGAAGTTTAAACGCTTATTATATATGTTTAATATTTAGTTTGAGTGTATCAATGGTTACGTTACTATATTACAAGAGGTTAATTTATTATGTCTACAGCTAAAGTTGAGTATTTTCCTAATTCCTTAGTTCATATTAATTTAAGTAATACTGATTCTGGTTCTAAAAGAATTAATATTCATAAAGTGGTATTGCTTTCTGATCTACAACTTGATGAAGCCTCTAATGTTCCCGCTCCAGTATTTCCTTCTGAAAAGTTGGCTGAACTTGCGGCTTCTCCTAATTTGACTCCTGAACAGAAGTCTGCTGAAATTAAACAACTTATGGATAATTTCAATACCGCTTCTCAAGCTTATAGCCAGCTTGGTGGTACTAGTATTTATGAACAAATTCTTTTAGGTGTTCAAAAGTATCTTACTACTTTGCCTGCTCCTGAAACCTTTACCTTAAATCCTCAAGAGAATCTTCCGTATATTGCTGTTGAACACATGCAATTGGCTACTATTAGTCACCCCTTAAATGGTGAAGTCTCTTACTTGGTAACTGGTCTAGCTCAATGGGGTTAAACCCTTAAGTATCTATTAGAGAAGAGCTGCTTTCTTCTCTAATAGGTATTCTTTATACTATCTGGAATATACATAATGCAATTATATTTGATTGGTGTTGGTGCTTTAGGATCTAATCTATTAGTAGAAATGTGTAAACGTGCACTCGCAGTAGAGTTACCTATTAGTATTCACGCTTTTGATGATGATACAATTGAGCGCAGAAATGTGGTAGCACAAGCCTTTGATTATACTGATATTGGTAAACCTAAGGTTTCTATTTGTGAGCGATTAGCACAAGAGAATCCTTATGTAACTCTTCAATCTTATGAAGTGAGAGTTACTAAGGAGAATATCTTTAATCTAATTCCTCCTGGAAAGGGTATTATTATTGATGTAGTTGATAATGTTGAATCAAGATGGATGCTATGGGAACATGGTATGGCTACTCAAATGCCAGTATTACATGGTGGCATGGCTACTTCTGGTTCTGGCTCCATAACTTGGACTTATAAAACGTATGATACTTTTGGATTGAATCCTACTAAAATGTCTTATAATCAAAAGCAAGTAATTCTTAATGCAGTGGAAACTAAACTACCGCCATGTGAATTGAATTCTTTTAGACCTCTTATAATGAATACTGTTTTTGGTTTACTAGAAGCTTTATTTATTTCATTAGGTAGAGATGTTAGCAATTATGTTACTGATTTAACAGAAGGTGCTAATAGTTCTGGGGTATTAACTAATTGGTCTGCTACAACTACTACTTTAACTTTTGATAAACAATATACACATTGGGATGAGTTTTAATGAAATATAAATTGAAGGATTATAAACCTGTATTTGGTACAGTTATTGGTAATAAATTACACGGCGGGCCGACAACAGTCAATGTAAACTTAGGGAATGGCTTTGACGTTTATCCCTATAGTGGTAAAGTTGTTGACTTAAATACTGTTGATTTTTCTAATTATAATCTTACTTCTAAACGTTGGAAGTTTAAAACTAAACCAACCGTAGAAACATTTCTATCTCAATTAATAAGTAAGACTCACCCTTTAATTGAGTTTGAATCTGAAGAGTTTGTTGAAGATTTAGTTATGCCTGCTGAAGTAGAAACAGATTTAGAAATCTCTGAAGTAATTACTACGACTAAAGCACTTGTTAAACTTGATAATATGTTTCCGGCTAGTAAAGGTGTTAGTGCTAATCTTAATAGATTTAATGTATGTACCGCTACAACTAATTCGCCAGTACAAAAGATTACGAATATTACTTTATATGATTGTCCTATGACTTCATACCTAAGAGATGCTTTTAATCAAGGTTGTACGTTATCTACTAATACTAATCTTTATTATTACTTTAATCCTAAGGAGCTTTCTAAAAAGGTAGAGACTACTTATTATTTAGCCTCTTTAAATCCTCCACAGGTAACTGATGAACAACGTACTGCGCTACTAAAAGAAGCTTCTAAGAATTATAAGCAGGAAGATTATTGGATTATTAGTTCGCCTAATGAAGTTGAATTTGAAGATAACTCTGCAATGTTAGAACAAGTTAGAGAACATTGTAAAGGTATCCCTGGATTTGAAGTAGTGTATCTTCGTAAACATATCGCTGCTTATGTTAGTGATGGGTCTATGGAGTGTACTCTAGATGCAGTTAATTATCATACTCCAAAGCTTAGTATTCATACTGAATATGATAATCAAAATATTCTTAGAGTTCTCTATGATAAAAATGGTTCAGGTTCTCCTCTAATTTACTTTGGAGAATGTTATCAAATTTACTTTACGATTGGTGGTAAAGATGTATTAGAAGGTTGTAGAATCTTATTTGCTACCCCTGAACAATACTATGCTGCTTATAGTAAGTTACGTCCTGATATTGTAGATAACTTTGTTCCGTGGTCTGATTTATTATTCATTGGCTCTTCTTGGTGCCAACGGAATAGACTCAAATCTCTTGATAAAGGTTATAATCTACAAACTCCTAAGTCTAGTCCTAGATCTTTATATGCTTGGATTGTGGATTCTGCATTTAGTAGAATCTATGGCAATGGTCATAGTGATACAATCCCTGGATATAATGTTATCTATGGCGCTAAATTAAAAGGTCGTGTTGAAAGATTAAATAAGTTTCTAACCGCTGCAAATAAATTACAATAGGAATAATATGTCACGGAAACATGCATCACCCCAAATTGGGAATTACTTTAAACCTATAAGTACTGTTAAAGATATTGACATTGAATTATCTAATGGGAATGTTTATGGAGTTGATTATCCTTCTCAAGCTAAGATTGATTTCTATAAAGCGCGATTAGATTTTATTGAAGAAGATAAAGTTATTCGATTCCAAATGCCTGCAGAAAATGCAGCTTATAAAGTAGTTGCTAAAACTGCTGCGCTATGCGCATTTAATGCTACTGATGATTATATGCAAAGTAAATGCCTTGGTCGGCTTTCTACTGCAGATAAGAATTGGTATCATGCACACCCTAAAACTTCTATAGGTGGCCTAGATGAATCTTATACTTTAACAGTTATTTCAGATTTAATTAAACCTTATGATCTGGGAATTGCTTCAGTATATTATAGGAAACTTGCCACTCGCGTTGCGGAAACTAAAGCTTGGCAAGCTGCTTTAGGAGTTAATCCTATGGCTAATATTGATTGTAATACTTCTAATGAAGAATATATCAAGATGATGCCAGAAGGATATGCTAGGGAATTGGCAGTTCAACAATCTAAGGATTGGAACTTCCAATACTCAGCCACAATTCCTAAACCAATTATCATGTGCTCTATGCTAGCAACAGCTACTTCCTTTGCCTTAACTGGTGGACATGCTGTATATGCTTCTCCTAGAGAACGGGTTGATAATTGGAAGGTGGCATTTACTATTGATAAGTTATCTAATATTAAATATCATGCGGAAGTTCCTACTGTTGAGGATACTGAAACTACTATGTATAATCTGGATCTAGATAACTGTAAAGGTAAATCTGGCCAAAAGCTGGGTAATCCTTTTACTTATACTAATCCTGCTTATAGTGGCAACTATAATATTGGTGGATATAATAATGGTAGTAAAACTGCTAAACCTGATTATAGTATTGTAGATAAGTCTTTTCCTGCTGCACCAAGTCTTAAAGAACAACTAAAGTTACCTCCAGCAAAAGAGGTTACTGAAGCTGATGTTAAAGAATCTGTGCAGTATATTGCGGATAATATAAATTCTAATATTGATTTCTTAACTTTAGGATTTGAGTTTGGCTATGATGAACAGGACTTTATGAAAGATTATAAAGACGTGTTACAAGAAGCCAAAATAATAGCCGCGCAAGTAGGTTACCCATTAGGTTATCTTATAAAAGATATTAGAACAGTCTTGGAAGGTGTTCATCTTCCGACTAAACATTACCATTTATTATCTCAGATGTATTATGCATTAAGTACAATTTAACATCCCCATTTCCTTTGGAGCAGTTCATCCGATGACAACAGCAATTGACACCGCCATCAGTGAGTACATCTTGTCCATCAAAATTGAATCTCAACAAATTGCGGAGGAGTTACAAATTCCAATTGAATGGTCGTCAGCTATTTTGTATTTTCGTAAGTCTAAACATTATTCTTATGCTGCTGAAAAGGTTGTGCTTAAGAAACTTGCTCAAGATGGTTATATTGATTTTGGTGAACGTATTCAGGTAGTGTAAATGTTAATTAAACTTAAAGGTGATGCTACTCTCCCAGTAAAAACTGGCGGGAGTAGTCTCATTGCTCATATTGTTAATGATGCCGGATTATGGGGAAGTGGATTTGTAGTTCCATTAGGACTTCGCTATCCTATTTCGGAACGAACTTATCGTGCGCACTCCCCCATGTTTCCAGGACAAGTTGATATTATTAAGACTGAAACCCCTGGGATTTATGTAGCTAATATGTGCGCACAGCACAAGGTTGGTTATAATGCTCTAGTAGATGGAACTAATATTCCGCCTATTAGATACCCAGAGTTATATCAGTGTTTGGAATATATTACCACCCAGGCTATAAAGAACTCTTATACTATTCATATGCCATATATTGGTAGTGTTCGTAGCGGCGGGTTCTGGTCTTTGATTGAATTAATGATTCAACACTTTGCACAATCTGTAGATATTTATTTATATGAATATGATCAATCCGTACTTTAAATATCAAGGTAGTATTATATGTATTCTTTTGGATTCGCCTAATTCTACTTATAGTAAAGTAATTAAATGTGATAACTATTATACTTATATTAGCTATACAAAGACTTCTACATTAAAGCCTATTAAAAGTACAACTAGATCTGCCTATACTAAATTAGGTAGAGTATTATATATGGCTAGACATCTTAGGAAAGTTGACTTTAAATATGCTATAAATAGTCTCTTTAGTCATTTTACTAAAGAGGAATTACTATATGCTATTGCAGATTATACGAAGCAGAAGACTCCAATATATGTTGCAAAGGTTGGAGATACTTATACTCCGCTTAATACTTTTAATGCTTATCCAAAAGCTGCTAAAATAATAACTCCATTACATAAAGACTATATAATGCTTAATAATAAAATGGTTACTAGGCTAATAACACAACGATTGGATAATAAACCCACTGGAGTACATTCTGATATTGTATTCCACGGCCCTGATGGTCCTGAATTACTATACAACTTACTAGATAAATATAAATGACTTATTGTGAATCTATAGAATATGGTAGCTATTTTACATTAAATGTTTTTAAGAAACTTAATATTTATATTTTGTGCTCTGAAGATTTTACTGGTTGTTCTAAACCTAGTTATTCGGATGGTATTGTTAGAATTAAGTATCATTAAATTACCACAGGCTCATTTTTTATTAGGAGCCTTAAAGTGTTTGATAATCTCGATAATTTTTATGATGCCATCCCCGTAACTTATTTAGCGGCAAAACTATTAGATTTATATTTGGAGGATTTAGGTAGTTATAATCCCAGACGGTTTGATATAGTAGATGTCTTTGCAATTACTGTATTTACTAAACAGATATTAGAACAGAGTCCTAAATATTCTTCAATGGATAAGACAGAATATATTTCAATAATGAAAGATTTCTTAGCGCCTTGTTGGGAAGATAAATCTTTTAATAACCATTATTTAATAGGACATAGATTATTACTAGCTGGGTATTGTAGGGAATTTCCTAAACTTGGATATATGATTTATCAGTTCTTTAGTGATGATAAGTGCAGATTAAGTATGATACAAGCTAGTGATCAATTTCGACCTCCAGGAGAATTAACCCATGAGCATGTTAGCTGAACGCCCTGATGATAATCTTAAGAAGTCTAATGCACAAATTGATGCAAGCAACCAAACAAAGTTAATTGTTAAGGAAATTGTGTATGGTCATCCAAATAAACCTTGGACAGGGCTAAGAAATAGTAAGTATGAAACCTTACAACTTCTTAAACAAGATCCCGCAGGATTGGCGGATACTAGAATTCCTATTGAAGACTTTGTGCAATTAGTTACAGAGGAATTAATTCGTAGAGATTCTAATCCCGCTTAGTTATTCCATTTGTATTATGTTAACATTGTTAATATAATATTTATGGGATACAAATGGGACAACAAATCTTTAATGTGACTGTTAATACAACAGGAATCACAGCCCCAATAACTTTAAGTGCAATTGGATTACCTCCCAATCTAACTTGTGCTTTTGCTACTAACCCTATTACTCCAGTAGTTGGCGTTGCTACTACAATAGTAACTACTCTTACCTGGACTGATAGTATTGCAGTAGGTACTTATTTAATTGAAATTAGAGGTACTGCTACAGGTCTTACTGTGGTTAGTACCTTTATTAATATTACTGTGGCTACCGGACCAATAGTTACTATTATTGATAGCTTGGCTACTCCAGGAGATATAGGAACTACTACTCCAGGTCAAGGATTCTTTACTAATCTTTATAGTTATAACTCTGAAGTTTATGTAATTCTTCCTAATGTGGCGGCGCTTAGAAGTGTAACAGCTAATCAAGTTAATAATAATTGGTTTTATGTAGAAGGTTATTATACTCCCGGGGATGGGGGTGGTGGAGAAGTCCAATGGATTTCTGGTTCCACTACTCCCGATGATGGATTTATAACCTTTAAGAGTTCTAATATTACAACTGGTAGGTTTGTTAGACCTTTAAAAGATCTGAACATTAAACAAGCCGGAGCTAAAGGTGACTTTGTTGCTAGTGATAGTTCTTATATTCAATTAGCTCTTGATACTTTAAGTAATCTTGGTGGGGGTTCTATTTATGCTCCAGCAGGACAATATCTAATTAGTCCCCCTTTGTATACTCCTAATAATATTAAATTGTGGGGGCCGGGTAAAGCAGCCTTATTCTATAACCCAACCACTCCTACAACAAGTGGAATTCAAACCTCTTGTGTATTCTTTAATGGTAATTATGGTGGTGTAGAGGTAGATCTCCTATATCCATTTAGCTTTACAGCTAGCGCGGGTGCAAGAACTATTACTCTTGTTACTTCTGCCTATACTCCTAGATTTACTGCAGGTAGTATTCTATTCCTAAAGGATAGTAATCTTTATTATCAAGATTCTTCGTATTATGATAGTGCTTTGAATACCACTACAAGTAATAATAGAACTATTTCTTTAAATGGTTATGTTAATAGAGTGGAAGCGGTTACTATTAATGGGGGTAATACTGTAATTACTCTAAGATATCCTTTAGAAGTTGCTTTTAATAGTGGCTCTACAGTTAGGATTGATGGATACTTTGGAGATACAGTTACTATTACAGGTGCCATTACACTTAATAGCAATACTATTACTACAGGTAGTACTAGTGGTACTACTCCATTAGGAGCCAGTCGTAGTGTTACTGTAGGAGATTTAATTACCGGGGTGGGTATTCCACTTAATAGTCATGTTTTGACTGTTACTCCCAATACTTCTTTTACTATTGGAGATAAGAATGGTAATCCTGCTTTAGCTACAACTACTGCCACCGGATTAACTATTTCTTCTTCTGCTAATGCTAGTGATGGATTATATAATAGGAAGTTTGTTACCTGTAATTCTACTATAGCTGGAATTGCTATTAAATCTTTAGGTCCTTGGTCCGCTACTGGTGGTACTTTTGAATGTCTCTTTGAAGATCTTTATATAGAAGCTAGACAGATTATTTATGGTAATGCTTTTGCTTATACTGTCTTTAGAAATGTAACCGGATTATTCCACCAGAAAGTTATAGAGACTGCATACTTCAGTCATAACTCTAACTTTAAGAATATACAAGTTGGTTGGTCTGGACAATATGCTAATACTTCTAGTGCTACTGTTAACTCTGATGGAAGTCCTGGAGATCCTAATTCTCCGGGTGGGCCTAGAGGATCTCTATTTCAGATTAGTGAAGCTATTCACCATAATGTATATGAAGACTTTACTATAGATGCAGGTACTATTAGTACTGGTGTTACTTCTACTTGGTATCAATGCTTGATTGCCGGCGGTGCACACCATAATGTATTTGATCGTATTAAGATTGTTGAGAATGGAATTAGCTCTGATACTTTAGTAGCATTCAATGGTGATTCTCTTAGAAATGGTAATGGTTATGTTCTTACTAATTATGATCATACCAGTAGTTTCTATGGAATTACTACTTCTGGTAGCACTTTTATAGCTAATATATTAAACACCACTCTTACTGCTTTAACTACAGGAACTACACAGATATATGGCACAGGTATTCCGGCTTCTACAATAGTAGGAACTAAATATCCTAAGACCGGCTCTCCTACGAGTATTACTGCTGCCACTACACTTAATAGTACTACTATGACTGCTAGTGGATTAACCTCTGGTAATATAGGGCAGTTAGTTATTAGTGCTTCTGATACAGTATTTCCTAGCGGTACAGTTATTACTGCTGTTTCTGGAACAACTATAACCTTAAGTAAAGCTGCTAATTCTACTAATGCTTCTTTAGCTGCTACTGTTAATCCGACTGCTATTGTATTTACTGCTACCTCTACAGTTAATGGAACCACATTAACTGCGGCATCATCTACTACTAATCTAGTAGTAGGTATGACATTAACTATTACCTATGGAGATGCTACCACCCAATCATTCCAGTTAACTAAGATTAGTGGATATACTTTAACTATTGCGACAGCAACTACTAAAGCCGGCACAGGGTTAAGTGTATCTGCTGCGGTTAATTATGGTTCTATGGTTGTTAGTAATGCGGCTACTGCAAGTTCTACTAATAATCTTACTGTTATTCCTATTATTGATATTGCTCCTATTTCTAATACAGTTAGAGATAGTAGTTTTACTTGTAATAATATTGGCTTTAAATATTACTTACAGTTAAGTGAGAAAGATAGTAATGGAAATCAATGCTTAAGTAATAAACTTATCGGCTGTGATTTTAACGGCACACCTTCTTATAATGGTAGTAATACTTATGGTGCGTATATTCAAGGACAATATAATGTATTAGATAGATGTTTATTTATGGTTGGAGATGTAAGTTTATATGTTAATTCTAGTAATAATAATATCTCTGATTGTACTTTATTAGCTGGTAATATTACTTGCCCTAGTTCTAATGAATCTGTAACTAGCTTGGTATTTAACTCTAATGTTCTTAAGAGGAATAGTACGTTATTAACTAGAGGACTTAATAGTGCTGCTTATAATACTAGAGGAGTTATTAATATTACTAGTACTACTGCTAATGCTGTGGTAGTTGATAATGGTGGATCTTCTATTATTAGAACAGTTCCTGCAAACTCCTTTGTAGTAGGTTCTGAGTTAGCGTTTAAAATAGTTGCTCAAGCTAGTGGTAATACGGCTACTAATACTAAGAATATTAGATTAGTTCAATATAATGCAGGAAATGCTGAAACTCAAATTGTACTAGTTACTTTAACTGATAGTCAAGTTGGGCCTATTATTATTCAAGGAACAATGAGATGTTTTGGGGTTGGTACTACAATTACAGCTAATGGTGGGTTAAAGTTTATGGGTACTGCTACCACTAATTACTCTACAGTTAACTTTGCCACTTCCATTGGAAGTTTAGATTTAACTACTACCACTCACACATTAAAGTTAGAAGGTTGGGTTACTAATGCCGGTAGTGGTAATGGTGTATTAGATTTATATGTATTTGATTTAACTCCTAATGCTCTCGGTTTTTAATTATACTTTATTATATATATAGGTTATATGGATCCTTTATTAGATAATATTAGTCATGTTGAATTAATTCAGCATGTCGGTGATGATGCGATGATTTGCGCCGCAGCTAGAGTTTCTTTAGCTAATGATCTTAAAGTTAGATCACAAGAAGATAATTATAAATTAATTAAATATTTACTTAAGAACAAACATTTTAGCCCTGTGGAACACAATCTATTAACCTTTAGAGCTACCGCTCCATTATATGTAGTTCAAGAGATGTTAAGACATCGTATTGGTTGTTGTGTTACTGGTGATACTATAGTTACATTTGTTAATAATACTGGTGTAACTTCTAAATCTTTAAATAAAACAATTAAAGAATTATATGAAGATTGGCATATTGGAGAAAAACATCCATTAACTACTCCACAAATAGTTGTAGACCAAATTAAAGAAATGGCTGCAGCTAATATTAACTATAGACAAATAGCTAATAAAACTGGGGTGGGTTGGGCCACAGTACAAAGAGTATGTAATAGTAAATTACCTGCAGGATTTCGTAGTAAGCAGAAACGAATTAGTAATATGCGGCTGCGGGTTTTAGATGAAAGTACTGGTTTATTTACAACTGGTCATGTTGAAGATGTAGTTTATCAAGGTATACAGCCAGTATATAAAGTTACATTAGAAGATAATAAAACTTTAACTATGACTACTAATCATAAAGTTTATACTTCAGAAGGTTGGCAAACTATGGGACATGCCCTTGGAGTACAAGTAATAAATGATGAAGTACTTATGACTAAAGATTCTTATTTTATGGTTAATGGTAATGTTGTTGTTGGTAGCGGATTATATAGAGATTATGATTGGATGCAGAAATGTAGACAAGATGGATATTCTGTTGCACAAATGGCGTCAGAGGCAGAGTGTAGTTATCATACTATTAGGAAATGGCTTAAGATACATGATCTAAAATTCTCTAAACAAGAAATAGATAAACTCTTCCTAAATCAGACTCCTTGGAATAAAGGTAAGACTGGTTATAAGATTAACTTAACTCCAGAAGCTCGCCAAGTTAGATCAATTAGAGCTAAACAAAAGGTAGGCGAGAAGAACAATTTCTGGCGTGGGGGTATTACGACTGAACGGGCTAATATTGGTGCATGGACTAGACTAAATGCTAAAGTCGTTCATGAAAAGTATGATTATACTTGTCAACAATGCGGACAAGGTTCTAGTATACTTCATGCACATCATATAATTCCAGTTGCTGCTGATATAACTAAAGCTTATGACATTGATAATCTTATTACTCTTTGTAAATCTTGTCATATGGAAGTTCATAAATCTCAAGCAAATGAAATTGCTTTTGCAGAACAAGCTTTGAATAAACCTGTTTTATTTAGAGTGCGAGTAAATAAACGTATAGGCCAGAAACTTAAAGCTCATCCCGTTAAAGTTACTGCTATTGAATATATGGGAGAACAAGATACTTATGATTTGTGTGTTACAAAGCCTTGGCATAATTTTGTAGCTAATGGAATTGTGGTTCATAACTCATTTAATCAGGAAAGTGCAAGATATATTGTAGTCAAGAACCAAGCTTATATTCCTAAAGAGTTTCGAGGGCAAGGTAAAACTAATAGACAATCTAGTGTATCTAATCCGGATATTAATCAAGAGTTAGTACGAGAATTATATGCAGAACAAGTTAATAAAGCTTATCAAATATATGAGCAGTTATTAGCTAATGGTGTGTGTAGAGAACAAGCTAGAGGAGTTTTACCACATTGCACTTATACAAGTTTATATATCACTTTTAATCTAAGATCTTTATTACATTTCTTAGGATTACGTTTATCTGAAGATGCACAATGGGAGATTCGTCAATATGCTATAGCATTTAAACAACTTGCTGAACCTATCTTTCCACTAACATTTAAAGCTTATAATGAGCTACAGGTTAGTTAAGATTATCCAAACTCTTATTGGTATAATGTTTATTTAAACTCTTGGGATTTGTATAATGCATCAACTAAAAGTGACCACAAATTGGATTAAAGAACCGAAGCCCTTTACATTTGGTAAGATTAATAAATATAGAATTCTATTAAAGCGGGATAGAGAGGCTTATTATATTGAACCAATTAATCCTGAAGATATACAATA
>Ga0114963_10001948_pt1 | contig 14032 bp, 16 predicted proteins | sample C_131016_EF_Meta_FD_87019 | JGI IMG/M metagenome (GOLD analysis project Ga0114963, IMG submission 87019) | Freshwater microbial communities from Lake Croche, Canada to study carbon cycling - C_131016_EF_MetaG | ecosystem: Environmental > Aquatic > Freshwater > Lake | place: Lake Croche, Canada...
CGGGCAAAATCGACCTTGGGCATGACCGTCGCATCGACGAACTCGGACACCCGGCGCAAATCGCCGTTCTGCAGGTCGCGGTCGGATCGAATGCGCTCCAACACATCGTTGCTCAGACGCTGCACCATTAGATCCGGCGCTTCGAAGGCGCCCGCAAAGGGAGCAGCAGCGCCAGCCGACGGCGGCACGGTTTGCGCGAAGCCTTTGAGGGCGGCACCGCCGCCGACGACCATGACCACGCACATCGACAGGCTCAAACAAAACGACTTGGCACGCATAAACAACAACTCCCGAGCGAAATGAAGCGCAATCAATGCCGAGGCGTATCGCCATCCCAGATCTGCGATTCACGCCGCTGCAAATAAGCATCGCGAATGAACAAGTAGCGGTCGATCGCGATGCCGTCCAACATCTTGTCCGCTGATAACACCTTAGCGCGCGCATCCAGCAGACGGGTCACGGTGATGGCATTGCGCGCGCCAGGGTCGGGCAGTTGGCGAAACGGGTTCGCCGGCAGATCCGCCCCGAAGGTAGCGACCGAATCGCGCAAATTGCTGGGGCCAAACAGGGGTAGTACCAGGTAAGGCCCGGGCGGAACCCCCCAGCGCCCTAGCGTTTGACCAAAATCTTCCTTGTGACGCTGCAAGCCAAAATCTGACGCGACGTCTGCCAAACCCCCGAGGCCGATGGTGGTGTTCACAACGACCCGCAAAGCATCGACACCGGCATCGCGAACTTTGCCTTGCAGCAGGTTATTGACCCCCGTCCACGCATCACCGACGTTGCCAAACACGTTACTGACCATCTGCCGCACGGGCGTGGGCAATACCGTCTCGTAGGCTCGCGCGCTCGGACGGATGACCCAATCATCGAGTGTCTGATTGAACTCAAGGACCCGACGATTGAGCGTTTCCAGCGGGTCGTTCACCGGCGGCATCTCAAGGTCATCGTAAACCTCGATCGCCTGCGCGGGGACTTCCACAATCGGCATGGGCGGCGCGGGGTTATCGGCCTTCAGGCCCTTCGGGGCAAATTCGCCCGCTTGCGCTGAGACATCTGCGACGAGGAAGCTACCCGAAGGCGCCTCGGTCTGCTCGTCATCCCGAACAGGTTCGTCCGCCCAGGCAGCCGATACCGAGAGGGCCACCAGCAGCGAAGCGGCCGCCTTGTGCAGCCTGCTGCGCCGCTGGAACGAGGACGTGTCAAGGCGAACCCGCTTCAACGCGGCCCCCCGGAGGCACCGGTCGACGGAGCGGAATCTGCCGCTTTCGAATATAAAAACTGTGAAATCAAGTTCTCCAGCACAACGGCCGATTGAGTCATGCTGATGGTCGACCCTGCTTCGAGCATGGCCGAATCCCCGCCCGGTTCGAGCCCTAGGTACTGCTCACCCAATAAACCCGATGTGAGAATTTTAGCCGACGTGTCCTTGGGGAATTGAAATCGACGATCGAGCGACAGGGTCACCACCGCCTGATAGCTTTTGTCGTCGAACCCGATCGATTGCACGCGGCCAACGGTCACGCCAGCGCTTTTCACGGGCGCTCGCGGCTTAAGCCCACCGACGTTGTCGAAACGCGCGCGGACCTCGATCGCGTCTCCTAGCTCAACGCCGCCGAGATTGGCGACCCGAAGCGCTAGAAAAACCGCCGCACCCACGCCGGCCAGCACGAAGAGGCCGACCAACCCGTCTGTTTTTTTACGGTCCATGCCGACCCCCTACCGTGTCCCGAACATCAAAGCGGTTAACAGAAAATCGAGCCCCAACACCGCCAAGGATGAGACCACCACGGTTTTTGTCGTGGCGCGCGCAACGCCTTCCGGCGTTGGCAAGGCGTCCCAACCCGTGAGTAGCGCAACGAAACCGACCGTCAGTCCAAACACAAGGCTCTTCACCACGCCGTTCAACACATCGTCGACAAAATCCACGCCGCCCTGCATCTGCGACCAAAAAGCGCCATCGTCGACACCGATCATCGGGACCCCAACCAACCAGCCCCCAAGCACGCCGACCGCCGAAAAAAGCGCTGCCAGCAAAGGCATACTGAGGAGAACCGCCGCAAAGCGCGGCGCCAGGACCCGCTGAAAGGGATCGACCGCCATCATTTCCATCGCGGCCAGTTGTTCGCCCGCCTTCATCAGCCCAATTTCCGCCGTCAGCGAGGTCCCCGCGCGCCCGGCAAACAGCAGCGCCGTCACGACTGGGCCCAGCTCGCGCACCAGCGAAAGCGCGACCAGCACCCCCAAGGCCTGTTCCGCGCCATACCGGCGCAGGGTGTAATAGCCCTGCAGACCCAGCACGAAACCGACAAACAAACCCGACACAACGATGATCGCAACCGAGCGGTTACCCACAAAATGGAGCTGGTCAACAATCAGCCGCGGCCGTCCAAAGGCTCGAAAAGCGCCCAGCAGCAGGCGCAAAAGATAGCGCGAAGCCCGGCCCGTGTTGCTCACGCCTTCCCGCACAGACTGGCCAAGCTGTGTAATGTGCTGGGTCATCCCGAGCATCGCCGCGCTCCCCTTACCTCCAGATCCTGCTCTAAACTGACTGCAGGATGATGAAAACGCACGGGACCGTCGCGCTTGGCATCCAAAAACTGACGCGCGAAGGGGTCTGTACTGGTACGCAACTGTGCCGGCGTTCCTTCGGCGACAATCTTGCCGTTGCCTAACACGTAAACGTAGTCGGCGATTGCAAAGGTTTCCGCGACGTCGTGCGTGACCAGCACGGACGTCGCCCCAAGGGCATCGTTCAACTCGCGAATCAGAGTCGCAATGGTGCCCAGCGAGATCGGGTCCAAACCGGCAAAAGGCTCGTCGTACATCAGGAGCGGAGGGTCCAGCGCAATCGCGCGAGCCAGAGCAACCCTCCGCGCCATCCCACCGGAGAGCTCGGCCGGCATCAGCTCAGCCGCGCCCCGTAAACCAACGGCTTGTAGCTTCATCAGCACCAGATCGCGGATCGCCCGCCCAGGCAGTTCCGTATGCTCGCGCAATGGAAAGGCAACATTGTCAAAGACCGACAAATCGGTGAACAGGGCGCCGTGCTGAAACAGCATGCCCATTCGCCGTCGTACCGCGTAGAGCTTGGTGGGGTCGCGAGCTTGGATCGCCTGTCCGGCGAAAAAAACAGTGCCAGCCAACGGTTCGAGTTGGCCTCCCATCAGCCGCAGGATGGTCGTCTTGCCACTCCCCGACCCGCCCATCAAGGCCACCACCTGGCCGCGCTCAAAGCGAAGGGTCACGCCATCCAGAATCTTGCGCGGGGCTCCGTAGCCGAAGGAGACTTCCTCCAGGGCGGCGATCGGGGTGCCCGAGGCAGGTTTTGAAGGCACTATGGACGTTATGGGCGCCAAGGACTCTATGGGCGCTATGGGCGTTGAGGGGATTTGCTTCACGCGGCGATTTTACGCCGGCGCAGTCGAACGTCGCGTGGAGCGAACAAATCACTCCTCTTTATAATCTCGCCGCATGAACGAAGCGCGATTCGCGTCGACAGTGGCCGACCTCACCGCATTCCAGCAAGCGCTGCTGGCCAGGGGGCGCCGCGTACTCGAACTCGAGGCGAGCGCAATCTCCAGCTTGGTTCCTCGCCTAGGCGCAACATTTGTCACGGCTTGTGAACGCTTGCTCGCGTGTCAAGGCCGCGTAATTGTCAGTGGGATCGGCAAATCCGGTCACGTTGCACGCAAAATCGCCGCCACCTTCGCGTCGACTGGAACGCCCGCGTTTTTCGTCCATCCAGCAGAGGCCAGTCACGGTGACCTCGGCATGGTGACCCCTGCCGACGTTTTTTTGGCGCTCTCGAACTCCGGCAGCACGGAAGAGTTGATGGCGATCGTGCCGCTGATCAAGCGCATGGGTGCGGCGCTGATCACCATCACCGGTGCGCCGGACTCCCCACTCGCCCGGCTCGCCGATGTGCACCTTGACGCCGGCGTCGAGCTTGAAGCGTGTCCGCTGAATCTAGCACCGACCTCGAGCACGACGGCGGCGCTCGCTTTGGGCGACGCGCTCGCGGTTGCGCTCTTAGAGAGCCGCGGGTTTTCGGCGGCTGACTTCGCACGTTCGCACCCGGGTGGGCTCTTGGGCCGGCAATTACTGACCCGAGTGCGCGACGTCATGCGCACCGGGGAGGCGATCCCGCGCGTTGCGCAAGGGGTTCCCCTCACCCAGGCGCTGCTCGAGATCACCCGCAAACGCATGGGCATGACGCTGGTTGTAGCCAGCGAGGAACCGACGCGCTTGATCGGCATCTTCACCGATGGCGACCTGCGCCGATGTCTCGAGCGCGCGAGCGAGCTTGGCACGCTCCGCATCGACGCCGTGATGACACGAGCACCGCAAACGCTGGGCCCAGAGGCCCTCGCCGTCGAGGCGCTACGGTGTATGGATGAAGGACAAATCACCCAACTCGCCATCGTCGATCAAGGCCGCATCGTCGGGGCGTTGCACTTGCACGACTTGCTGGCAGCAAAAATCGCATGAGCGAAGCGCTTGCCAGTGTCGCCGAACTGAGCCGCCGCGCGCGCCAGATCCAGTTACTGGCGCTTGACGTCGATGGCGTTTTGACCGACGGTCGCCTGCACTTTGACCGCGAGGGCGACGCAGGAAAAACCTTCTCGGTGCGGGACGGCTTCGGACTGCGTTTGCTGCGAGAGGCCGGGCTTGGGCTGGCGATCATTACCGGGCGCCAGTCGCCGAGCGTGCGGGCGCGCGCCGGCGAGCTTGGCGTCGACGATGTTTTAGAGGACGTTCGCGACAAGGCGAGCGCCCTGCTCGCGCTCGCCACGCGGCGGCAAATCGACGTGCAAGCGATCGCCTTCCTTGGCGATGATTGGCCCGACCTTGGCGCCCTGCGTCTCGCCGGTCTTGCGGGCGCCCCAAGCGACGCCGAACCCGCGGTGCGAGCCGTTTGCCATTGGGTCGCAAGCCGCAGAGGTGGACACGGCGCGGTTCGCGAATTTGCGGAGGCGCTGCTGGGCTGGCGCGGAGAATATGCGGCAGCCCTCGCCCGGTATCACGCCGGAGAAGGGCGCGCAGCCGGATGAGTCCAACATCACACCAATTGCTCGGGGGCTTGCGCGAACGCTTACCGATCATCACCTCCATTTGTATGTTGGCGCTCTTGGCTGGCCTCACCGCCTTGTTGGCGCATCGCGCTGCAATGGCACCGCGCGGACCCGCAACCCTGCGGGACTCGCTGCAGCCGGACTGGTTTGTCGAGGGCTTTCAGTTGATTCGCCTAGAGGAGCAGAGTCCGGTGCGCTGGCGAATCGTTGCGCAGCGTATGCAGCACCAACCGCAAGACGATGTCATCGAGTTGCGCCAAGCCACGCTCACGCGCAATGAAGCTTTGCAGCCCAATGTTGTGATCCAGGCCGAAAAGGCGAAGATGCTTGAATTGGGTGACGTTTCCCAATTACGCGGGGCCGTCACCATCGAGCGTGCAGCAAGCACCAATGAAGCGACGCTCAAAATCGTCTCCGACGATCTCGATCTCTTTTTGAAAGAGGACCGCGCCAGCACCGCCGGGCCCGTTCGTATCGAGCAGGGCGGGTTACGCTTGAACGCAATCGGCATGCAGTTTGAGAATGTTGTGCGTCACCTCGCCCTGCTCAGCGCAGTCCACGGCCGCTGGCTAGCGCAGCCCTCGGTCACCCCACCCCGCGATTCCAAGGCCCCCCAGAGATGAAATTCGCGGTGATCCGTCCACGATTGTCGCCCCTGGCGGGCGGATTAATCGCAATGCTTCCCTTGGCGTTCGGACTGCTTGCAGGTCCCCGTTTGGCCCTGGCGGAGCGGGCCGACCGCGACCGCCCCTTGCAAATTGAAGCCGATCGGATGGACTATGACGACGCCCAAAAGGTCAACGTCTTTAATGGCAGGGTCAGCCTGAGCAAAGGAAGCCTCTTAATCCGCGCGGATCGGGTCGTCCTGCGTGAAGACCGCGAGGGCAACCAAAATGCCGTTGCAACGGGGCGCCCGGCGACCTTGCGCCAGCGCCGCGATGGCGCGCCCGACTCTTGGGTGGAAGGCCAAGGCGAGCGCATCGAATGGGACAGCCGCACCGACCTGGCCATTTTTTCGCAAGCGGCACAACTGCGCCGGCTCGAGGGGCCACGCGTGATCGACGATGTGCAGGGCGGGCGCATCCGCTACAACACCCGCAGCGAAACCTATGAAGTCGATGGGAGCGTCGCCGCCAGCAGCGGGGAGCCCGCCAGCGGACGGGTACGGGTCACCATTCAACCGCGCACCGCCCCCAAGTAGGGGCCGTTTTGCCCCCACAGCCCTTCGCCGCACCCAAGCGCATGACCACCCCAAGCCGCCTCAGCGCGCGTCATTTACGCAAGAGCTACCAGGGGCGCGAGGTCGTCCACGACGTTTCGTTGGAAGTCGCGAGCGGCGAGGTGGTCGGCCTGCTCGGTCCCAACGGCGCCGGGAAAACCACGTGTTTCTACATGATGGTTGGTTTAGTCCCCTGCGATGGCGGCCAAATTGAGCTCGATGCGCAGCCGATTGGTCACCTGCCAATCCATCGCCGGGCGCGCCTCGGCTTAGCCTATCTCCCGCAGGAAGCCTCCGTTTTTCGCAAGCTTTCCGTCGAAGAAAATATCGCTGCCGTGCTCGAGCTGCAAACCGGGGCTGACGGGCGCGCACTGTCAGCCGAGTTACGGGCACAGCGCCTCGACGCACTCCTGGAAGACTTGCAAATCACCCACCTACGCACGCACCGCTCGGTGTCGCTTTCGGGTGGCGAACGCCGACGCGTCGAAATCGCGCGTGCACTGGCGAGCAACCCGCGTTTTATCTTGCTGGACGAGCCGTTTGCCGGCATCGACCCGATTGCCGTCATCGAAATCCAACGCATCATTGGCTTTTTAAAGAATCGCGGAATTGGGGTGCTGATCACCGACCACAGCGTCCGGGAAACCTTGGGGATTTGTGACAGGGCGGTTATCATTAATTCCGGCACTGTTCTTGCTTATGGAAACCCGGATGACATTATCGCGAACGAGAGTGTTCGCCGTGTTTACCTCGGCGAACACTTTCGCATGTAGCCCGCCGCTGGTTTTGGCGGCACCCGGTGCAAACCCGCCACCGACACAACGGGCGGCTCGTTCGTGAAAGCATCGCTTCAGCTGCGCTTCTCGCAGCACCTGGCGCTAACGCCGCAGCTGCAGCAATCCATTCGCTTACTGCAACTCTCAACGCTCGAGCTCAACCAAGAAATTGAGCAACTGCTCATCGACAATCCTCTGCTCGAGCGCACCGACCATGCCCTCGATCGGATGGTTCAGCTCGACGCCCAAGGCGCCATCACGAACCTCACGCCATCGGGGATCGTAGCCCCCGAAGACCTGTTTGCTCACGGGGGCGATGCAAGCCACTTTCCGGATGGCCCTGAGGCGAGCCCGGAGCTCCGCCCAGGCGCCCGCAGCGACCTAGGTCACGACCTGGCACCCGGGGCAGGCACCACCAATAGTTCCGACGAGGGCGCCGCACAGACGCCCAACGCGTTGGACAACCCTGTCGACCTAGGGCTGGACTGGGGTGCGGACCGGCGCGCCCGCGACGACGACGATGAGGACCGTGAGCGCCCCCAAGGCGCTGGCTCACAAACCAGCCTCGAAGCCCACTTGCTGCAGCAGTTGCGTGCGTCGAGAGCCGGACCGCGCGATGCGGCGCTGGTGGAGATATTGATCGGCGAACTCGATTCAAACGGCTGGTTAACCACACCGGTCGAAACCCTCTTTGCCGATCTGCTTGAACGTCTGCAGACGCTGCGCGGGCCCCTCCTTGGCGCGGTCGCGGCGGCGCCGGGCCCAACGCTCAGCGGCACGGCGGGCAGCGGCGGACGCCACGGTACCGCCGACGGCACCGGCGACGGCGACGGCACAGACAATGAAATCGCCGCCCGCCAACAGCGGGCGGACTGCGCGGCGCTGCTAGCCCTCACCATGCGCTTTGCCCCGCCCGCCTGGGCGCCGAGAAACGCCCTACAACTCGACGCATTGGTTGGCGAACTGCTTGGCGAACGCCCCGCCCAAACGAGCGCTGGGGCACTGGAACTCGAAGAGCTGCAGACGGCACTGAGCTTACTGCGCAGCTTCGACCCCGCAGGAGTCGGCGCGGGCGATCTGGCGCAATGCCTGAGCCTGCAACTACAACGACTGCCGCGTCGCCAATGGCCCTCGGTCGACGGCTGGGAGGCAGCGTGCACGATCGTCGACAAGCATCTACCCCTGTTGGCGGCCCGCGATTGGCCGAGGATCAAAAAGGCGCTCGGCCTCAAAGACGGTGTTGAAGACGACACCACGCTGCGCGATGCGCAAGCACTCATCCGATCGCTGCAACCGATTCCAAGCGCGTCCTTCGAGCGCGAGGACGCAGCTTATGTGGTGCCCGATGTCGTGGTGCGGCGCCACCGAAACGATTGGATCGCCACGCTCAATCCGGACGTAATGCCGCGTTTACGGGTGAATGACCTCTACGCCCGGATTCTGCGCCGCAGCAAAGGCGCCAGCGGTCTCGCGACCCAGTTGCAAGAGGCCCGGTGGTTGGTGAAGAATGTGCAGCAACGCTTCGACACCATCTTGCGGGTGGCACAGGCCATCGTTGAGCGTCAGCGTGGGTTCTTTACCCACGGCGAGGTGGCGATGCGGCCTTTAGTGTTGCGCGAAATTGCGGAGGTCCTGGGTTTGCACGAATCGACCGTCTCCCGCGTGACCACCCAAAAGTACATGCTGACCCCAACGGGCACCTTCGAGCTGAAGTACTTCTTTGGCAGCCATGTCGCCACCGACACCGGAGGCGCCGCCTCGAGCACGGCCATCCGGGCCCTCATCAAACAGCTGATTGCAGCGGAGGACCCCCACCAACCCCTATCCGACAGTCGTTTAGCCGATCTACTTGGCGAACAAGGCATCGTCGTCGCCCGCCGCACGGTTGCAAAGTACCGTGAATCTCTGCGTATCCCAGCGGTCGCCCAGCGCAAAGCGCTCTGAGCCAGGGAAGCATGGAAGAGCGACGAAAGCCTTAGACGTTAAGCCAACCCAACGAGGGCTCGGCATCCCGGCCTGGCCCCGTGTAGCAGAGGAGGACTCTTATGAACCTCGCCATTAGCGGCCACCACGTCGCCGTCACTCCGGCCTTGCGCCAGTACGTGACTGCCAAGCTGGAACGGATCCGAAGGCACTTCGATCAGGTGATTGACGTCAACGTCATCATTTCGGTCGATAAGCTCGTACAAAAGGCCGAAATCAACGTCCATGTGCGCGGGCGTGACCTGTTTGCCGAATGTTCGGGCTCCGACCTCTACGCGGCGATTGACGAGTTAATCGACAAACTGGATCGGCAAGTTTCGAAGTACAAGGCTCAACGCTTTGGATTTGCCCATCAGGCGCTCAAACACCAAGCTCCGATCGAGGCCGTCGCGGCGCCCCTGTAAGGGCTCCGTTGGCAAAAAACCGCCAAGGTCGCGAGGCCTTGGCGGGCCCTTGAGACGGGCTTTGTTGCAACGCAGCAACCGGCTCGCCGCAGCGGTGGACATGGGTCATTTGCCGGCGATACACTCAGGCCCAATCGGAACTCTTTCCTTGCTGCCAGCGGCGACGCCGGCCACAACATGACTCGACTCGCACGGCTGCTGTCTCCTTCGAACGTTCAGCTGAATTTGCCGGCATCGAGTAAAAAGCGCCTGTTCGAACACGCGGCGCTCATGTTCGAAAATCACCAGGGCCTGGAGCGCAGCCGCGTTTTCGACGCCCTGTTTGCCCGCGAGCGCCTGGGTTCAACCGGGCTCGGTTCGGGCGTTGCAATCCCCCACGGTCGGATCAAAGGCCTTCGCGACGCCAGTGCGGCGATCATCCGCTGTGTGGAGCCGATCGCATTCGACGCGCCCGACGGTCTTCCCGTTCGTTTGTTGGTTTTTTTACTGGTCCCTGAGCAATCCACGGAAGAGCACTTGGCCCTGCTGGCCGAACTGGCCGAACTGATGTCCGATACTCAGGTCCGCGAATCGTTGATGACAACCAACGATGCCGCCGAAGTCCAGCGGCTGCTCTCCGTTTGGGAGCCACAAGCCCCCGCCTCCTGACGAAGGCCCCTGGCTGCGATGTCGCTGAGCTTCAACGCCCTTATCGCGGCCAATCTCGAGCACCTTGCGCTGGAAGAAGTCAGCGGTACCGCCGTCGCTGAGCGCGCCATTTTGAGCGCAGACGCGTCCGATGTCGTCGGGCATCTGAATCTGATTCACCCGGATCGAATCCAGGTCATTGGGCCGCGCGAACTGCAGTGGTACCTCGAGTGTTCGCTTGGGCGGCGCGCCGCCATGCTCTCCGAGTTGGTCGCCGCGCGCCCGCCGGCTTTGATCGTCGCGGACCAACTGAGCCCGCCGGCGGATCTGGTCGCCTCGTGTCGCGCCGCCGAGATGGCGCTCTACACGAGCCCGGTTCCGACGGCGCGCGTCATCGACTCGCTGCGGTTTTGGATCACCAAAGCGATGACGGCAAGCATTTCGCTGCACGGCGTGCTGATGGACGTGCTTGGCATGGGCGTGCTGATCGCTGGGGACTCCGGCTTGGGTAAGAGCGAACTCGCGCTCGAATTGATCTCCCGCGGCCATGGATTGGTCGCCGATGACGTCGTTGATTTTTCGCGCGTTGGTCCCCAAACGGTCGAAGGTCGTTGTCCAGGCCTATTGCGCAACATGCTTGAAGTGCGCGGCTTGGGCATGCTCGATATCCGCACGATCTTCGGCGAGACCGCCGTGCGCCGGCGCATGCGCCTGAAACTGATCGTGCAGTTGGTCCGCCGCGGGGCCCCGGAAGGGGAAGTTGAACGCCTGCCACTCGAGGCGCAAACTCAGGATGTGCTGGGTGTGCCGATCCGCAAGGTGGTGATTCCGGTCGCAGCGGGTCGCAATCTCGCCGTGCTCACCGAGGCCGCGGTGCGCAACACGATTTTGCAGTTGCGCGGGATTGATTCGACAGACCTATTCGCGCAACGACAACGCCGTCTGATTGCCGGAGAAACGCTTGAAGACTGACCCGATGAGTCGATCCGCAGCGCAACCCGGCGCGCTGCGCTTGGTACTGGTCACCGGCATTTCTGGCTCTGGAAAGTCGGTTGCTTTACGTCTGCTCGAGGACGAAGGTTACTTTTGTATCGACAATCTGCCCGGGCAGTTTCTCAGCGAAGTACCCCCCTTGATGGCGGCGCGCGGCATACAACGGGTCGCGGTCGCGATTGACGTGCGCACCGACGATTCGCCGCATGAACTCCGCGAACGCGTAGCCGCCATCAGCGGTCAAGGCCACGACGTTAAGGTCATCTTCCTCAACGCCCGCACAGAAACCCTGGTGCAGCGCTTTTCCGAAACCCGGCGTCGTCACCCGTTAGCGCTGCGCCACGTCTCCATGGACAGCACCGAGCCCACCCTGATCGAATCAATCGAACAGGAGCGCGAACTGATGTCGACCATCGACGAGGTTGGAATCGTCCTCGACACCAGTGACCTCCCCCCGAATACGCTGCGCCAATGGATACGCGAAGTCGTCGGCGCCGACCATCGGTCGCTGACCTTGTGCTTTGTCTCCTTCGGCTTCAAGCATGGCATCCCACTCGATGCAGACTTGGTATTTGACGCCCGATGTCTGCCCAACCCTCACTATGTCGCGGCGCTGCGACCGCAAACGGGGCTCGATGCACCCGTGGCCGACTACCTGCGTGCCGAGCCCTCGGTGAACGCCATGATCGACGACATCACGGGCTATTTACACCGCTGGCTACCGCACTACGTGCGCGAAAATCGTAGCTACCTGACGGTCGCGGTCGGCTGTACCGGCGGCCAGCATCGATCGGTCTACTTGGTGGAAGAAATTGCCAAACGGTTTCGCCGCGACGATCAGGTGCTTATTCGGCACCGCTCGCTGGCAATACGTGCGGACGCAGCCTTGTCAGCAACGTCGTCACCGGCCTTGGCAGCGCGGTCTTCACCCACTGCTCCGGGCCCAACCAGCCTCCCCGTAGCGCCGACGCTGCCCGTGGGGGCTGATCCAAATGCACCAACAGTGGAGAGGCGCGCAGCACGAAATGCGTGAACCCGTGTTCGATCACCTCGAGTGCTTCGGACCGCCCCTGGGTAACGCCCCAACTGCCCAGCGTCTCATCGGTCTCCGAGGCCAGTAGCCACTCCGGGAAGGCCCACAAGCCACCCCAGACCCCACGCTCGGGGCGGCGCTCGAGCCAGAACTGACCCTGCCAAACCAAAACCAGCCAACGGATTTCCCGTACCGGCCGTACCGGGCGCCGTCGCGGTTCTGGCAACTCCGCCACACGCGCTTCACGCAAGGCCACGCAGCCCTCGACCAGCGGACACTCGTGACAGCGCGGGCTTACGCGTTTACAGACCGTTGCACCGAGATCCATCATCCCCTGGGTGTAGGCGCGCATGGCCGCGTGGTCGCAATCGGGCCCCGGTAAACAGTCTTCCGCCAACGCCCATAGACGTGCTCGCACCGAGCTCGCGAGCGGGTCGCCACCAACGCCGAATGCGCGGCACAGCACGCGGCGCACGTTGCCATCGAGGATGGCAGCGCGTTCACCGAACGCGAGCGCGGCGATGGCAGCTGCCGTCGAGCGCCCAATCCCGGGGAGGCGCTCCAAGTCTTGCGGGCGCGAGGGAAATCGCCCCGCTCGTTGCTGCTGAAGGTGCCGCGCGCACGCCCACAAATTGCGCGCGCGGCTGTAGTAACCCAGCCCCGCCCAAAGCGGCAGGACCTCGTCTAAGCTCGCTCCAGCGAGTGTTTCGAGCGTCGGAAATCGCTCCAAGAAGCGCACGTAATAATCGCGCACCGCCGCGACCTGGGTTTGCTGCAGCATGATCTCCGAAACCCAGATGCGATACGGGTCGCGGGTTCCCTGCCAGGGCAAATCATGACGCCCCCGGCGCAACTGCCAGTCAATGACGCGCTCGGCAAAATCTGCTGTCAAGGCGGTACCCTAGTGCTGACAACCAGGGCAGTAGTAGGTCGAGCGCTGCTGTTGCACGATCCGCCGAACCGTCCCAGCACAGCGTCGGCAGGCCAGTCCCTCGCGGTCGTAGACGAGCGCCTCGTGTTGATAATGGCCGTTCACACCATCGCTGCCGACAAAATCGCGCAAACTACTCCCGCCCCTGCGGAGGGCCTCTTCAAGCGTTTCCTGCAACGCAACAACCAAACGCTGACAGCGTGCCGAACTCAAGCGCCCAGCGCGGCTCGCCGGGTGAATTCGAGCCCGATGTAAGCTCTCGCATGCATAAATATTGCCGGCGCCGACGATCAGTTCACCCGCCAGCAACACCGCTTTAATCGAGCGATGGCGCCCGCGGGTGCCTTCAAACAGGCGTTTCGCCAAGAGCGCCGTTGATGTTTCGAGCGGTTCAAGTCCAAGACCTGCAAACAAGGCGTGATGAGCCACCGGGCCCGCTGCGCGCGCATGCCACAAAACCGCCCCAAATCGGCGAGGGTCATGCAAGCGCACGATTCCATGGTCGAGCACGAGATCAAAATGGTCGTGTTTGCGCACGGGTTCTTCGCAATCGACCCAGCGCAAGCTACCCGACATTCCCAAATGAACGATCAACCAACCGGCTGGAAACTCAAATAACAAGTACTTCCCGCGCCGAGAGAGACCCTGCAGGGCGGCCCCGCTGATCAAAGTCGCAAGCTCGCTCGGGATCGGCCAACGCAGGGCTGGCACGCGGGCAACGACTGCACGCACCTTGCACGCCGCAAGGTGCGGTGCGAGTCCACGACGAACGGTTTCAACCTCGGGCAGTTCAGGCATTGCGATCAACCAATGAAGTACCCTACCATTGCCGCGATGGAAAAAGCCCACCTTTTGCGCCTGCGCGACCTTTGCGCCGGGATGCTGGCCGCCGGCTTATTGGGCCTTGGATACGCAGGCGGCGCTGTGGCACAAGCGCCCGAGGCGCAAACGCCTGCGGCCCGCGAAGCCGCCAGCGGCGCAAGCACGGAAG
>Ga0114963_10001949_pt1 | contig 14029 bp, 11 predicted proteins | sample C_131016_EF_Meta_FD_87019 | JGI IMG/M metagenome (GOLD analysis project Ga0114963, IMG submission 87019) | Freshwater microbial communities from Lake Croche, Canada to study carbon cycling - C_131016_EF_MetaG | ecosystem: Environmental > Aquatic > Freshwater > Lake | place: Lake Croche, Canada...
AAGTTAGCCGAAGCGAGCGTCATGCGCGGCGAGAACCTAGGTCCTTTGCACGGGCTCCCGTTAGGTGTAAAAGATTTACAGGCAACTAAAGATCTACTCACCACCTACGGCAATGTAGGCTTTCGCAGCAACGTGCCCAGTCAAGACAATAGCCTGATCGCGCGTTTACGTGCCGCAGGCGCAATCGTCACAGCAAAAACAAATACGCCTGACATGGGTGCAGGGGCAAACACGCGCAACCCAGTTTGGGGTGCCACAGGCAATCCTTTCAACCCGAGCCTAAATGCCGGCGGCTCTTCGGGCGGCTCAGCTGCCGCGCTAGCCACCGATTTATTACCCATCTGCACGGGCTCAGATACCGGCGGCTCGTTACGCATCCCGGCCGCGTTATGTGGGGTCGTTGGCATGCGCCCCTCGCCTGGCATGATCGGCAACAATGCCCGTGCGCTCGGGTGGTCAGTCATTTCGGTGCTCGGCCCGATGGGGCGCAACGTGGCAGACACTGCATTGCTTTATTCGGCAAGCGTTGGGCGCGATGCAATGGATCCACTTGTCTTTCCAAACGACTCGGCAAAATTTTGGCCGTTACAACAGTTTGATTTATCCAAATTGCGTATTGGTTTTACCGAAGACTTTGGCGTGTGCATTGTCGATCAAGAAATTCGCCGAACATTTCGCAAACGGATTGAGGCACTCTCGTCTTTAGTCGCCGTCTGCGAGCCAATCGAGTTCAAGCTTGGCGATCCAGACCGTGCTTTTGATATTTTGCGCGCCGAAAATTTCGTATCATCTTTTGCACACACTTACCGTACTGCACCTGAAACGCTTGGTCCGAACATCCGAGCCAACATGGAAATCGCTTCAGCCATCACACTTGCTGACCGCTCTTGGGCGCATCTTGAGCAAACAAAGGTTACTCGTCAGTTCGCCGCGGCAACTGAAAAATATGATTTGATTTTGTCACCCGTTGTGCCCGTCACAGCGTTTCCGTGGACTGACTTATACGCCGCTGAGGTCGACGGCCAGACCATGCGTAATTATTATCATTGGCTGGGCTTAACTTATGTGGTGACGTTAGCAACCAATCCGACCATCGCCTTGCCCTGTGGCACGGACGAGCACGGCATGCCTTTTGGCCTGCAGATGTCGGGGCGTTTATTTGCCGATGATCAAGTATTGGCGGCCGCGCATGCCATCGAGCAGGCGGTTAAAGGTGCCCCCGCACTTTGTCGGCCTAAACCTGATTTAAAGGCTTTGCAGGTTGCACGACCAGAGCTCAAATCAATCGTGACACACCCACCCATTTATGGCTCAGGCACAGCACTCGATACCACCGGGGCCGCAGTTTAATTGACCGGCAGGCTCAAGGTGACTTGCGGTGGTTCAACGTCGCAGTCACCATCCCAAGGGCCAAACCCCAAAACGCACTGTTCACACCAAACAGCGACAACCCCGAGGCCGTGACTAAAAACGTGATGACAGCGGCATCGCGTTCTTGGGTATCACTCAAAGCAGCTGCCAAACCATTACCGATTGTTCCCAGCAAGGCGAGCCCCGCAATGGTCACAATCAGAGCCTGAGGAAACGCCGCAAACAAACTCACGACCGTTGCACCCAACACGCCAGTGACTAAATAAAAACAGCCTGCACATACTGCAGCAAGGTAACGGCGTTTAGGGTCAGGATCAGCGTCTTTGCTCATGCACATCGCGGCTGTGATAGCTGCCAGATTAAATGAGAACCCACCGAATGGCGCCAACAGTAAACCAGCCAGACCAGTGAAACCAATCAAAGGCGAAGCCGGCGTCGTATAGCCATTCGCCCGCAGCACCGCAAGACCCGGAACATTTTGCGAAGCCATTGACACAATAAACAAAGGGATCCCGACGCCAATCATCGTTGTGACAGAAAAGGTTGGAGTCATCCAAAGCGGCTGTGCGAAGGTGATGGCAAAGTGCTGTGTCTGAAATAACCCTAGCGCGCTTGTCACGCCTAGTCCAATAAAAAAAGTGAGTGGCACTGCATAAAGTGGAAGGTAGCGTCTTGCAACCAGAAAGCAAGCAAGCATAGAACCCACTAGCCAGGCTTGTTTGGGCAAAACGACAAACACGTCAATCCCAAAGCGCAACAGCACACCTGCCAACATCGCTGCCGCAAGAGTTTTCGGCACGTACCGCATCAGTCGTTCGAATAGACCTGAAAATCCAGCAAGCGTGATGAGTAATGAGTTAAACAAAAAGACACCGATCGCCTCGGACATTGATAAACCAGCCAGGCCTGTAATTAATAAGGCTGCACCTGGTGTTGACCAGGCAGTCAAAATAGGTTCTTTGAAATAAAGAGACAGGCCGATACAGGTCAGCCCCATTCCGAGGCCCAATGCCCATAACCACGAAGAGATTTCAGCAGGTGTTGCGCCTGCAGCGTGTGCAGCTTGAAACACAATTGCTGCCGAACTTGTATAACCAACTAGCACTGCGATAAAGCCCGCAGAAAGATGTGAGAGCCGCAAGCGGCTCATTCATGCAACCCCTTAAAGCATGTGACCGCTTTTGGTCGCTTTGGTGCGCAAGTAGCCATAATTGTGTTCGTTTGACGGAAAGACATGGGGCACCCGCTCAACAACGTCGATGTTGTGTTCAGCCAAGGCGGCAACTTTTAAGGGGTTGTTAGTCATTAAGCGTACGCGCTTGACACCCAGCAATCGCAGCATTTGTGCAGCGGGCAAATAGTTACGTTCGTCTGAGTCAAACCCGAGCTGCAAGTTTGCATCAACAGTATCAAAGCCAGCATCTTGCAGCTGATAGGCACGCAGTTTGTTGACTAAACCAATCCCACGGCCCTCTTGGGCCAGGTACAACAAAATGCCACTGCCAAACTTATTCATCTCGCTGATCGACCCGCGCAACTGGTTGCCGCAATCACAGCGCAACGAACCCATCAAGTCACCCGTAAAACACTCAGAGTGCAAACGAATTAATGTTGGAGCATCTGGGTTTAACTCACCAACAATAATCGCAAGGTGCTCGATACCACCGTCTCGCGGGCGAAACGCCACGACACGAGCGTGCTCAGCGGCTTCGAGCGGCACGCGAGCCTCGCTGACGACTCGCAAGGAGTCGGCTGCGATGTTCATATACGCTTCAATCGCCGATACGCTTACGTTAAGCGTATCAGTCGCCGGGCCAGCAGTCGCCACAATGGCGGCTGGCAACAAGCGAGAAAGTTTTGCCAACGTAATGCATGCTTGCTCAAGATGCCCAGCTGCCGAAATTTGCAGCGCAGTCATATCGGGGGGTATCTCAAGTGCAGACAGCGGGTTTGCCAGATAATCAATAAGAGCTTTATCCAAGCCACCCGGCGTTGTCACAACGCAGACCTGTCGATCGCTTTTATCAAGTCCTAAGACGTTAGCGCGAGTGCCCGTCATCACAAGCGCAGGCGGTGACGTTGCCCGCAGGGCTAAGTCGTTCAGGCTTTCGGGGCTAACAGCCTCGGCAGCTAGCATCAGCACACTTGCCTCACCAAGCTCGACTCTTACACTGGCACCGCGGCGTAGTTCTGAAATAACACGATCAACTTCAATCAGGGGATCTGCTTTGGACACGTCGAACCTAACAGTGAGTTTTTATTGGGATTGTGACAAGTTCTATAAAATTTTTATCGCAAACAAAGGGCAGTACAAACTGACGGACAGCTGAAAAATTACATAATTCGTGATTATGCCACTATCGCAGCCCCATATTGGGGAATACACTAGGTTTGTAACAACTTTGTAGGGTTTACGCAGATTGCTTGAGCCTGTTTATGTCTTGTAATGAGCAAGACTTAGCCCAATAAAGCCAATTTAGGTAGTTAAGTAATTCTTATCGTCAATTTTTACCGCGTCTTGGCGGATCAGGCGGCCTATAAAAAATGGGCTGATGCGTTCAGCAGCTCACACGCGCAGCTGAAAATCATGAAGGCAACACAGATGAATGCGATTGAGCAACAAACCTCGTGGGCGAACCTCGTTGAGGCCCTCGCCAACAACACAACACCGCTTGCGTCAGAATGGACGGCGCTCTTTAACCCCCTGAGAGCTGGCAGTCGAGATGATTTGATGGTGGTCGGTCAACTCGGGCAAACGCTGGATGGCCGTATCGCAACGATCACCGGTCAATCAAAATACATCAACGGGCCCGCTGGTTTGACACACCTACATCGCTTGCGCGCGGTTGTTGACGCGGTTGTTGTGGGGGTGGGCACTGCGGTCGCAGACGACCCTCGCTTAAATGTCAGGCTAGTGACCGGCAAAAATCCTGCCCGAGTCGTGATCGACCCCAAAGCACGCCTGAGACCAGACGCTCTTGTATGGACGGCTGACGGCACTCGCCGTATTGTCATCGTTGCCGACAACGCCACTGCGAACACACCACCCGACGTCGAGGTAATCTCGATTGCAAGCCATAACGGAAAACTTGCCCCTGCAGATATTCTTAAAGCGCTTTGCGCAAACGGCATACGGCGCATTTTGATTGAAGGGGGAGCCGATACCGTGTCGCGCTTCATGCAAGCAGGATGCCTTGACCGGCTGCATGTCATTGTGGCGCCAATCATCATGGGTTCGGGTCGGCCCGGATTTTCTTTGCCTGCCATCGAGCACATGGATCAGGCGGTCAGAATAAAAATGCACTCCTATCCGCTTGAAGATGAGATGCTGTTTGACTGCGACCTGTCGGCTCAGCGCGTCAAGCTGATGTAATGTCGCCACGGCGCGACTAAATGATTGACTCGGTCATTGAGCCATGGGGCTGTTACCCCATGGCATAGACTGCGCAAGCGCGCTCAATCGCCTTTTCAAACATGGCGGCAGATTCGGCCCATGAAGGTTGTTGCGCTGCTGCCAATAGTGCGCCTTGTGCAAGCCGCTGACGCAATCCTTGATCTTGAAGGATGTTGCGTAGCGCCTCGCGCAAGCTGGCAACATCACCGGGCTCGGCCAGTAAACCTGCAGTCTCTGGCACGGTGTCGGGGATTGCACCGGCCGTTGTGCCGATGACAGGCAGCCCTTGAGCAAGCGCCTCGGCATAGGCCATTCCGTAACCTTCAAAGTGAGAGGCCAACACAAAGACGTCAGCCTGCGCGTACAGTGTCTGCAATTGTGCCGCGTCAACGGCACCCAGTACACGTACCCGCTTTGCTAAGTCAAACCGGCCTAGGTCTCGCTGCAATTGCGCTACAGCTTGGTCATCGCGGGTCAAGTCGCCTGCGATGGTCAATTGCCAGGGTAAATCTGCGAGCTCAGCCAAGGCAGCCAGCAATACATCGAAGCCCTTGCGTTTGACGACTGAGCCTACCGATAACAATTGCAAAGGCCCTTGGGTTACCGACTTAGGCACTCGAAAGACACGATCAGTACCAGGCAAGATGCTTGTGATCGCATGGCGCGGAACTGCAAAATGTTCGACAACGTCCTGCAGCGTAGCGGGACTCGTCACCACAACCCGCGTGGCATGCGCAAGCGCGCAACGCTCAGCATCCTTAAAGTGCTTCGATTGCTCTGCGCTTAATCCTGTCTCAAAAGCAAGCGGATGATGCACCAGCGCAATTAATGGGTGACATTGTTGCAATTGAGCCGCAACCTCGGGCAAGACGCCAAAAGCCAAGCCATCAATGACCAATGCAACGTCTGCGTCAAGGGACAGCAAACTTTCGCAGGCCTTTTGTCTGGTTTGTTCGTCAGGATACGGAAAACCATCACCAAGCCCTAGCACTTGCACATCCCAGCCGATGGTTCGCAAGCCCTCAATGATGTGACGGTCGTAGATATAGCCGCCCGTCGCCGTTATCAAATCACCGGGTATCGCAAACACCAAACGTCGCATTTTTTTGCCCAGTCGATAAACGTTTAGATCGCAGCCTCGTACCAGGCGCGCGCAACATGCGATTCAGAGATCGTAATGCGGATCGCGTGTAACTCTTTGCCATCGCGGCCAAGCGTGCCCGCGCGCGCCGCACTTGCGAGCTGGTCAAAAATATATTTGGTTAAAAATTCAGTGGTTGTGTTCATGCCCTTAAATTGTGGATGATCATCTAGGTTTGAATAGTTCAAAGGCTTGAGCGTGTCTTTAAGCACATCAAGCGCGCGCCCGATATCCACGACGATACCGTTTTCGTCTAAGGTGTTGGCAATAAACGCAGCGTCAACCACAAAGGTGGCGCCATGCAAGGCCTGGGCAGGGCCAAACACTTCACCGCGAAAAGAATGGGCAATCATGATGTGATCGCGGACTTCAACTGTAAACATAACGACTTCCTTAAAGAGTAATGAATCAGCTGTCAAAGAATGCAGCTGGGTTGACCTAAATTAAGAGTAATGAATCAGCTGGCAAAGGATGCCACTTGGTTGACCTAGAATTTGAGGTAACTGTTTGGGTAAATCGGCAAAAGCAATCGCAGGCGCAAGCAGCGCGTCAAGCCTTGCATCTTTCAACAGCTCAAGCGCGACGCTCAGTCTGCGACGATAGGTATAGCGTGGCCGACGCGTCGCTGAAACGTGCCCCACCTGGCTTGATTGCAGACGTAGTTGCTTACTGTGAAACGCGCCGCCCAACGGTGCACCAACTATCTGTGTACCGTACCAGCTCAACTCAAGCACGGTGGCTTCTTCGCCCGCAAGCCTGAGCGCTGTTGCCAGGCCTGGTGCCGAGGCGCTGGTGTGAAACACCAAATCGCAATCCAGAGGCGCGTCTGCTTCATTGGAAAATTTCACACCAAATTGCTTGGCAAGCGCAGCGCGTTGGGGGTTGATATCCACCAAGGTAACCTCTGCACCGGGCAGATGGCCACACAAAAAAGCGACCAAACAACCTAAGACTCCCCCACCCACCACTGCGATTCGATCGCCTGGGCCCGGTGCTGCGTCCCACACCGCGTTGAGCGCGGTTTCCATGTTCGCGGCTAATACGGCGCGTTCGGGTTGAACCCCTTCGGGTAAAGCCATGACAGCATCGGCGGGTACATTAAGATAATCTTGGTGCGGGCTCAAGCTGAACACAAAGCGCTTGAGCAGCTCGGGCGGGCCACTTTGAACCAGGCCTACCGAGGCATAACCGTATTTAACCGGAAACGGAAAGTCACCCGCCATAAAAGGTGCACGCATACGCGTGTACTCAGCTTCGGGGACTTTACCTGCAAACACTAACGACTCAGTGCCCCGACTCAGCGCACTAAAAATCGTACGCACTCTGATTTGCTTAGCCCCGGGCTCAGGCAAGGCCTCGGTCCGCAACTCGGCAACCCCGGCAGACGCGTACCACAGGGCTTGTGCCTGGACGGGAACCGCTGAATCAAATTCCGAGCTTGCCACGTAACACCCTTTGCTTTTATGCCGTTTCCTCACACGCAGAGGGATTTCGGACGTATTTTGAACACCATGCGCACTCTGCCCTATACTGCGCGGGCGCTTGGCCACAGTATAAGTGAGTCAAAGGCCGTGATTTTGAAATTATTAAACCCATTCACCTAAACCCATGCTAACAGCCAGAAGAATTTTATTTGGATCACTTGCAGCCTTAAGCTTCGCAGTGATGCTCGGCCTGATGTACTCCGCCCTGAGCCCCGAAGTAAATCGTTGGGGCACCTGTGCCCTGCTGGTGCTATTTGCAGTCACGCTGCCCTGGACCGTCGTCGGCTTCTGGAACTCAAGCATCGGATTTTTGGTCGGTCTACTAGCTCGCGACCCCCTCGCCGTTGTCCTGCCGATCGTTGGGCGCGCAAGCATGACCGACCCAATTATCTCGTCTACCGCGGTCGTGCTTTGCATCCGCAACGAAACCCCTACACGCCTTGAGCGCAATCTCGAGGCGATGATGCAAAGCTTGGCCACCACGGGCTTTGGTCAACAATTACATGTCTATGTCCTGAGTGACACGAACGACGAACTCATCGCACAGCAAGAGCAACACTGCTTTGCAGCGATGACCACGCGCTGGACCAATCGCATCGCGTTGACCTATCGGCGGCGCACTGATAATCAAGGATATAAAGCGGGCAACATCGCAGACTTTTGTGCACGCTGGGGGCATCTGCATGAGTTCGTCGTGACCCTAGACGCAGATAGCTTCATGACAGGTCGTGCAATTTTGCGCTTAATTCGCATCATGCAGGCCAACCCAACGCTCGGAATTTTGCAAGGCCTCGTTGTTGGGCTGCCCTCGACTAGCGGCTTTACTCGTCTGTTTCAATTTGGCATGCGCCTAGGCATGCGCTCGTACACGATGGGCTCAGCGTGGTGGCAAGCTGACTGTGGCCCTTACTGGGGGCACAACGCCGCCATTCGTATCAAACCTTTTATTGAACATTGTGAACTACCCCAGCTACCTGATCACAAGGGCGCACCCAGACACATCCTGAGCCATGATCAAGTCGAAGCTGTACTGATGCGCCGAGCTGGCTTCGAGGTTCGGGTCATCCCCCAAGAGGATGAAAGCTGGGAGGAAAATCCACCAACCCTGATCGAATACATCCGCCGTGACCTGCGTTGGTGCGAGGGCAATCTGCAATACGTGCATCTATTAACCCTGCCAGGCCTGAAGTTCTTAAGTCGTTATCAGTTATGCATTGCGATATTGATGTTTTTAAGCTCGCCTGCCTGGATCGCCTTATTACTGCTATCGATCTTACTTTTGTGCTTAGCACCCACCCCAAGCGCGTTTATGCATGGGGGGCTCGGCCTCACCCTGCTCAGTACCACCTTGTTGATGTGGTACCTGCCTAAAATCGCAGGGGCGCTTGAAGTCATGCTGCGCCCTACCGAGCGTCAACGCTTTGGTGGTGGCCTTCGGTTTGTCACGAGCTTCACTTTCGAGATGATTTTTTCACTCTTGATGACTCCGATCACGTGGTTGAATCACACTATTTTTATTACCGGTTTGCTGTTCGGAAAAAAATCCGGCTGGACAGGACAAGCGCGTGATGATCACTCTGTACCGCTGGCCATTGCGTTGCGTCAATTTTGGCCACACACCCTACTGGGACTTTGCTTGACCGGCGCAGTTTGGTTCACCCATCCCACGAGTTTGCCCTACGCACTCATTTTAGGCAGCGGCCTGCTCCTGTCGATCCCAATCGCCGTGATGACCTCTTGGCCAAGTTTCGGTCGCTTACTCATCCGTTGGCAACTGCTCAGCTTGCCTGAAGAAATCGCGCCACCCGCAGCCCTGAGGCCTCTTGACCTTGAGGTTTTACGCCACCATGCAAGCCCGAAGACAGCCGCCAAACATGACTAAACCTGGTCAGCAGCAAAAGCCCGTCAAATTCATTGCGCTGTACACCCGCGTTTTAAAAATGCTGGGCTCAGACAGTAAACTCGGCTGGTCGCTTGCTGTCGCAAACGTCGTCCTTGCGATGGCAATGTTCGCAGAGCCTATTTTATTTGGCCTGGTCATCGATACGCTGTCGCGCGCATCGCTTGACGACATGGCTGGCATCTGGCCCACACTTGGGCCCTTGCTTTTAACCTGGGTTGGTTTTGGTTTGTTCACCATTTCGTGTGGTGCAGTGATTGCACTGTTCGCCGATCGCCTGTCGCATCGACGCAGACATCTTGTTTTGCGAGACTATTTCGAACATGTTCTGCAACTACCGCTCGCGCAGCAAGCAGATACCCACTCGGGCCGACTGATGAAAACGATGCTACAGGGCACAGATGCTCTGTGGTGGCTCTGGTTAAGCTTTTTTAGAGATCACTTGGCGGCAGCTGTATCGCTCATCGTGTTGGTGCCGGTTGCGCTATTTATCAATTGGCGACTCGCTCTGGTGCTCATCGTTCTGTGCGTCGTATTTGTCGGATTGACACACTTTATTTTGCGCAAGACCCAGGTGCTTCAACAACAAGTTGAGGGCCATCATTCGGATTTAGCTGAACAAGCCTCTGACACGCTGGGCAATATCGCACTCGTGCAGAGCTTTGCCCGTATCGAACACGAGGTCAGTGCCCTCAAAGACATTAGCCAGCGCGTCTTAGGCGCGCAAATGCCTGTGCTCTCGTGGTGGGCGCTTGTGAACGTGCTGACGCGCTCTTCGACTACGTTAAGTATTTTGTGCATCGTCGCCTTGGGTGCGTTGCTTTTTACAAAAGGCCTGACGACCGTTGGCGCCATCGTGACCTTCATCTCTTTTTCTGGGATGGTGATTATGCGTCTTGAGCAGATTGTCGGGTTTGTGCATCGGCTGGCGATGGAGGCGCCTCGTCTGCAAGAATTTTTTCATGTTTTGGACACCGAATCCTCGATTCACGACGCACCTCACGCGATCGACCCGGGTCGGGTGCAGGGGGCTATTGCCTTTGAAAACGTGACCTTTGCATACGATCAAAAACATCCCGCCGTGAGAGACCTAAGCTTTACGCTAAAACCCGGCACAACCATTGCTTTAGTTGGAGCCTCGGGCGCTGGCAAATCAACCGCGCTCAGCCTGTTGTATCGTGCCTTTGATCCGCAATCAGGGCGTATTACTGTTGACGGCCACGATATTCGCAACTTACAACTTGCTGCGCTGCGCAGCAATATTGGCGTGGTATTTCAAGAGGCGCTACTGTTCAATCGCTCAATCGCAGACAATCTCAAAGTTGGCTTGCCAGACGCGACCGAGGCACAGTTGCGACAAGCTTGTGCAAGCGCGCAAGCGCTCGACTTCATTTTGCAGCATCCTCAGGGCTTCGATACCAAAATCGGCGAGCGCGGCCGAGCGCTGTCAGGCGGCGAGCGTCAACGTTTATCGATCGCGCGCGTTCTGTTAAAGAATCCGTCGATCTTAATTTTGGACGAAGCGACTAGCGCGCTAGATAGCACCACCGAAACAAAACTATTGCAGGCGCTTGACGCCGTCATTAAAGACCGAAGCACACTCGTGATTGCTCACAGGTTGGCAACTATTCGTAAAGCAGACAAGATTTTGGTAATGGATCACGGTAGCATTGTCGAGGCGGGCTCGTTTGACGAACTTTACGCGCAAGGTGGCCGTTTTACGCAGTTAGTCAAAGAGCAATTTTCAGATGCCGCAGGAAACTTTATTTCATGAGTATCTCAACGACTTTACCGAGACAAAGATGACTGGTTTTTCAGCTGAGTGGCTGGCCTTGCGCGAACCTGCGGATCACCGAGCACGCGACCAGGCCCTACAGAATAATATTTGTGAACAGCTTGCGACCGTGGCACGTACTGAAGAGCGTGCCGTTCGTTTGATTGATCTAGGCTGCGGCTCGGGTTCAAATCTACGCGCGCTGGCGACACGACTGCCTGCGCAACAGCATTGGACTTTAGTCGACTACGACCCCTTGCTACTGGCTGCCGCACGCGCTGCGCTGGTGGCTTGGGCAGACCAAGTGCTCAGCAACGAGTCTACGCTGACGATTCGCAAAAGCGAAAAAACAATTGAAATCGAGTTTGCTCAAGTGGATCTCTCGCAAGATATCGAACGCGTGCTGGCCTGGCCGGCCGATCTGATTACCGCTGCAGCATTTTTTGATCTGGTGGCCGAGCCCTGGTTGATCCGCTTTTGCCAGGCGCTGCGCGTCACTCTTTATACAGTGCTCACTTACGATGGCAATGAACAATGGCTACCCGCGCACATAGCAGACACGTCAATATTGAAGGCTTTTCATGCTCATCAAAAAACCGACAAAGGGTTTGGTGTAGCTGCAGGACCAGACGCTGCCCTGATCATGCAGCGCGAGTTGACCGCGCGTGGATTTCAAGTAGCGTTAGCGCCTAGCCCCTGGAAAATCGACCAAACAGAAGCGGCATTCATGCGGGCCTTAGCAACAGGGAGCGCCACCGCGGTGCGTGAAACTGGTTTGCTCAATACGCAAGAGGTTGAGCAATGGCTGACTGCGCGCGTCACTGCGCAGCACTGCACTGTTGGGCACTGGGATATCTTAGCGACTGTTGCCAAGTAAATTTTTTAGCTCGATAAGCGCGAGGATTTCTGAACCGCCCATTCGCAAAGAACTGCAACAGAAGCAAAGAACTGCAACAGAACACTGTGTGCTGCGCAAACTCTATCACCCCACAGTATTTTTTAATGTTCCTACGCGCTCAATACTGACCTCAACCGTGTCACCCGACTTTAAGAATCGGGGTGGCTTACGACTAAAGCCAACACCCTCTGGTGTGCCCGTTGCGATGACATCACCTGCCCTAAGTTCGGTGACGCTTGACATGTATTCAATCAGCTTTGCCACCGAAAAAATCATGGTTGAAAAAGATGCGTGTTGCATTGACTCGCCCGATACCCGAGTCGTAATTGATAAGTTCTCGAGCGCACCAACCTCATCTGGGGTCACCAACGCAGGGCCAATCGAGCTTGAGCGAAAGAAGTTTTTACCTTGATCGAGCGTACGTTGAAACTGAAAATCACGTACAGAGCCATCCATAAAGCAGGTGTACCCTGCGACATAACTCAGCGCGTCGGCGGCCGAGACATTTCGTGCCGTCTTGTTCAGCACCACAGCCAACTCGCCCTCAAAATCGTATTCAGGCGATAAGGTTGGCTTTTCAAATAACTCGCCATGTGCCACGATTGCGGCAGGGATCTTCACAAACGTACGCGGAAACTCAGGCAGCTTATGGCCCGCCTCTGCCGCATGAGCCGCATAATTTAAACCGATACAGTGCATGGTCACGGGTTCAACAAACAGTGGCAAATACTGCAAACTCGCTTCGCTACGATCAGATTGTTGGGCTGAGGCAGCCACCGCTCGCGCTGCCTCGAAACCATTTTTTTGAATCAACTGCAGCAGGCTTGCGTATTCTTGACCAATTTTTGTCGAAAGGTCGATCACATCGCCGTTAGGCTGAATCACACCGTAATGCGATTGACCGTTGACGAGATAGCTGGCTAGTTTCATTGTGTGATTCTCCGAACGTAAGATCGTGCTGTTAAAGGGGCTGAGCTAAAGCTTAGCGTAAATCTTGCAGCTTACGCCGCCTTTTCAATAGGGTGCCAGTCTCGACGAAAGGCTTCACGATAACTGAAGCGGTCTGCTGGATGCACGCTGACTGCCAGCTCAACCAGTTCGTCGCGCTCATCCATATACCGCCTGGCAATCCACAATCCAGCACTTCGCGCTGGCGCATTTAAGCGCTTGGCAAGCGCAGCAGGCAAGAGCATTGCACGTAACTCTTGCTGAACAGCTTTGATTCGGCAGTCAAACTGCTTTTCGATCAGCTGGTACAGCGGCTGCGTCATACGACCGCTCACCCCAGCAAGTGAACGAAAGCGCGGTGCAACATACACGTCTGTCAGACAAAGAGGTAAGGCTTGCCCCGCGATGTAGCGTAAGCCCTGAATATGCAGCCACGTTTCACCTTCAGCTGTACCTATAAGCGTTGCTTGCTCAGCATTGATCCCTTGCACATTGGTTTTAGCAATCTGCAGGGTGGTCTCGCTTGCGTATTGGCGTAAATCGGTGATTGCGGACATGGTCTGGGTATATTTCCCAGAGGGGGCTTGAGCCACCACACGGCTGCCCACACCTGGTTGGCGCACCACTAAGCCTTGTTGAACCAGTTGCTTGACAGCCTCTCGAACCGTGAAGCGCGAGACGCCAAACTGTGCGCAGAGTTCAAATTCTGTGGGTAATAAATCACCCACAAGATAACGCTTTGAATGAATTTCATTTAACAGGGTTTTAGCTAACTGAGCATAGCGTGGCCCTGAGCTAAATCCTTCAAAATGATATTGACTCATATGACCGCGTGCTCGCGTAAAAAGGCAATTTGTTGCTCTGAGAAGCCAGCTTGCGTGAGTAGGGCGTTCGTATCTGCGCCCATGGCCGGCGCAGCCCGCAACGGTGCCGCATCGCCACTGCAGCGCAGCGGCGATGCCACACCCAGAACCTCTTTACCTTCAGGCGTTCGCGTGGTGACCACGCCCTGACGAGAGTGCACGAACGGATTATCAAGCGCCTGTGCAACGTCATAAACAGGTGAAGCAGGCACTATTCCTGCAAATTTTTTCATCCAATTTGAAGTCGTGTCAGTGA
>Ga0114963_10001952_pt1 | contig 14028 bp, 24 predicted proteins | sample C_131016_EF_Meta_FD_87019 | JGI IMG/M metagenome (GOLD analysis project Ga0114963, IMG submission 87019) | Freshwater microbial communities from Lake Croche, Canada to study carbon cycling - C_131016_EF_MetaG | ecosystem: Environmental > Aquatic > Freshwater > Lake | place: Lake Croche, Canada...
AACTCGGGTTGCAAAGGTTTCAAACGTCAATGTTTCGCCGTTAAAAATTTCGCGCAACTGTTCCGGATCAATTACGTCGGAGCCAAAAATTGCTTCGTGCTCGGCGTTGAAGTTCCACCGCACTTGCCGTTTGGGCCCATCCGGCGTTTGTTCGACGGAATCAATGTAGTTGCACCCATCGGCAAGCTTACCTTCGCCGTCATATAAAAATGCAAACGCCATGTCGCTGTTTTGGCTTTGCAACGGTGGCAAATCGTCAGCAATCGTAAATATACTCTTGTTCAACATATAAATTGAATTTTGGGAAATTAAATTCCACCATCGCCACCGCCACCACTACCAACGCTAGCGGTCGGATATGCTTCGCCGCTTACTTCAAAACCGCTATAGCCGGTGTTTGAAGAGTTTTGCTTAATAGACGTTACCAAAATCAAACCGCTTAAATTGCTGGGGCCTGCGGCGGTCGAGCCCAGCGAAGAAATGATTGGGTCGCCTTTGCCTTTCACGCTCCAAGTCATTTTCTTGTCGTGCGCACGCGCTTCAGAAAAAGCCCCGGTGAAATCGGTCAACACCACCACATCCGACTTCATTGAAACGCTAACCGCTTCAATCAAAGTCCCAGTTACTAGAGTAATTCCAAAAGATGGCATAATTAGATGGCGACGTAGCCGGTGTAAGTAACTTCAGAAGTTGGATATTCTTGGGATTCGTCCGTTTTGCTTTCCGTAACCGTAAGGCCGGAAAACACTCCCAAAGCGACGTCAGTCAAAACCACTTCACCTTTGGTTTTGATTGTAACCTTGGTAGTTTTCACTTTTTTTAGTCGTGCATCAACGGTCTTGCCCGTTTCATCTCGCAGCGTAATGACTTCGGCGGATTCTTCTTTTGAAGTTTCCTGAACGAATCCGCTGGGCGCAGTTACCCCAAAAAGTTTTGTTGCTCCGAATGTAGCCATACCTTACAGAGACGCGTCAACTGCGAGGGCCGTAGCCGGTCAAGTAGACAAGGTGTTTTTCCCAACTCGTGTTCTCGCGTTGGTTATCCGTGTTTTGGGCGATGACGCCATACAGCGCGATGGGTCCCGTTGCAAAATACGGTTTCATGCTGCGAATGGCGGCATCAATGGCGTTGCAATCGGCTTGGTGTTGTCCTGGCGTTGTGTCGTCGGCCTGCGAAATGACAATGACGGTCAATGTGCCTTGTTCCAGCATTGAACCCACAACGACTTCGGCTCGAATATCAACAACAATTGCGGGCGCGTTTAGCTCGCGTGCGCTGTTGGCGGCGTAAACCGAGCGTTGAGGAAACGACGTTGCCAGATAACTAACAACGGCCTCGCAAAATTGAAGGTCGATCATGGCGATGGGGATGCAATCCCAATGATGAGTTGCAAGGCGTCTTCTTCAACTTCGGCCACACGACACGCGCGGCCCGCAATGGTGATCAAATCGCCATTTTTTGGGCGAGGGGACATGACGCCGCTCGGCACAAGTAACATGCCGGAAAGTTGCATGTTAAAACCGCCAACACGAATGGTTCGCTTTTCAATCAGGTGGTTTTCTTTGCCTTGGTAAACGTTGCCAGCGTGTTCGAACGTCACGCTGTCAACGATCGCAAGCGCGCGCGCAAAAGCCCGTCGTGAAGCATCCAAAACGCGGCTCATTTCTTCTTTTGCGTCGGCGCGGGCTCGATCAGTTCTGGCGGTAATGCCATAGGAGCGGCAACGCCTTTTAAATCGGCAGCGCGTACGGTTTTGACCATGTCCGGCTCAAGTTGCGTGAATAACGCCCATTTGCCGATTCGATCCGGATTTCGGAAGAAACGCGTGGCCTCTTCGGCGGAATCGGTGGAAAGGGCAACTTGAAAACCAGCGCCCTCGTTAATTGCTACAATGTGAACTTTCATAAAAGGAAAAGGGCCCTTGTTTGTGCGCAAGGGCCCTTGAATTACTGCCTAAGACTAGGCGCTCGTGACGCGAACGGCAAAAGGCGAACCCTTTGCAGCGCCCCACAGCGCAGCCATGGAGAGATAGAAGTTACCTTCGGTTGGTACGTACCAGCGGCGATACTGAACCGTCATGTTCAGCCCAGGGATCAGCATGTCGTAGACCTCGACGCCAGCTTGAGCGGCTCCGGTGGCATCGATGCGGCGGCTACCAACAACAATCGCGGAATTGTGCAGGGCAACAGCACCAAGGTTTTCCGTGTTGTCTGGGAAATAGTTGACTTCATAGATGTCAAACCCAGCAACGCGAGGAACGCGGCCTTCGGCTTTTTCGGCCGTGATGCCGGGGAATTCCGCGCTGTTAAGCGACTTTAGCAAACTAGCGTAATAATCGGAATTCGCCAACATGGCGCGGTTGCTGATCGGAGCGCGCAAAGGTTCCTTGTTCAAGGTAGCGCGCAAATCAATAACGTCCGAGCGGTCAAAATTGCCGCTGGTCGAAACATACGACGTCGAAAAATTTGCAGCCGTAAGCAACGCGTGAATTCGGCCATAAATCTTTTTACCCAGGACTTCAAAACCCGGATTGGTAAAGAGCGCGGGCAGATCAACAGCCGAACGCGAACGCTCAACGTCCGAAAACGCTTTGACGTATCGAGGAAAGCGGTTGAAGGGCACAGTGACGGCAACCGTGGTGCCAGCAGTTGCCGCATACATGGCAGAGCTGGGCGACGTGGAATCGTCGGCGTCGGTGTCGGGAATGACATAACGCGACGTAATGGATTCCGCGTTTTGACTGACTTCAGGAGAGAAGTCGGTCGTGAACGCGGACATTGGAGCAAGAAGGTTCTGCCAGTAAGGCAGGCTTTCTTGAGCGATTTCTGCGAGGTTTACGCCTGCAAGTGTGTTGGCCATAGTCTATTTTTTTGAAGGGTTTTGAAATGATTACGCGCGGAGGATGGCGCGGTGTTTTGAATAAAATGCCGATTGCTGTTCAAGAGGCAGCTTGTGGAATGTTGCCCAAAGACCTTCTTTTGAGACGGAATCAGCCTCTTGTTTCAAAGGTGCCTGTGACGCGGGCTCCACGCCGACGCTGGCCAAGGTGGCAACCATTTGCGCGTTTGCGTTTGCCTCGGCGTTTTTCAAACTGGCGTTTTCAGTAAGTAATGCAGCGACCTGTTCGGTGAGCTGCGCATTTTCAGCGGTTACCGCCACGATCTTTTCGTTAATTGCAACACTGGACGTGTTGAGCGCGGTTAACTGCTCGGACATTTCCGAAACTTTGGCGGTCAACTCGTCAACTTGTGCGGTTGCGGCAATTGCGGCCTGAGTTGCTTGCGCGAGAGAGGCAAATTTCATACCTTTAAGAAAGCCGTCAACTGTTCACCATTTGCAGCAACTGAGCGTAAGCTTGGTTTTCCGTTGTGACCTCATCGATGAGGTTGGCTTGCAAACCGTCGGGCATCGCAAAAAAGCATTGCCCGCGCATTGTTTCCGGCGCGACCGCTCGGTTGCGAAGCACGACGGAACGGAACGTGTTGAACGCCGTTTGAACGTACGCCTGCATTGAGTCGCGTTGAGCTGGCGTCAAGGAAGGCCCGTGGCCGGCGGCTTTCAGGTCGCCTTCCGTGTTGGTAATGGGTTGAAACTCCATGCCGGCCGCAGACCAGGCGCGCGAAGTGTCCACCCATGGAACCAAAGTTCCGATTGATCCGACCGACGCGGACGAACTGGCCATTATTTTGTCGCAGTTCACTCCCAGCATGTACGCCGCCGAGTGCATTTCGTCATCAGTCCAAGCCACAGAAGGCACTGGGAGATTAAAAATTAGGTCGGCAATTTCACCGCAACCCGTGACAGATCCGCCCGGTGAATCGAATTCAAACCACACACCGGCACACCCGTTTTCAATGACGTCGTTGAGTTCTTTTTCAAGGTCGTCGTAGGACGTGTTTCCGCACGATTTGACAATTGAAGAAAGCCCCTTTCCTAGGACGCCGCAAACGTGAATGTGCGCAATGCCAGCGCCGTCAATGAACATCGGGCGACGCGGATTCACAAACTCATCTAAATCCATTCCGCTGTCTTCCGCTTTAACTCCGTACGCGGTGCCGAGTTTAGACTCTAGCAGCATTCGAACCGAAGCGTGACCGGCGGGCGTGATATGCCACGGCTTAAAGTTGACCTGTTCAATCAATCGTTGGAGTCGCATAATTTCCTGTCTGTTCCATTTCACTTCCGTCAGCATTTTGATTTGGGTCGCCTTGATCCGGCGGGTTGCCGTTTGGCGTGATGATTCCAAAATCTGCGATGGGAATGCCGTACTCAGTCGCAATTTGCCGTTTAAGCTGCGCTTCGTAAGCACGATCGCGGTAATGCTCCTCAATGGTCTTTCCTCGCCAATCCTGAATGTCTGCCATGTTGGCCGAACCCATTTTGTAAGCTTCGCGGGCGTTTTGAGCCGACCAGCCGTCATCCGCTGTCAACTTGGCGGCATGAGTGAAACGCCATTTCAGGAACCCGCCGATTTCGCCGGAGTACGGCGGCAGGATTCCCAGTTTGATCGCTTTTGAGATCGCGTATCCCACACGCCGACGGGCGACGGTGGTCAGCAAGCGTTGACGACGTTCAATGGCGCGGTTCACTTTGTCGATAACCACTCGGACATTTGCGCCCGAGGCATCAAATCGGTAAAAAAATTCGGGCGGCATTTGAGCCGACAGCAGCGCGTTGCGGATTAGCCATTCGACAAGGCGTTCTTGCGCTTGGCTTGGCGTGGTTGGTGTGAGCTGCTCCAGCTTTTGGCCTGAGTCGGCTTTGAAATACCGAATCATGCCGCCGACCATTTCTTCATACTGAAGCTTTGCGCGTTCTACAACGCCTGTGCCGCTGAGGTCGTCCGCACCGCCAACGCCAGGCAAACCAAGGGCGGACGCCGGATCCATGGGATTTTGAAACCCGGTGTCGTTGTATTCCATCAACCCGATTGACGCGGCAATGGCTCCAGCGGTCTTGATGTAGCCTTGAACTTGAGACAGGTCGCGCAGATCCAACAAAGCAGCCGTCCAAGACGGAAACCCGCGCACCTGATCGGCTACCTTTGTGACCCGAAGAAAGTCTACCGAGTTTGCTGGGTAGATGCGATCATCCGCGGCGGTGATGCCGCGCACCGCGTAGCCAATGGCGCGGTTTTGGTCGTTGAGAATTATTCCATTGTAACACCGACGTCCCTTGAACGGGCCGGTTTCAACCTTGGTGTCGTCGTTGCGCAAACCGAGTTGATGCCACGCAATTTGCTGTAATTGGGGAAAACCGGATTTGGCTTCCGTGTAAAGCGTGGTTGCATCTCCATCGCGTGTCAGTTGGGTGCAATCCAGCTCGATTCCTTCAGAAAACGAACCGCCGGAAACGTACGCAATCGGCATCCACGTTTCGTTAATCCATTCCTCAGCCAGCGCGCCCCAGCTTCGATCAATACCGCAGAACCGCGCCTTCCATGGTCCGCCGACAAAGGTTGAAAACTCTTCGGTGGCCCCGTGAATTGGGCCATAATTCCAGTAAAGGCGGTTTGAGCTGGAAACAATGTTGCGCCATTCGCTTGGCGTAACCTCGACATCAATGCGCTGGTTGTGTTGCTGCCAAAAGGGCCGCACGCCGTACCAACCCGCTTGAATGAGGCGCGGATTGTTTGGGTATGTGCCGCCCGAGTTTGCTTCAACCTTGGGTTTTCGGAATGCCGATAGAAGTTTTCCGAACATGTTATCTGAAGAAAGCAACCGCGCGGCGCACCGGCGTTGTGAGGCCACGGATTTTGTGATCGATGGCCATTTGGCACAGCGTCATAAGTTGAGCAGGCGTCAACATTGAGTCCGTGCGGAAATTGAATGTGGTGCCGTTAACGCTCGACGACACCAGCGAGCCATCCCCAGCGGCGACAATTTCAAATTGTGCGTCTCTCAGCGCGCGCAGCTCCGCCATGTCGCGCGCGATAAAAACGGGGAGTAAAGAGAGATAGTCGACATCGTCCGCCATGCCTTAAGGCGTATCGTCAACCGCAGGCGTGAACCCGCCCGAGCTTACCCTGTCGGAATAAATGCCGAGCACGTAACACATGGCGACCAATTGCGCTTCGGCATCCCAAAGATGATTGGCGCCGACTTCGACGTAACGAAGTTCGATTTGTTTGGTTTTTTGGTTCACTACCTCGCGCAGCGCCTCGCCTTGCATGTGTTTCCGCCACAGCTCCGGCACGTCCTTTGGAAACTCAAACGCGGGCGGGCCTTCGGCGCGTAAACGAACCAATTGGTCTTTGATTTTGCGGTTGCTCCAGTTGTAATAACGAGCCGCCGGAGCGTTAATCTGCGTTGCGTTTTTGTGGTATTTCACCGGGGAAATAAACCGCCGAAACGAGACGCCTTTTCCCACATGAAGAAAGCTCTCTTCTTTTGAACCACGCATGGCGGTCCAGTTGAATTTTGAGCAGTCGTCGTACGACGCAACACCAAGCCAACCGCCCGCGTCCAATAACACCAAAGGATCGGGCGCTTTCAAACGCAGTTGGAGAGCGCGTAATTCATCCCGATGGAATAGACGCCCGGTCCAAAGCAATTTGCTCGAACCATCCGTGCGGATAGCGCGCGCCACAACCCAAAACCCGTCTTGAGCACGGTCGCAACTGATGATGCGGTGCGTTTCAGCCTCCACTTTGCGACCATCGGCAAAGTCCTCCATGGAATAGTCGCTGGCTTTCAAATCGACCTCGACAACTTCGGCTTCGATGCGCGAGGGCTCAGCCAGGCGCTGCATAGTGAATGTTGACCGCGCTTCGGGATTGCCTTTTTTACGCTCGCGTTCCGCAAGGATGAATTGGCGGACTAGATCGACCCAAGCGACCCAGTAAATGCCCATGCTCGGAATTTGGCGCGACCTCCAACCGGGAATGTGAGTATTGCCGTCAGATTTGTAAGACGCTCGCAAAGCCATTGCGCGCCGAGCCGCCGGAGTGTCTGGCGTTTCGTGACCGCACCCCAAGCAAATGTGACGCACGGTCTCGGTGAGGGCGGACCAATCCCATTTTCCGGCTTTTGTTTTGGTCTCCTCCCACCGAATCGAGTTCCACTCAAACCGCTGCCAGTTGTTGCACGCTTCACAGGTGTAGCCCCAACGGAAGATTTTCCCAGAATCGAACTCTTCAACCAGGTCGTGATCAGCGGCGGGCCCTTGAGAAAGAAAAAGTGATTTGCGAATGGGACGATCGTGGTGCCGCTGTTTGAACTGACGGATCATGTCGCGATTCCAAAGCCAGACCTCGTCAGCAATGCCCCATTGAAGCGATTTTTCTTGAAGACTCGAAGTGTTGGCCGCGCCCAAGAATAAAGGCATGTGCGGAAAAATGATTCCGCGCTTGGTGATCAGCGAAGTGTCGTTTGGAAGAAGGACGTTGACCGGGTCGCAGGCTTTTAGGACCGGAGACAAACGAGAATTCACCCACGCCAGCACGGTGTCTTCGGTGTTTCCGAAGAAACCGGTTGGTCCGGGTTTTACCGAAACAACGTAACAGAGTAACGCCTCGATAAGGGATGTTTTGCCCGCACCTGGCGAAGCAAAGCAGGTGACCTGAGTGACGGCGTCGTCACACCAGTCGTTGATTACGTCGTTCCACCACGGCGCAAGCGAACGCACAAAGACGCTAGATTTGTCCGAGTGGGGAAATTTAACGTGAGCTTCCATCCATTCCAACGGCGTCAAATTTGGCGTGCCGAGGATGAACTTTCCCCAGTTGCAAAACTGTAATGAGCCAGCCCGTTGACGAGTTTTGGAGTTAATGTGGACCATATATCAACCATTGACCTTTCAAAACTCATTGGAGTTACACCCCGGCAAATAAGCAGATTGACGACAGACGGAGTGATTGCGCCCGTTGGTAAAAAACTCTGGGATGCGGAAAAAACGATTCCGGCTTATTGTCAATTTTTGCGCGAAGGGCGAAAACTGAACCAACACGCCACAATCGGCGACGAAGATGAGGAAGGGGAAAACGCGGTTGCCGTGCGCATCAAAAAAACGAAGCGAGAGATTAGGCTGCTCGACTTGAAGATTGAAGCGGAGGAGGGGAGATTAGTGGGGCGCGACGTAATTTTGGACGACGTAAAGACGGCAGCGGCCTTGATTGACGCGGAATTGAAACGGGCGGCTAGCGACATCGTGAGCCAGGGAGCGGGATTAGCTCAGGCGGCGTTGCAACGAGTGGTCGCGGATCGCGTGAATTTGTTGGTAAACAGGCTTCAAATTGTGCTCACGCCCAAGCTTCCCCCGCTACGCAACGCAAAAAAGAAGGCAAATCCCAAAGCAAAACCGCGTAACTCGGTAAAAAAACGCGCCAAAACAAAATCACCGGTTCAAAAAAATACGGACTAGGCATTTTTTTACAGGTTCGCGCTCGAAATTACCAAACGGTCGGCTTCGCTTTGACTTTGGCCGCATTTTAATAGATTCCTTAGTAGGGGGGTGGCTTTAATGCGATACATGATCTCCAATTGATTCGCTTTCATTGGTTTCTCTTCCGCGAGAATTCAATCCATTCTTTAGGCCAAGCAATTTCATTGCCGCAGCTTGTTTTCGGCTAAGTAGCTCCGCGCACACTTCTCCATTGCGTTGAGCATCTTTCAAACTTTCATAGCCAATCAGCTTGTTCAGATTCAAAGCAAAGCACAGCCCAAGCAATCGAGATCGCTCTTTTGATTTTTCAACGCGACCTTTAAGAATCCACGTAATAACTTTGACGACAGATTGATTCACGTTAAAATCTATTTGTTCGTTTAAAACCTTTTTATGCCACCGCATGACAACATCCAATTGTTTTGCGTTTAACTTTGCAGCTTCTTGAAGAGTTGCCTCTTCAGAATCAAATTGATCGTAATTAAAAGGGGTGCTCGGTTCCATATTTAAATTATGTCAAATTTGATCTCCTTGTATTTCCTTTTCTAGCGCATCAAGTCATCGCCGCCATGGTAAATATGGCCGCAATCTCCAGCCGCGACGGTTCCGAATTTCTCCCATATTACTTACCGATAAGACTCCCAATTACACACAAACACTTCTCCCGTCTCATTGATCCGCGAACACACGCTCGCGCCCATTAACGTGTTAAAGTCTGCCACCGACAAATTACTGATCAGCAACGTATCCTTTTTGTCCTTGTAGCGTGCGTCTATGAGTTCAGTCAGCGTCGCCTCCTGGGCCGCCGTCTCCGAGCGCAACTGCATCTCGTCAATGATCAATAACGCCGGTTTAAGAAACCGATTCATTGCCGTTTTCTCCGAAATCCGCTGTTCGTCACAAAACCGATAACTCATCTCGTGTAGCAATTCGCTGACCGTTCGATAAACCGGTTGCCGCCCCGATCGCGCCACCGCCAACGCAATCGACACTGCCAACTGCGTTTTCCCGACGCCCCGAGGCCCAAGCAAGACCGTTAGGAATCCCGTCCGGATGGACAACAGCAACCGCGCCTCCACCGCCTGCCAAAAGCGGCCGTGAGTCGTTTTGAGCGACAGATGGCGTTTCGGCAATTTGCTGCGCTCCAAAATCTCGGCCAACTCTGCCTCGTTGCTCAAGGGCTCCAACGCCATCCGGCCCCTCGCCTGCAATTCCTCGTAAATCAACTGATTTGAGGTGGATTTCCTCTGGAAACTCTCTAGCCCTGCGTTGCTCTCGCTGATCATGTTTTTGAGTTGTGTTGGTTGTAAAATCTCTCCTTAGCCAAGTGTTCAAAGCTGCATCCCAATCGAAAAATTCGCTGCCCTTCGCCCGGTGATGGTCGCAAAATTGCGCCAGCTCTCGGTCCAAATTTTTGCCCAGTTTTTGCGCCAAACCTCTGTGCGCTTCAGTCGGTGCCCAGTCCCCAGGCAAACGCCGCTTCCGAGCTTTCCGCACTGGCTCGGCGGCGACAGCCGCTCCCCCGGCAGGGGGACTCTGCGAAGCAGAGGGGGTTATTATTGGTTCTGGTTCTGGTTGGTTCAACGAATGTTCAACGCCCGTTGAACGCCCGTTCGATTTCTCTTCAACGCCCGTTGAACGCCCGTTTGCCTCTCTTTTTGATTTCGCTCTCCGTGCCAGGCCAGACGCAACCCCAGCCCGGCGTGCTCCCTCAACATTACTGTGATATTCCTCAATCTCCTTATCACATCTTTTGTTCCTCCACCCATCTGGCGTGTTAATAAAAAACTCAGCTAACACGACCTCAAGGGCCGTTATTTCTTCTTTTGTAACTGCAATTATTCGACGGGCCAACATTGCAATATCCAAAGGCAATGGTTTTTCCGTGTCGTAATACAGATCAATCAAATCTCGGAAAATAGACCGTTCAAGGCGCGATAAATGACGCGTAGCCTTGTCAAAGTCTCCAATGTGATGCGGATAATGGTTCACTGCTTTTTTCCCTTTCGTTTTTGTAAACACTCCGCACGTTCCATTGCCGACTGTGCCCGAAAATTTCGCGGACCTTCTGTTTCATGGGCAGCCAACCACGCCTCACACGCCGCACGCACTGATGCCAAACTGCGATTTGCGAATGTCGGCGGTGGCGTCTGTGTGTCCCAGGGCGACAACTCTTGTTGTTTCAAAGTAGATATGTCGCTTCTGGCCATATTACTGTTTTTTCGATCCAATAATCAGCTCACGCTTTTTTAGTTCGGCATGAATAGCCGACCACTCTTCCACCGTGTGCGCAAAATACATCCGGAGGATCAACGCCCTTAACTCTTCGATCTCTTTTTGCTCTGCGTTCAAAATGGTACGTCGTCCTCTAAATCATCGTGGGTAATGGAATTCCCAGCACGCGCGGGCCTCTTGGTTTCTCGCGGCGCAACAGGCGGCTGCCTGCTGCTTTGCGCGGGAGCTGATTCGGCACGGTCTCCCAATTCCTTGCCTCCCAGCAACTGTAACGACTCGCACACAATGCGCGTCTTCGTCTGCTTCTTGCCCGTATCCTTGTCCTCCCACGAGTCTTGACGCAACCGGCCTTCAATATACACGGGCCGCCCTTTGCGCAGATATTCCCCAGCAATTTCCGCCAACCGTCCGTACAAAACCACGCCCACAAACGTGACTTCCTCTTTTTTTCCCCCGTGCTCGTCTGTCCAGGCGCGATTTATCGCCAACGACAAATCACACACCGCACTCCCGCGCGGCGTGTACTTTAATTCGGGATCTCGCGTGAGATTCCCAATCAGCATTACTTTGTTTAGATTAGCCATCGAACCTCCTGATTAAATTTTGCAATCAACGCTAAAAACTTCTTCCGGTTTTCAAGCTGGATTCCCATTTCCACCGCATCTCGCGTCGGCTCATAATGTTTCGGAAACGCCTCAAGATACGCTGCAGCAGTTCCCAACTTGCTCTTCAAATAAGCCAATTCTTCTGTTCGGCTTCGCAAGCGCTCGTGTAACTGATCTAATTGTTCCGACGTCATTTGATACCGAGTTCCGCTTTACGTTTGTCCTTCTCCCGCACGCAATCGTCCAACAGTCCAGGATACGGTTTCGCCGCTTTCGTCACCTCTGGCCAAATCAGCGCCAACTGCTGCCCATTTTGGGTGTGCCGGATCGCGTCTAACAGTTCCGCCACCAATTCCATCGGAGCTTCCACCATTTCGACCGGCGGCTGATCTTCCGGCAATGCTGCCTCCCGCAAAACCTGTGCAGACTGCTCCGAAGCGGGCCGCTGAGATGCCCGCGACGCTGGCTTGCCCGCGTTGCGTTGCACTGCAGGAGGCGACTCCTGCCGCGCCTCACTTTTACTTGCCTCATTCCCGTCGTCATCATCCTGGACAACTCCGACCATTGCCGACAACCCATACCGCCGCCCGTAAGTGATCGCGCTTCCGATCCCTTGCGCGTCCTGTTTTGCAATCGGCAACGCCAGGTCATTCTCCATCCACTCGCCCGACTCGTGCGCCAAGCGAGTGGTCACGATGCACCAACCGTTTTCGACTCGCGGCACCTGCACGACGGCCAGATTGTGCGCCGACAAATGCGGTAGGCATGCTCCCATCACCGACGCCAAATCCGCGTACTTGTTCCGCAAATGCGGGTTCACTGAATCCTTGACCGCCGGTTGGATCAACCGCTGTGCCTTCGCCAGCGCGGCCACCAACGCCGCCGATGTTTCCGATGTCCGTAAGCCGCTCATATTGCGTCCTCCTCGTTTTCAAAGCTCATTTCCTGCTGGTCCGGATCTTCCGTCTGACTATCCAACTCGCCGCCAATCGGCAACGGCTTAACAGCCGCTACCGCCTTTACTCGCGATGCACCTTTCATGCTTCGACTTATTACCGCTCGGAACGTAAAGGTCATTTTTCCGCTGTCCTGGTTAGCTTCAAGCTCGTCGTAGTAACCAAGAAGCATTCGGGCAAACAGCCGCTTGACCTCGGCTTGTTCAACGAGCCGTCGCCGCTCAATACTGTTCAATCCTGTGGGCCTTTCCAAAAAGGCCGCTAATTTGTTTCCGTCAATTTCGATTGTTTCTGATTCCATTGGGGTGGGTTGTTAAAGGTGAATTACTGTTGCGCCGCTTCCAAAATGAGCAGAGCGTCTGCTGTTTTGAGTGTGACTGTCAAATGGGGGAAAAGAGCCTGCGCCCGTTCCTTTAAGTGCGCTTTCCATCGCGGCCCGTGAGTTGCCTTGTTTCCAAGGCGCAACTGTTTTTGCCAAGCCTGCGGCGTCCACAGCTCCAGGCGAAACCCGAGCGCCGTGACAATACCGACCAACTCGCCAAACGAACGGGCAATTTTTGCCGATGCTGACGGGTTCTTTCCTCCAAACATGGGCACTTGCTCAATGACCACCGTGCGCCCGCCAGCCACGCGTAACGACCGCAGCATGTCGGCCCGATCGGTCACCGTGGCCGGCAACGCGCACGCCTGCGCACCCAGCTCTTTATCCATCCACGCAATGCCTCCAGCCGCTCCCGGATCAATCGCGATCATCATTTCGCCACCTCCTCGGCTGTAGTGTCTGAGTGTAAAATAGCTACTTGGCGACGCATCGCAGCATTCCACAAAATCCTAGCGGTAGCCGTTCCGGGTGCCTGAGGACCATCTGCAAAACATGATCTACAATGGACATAGTTAAATGCCTCACTTAAGTCGTTGCTCCCACAAAACGGGCAATCCAGTAAATCGGGCATCATTTGACCTCCTCGGCGGTGTTTAATTGCTGTTGCGCCCGACTCACTGCCGCGATCATGTTCCCAAACAACAACCATCCAATGTGTTCGGTGCCGTAAAAAATCTTTCGTGTGGTTAATTGCCAGGTTACTCGGGCAAACCGCAACCCGCTTCTGGGTTCTGCTTTTGCAACTTTGGCATGTTCAAACGCCTGCACTCTCATAAGCGCGTCTTCGGGTCCATTCACCCAAAACGCTGGGCGCTCATCTTTGAAAACGACCGCCAAGCGATCGTTGAATTGTAATTGTGTTTCTTCGTTGTCTTTCATAGGGGTGGTTTATCTGCAAATTACTTTTGGGCCTGCTGCTCGTCCTCCAATGCCTTGCGGAGGTAGTCGATCACTCCAGGGCGGATCTTCAGCGCCTTGCTGACTCGCACTGGCCTCAATAAGCTGTGATGCCTGGTCGCAATCCGTTGCGCGGTTTTGCGCGAACATTCGAACTCGCGCTCGATCGTTTGATAAAGCGGGACCCATTCGAGCATCCGAGTCATGCGGCCCTCCTCAGTTCGACTTCTTCGGGTTGCTCCACGGTCCAACGCCGCTCACTCCACTGCACCGGGCGAGCCATCGCACGCAGCCGCGTCGCGGCGCACAGCGCGATGTAGATTGAGCCCAACACTCCCGCGCCAAAAACTAGCGCGGCCGGACGCCCAGCCCAAAGGGAGAGGGCAACCACGTTTAACGTGGCGGAAGAAACAGCCGCGAAAAAAAGAGCGGCAGATTTGCGACGTGTGTTTTTCATTTTGATTAACATGCCAGGTGTTTAACACCTGACACTTTGTTGGTGCCTGTTGGTGCCTGTTGGTGCCTGTTGGTGCCTGTTGGTGCCTGTTGGTGCCTGTTGGTGCCTGTTGGT
>Ga0114963_10001954_pt1 | contig 14018 bp, 19 predicted proteins | sample C_131016_EF_Meta_FD_87019 | JGI IMG/M metagenome (GOLD analysis project Ga0114963, IMG submission 87019) | Freshwater microbial communities from Lake Croche, Canada to study carbon cycling - C_131016_EF_MetaG | ecosystem: Environmental > Aquatic > Freshwater > Lake | place: Lake Croche, Canada...
AATTCAAAGTCAGGACCCTCAAACCTTTTGAAGAATTCCTGTTTGAGGTATTCTTTGATTACGGGTCGGCCATATGCTGCCATGCCCATGAGAATATATTCTTCTTCGTTGGGCTTGAGTCCTAAGTAATCAGTAAATGCGGTGTAGAAGAGTCCCATGCTGTTGGGATAGTTTTTACTCCAGATGGATCTTATTCCGTTATTATCTGCGATCCATATACTAACACTGTTCCATTCGCCTATGGCATCAACTACTAAAATGCTAGCATTATCAAATGTACTGGTGTAAAAACCTCCCGCAGCATGACTTTCATGATGCCCTACATACTCGACCGGTATGTGATCCAATCCTACGCTTTTTAATTGATCTCGAGGATGCTCATACCACGGTCGTTGTCCACTATACAGTCTACGCAGACTTTTTAGTAGTGGTCGTTCAAACCATATGATTTGATCAGGGTCACCGTATTGTCGCATGTCATCAACCATAGCCCGGTTGATCGATTCGTCGTTTTTAATCCGACTGTAGCGTTCAGCATGGCCGGCCCAGAGAATATCCGAGCCGTTGATCAGTGCCATGCTGGCGTCATGGTTTTGACCGGTGATACCTAGGATCATTTGTAGATAAATGGATCCCGTTTACGCAATTCTTCAATACGTTTTTTCAGTGCCCGACGATGTTTAAATTCGTTGATCCAATTTCGAATCAGTGTGATTGGATTCACAAGTTTACCGTGTCGTAGTCTTGTTTCCCGCAACCGCACTCGGGGCATAGAAACTCGTCGCCTAAATCTTCCCATTTGCCCTCCAGTTCCTCATTGTGGACATGGCCACATACAATACAAATATGTTCAGTCATGATGTAGTAATACCTCCAGTTGTTGTTGATAAGCAGCCGCATGACGCTCTTCTACTCGCTTGAGAGCAGCGAAACGTTTCTCTGCTTTGGCCAGCACAGCCTTGAACTCCGCAGCATGTTCTTGGCTTTCGGCGATTTGTTCAGACATTTCTTTTTCAGCCAATTCATTTCCTTCGTGTACAGCATCATCTCTGAAATTTGGATACATGGTGGTGAACTCATAGGTCTCGCCTTCAATGGCTTTTTCCAAACATTCTTTGGTCGAAGGACGGCCGATCAGCAGTTCTAAATGGCCCCAAGCGTGTTTGAGTTCCTGGTCCGCGGTGTGTTCAAAGTGTTGAGCAATATCTTCGTGTCCTTCTTCACGAGCAATACGAGCAAAGTAACGATATTTGATGTGCGCTTGGGATTCTCCCGCCAATGCGCTTTCTAAATTTTTCAGTGTAACTGACATACAAGTGGTCTCCTTAAAGTGTGTGTTGACTTACACATATTATATATGCTTTTAATGTAGTAAATCAAGTGGATTTTCACTATTTTAGTCGAGGATAATTTCTATAACTGTTATAGGAAAAACCAATAAGTTAAAAAGATTGGTTTGGATGATCTAGGGCGATATCTAGTAGCATATGGATCCTTCCGGTCTCGCCGTAATTAAACACAGAGTGATAATCGGCAATGTTCAAAAGATATACAGATTGTGCTTCCATGTGTTCTTCTGCTCCATGATCATCAGTAAATATTGCTTTGTGATTAGTTGTTATAGGTAAATGAAATCTATGATAAAATTTAAAATATCGTCCGTTATCTCTGTGTCTTGCAATTTGCCCACCTGGCATAACATTATGAACTGTGATTCTTCCTAATTTTATTGCACCTACGGAATTACAAATCCAGTCTGCACATTTCTGAATAGCCGGGCTAATACCCTCGGGCGCATCTACATAATCTAATTGATTCCAGATATAATCGGGGTTAGGTGAGCCATCGTCTAGATCGGGCATAGTTTCTGTATATAATATATTAGGTCCGGTTGTAGGAATTCTTAACCAAAATCCTATAACTTTTTGAGTAGTATCTCCATATTTTTTTCCGGTGAATTCTGTTTTTTCTTTCTTTATGAATTTAAATCCAGACCATGTAGGTATTTGTCCGGTCATTATAGCAGTCCAGTCAGTTTTTACAAATTCTTCGTATACTGGTTGAAATAATTCATCGGGCACTTTATCTAATTTTTTGGTTAGCATTTTATCCTCTCACTTAAATATTCATCAGCTGTTCATAATACTGTTGTTTCTTTTCTAGACTTTTTTTACGAAAGGTATCTTTTAATAAATTAGCATCGGTATTTTTATCCAACATTATTTTAAAGATTTCATCCATAGAATATCCTAAGTTTAGTATTCTTCCTAGCCAAGTTGCTGCTGCAAATTTACTCCGTTGAAGCATTTTAGGGTGTGCCCAAAATTCTTTTACTAAAGATTGAGCAGTGGCAAAATCCATTTGATCATTTATCCAAGGCTCATCTTTAATAATTTGAAATCCAAATTTTTTAGGATCTCGTTCAATCTTGCTGGAACCTCTGCCATCGTCTTCTGTTCGTATAAACAATGGCAAGAAAGTAAAAATGTCCAATGAGCATTCATCACTGATTAGATAATCGAATGTTTTTCGTACACTGGCCTCGTCCTCACCCGGCAACCCAATTATAAAATTGCTACTGGTAATGATTTTACCTTTCCAGGTTTCGCCGATATAAGACAATGTATCTTTAATCTTTTTCTCACCTAACCCCTTACCTATTTTTTTACCGGCAACATCATTCAATGTTTCTATGCCAAATTGTAAACTTACTGCTCCTGTTTCCAATAGCATCTCTCTCATTTCGGGATATCGCCAAATTAAATCTAGTCTAGCATATGCTGTGTATGAAATATCAAAAGGTAGTTTAGTAAAAACTTCGTGTATTAATTGCATTTTTGGAAGACTTTCATTGATAAGTTCATCAGAAAACATATAATGAGTAGTGCCATAAAGTTCGTAATTACGGACAAGTTCGTCTCTTAATACACTTCCATGTTTTTGCCAGTCTCCTATTTTTTTCCCTATTAAATCAAACCGACAAAATGCGCAACTGAAAATACATCCTCGGGCGATTTCGACTGGCAATGCTTCTTTGTGAAATATAATGTCAGTATCTTGATATAATATACTACTGGCTGCAAATTGTTCCTGTGTGTAAAAATAGTCATTTCCGTCTATAACATAACAAGGTGTTTGCTTGATTGTTTTTAAATCATCCCCGTCTATTAGATGCTTTAATAGTTTGATAATAGCAACATCACCTTTATTGATTACAATATAATCAACACCTTCCCAATAAGAATTTACAGTAATTCTTGCCCCACCTAAACAAATTTTAACTCGAGAATTTTTTGACTTAATATAATCAACTATTGAAATAAATTCTTCGTCGGGTCGACCAAAATTATATACCGTATTACCGACCCTTTTTTCCATCAACGAACAACTAAATCCCACCAATATTGTTTCGGATGATATAAATTTATCGGCTATTTTGGTAAGTTGTTCGTAAGAATAAAAACTAAAAAGATCAATAACCTGACAGGTATATCCGTAACTTCTTACCTCGGTCGCTAATTTATAAGTTCCTGCGTACTTGCCATATCCAATAGTATCGGCAATATCAGTAAAAAGTATTACCTGCATTTAATTGTATCCCAATTAAAATCCCATGTCTCCTTAATTTTTTCATATATTACCCACTGAGGGGTGCTTTGAATCAATACTGGAAATTCAACTTTGTGTAACCCTTTGTAAAATAAATGATGCGGTTGTCTTGCAGGTCTTTTTTCTCCTAATCGACGTTTTTCCCATATCTTAATTAAATTACGATTATAGTAGTTAAAGGTTAAACAGATAGCCTGAAGTGTTTGATCTTGGGCCCAAAGTTTTTGAACAGGTAAAAGATAATCTCTAACCAGCATCATGTTTCTGTAAGGTTTAGATATCCATGTTCGACAACCAGCAATAGCTAGGCTATCACAAAATTCACTGATATAGACACCGGCACAGCCTACTATTTCTTTATTTGATAATAATAGGTTAAACTGTCCGAGCGGGTTATTGAATCTTTTTTGTATATAAACTAAATTTGGTAAGGTATTGGTATCTTGTTCCCAATGATCTGACCATATGTTTGATGCTGCCGGATCTGAACTATTTTTAAATTCATTCTTACAAAAATTTAAAAATTGTTGTTGATCGTTAAGATCTTGTAATTTACATATTTCAAATTTTTGCTGAATATTCGTCATATTTAGAAGTATCAAATATACTATTCACTTGTTCACGATTTATAAATCCATAATATGTGATTAATATTTTCTTGTATCGGCTATCAAAGTCTGATCCATGTTGAACTAAATGGTCTTTATAAATCCAAGTGTTAGAATCCTGTGGCAGTGTTTGATAAACTTTTTCACCATTAATTACATAATAAAAGGTACTTGACGGGTTTTCATCGTACAACATTGTCCTCACAGAAATATGTTCTTCATCCTTAAAATCATAATGAGGGAAAAAGGTAGATGTACTTTGTAAAATGCGTATTAAGTATATGTTATGAAAAATTGAAGCAACATTATTTAACAGGTTTGGAAAAACTTTGGAACAGTCTACGAATTTTGAATGGTAATATCCTTCGGTAACTGGGTTGTATGTTTCTCCTCGATAACAATCGAACCCAATCCACTTTGCTATATCATTATGATTTTTTTGATATTTGATCAAAGTCTCGGCATGTTCATGCCAAATATCCCACCAAACATTCCAATTTATAGGTTCTAATTTAGGTACATCTAATACTTTTGAAATAGTTTTCATATCCTATAATATTTATTGATCCTGTAGTGTGCCATAATAAATATGGAGTATGTATATACTTGTTCAACCCATATGATTTATTTTAAAGAAATAGACATAGACAATTTAGATATTATTAAAACAAAATGTCTTGGCTATATAAAAACACAAGAAACGGTTTATAAAAAGTTAAAACCTGCCAGTTGGTATGTCTTGAATGTAGAAGAACTCACGGCCAATTGTCCCGAACTTCAGCAATCATTTGACAAACTTGGTTTAACTATAAACTATGCAGCCGCTATTGTCATGATGGCGGAAAAGGATATCAGAGTTCATACTGATAATTGGCATCAGGAAGCTAGGATAAACATTCCTTTATTAAATTGCGAGAATACATTTACTAAATTTTATTCTAATATCAAAACTCAAGAATTACATAATCCTAGTACAGGAATGGTATCAAAAACAGTTATCAATTTAGATGAAATAGTTTATGAATGTGGATTGGAATTACGTAAAGCTACTATATTAAGAAGTAATGAAGGACATCACATAACTCTACCGAGTTCAAATCCTGTGCCTAGGATTTCATTAACAATTGGGTTTGTTCAGGATCCAGTTTACTTGTTAAATTAACGTTGTTTTACTTTGGATTTTTGCCAAGCTATCTTCAAATTTTGGAAATCCTTTAAATCTAACTGAGAGACAAATTTTTGGTATGCCCGATGTCGAAGCTGTTACACTATGAGGTACTCCAGTGTTCAGTAATGTCCATATGTTAGTACAGCTAAATTGATCCACTAGTTCTACTTCACGATTGTTCCATGCTCTTAAATACGATGAACCTTGTATGTAACCAGTTGCATCAACAACTTTTTTATAAAATTTAACTATATTACCTTCATATCCGCTTATTTGTAAATTCAAACTAGTATGATGTACCCCACTAGTTCCATTATCAGGCCCGTCTGTGTGTATTGGCAAATCTTTGGTAGGACGAAGAATTATAATATAAGAGATATCAGGAAAATCAAAATTCCTTTTTAAAAAATCCTGTAATTCGAATATTTTTGCATCTTGAATCTGATTTGGAAAAAATATCCAATATTCTTCAAGTTTATTATCTCCCCAGGGGGATTTTTGTTGTTGGCTGAAATCGGGAATATGTTTAGGAATAAATTCATCTCGTAAGTATGTTGTGTATTCGTCACGATTAGGCCAATCCAAGTGATGATAATATATTGTCATTTTTATTCCTGATTTTCTGCGTGATAGAACCAATCTTTAACTTCGTTAAGATTTACGACTAACGGTTCTAATAATTCATGTTCGTCTTTGGAATTTACAGGATAATCTGCTCCAAACCCTTTGAATCTTCCAGTTGTTAATTCATCAAAAGGAACAGGTGTACTAGAAAAGTTATTAAGTATCCAATTTTGATTAATTTCAGTTCTACGTAATTGCCAATAATGTCTATCAAATAATGTCTTAGAAATTGTTATAGGTCGGCTTTGAATATACCCGTTAAAATTATTATTGTAAAAAGAGATAAACCAACTCAACATTTGAGACCATCTATCTCTTGTGGGGCATAACCAGTGACAATCCCTATAGGTTTCTAATACAAAAGGAAAGTTGTTTAAGTTAGAAGGCCATAATGTCAATGTCCAGGAGATTGGATTTAATTTATTATGTGTAGTCTTCCACAGATTGTTTAGGTTTACCAATTGAACAGCCTGATCTGTATTCAATTTACCTAGGTTATCTATTCCCTTTTCTTTAATTTTTTTAATTTCCTCTGGTGATAATCTAACTGCTGTATTTTTATCAATTCTAGATGTCCATACATCATACCATTCTCCATAGTTATGATATTCAAAACCTTCTAAAATGCTTGCTAAGAGTTTGGTGGCGCACCTTGGATAACTAAAAATTATGATTTTTTTATGTTCAAGTATCATGTAACACTATGGGTAACTGAAAGTGTTGTTCCTCTTAGCGTAAAATATTTGTATCCTAGATATCTTCCCAATGGTAAAGGGCCAGTAGATGTTCCTGTGTTGTTGTTAATCATTTCTTTTCCCTCGATCCTCTGGTCAGAAAACACAATAGTTTTTTCTTCAAGAGCAGCACTCCACCCTAATATTCTGTTTTTACCGAGTTCCGTTTCCTGTGATTGCCAAGCAAGATATGATGCCTCATCAACAAAATTAAAGGTTTGTGTGAAATTTAAAACCACAGGATATCCATTAGAGGTATACGAGTAATTTATAAAACCTGGAGTTCCGTTAAATAACAGCTCCCATTGTGATAGCGGATCTATTAAATTTTTCTGTTCACTCAGACCAGCAAAATAATTTGTTTCAGTTATCTCGGGATATAGTAATTGTACATCAGCAGGAACAATAAATCCGTTTTCTGCCCAATTAAAAAAAGTATCTAAATCATCAATGGTAGAATGTTCTACAGTTCTTGTTATCGTATAAGACATTTGTTTATCTCCTGCTTATATTTATCTCAAATAAACAGATTCTAGATAATACTAGGATCATTTAATCCCAGTTGGTCAAATCCCCAACGCCTTTCGTTACACCCATTACAAGTATTACATCTTCCTATTTCTTGTATACTACATGAATGTGTGATATAAAATAAAGATTGTTGATCAAGTTTTATAACTAGATCGATAATATGACTTTTGTTTAACAGATGCATAGGAGCTTTAAATCTATCAGACTCTTTGTAAGGAATAGGAAACCAACCTATCATATGCTGAGGTAATTGTTCGATTAACCCAAGATATACAATATCATACCCTAATGCTCTAGCATCATAGGCACCAGATTTAACCTGTTGATGTTCAGGCAAAGTGTTATCCCCTACAATTATAGGATCTTGATATGGTATTCCATAAAAAGAATGTACATGGGCAATAACAGGATTTGCAAAATATCTAGACCCTTCTTTTCTTATAATTGAAAATGGGGTGATTTCATGTAAATTATTTAATTTTTTATTTTCTTGTAACATTAAGAAATATAATATAGCACTGTCAATACCGCCACTTATAAACATTGCTATTCGTTTTTGTTCTTTGGGAAGAGTTAAAGACAAGATTCTTCTATCTTCTGGTGGCCCGCATTCTATTAATAGCATGCTATATCCTCAATATTTTTATCAAACGGTACACTTACAATCAATCGAGGGCCAGGAGATAATTCTAAAGCATGAGCATTAATTGTATTAACAAAAGAACTAGGTGTTAATAAATTGTTTTTTATTTCTGTGGGTTCTCTTAAATAATTCCATCTTTCTTCAACGGTGTTTCCTGGAATTCCAAACGATCTATATGGTTTACCAAAATAAGTAAATGTGTTTTCAATATGATCCGGATCGCCAAATTTCATTTTATTCCACCAAAACATCGGATCTTCGGGATTACCTAGAATCATGATATTAAACCGAGATCTAATAGGCAATCTTTCTTTATTTTTATGAAGAATATCTATATGAGGATTTGTTTTGGTTTTTTCTCTAAGATTGCTCAAAAAGATGCTAATACCCGCATAAGAACAATTTAAATTATAACCTAACAAAAATAAATTTAGCTCTTCATAGATAGTATTGGTGTCGAAACCCAATGCTTTTAATGAACCGTATTCAACATCATGTGGGAAAGATTCTTTCCATCTATCAGCAAACAGGCTTACTATTAGGTCTTTAGATTGTTTACTAAATTCAAAATCCGTCTTGCGATAAAACATTATTATTTAAAATATTTTTTATAGTCTATTGGTATGATATATACATCCTATGTGGTATTTAGTTAGTTAAATATTGTACAGATAAATATTTAAAACACGGAATTAATACTATGATTCATCTAAACATGTCCAGCGGAACCAAGGGTGCCCAAATATTTTTAATGTTGTCTATCATTGGCAGCTTATTTGGAGTATATCATTACGGTATATCATTATCTACCTTAAGTTTGATAATTCTGGGTTACTTTATGTATGGTTGTTTAGGAATTGTAGTAACTTATCATCGTTACCTAACACATAAAAGTTATCAAACTCATTCCTTTTTAGTTAGGTTATTTTCTATCTTAGGTTGTTTTGGTGGCACCGGCAGTCCATTGGCCTGGGTAGCTATACATTTGAATCATCACTTGAAAAGTGATAAGCCTAACGACCCACATAGTCCTCATTACAAAGGGCTCAAAATATTTGCATTAGGATATGAACACGAAGTAGATAGTAGTACTAAATGGAGAATGAGAGATTTAATAGTTGATCCTTTCCAACAGTTTTTACATAGATACTACTTTTTAATTATAGCTGCATGGAGTATAACATTATACTTCATAGGAGGATTCTATCTTGTAATATTCCTTCATTGGGCACCTGCAGCTGTCACCGCAATTATGAGCAATGTAGTTAATTATATTGGACACAAACCAAACTGGATCGGTGGTTACAGATCATATAATTTAAATGATTACAGTACAAACAACTGGATATTTGCTATCCCAAGTTGGGGAGAAACTTGGCACAACAATCATCATAGGCATCCTAAAAATTATAGTTGTGGTCAAAAATGGTGGGAACTTGACATATCAGCTTTGGTTATTAAAATAATTAAGACTTAATGAAGGACCTTCCAATATATTCCCCATTATCTAAAGACTTTGATTATGATGGGGATGTAATCATCGATGAGATAGTACCGTTATTAATTAACGAACAGGAAAGAACATTACCATTTGAAAATGGAAGAAGTGTCTACGATCAAACCGGTTCTCTTAAAATTGCATCACAGGAAGATTTAGAGAATACAACCAAATACAAAATCGTAAATGAAGCCAGAGTTCCTGTATTTGGAAAATTTAAAACCTATCATGTTTATAATTTAACATATCTTCCTGAAGAAACAGATAGTTATATCGACATATATAGGCATAATGATCCTGAGAAAAAGATTTTTTGGCATACTTACAAAAAGTCATTTACCTGGAGGGAAGAACTTCAAGGAACAGAGACCAAAAGATATATAGAACAATTCCCGTGGGAGTATATTCAAGGTGTTAGAGTTATTCATATGGGTCCACCCAGCATAGGACAAGTACATCGTGACAGTCATCCTATTGCAAATTACAAATATTTCAAAGATGGTTTTGCCAGTATTACATTTAATGTAGCACACGGTGGCGGAGTTTTACATTATATGGATAAAGATATTCAATACAGCGTGAATAACGATGTTAAATTATTTCATTTCAACGATAGTGCATTACACGGAGTAACGCCAATAACCTCGGAAAGAATTCAATTAAGGGTATGGGGTAAATTGAAAGTTTCTTATCTTTCTTTATTACAATGACAAATACAAGATATTTTACCAAATTAAATATTGAATCAAAAATCTCACAAGGGATATTAGATAAAATAGATCGTATTAAAGAATCGGAATGGATTCAGTATCTAGAACAAAACATTTATCTTTTAAACATGAAAGATTTTGAAGCAGACCCTGATATCATTGACCTTATAAACATGTTTAGCTCAGAAAAAAAATTATGCCTTTTTAGATTGCCGCCTAAAATCTGTTATGGGTGGCATAAAGATGCTAACCGACAATCTTCTATTAATATGTTAATAAAAGGATTTGACAGTATATGTGTATTCGGAACCGAATCTCTTGAAAGAAAATTTGTTGACTTAGATAAAATTGAACATAAAAAAGATACATATTATCTGATGAACGTAAAAGAATCACATACTGTTTTCAATTTTGACCAAGAACGGTATGTAGTTAGTATAAGTATTCCTGATACACCATATACTGTAATTCAAGATTATCTGATAGAAAAACAATTAGTCTAAATTTTTATAAAATAAATATTTTCTTTTCACGGGTATAATATGTTTGCCAACCCTCCATTAATTTTAGCTCATGAGTCTAGTTGTAACTCCGGTGGATTTGTTGTCCCGGATAGAATAATTGTAAAAGAAAATAACAGCTATGCATTAAAAGCTAGAGTTTGTCCTCATCGAGGTTATATTATGCATAATATTGGTGATATTATAACTAACCAGATTCAATGTAAACTACATGGATTTTGTTGGGATAAAAAAGGTAATCCGGCAACAGAAGAACACTTTTATAAATTACCACATTATGGAACTGTCGAGAAGGGAAGGTCTGGATTATTATTTCAAAATTTTGTTGAACCAAAAGATGCAGAGTGGGTAGAAATATTATCTAAAGAAAAAAATTTACAATACACCAAAAGCTATTCGGGAAAAAGTAATGGAAGTTGGCTTTGGCTAATGGATTTAGATGCAGATTTATTGCATTTCAGAGAAAATGGAGTACATCCAAGGCAGAGTCTAGAAACTCCTTTAGAAACACTGACCATTACCAACGGAGATGACTGGTGTCAACAGATCAGCAAATCTGGATTTTGGTTGTTCGTTTTTCCCTTTACAGCAATTGAATATGAACCGGGAAAACTAAGTGTTAATAGAGTGGTCCCAAATGATATAAAAAATGAATATGGTTTTGAATGGCATACTCAAATTTATTATGATCCTAGTGTAGATAGTTCTAGAAGAGAAATTTGGGAAAAATTGATTAATGTATATCTTGAGGATATAGAAACAATAGAGAATATTAAGCCTCCATTTTATCCTCTAAAGAAAAAAATAAACAAATGGGAAGATCACACAATGCTATGGGCAGAGTGGTATCATAAAAATTTAATACGAAAATAAATTTTTTAATTGCGTTTCTGTAAATCTAAAATTAGCATTGGAGGTGCCATGCATGACGGTGTCTTCGAAATGTTTCATAAAATCGGGCTTTGTTCCCGGTTCGCCCGACATACCTTCATATCCTGCTAATTTAGTTTTGTGTTGTATTGTTGGCCAAAAAGCAACGTAAGCCCATGTTCTGCTGCTCCAGGTACTAATTTTACCAGGTACTAAATCATCCAGTAATGCCCTATATACAGGATTAGTCATGCTTGACAAACATACCTCTGGAGTATAGGTATACCACTCACCTATTATAGATCTTCCAGATATAGTAGACCAAAAAGAATGCACAAAATCATGCTCGTTCCAATCATATTCCCAAATTGATTTCTTGGTAAAATCATCCCCGAGTTTCCTACACCAATATGCCTCGGTATTTCCATGTACCGGTGTATTATCTAAATAAGGCAACCAACCTATTCTAGTTAATTGTGCTATTTTGGGGCAATATGTTTTTTTATAAATGTCACATGCATCATTTTCAATGAATTTTTGTAGATTAAAATCTACTATATTTAATTTGATATCAAGCTCGGAGCATACTTTTTTTGCAGATTCTACATCACGAATGTTGATATCATCTTCAAATCTAAAAGAATATACATTCTGTTTAATCTTGAGATCATTATTAATACGTACAATAAGTTCGCTATCTATTCCTCCCGATAGTAACACATCGTATGGTCCAGGAATGTCTTCCTTAATTTGCAATGCATTATTATATAGTGCATCTTGATGTGTTAGATTTTTAGGTACATATCCTTTCTTAAAATGAAAATTCAAAATACTTGTTTTAGTTTTTTTAGGCCCATATTCTACCCCATCGAAACTATAACTCATCCAATTTTTATGTTTTAACATTGCAACTATTTGAAATAATTATGCCTGCCGAACTAAAAAATGTTCCCTATATGTAGAACATTCAAATGCATTTTTAACACTTTTTTTAACTATTTCTACGTCAAATTGCTTACAACTAAAAACATCTAAATAAATGTGCCCTAGACTATCAACAAAATGTGCAACTATACTACTGGTGACAATAATTTGTACAACAGTAAAACCAGCTTTGTCTATTAAATTTTCAGCGGTATATTCAATTCGAGGATCTCCAATTGGCTGCATATCAATATCTTGAACTAGCTGTCTAATCCAATTATCAACATTGTTATAATCAGTCATTAGTGTTTGATCGCAATTACTGCAATCTAAAATTAAATGATAACCCCAATAATTCATATTGTCTTTTATTTAAAATACTATTGTCAAAAATTAACGATTGCGATTTTTTGTGAGAATATGTATCAGAGTCAGCACAATCGGAATCATCATGGCAATATAAATCATTAATAAATTGTTGATTGAATCTTCCATGTTTTAATCCACAACAGGTCCATTACCATTACGAAAACCCACAGTTCCGCCTTCTGCCGTAACACGCTTGATTACATCTTCAAACAGGATGGGGGCAAAGTCGGTCTGCTCTACACAAACACTGTGATAACGCACATCAATCTGTTCATCAAAGTATTCGGTATTACCGTAACGAGTTTTTACCATTACACGATTAGAGTGGAGATGGCCATGTATATTGACACCAAACCTGCCGAGACTTTCTGGATGGATAGGAATATGAGTCAGTATCATGCCATTCAGCACATGACATCCTCTAATGGCTCTAAAATATTGTCGATATTCGTCATCAGTGAAAATATCGTGATTACCACGGATCAGCACCTTGTCGCCGTTTAGTCTGGCCAGAGTAGGAAATGCCCGGCGATTAATTATCACATCCCCAAGGTGGTACACCTTGTCTCGTGGACGAACACGGTCATTCCACCGGCGAATCATTTCCTCGTCCATTTCCGCAGGATCTGTCCATGGACGCAGTTTGGTCACACCGTCGGCTTGAGTGAAGTGACAAACTCCTGCATGTCCAAAATGTGTATCACTGACTAGGTAAGTTGCTGGCACGATATTCTCCGGTGCTGTTATTTACATTACATATTATAGAGGAAGTTAACTGTATTGTCAACCTGTGGTAGCCCCTGACGGTAACGCTCCGCCGTATCCCACGTGTAAAGAGGGTGTTCTGCTTTTAAACTAAGGGGCCCTCTACCAACCGAGCTAAGGTCCTAAATTCCTCGCTAATCTTTTTCAGTAACTATCACAGCAGCACGGTCAACCCAAACCAATCTTCCATAGCAGGCTATGTTCCATTTGGTCTGCCCATGTTCTTCTGTGCATTCTGTAAAGGTTTCTCCAATCATTCTTACATCGGTTGCTAGATGTTCAATACCATTTTCAAAAACTCTCCAAACTAAATCGGATCCATTATGTTTGGTGTTGAATCTAACATGATACTTATTCATTTTAATCCAAGTTCTTTTCTAATCTTGGTCGCCGATATACTGTGAACAGCGTCATCAAATGTTTCTTGTGTAATCTTATATCCTA
>Ga0114963_10001959_pt1 | contig 14005 bp, 12 predicted proteins | sample C_131016_EF_Meta_FD_87019 | JGI IMG/M metagenome (GOLD analysis project Ga0114963, IMG submission 87019) | Freshwater microbial communities from Lake Croche, Canada to study carbon cycling - C_131016_EF_MetaG | ecosystem: Environmental > Aquatic > Freshwater > Lake | place: Lake Croche, Canada...
AGTTGCTACATTACGTATTGCACAAACCATTGCCTTTAGCTCCGCCGGCTCGAGGCTGGCAGCATGGTCTGGGCCTGGTAGACGTCGATCAAGAGTGAAGTGCTTTTCGATGACCGAGGCGCCCAAAGCAACAGCTGCAGTAGCAACTTCGACCCCCATGGTATGGTCTGAGTAACCAACCTTAACTTTAAATTCATGCTGAAGAGACGTCATTGCTTGAAGATTAACATCGATCATTTTTGTCGGGTAATCAGTCGTACAGTGCAACACAGTCAAGTCAGAATGCTTAACACCACCTTGTTGCAGCACTTGAATTGCATCCCGCACCTCAGTCATTTCTGACATACCGGTAGAAAGAATGACTGGTAAACCTAGTTGAGCTACGCGCCTTAAATAAGGCAAATTTGTTATCTCACCAGACGGTATCTTAATTAGAGATATGCCAAGACTTAGCAAAAAATCAAGACTAATTTCATCGAAAGGGGTAGATAAGAATCCAATTCCACTTTTTGAGCATTGCTCAATTATTTCATGATGAGCTATCTCATCAAGCTCCAACTTAAGCAACATCTCACGCTGGGTTTCAAGAATATTTGTATTATTGGTTTGATAGTCGGCTTGAATAGCAAGGCTTGTAGCCAGCCTATCCGCATTAAATGTCTGAAACTTAATAAAATCAGCGCCAGCATCGGCTGCCACCTCTACCATTTCAAGAGCGCGATTGAGATCTCCATTGTGATTTACACCAGCCTCGGCAATAATTAAAGGATCAGTTGAATTCTTGGTCATAAAAATAAACTGGGAAGCTAGCTCCCTTTCTCAAGAAGAAACCAATTAATATCGTCAACAGGATAATTATTATCATTGTGATAAAAAAAGCCGTAATCAATTAATTTTAAATCAGGATATTTTTTCATAATTTCGCCAGCAAAATCACGCTTAAATAATCTTTCACTATGCCCTCTATACTCTACTGTAACCGGCGTGGGATTGTAGTACTCTGCAATGCATATATATTTTTTACTTGACTCATATAGCAGCTCATAGACTTTTGACAAAAAATCAGGATTAATATGAATTAAAACGGTTTTAATCACCACTAAATCTCTTTGAAAGTCAAGTGAGAAATCAAAAATTGAGGTTTCGTATACATGTTTTATATTTTGGTTAGCCCTCAATAATGCAGCAGCTTTTGAATTTATCTCAATAGCAGAAAGTTCAGCTAAGGGCATAAGAGAATTCAATGCCTCAAGATTTATACCAATATTAGCGCCGAATTCAAGTACTGATGCCACCTTAGAGGTGGAACTTATTACTTTTGAGAAAAGGTTAGTGCTAAATGCTAATAATTTTTCTCCAGAAACCCTATTACAGTATTCATCTCCAAAATCACCAGCCCAAAATTTTTCTTGATCAGTTTTTAAAACCATACAAATTCCTCATAGTTTGATTTCTAACTGCGCAGTATAGGGCTCTAAAGCTTTTTTTACCAAAAAAATATAATCATCTAATTTTTGTACCTTATATCCAACATAGTTCGTGAGATGTTTATATTCTTCATTAGTTAATGCTGAATAAATTCTATGTTCCAATATTTCGGAAGAGAGATCATCAGCTAAATCAAATCCGCTTAAGAAAATTTGAGGAAATTTAACCCATGGAATATAGGTGTCTATAGGGTGAGTATTATTTATAAAAAGGATTTTAGCTCCTGCTGCTGACAAATCAAATGCAGAGGTTGATAGCGAGGAAATATAAATATCAACATTTAGGAGGGAATCAAACAAACCAATATTGGGTCTAAGCACATTAATCTTACTATCAGTTAATATAGTATCGTAAAAAGAAGCGTATTTAAGCGGAACTGATACAGGCTTTAATCGAAATGAAATTTCAAATGAAGCGGACTTAGACAATGCCTTAGCGAGATTTATTAAATATAATTCGCATTCATAGGTATCATCGCAGATACCTGTGGCCAATAAAACAATTCTAATTCTCTGATTTTTGGTACAAATATCAGATTTCTTATTTAATGAGCTAGTCAATCCAACTGCCGCATCGTAACTACCAACAATTAAGTAATTCTTTGTCAAGGATTTTTTCCCTCTTAGCATTTCCTCTAAATGCTGGCCTGAAGCAAGAATTAAGTCATAATTTATATAAGCTTCGGAAGGGTATTGCTGATAAGTAACATATGTATTTTTAGATAAAAATACTGAAATACTATTATTCAATTTCAAAAACTGATTTCTAATGCCTCGATCTTGCGTTAAGTGTTCAAACGTAACAAATAGATTATTGTCGCCATGAATCGTTAAGGAATATCCTTTAAAAACTATCTTAAATAAATAGAGAATATTCAAATCTAAATTTTTTATATAAAGCAAATTTTTAATGCACAAACATGAGAATTTTAATGACTTAATAAACCATTCATAAAAATTTTCAGAAGGGAAACCCAACTTTATAATGTTACCATTCAGCGCAGAAATATTATTTATCTCTGAGCAATAGTAGATATTATTCCACCCTGAAAAAATATTTGAAAACATTTCATGTGTTGAGATGTCAGAGATATTACAAACTATTTTATTTCTTACTATATTTTTTTTTGTCTTGTATTTTATATATAAATAAATATATAAAAACTGTGGCAAGAGAAATATGATTGTTAAAAAATCTATAGTAATTTTGCAATATTGGTTTTTAAAATGAAAAACGTCAATGTGAGTCTCCATATCAAGTTTCTTTGATATTAGATCAGTCTCAGATTCAAAATAATTTTTTTCAAAAATATATCTTTTTAAAGTAACCTCAAAATCAATAGAAAATAATCTTGATAGCCCAATGCAAAATGACGTTTTAAAGTTAGTATTATTTACAACATCAAAGGCGCTAGTCATTGCAATATTGCGAATGTTGCCCACACTTTTAAGAGCGCCAATAGAAAAATTTTTCACAGATATAAATTTTTGAAATATGTATTTATTAACTATTTTTAATAGCATCGATTTTTTAAAAATACCAAATAAAGCGCCCGTAAAATACTGAAAAAGATTTAAGGGTCGGCAATTCTTCGCTTTATTAATTAGATAGCGCGTAGATGTGAAATGCTGGCGGTTCAGTCTTTTCCAAACCTTCTTGCTCTTGGTAAAAACCTTTAAAAATATCGAAGGTTTCGTTTATCCATCTTTTCTTCAACTCCATTCTATGTGTTTTTTCAATAGCATTGGACATTTCTATTAAATAAGGACTGATTGGTCTAAGACCAACATCCCAAGCTCTTACAAGAGATCCGCTGATGTAGCTAAAGTGGTCAACGACCCTTAAACCAGCCCATGAAAATAAATCATTCCACTCAGATTCACTCTTTGCAATTTTTATATTATTACCCAACCTACCCATGTCAATTTTCTTTAAGTAATCTCTTGACTTTGGCATACCCTCTTTTACATAAAAATTATTGTAAAGAGAATAATTAGATAAATTTTCGTCAGGCAATAATAATATTAGCTCTCCATTACTGGACAAAATTCTTTTAAGCTCTCTAATAGTAAAGTATGGATCATTGAGCCAATAAAATATATTCGAAAAAATTGTGTCAAATTCGCAATCATTGAATGGCAAATCAAAATTACCATCACCCTTGACCAATTTTTGATAAAAATTTAACTTCTCAGATTTTTTTATTAAACCCTCCTTGAGATCAAAACCAATATCAACTTTATAGTTTGCATTCTTAAGAATTATGTTTTCTTCTCTATTTTTTTCACTATCATAAATATCAATTCCATCATAAAATTTGCTGGTATCAACAACTTCACTAAATGCATCATAGCTCTGATGGAAGCGCCCACCGGCCATTAAAAATGAGATCGCCCCATCTCCAGAACCGAAATCAAGTATCTTTCCCTTAAATTTAAATTTATTAATGAAGCTAGCGTCCCTAGCACGCCATATTCCATTTTCGGGTCTTAACCAATAATATTCATAAAATGCCTTTAGTAAATCATCATCCATATTACTTTCCAACCTCTTGTATTCTAAAAGTATAGTTTTTTATAAAAAAGGATCTTCCGTTAATTTCTGCCTCCTCATCTTTTGTTTTTCTAGGCAAGTAACATTTTCTACATACTGGGCTTTGCATAAAACCCCTATCAGTTTTATGAAGCTCTCTTATTTTTCTCATCTCCTGTCCATGCCAAATTTCATGGACAGATTGCTTAGTTACATCTCCAACCACTTCCTTATTCTCTTCATCATTTGAACACTTCATTACCAATCCATCTGCTCCAATAACAAGCCTTTGATATTGCTGCGGGCATGTAAATTTCTCTAAATATTCGATGTTAATATCATTTCCCAAATAATCTATCAATGGATTAAATGCGATCAAATCCACATGTGGAGAAAATGTATTGTAATATTCCTCTGGATTTTCGCTTATAGCAGGCCAAATACCTTGAATTTTAATTACAGGTCTTTTTAAATTATTTTTAATTTTAAATTCATTTATTTTTTTGATATTATCTAAGATCTTATTGAATTTTAACGGTTTCCTTATACTATCGTAAGTGGCTCCTACACCATCTACTGAAACTGTTATCCAATCAATTCCAGCTTTGGCCATTTTTTCAAAGTTTTTTAATTGTAAGGTTCCTCCATGCGTTAAGGTGGATACCTCTTTGATGCCCTTATCTTTGGCATATTGAATGCATTCTACAAAATTTTTATGGAGAGTAGCCTCTCCTCGCAAACTTAATCTAATCGCAGGAACTTTTCCAGCTATTTGATCAATAATTGATTTGAATAAAGCAAGATCCATTCTAGTAATATTAACTTTTTCTTTAAACTCATTGGATATTGTGTAGCACATTGGACATTTTAAATTACACAATGACGATAACTCTATATCTACTAGCAAAGGATAGTCACGTACTATTTGTTTTTTTGCATTTTCTGTCCACTGCTGTCTATATGATTTATACTCGTCTTCCCATCCAAAACCTCTATTTTCTTCAAATTTAACTTCTCTTTCGGAGGTATCCATTGAATAGTTGCCTTTATTAATGGGCACATATCTATCGTTCATTAGTCAATCCTTTTATTCTAGATAATTTAATTTTTTTATTCAAATATACAGATTTGGTAACTCGGAATTAAACAATAAGTCTACTATACCTAATGCAGGCATAAATTCTTTACCTAGTTGTTTATATTCATTTATCTTGTAGTTTTGATACTGTATTGATATTCCATTTGCCATAAAGTCCTTCTCAACTAAATAATTTTTTCCATTATCGCCAGATAGATAGACGCTAGCTTTTTTTAGTTTGCAGATATTGAGAATTAAGTCACTTTTCATTCCAGACAGGCCTTGCATTTCTGATGCCTTTACCATTGGGGTTTTTATTTCTAAAACTTCATTAAAAACATTCAACATATCCCAACAAAATTCAGAAAGAGTTAGAGCCTCTTTGTGATAAAACTCCTCTATTTTTGGCATTATTTTTTTAAACATTAGAGCTTTTGAATAGTTGTTATGTAAGCTTTTTAAATGTTTACTCTGCCATCTCTGATTATTATCAATACCTAGATCTTTTATTTTCTCGTTAAAATGTGCGCCTGTATTAAGTGTTGGGATAGTCAACCAAATTGGCCCTTGCTTTGTATATATTTTATTTCTATTCTGAAAGCTTCCCTTTTGAAATTGGACGTTGTCCAAAAATACAAATAAATCTACATTCTTAATTTTATGAAAATAGCCAGTCCATGGTAAATAAGCAGGTTGATGTATGGCAATTTTCATTACTTTACATCATCCTTTTTTAAGGCTTCATTTATGTTTTTTAATTTGATCAACTTCCTACCAACTATGTTCGACCATTCGCCGGCATAAATACCCTCACTCGCCCTTTTAAATTCAACCATATCTTCATCGAGAAATTCGCCTATTTGTAACGTGCGCTTTGCCACAATCCTTCGCCTCATAATAGCTTTGCTTGCCATCTCTCTCTCTGAAGGATTCAGATCGCCATTACCCATAGCTCTCTCTGCATGTCTTATGTTTGTAACCATTTCACTAAACTGTAAGGGATCCATTGAAAACCAATGATCTGGGCCTGGAAGATCATGGTCAAGAGTGAAGTGTTTTTCTATTACTTTTGCACCTACCATTACAGCCAAAGCAGGGGCCACAACGCTTTGAGAGTGATCAGAAAAACCAAAAATTATATTTTTATATTTTTCTTTTAGGACTTTTATTTGATTAAGATTCAATAAATTATCATCGGCCGGATATAGAGATACACAATGCAAAATTATTAGCCCACCATTACATATTGACTGTAATTCATTTATTATTATTTCAGCTTCAAACTCTTTTGTCATTCCTTTTGAAACTATTAATGGCAAACCTGTGTTCGCATATTTACGCAAATTAATTAGATGATCAAAATCATCTGATCCAACTTTAATTGCGTCGATGCCTATCTCTCGCATCATTTCTAAATTTAGCGGGTCTTGTATTGTTGTAAGAAATTGAATTCCCTCTTTATTGCAAAAAGAAATTAGCTCAATCCACTGGTCTTTGGTAAACTCTAAACGTTTAAACATTTCAAATTCACTCTCAGTGACTTCTACGCCTTGACTAAGATAGGTGAATTTTTTATCTGGATCTAAGCAAAACATCTCAGCGGTAAAAGTTTGGAATTTAATGCAATCCGCGCCAGATTTTCGCGCTGCAGTTACTAAATCTTTTGCAGTACTTAAGCTACCATTATGATTAGCTCCAGCCTCGGCAATAATAAATACTGGTGCACTTTCCGTAATAAATTTTTTGCCTATCTTTATATCCACTTATTAACTCTCTCTTTGGTCTTTTGAAAACGATACATCACGTTTGCAAAGATGTTATTTTTTGTACAATCAAATCAACTCCAGATTTAGAATAAATTACCGCGGCTTTCCTGATCATAGATTCGGATGTCTCTTTAATAATTAAGCAATTAATAGCATTTTCAAATTTTTTACGGCTATTTTCATTGTAACTTCCAATTGAAACACCGAATCCAGAATCAACAACTGCTTGAGAAAGCCTAATTTGACCCTCTTCAAGTGCAAAGACAGCAAACGGAATTTTAGAGGCTGCTAACTCATAACAAGTTGTTCCTCCAGCTGTTATAGCAACGTGGCATTTTTTCATAAATGGTACCAAAGTATCTGGTGAAAAATAAATCTCAGAAAAAGGTAAATATTTTTTAACATCATTGCTAACTGCAATTGGATTGGGGTGGGCTGGGCCAACGACAATTGTTATAGGCATTTGCACCTTTAATCTTGCTAGTTCACGAATTATCCAACTTGTAATATTTCCAGGGTCTTCTCCACCCATCGTCACCAAAAGACCATATCGATTTTCGTACTGATGAAAATATTTAGGGTTTACTGTGTTGTACTTAGGACCAAGCAATAAACTTCTTCTAATATCAATTTTTGAGTAGTCCGAAATATTAGCCCAAGGGTGATTATTTATTATTAAATCTACTTCATAGTCTCTAGCAACATCATCATCAAAAAATCCTACATTTGCTATATTTTTAACTTTTCTTGCAAATTTATCCGTGATTTTTGGACTATCTAATAAAACAAATTTTGCATCGCCTATCCATTCCGACGGATCTTCAAAAAAATTCATTGATTTAGGTAAAATCTGAATTTGATGACCCTCTTTTGTGATTTTTTTGCATAAAGATTCTGGTAAATTAACGGCAAATCGGGACTTTATTCCAGTTTTTAAAAGTTCATTTGCTAACACCATGCATCTGGAAAGATGTCCAAGGCCAAACTCTGATCCAGCATCACACCGAAAAACTACATTCATATTTTTCAAATTTGAGTCCGTTTTAAGAGGGTCATTAATATTTTAAAAGATATTAATTTAAGTCAGCCTTTGACTCATTTATGATTTTTAAAATGTAAACCTTGAAATCATTGAATATTGAGTGTAATTAATTGCCAGTTTAATTAATCTATACTAAATGATTATTCATTGAATGAATTCTTCAAATTAAATAGATTGCTAAAAATAAAGATAACACCCTAAATTTTTTACAGTTATTAATTTTGGTAATTTTTTCATTAGATATTTTAGATTTAAGATATCATTACTCAATACTCCGTATGACTTCAAAAGCTTCTGCATACCTTAACCCAATTTGCATTCCTCGCATTTTTGCATATATGCTTAATCCCTCAGCATTTCGGGGATATGGAAAAGGCTTAGATTCCGAGGGGGCATAACAATTAAATGAGGCAATCTTGGCTTCCAAATCTTTCTCAATATCAACAAAATAGTTAGGTTTAAATGCTTCGCAAAAGCGCCATTCTGTAGAGCTGGGAGTCTCAAAACATAAGAGATTTTTAACAGAAGTGCCAGGTACTGGTCTTGTTGCAGTTAAAACGGCGACAAACGTTAATCGGTGGTCTGTGTTGGTATCCAGCCCCCAGTGTGTTATTACGGTATCCGGCAAAAAACTATCAATCTGTTTTTCAATTCGTTTTCCAATGTCTATTATCGGCTCTTGATCGAAACGCCCGCATATTAAATTTTCAAAAATAACATCGTTCAGGCCAAGTGATTTATGTGCAAGTCTTGCAAAAGAGAGTCTTTCTTCAATTTTTAATTTTGCTTCTTTTGAGGATATTTCCTTGAGTGAAAACCTGCAGGTGGACCCTTCTCCTAAAATTAATACTCTAACTATCCCGCCCTGCCTTAATATTGCGTGCAATGTTCCACCACAACCCAGTATTTCATCATCAGGATGAGCTACCACAGCCAAAACACGTTTTTCTTTAAGCATACACTCTGTACAAACCCATGAAAATATTTCAGTTATCTTTGTAGTCTTTAATCAGCAAATCTACTTCATGATTCACATTTGGCAAGTCAACCTTAAATTGATCTATAAATTTCTGACAGTTCATTGTCATATTTAATGGACGCTTTGCCTTCATATTAGCACTCTCTAACTTCCCTGTTTGCAAATAACTCATATCTAAATTTAATTCAGATGCTAATCTTTTCCCGAAATCAGCCTTACTAATTGCCCCTATTGAGCCTAAATTATAAATGCCTGTAACCCTCAACATTACAATCTTTGCAACTATTTGACAAAGAGTTTTGATGTGTAAGGGTGAAAATATTACATCATCAAATAGAGTTATTAATCTTCGATCTAATAAAGATTTAATAATCCAATCACTTACTGATAGCCCATGATCCTGATTAGAGCCTCTTCCAATAAAGTTAGTGCGTAAGATAGTAGCGCCAACAGATTGAGCCGCAATTTCGCCCGCATATTTAGTTATTGCATACATGTTTATAGGCTTTATGTCCGCCTCATTACTAAAGCCTTTACTCTCATAATACAAATGATCAGTTGATATTTGTACTAGGTGAATGCCTCGAGCTGATATCTGAATAGCAGCGGCAATCGTCTCAACAATTTTAGTATTAGCCTCATAAGCCAAATGTGGATTAGTTTCACATTCATCTACATTTGTAAGCGCTGCCAGATTGATTATGACATCGGGGGCATTTTTATCAATTTCAGCACTTAATTGACACAGTATGGTGGGGTTCAACCGAGTCTGAGAAGAAGGGCCTCTTCCCTGAAGAAAAACTGTGTGACCTAAGGCTTCCAAAATAGGAGTTAATACTGTTCCCATTCGACCGTATGCCCCTATCACTAGCACTCTTGCTTGAATAGAAGAAGTCAAACTAAATCCAATTTGAGTGCCTTATATAACGACTCAGCCCTTTGCCAATCTTGCTCGTTATCAATATCAACTACTCGCCAAGAAGGGATCACCATTCCAACACCATCGCTGTGCATTTTTTTGCCTGATAACCATGACTTAGCTTTGCCCCAGTAGAATTGACCAGCATCATGGTAAGTTGGCTCAAGATCTTGAGTTCTTGACATCTCATGCTCTGGAAATAAAAAATCTATCGCACCATCTAACCCCAATCTAAAGCTACGTTGAATCGGGTGCGAATACTCAACAACTGGAAATACAAAATCTGAATTAGATTTTAAAAAAATATCGTACGCAAGAATCAAATCCTGTGACATCAAAAGAGGTACACATGGATAAATACAACATACATCCTCAATCAACAAGTTACTTTTCATTAATTCGGATATGGCATGAGCAATAACAGGTGCAGTTCCTGCATAGTCATCGGACAAGCAACTGGGTCGAATAAAAGGGGTGTGTGCCCCGTGATCCCTTGAAATTTCTGCAATATTTACATCATCAGTAGACACTATAATTTGGTCAAACAATTCCGATTTTTTCGCTATTTCTATCGCTCTTGCAATCATAGGAACACCATAGAAAGGCTTTATATTCTTTCTTGGTATGCGCTTACTGCCTCCGCGAGCAGGAATAACGGCAATTTTTTTCATGCCAGCTTAAACCCAGAATCAATATGACCAGCAATTAATTCACGGATTTCCTCAACGGTTAAAAAATTAGGATTATTGTCTGATCTATATGAGAAGCCTGCTGGTACATTTTTAATTTGCTTTTTTCCCGCATACTCAGCAAGCTGAAAACGGCCTGTAGCGGATAAAATTGCGTAGTATTCACCCAAATCAACAGTTGTTAAGCTGTCACTTGATGTGATCATCTCCTCATGAATTTTTTCACCAGGTCGGATGCCTACAATTTCAATCTTACATTTAGGTCCGACTGCGGTAGCTACATCAAGAATTCTATATGAAGGTATCTTTGGAACAAATATTTCGCCTCCCAGTGAATTCTCAATGCTCCATAACACCATTTTTACCCCATCTTGCAAGGTAATATTAAACCTAGTCATTTTTTCATCTGTGATCGGCAGATATCCTTCTTTAGCTTTACTTAAAAAGAAGGGGATTACTGAACCTCTAGATCCCAGAACATTTCCATACCGCACCACTGAAAATTTTGCTCCCAGTGATCCGGCATAATTATTCGCTGCAACAAATAGCTTATCGCTGCATAACTTAGTTGCACCATATAAATTAATTGGGGCTGCAGCTTTGTCGGTAGATAACGCAACAACTGTTTTAACATTATTGTCAAGACAAGCCTCAATGAGGTTTTCTGCGCCCATTATATTTGTGTGAATAAATTCCATAGGATTGTATTCTGCAGCTGGAACCTGCTTAAGAGCGGCTGCATGAACAACAACATCAATTCCATTTAATGCGCGACGAAGACGATCTCGGTCCCTAACATCCCCAATGAAATATCGCAATGCTGGATGGAGCGAAGTTGGAAAATCTTGCGCCATTTCAAACTGCTTAAGCTCATCTCGACTAAAAACTACAAGACGCCTTATTTCAGGATATGCTTCAAGCACGTGCTTCACGAAAGCTTTCCCAAAGCTTCCAGTACCCCCCGTAATTAATACACTTTTGTTATTCAGCATGAATATTCCTAGATTTTTGAATTAAACGGAGGCTAACCCGCCGTTTGAAATTTTATAGATTTTGTTGCAATCGGCAACTGTTGAAAGGCGATGAGCAATAATCAAAATGGTACGCTCTTTTCGTAATGACGAGATTGTTGAAATTATCGCCTTTTCAGTTTCAGTATCCAAAGCACTCGAAGCTTCGTCAAACACTAGTACAGGAGCCCTATGATAAAGCGCCCTGGCAATCCCAATCCTCTGGGCCTGACCGCCGGATAGCCTAACGCCCCGCTCCCCAACCCTCGTATCTAAACCATCTGGTAGTGATCTGACAAAGTCCAATAATTTAGCTTCTTGCAGGGCCTGCTCAATGCTTGAGTCATTTATCTCGTCATCTGGTAAGCCAAATGCAATATTGCGTCTCAAGGTATCGTCTAAAAGAAATACATTTTGAGGGACGTATCCAATGAGTGAATACCAGGCAGGCAAACGATTTGCTATGTCAACACCATCAACCGTGACTCGACCATTTGATGGCTCAAGGAGACCCAATAAGATATTAATCAACGTAGATTTTCCTGCACCACTCACCCCCACAAACCCAACCATTTCACCCCTAGAAACTGTTAAGTTAATCTTAGTAAGAATAGGGTTTGTCTGCCCAGGATAATAGAACGAAAGATTCTCTACGCAGATCTCTTTTTCAAAAGAAAGAGTGTTAGCTAGTTTGTATGTTGATGTGATTATCTCGTTTTTATAAAAAAGTGCCCTATCTTCATAAAGCGTATTGATGACCGGTAAATTAAAATGCAAATTTTGTATTGCATTAAGGATTTTGTTTACCGAAGGCATAAGCCTAAATGCTGCGGCAGCGAAAAGACCCAAAATAGGAATAATCGCAACAATTCCTTTGCCTTGTGCAATCATTGTTGCAACTAATCCAAGCAATCCAATCAATACCAGCAACTCTAACCACAATCTTGGAAGTGCTGTTATTACAGCTTGACGTTTTCCTACATGAGCATTGGCGACATTATGGATTTCATACTCTGCGATCAAACTATGTTCTTGACCAGAAAGTTTAATTTCACGTATTCCCCCGAGTCCTTGCTGGAGACTTTGCAGCCTCTGACCCTCGTGATATTGCCGAGCACGCCCCCATTTTAATATATGCCCTCGGGTAAGGCGATGATAAGCAAAGCCAAATAGAGCTATGACCCCACTGACAACAATGGCGCCAACTGGTTCTGCCCAAAGCAAAAGCCCAATTACCCCAAAAAGAATGAAAATCTCAGTTATAAGCGTAGATCCTGACATTACCGCCCCTGCTAATTGACCAATGCTGGAGGTAACATTTCGAACTAGCAATGCTGAATTATGTTGCACATGAAACATATAAGATTGACGAAGGTAGCCAGCATAAAGCTGGCTTGATAACCTAGACTCAATAGAAAAAACAAATTGCGCTTGATACCAGGCAAGAAAAGCTAAAAACAATACCTTAAAAAAATATAGGGCAACAAGTAATATCATCGCGCCGATAGCAAGTTTTGTAGAGTCTCCGTTAGCCTGGCTAAAAATAGTGGCAATAAATGGATAGCTTGCAGTAGATTTTGGATCCGCCAAGATTCCAAGAACCGGAATGATTAACCCCAAACTTAATGTCTCAATTAGCATTCCAAGGAACATCAAAGCCAGCAAAAAAGTTCCTTGTAAACGCTGATCTCGATCTAATAATGCCAATAGCATCTTTACAGTATTCATGGACTAATTAGCACCAAAAAAGAGAATTGAGCTCATTCATATATTGTAGGTACCATGTTTATAGAGCTGAAGATTCTTGGGATCAGAAAACCATTCGATTGTTTTCTCAAGACCTCTAGACAGACCATCGAGATTTGACAATTCAGGTTTCCAATTTAATAACTTAGCAGCCTTCTTATTATCTGCCCACAAGCGCTCTACCTCGCTTTTTTCAGGCCTCAACCTCTGCTCATCAGTTTCAATTGAAACTTCAGTATTCATCAATTTTGCAATAAGATGAACCGTATCCTCAATGCTAATTTCATAGTTTGAGCCCAAATTAATGACTTCACCCAAACCGCGTTCACTTTCAAGGCCGGCAATAAATCCAGAAACAGTGTCCGCCACATAATTAAAATCTCTAGTAGGGCTTATCGCACCCAACTTCAGCTTTCTTTCTCCGTTTGCAATCTGACTAATAATTGTCGGTATTACTGCCCGGGCAGACTGCCTAGGTCCGTAAGTATTAAATGGCCTTAGGATGGTAACAGGCAACTGGAAAGAGGTATAAAACGAATATGCCATCTGATCAGCGCCAATTTTTGATGCGGAATATGGTGACTGACCTTGCAGAGGGTGCTCTTCTGTTATTGGCACGAACTGCGCAGTCCCATAAACTTCACTTGTAGAGGTATGCATGACTTTTTGGACGCCAAGCTCGCGGGCAGCCTGCAATACATTTAGCGTTCCTTTTACATTAGTATCCACATAAGTATCAGGAGAGTGATAGGAATA
>Ga0114963_10001962_pt1 | contig 13999 bp, 16 predicted proteins | sample C_131016_EF_Meta_FD_87019 | JGI IMG/M metagenome (GOLD analysis project Ga0114963, IMG submission 87019) | Freshwater microbial communities from Lake Croche, Canada to study carbon cycling - C_131016_EF_MetaG | ecosystem: Environmental > Aquatic > Freshwater > Lake | place: Lake Croche, Canada...
CCTTTTTTCCAATAATATACACCAACTGTAGCAATATCACTTATAGGTTTCTTTTCTGCTACTTCAGTAACAAACCCATTTTCATCTACTTTAGCAAAACTCCATTTAGGGTCAGTGGCTTTAAAAGTTAATATACCAGCATCTACATCACTGGTAATCATATTATACATAAATTCATCACTATGCCATTCTACAAATTGATCTGAATTGGCCATTATAAGTGGCGTATCATTATTGATAAATTCTTCTGCTTTCAAAGTTGTACAAGCAGCTCCCTCTGTTATACCATTTATTACAGTATAAGAACAGCCAGGAGCAATAAGTTTTAACATTTGATCAAGATTGTATTTGTGTTGGTGTGATTCTTGAAAGATAAAATGAAAATGAGCATCGATATTTAAATTTTCAACAACAACCTGAATCATTGGTTTACCATTGACATCAATTAAAGGTTTAGGGTTAGCGTAACCTGCTTTCTCAAACCTAGAGCCTGCTCCTGCCATTGGAATCAAAATATTAAGTTTATCTGATTTCCATTTATGGTTTGAGCTTTTATTTTCTATTTTCATTATAAAGTTACTTATATAGTCCAATGTTAGGTCCTGTGGGTTGTTAACTGGTAGTACATGAGCTCCAGATCTTTGAGCTGCTCTTCTACCAATAAACGAATCCTCTATTATTATAACTTCATCTGGGTTAACTTCAAGATCTAACATACAACGCATATAAATTTCTGCGCTCGGTTTAGTATGCTTAACATCTTCGTTTGTATATAGTTTAGTAAATAAACTAAAAAAGTCTTTTTTTTGCAATTGTAAAGTTGCTGTCTCTCTAATTGAATTAGTGCAACATGCAAGTTTATACTTTGATGCTAAATCTTTTAAAATTGATTTAATACGTTCATCTGGTTTAAAATTTTGTACCAGTTTTAATGTTTCAATTTGTTTTGTCTCCCAAACCTTATCATGGTAGTACTCTAATAACCCCTTTTCCTGTGTTATTTTTTCTAATTTTTTACGGGTACTTAAACCATCGTACTTACCAATATGCTCTTCATAAGTTAATTGGTAATCAGGGTCTATACTCCAAAGGGCCTTATTTAAGGCTTCATAATGAAGTTCTTTTGAGTTAACTAAAACCCCATCCAAATCAAATATGATAAGCTTAATCATTAAAGTGTTGTATTAATTTAATATCATTAAAGTAATCTTCTAGGTAATACTCTTTTGGTTCTAATTGAAAATTACTTAATAGATTTAATGAGATTTGATCTATTGAACTAAAACTAATACAATCAGCAAGTTCCGGGTACCATTCTAGCATACTTTCTGTCATTTCTTGTATAGGTATACAGCCTAATTTTAAAGCTTCATAAAATCTTAAATTTATAAACTTACCGGTACCAAGTGGGTTAAACACATACTTGTAACCATTTAATTTAGTTAAAAACTCTTTATAAGTTAATTTACGTTCAGTTACTATAACATCTATGTTTAGTTTTTTAGTAGCGTCTTCTATAACTTTTCTTCTGGTTGGGTAATAATTATTAACTTGACCTATAAACACTACCTTGTCAGTTTTTTCCACTTTATTTACTCCTAAATCTGTATCTTTAGAAAGGTATTGCTTATTAACTATTGTTTTAGCCATTATTTTAGCATCATCAACATCACTAACATATTGTTCAAGATTTTTAATTTGTTGTAAAAACTTTTGATGCTCTACATTCCACGGAAAGCTAGCATTATATATTTTTTCAAAGTTAAAAACTATTACTTTAATATTTTTAGCATTTATTTCATTAATAAAGTTTTGATGCTTCCAAACCTTAACGTTTGGTTCATAATGTTCATCTACTATAATTAAAAATTTTTTATCAGATAAGTCAGATATGTTTTTAACATCAATTAACTCTTTTTTAAGAGTATTTTTTAATGCCATTCTAAAATTTAAAAATAAAGAATGGCCAACACTTTCTATACTATCATTGCAAATTATACCTATATTACTCATTTATAAGAGCCTTCCAATATGGCATAGTAATTTTTGTTAAATCAAATTTATGATTATAAAAATTTGGTATTTGAGCTTTAACAAAATCTGGTGTAACATCTTCCCATTTATCTATGAACAGTATAGGTAAGTTAGTAAAATTTCTAAATGCAGAACTTTTTTCAACTATAGGCACCGTGCCTAGGTATAATGACTCCCAAATTCTATGACAATCAATACCATTACCTTGTGGTGATATTATAAACAAACTTTTAGCAACTCTTTGTAAATAATCCGTATGTGAATGGTGAGAGTCCATAAAAAAACCATTTTGATTAGTAATATGATTGACTCTATTTCTGATACCAGTGTTTGTACCTATATCAAAGTTCTTATATACTAAATTCTCTTTTTGGTTACGCTGTCTTATTACATGTAAAAAGTTATCTACATTACCATGTGGCCATTGTTTATTAGCAATACCTATTGGTACAGGGGTTAATTTAGGATGTTCTAGTATAGCATTTTGTGCATACCAATGTAAAAGTTTATCATCGTCTAAATATTGTATATATTTTGAATCTACAGGAAAGTCAGTATTATGAGATATGAGCTTAATAGGGTGTTTTATTTCCTGGAAAGCTTCACTAAAAAATAAATCTAAATCATGCCCATATACATAAACAATGCGTTCATTATCTTTAACATAGAAATCTGATCTATCTCTTATTACGGTTTTAGTGTTTTCTAATTGTTTAGGTATATTACAATTATTAGTGCCAAAGTAAGTTATATCAGCTATCTCTTGTATTCTTTCTCCAGAAACAAAATCACTGTCTTTTAATTCCAATGTGAATTCCATAAATGTATACAAATAGTTTTAATGGTTGAGTATGAATTATAGTCGTCACCTTTAGTTCTATCTCTATCAAAGTTAGGATATGGGTAGAAATAAGCTAACGGTAATACTACTATATTATTTAAACTATCAATCTTTTTGAAAAGCTTTTTAGTTAAATACCATGGGCCGGTAGTTTTAATAACATCCATTCCATCTCTATCACTTACCTGTTTAATATCATTTAAATCTATAATTAGCTCGTGATTTGGTACACATCCTATTAAACCATTAAAAAGAGTAGGTTCTTTATCATATGCAACGCCTGTAAAAAAATCTAAATGTAATAACTCATCAAATGATTTTATACATACAAAATCTGTATCTAAGTATATACCTCCAAATTTTTCTAATATAGCATAGCGTAATATATCAGATTTTTGCCCTAAATTCCTGCACGAATTATATAGTTCTTTATTTTTAAATTCAAAATCATCAGCTTCTACATCTGTCCATAAGTTATATTCATAACCAGGGTTGTTAGCTTTAACAGTATCCATATACTCGTATAGCTTATTTGGTATAGCTTCTCCTAACCAAATTTGATGAATAATTTTAGGTATCTTTGCTTCACTTTTTGGTTTAATATTCTGATCGTAAAGCTTTTCTAGTATATCCCATTTTTCGGGTAAATTCTTTTCTTTGTAGCCGGAGCTAGTATCCATTAATGCGCTGAATGTAAACATATAGAATATATAGATTTAACTTAGCTATTATCAATTACATAGTTAACACAATTATCATCAGTTAACCATAAATTTGTATCATCTTTACCAGGATTTACTTTCCATTGACCAGCTCCAATCACGCTTGGAAATATAATACGGGAATGTTCACCTAAAAATGCAGCCCACCAAGAGAACGAAGACTGAGATAAAGCGATGTTATCGCTTTGTAATAATGTGTCAAAATCATTCATTGCTCGAGCATCATTTGTTGTGTTAAAAGTGGTTACAGTGCCTTCACTGTTTAGTACACAACCATCAGCAACGAGACGTTTGACTGTTTCACATTCTGAGTTATCTGTTACTATAATAACATTTTTAAATCCAGATTTATCTATTAACTGTCTATATACCTTATAACCTAAAAATTGATTTATTAACTTATAATCAGTCTCTCTAATATGGATTACTAATTTATCTTTATTAACGGTAAATGGTCTTACATTAAAAAATGTTTTAAGATCTTGCTTAAAAGGTGTATAGTATTCTGCTTTCTGTACAAATGAATCTACAACAATATCTCTATTTGTTTCTAATAACTCACACATATCAACATAATTATCTCCGTAGGATCTGGTGTATATAGGATCAACTGGGTTAACACCTAATATACTTGGGTGTATATCAAAATTGGGTAAACCTGTATGGTATAATTTTACGTTTTTTTGCTTAGCTAGTAAGTAACCAAAAGCTAGTTGAAACATTCTATTGCCTACCCTACCCCAATTGTCGTATTGTATAAAAATGCTCATAAATTACCAATAGCATCCACCTTCAACAATATTTCTGTTTTCTGGTTTTTCTGATTCTAGTGGGTCAGTCCAATATTCGTTAAAGAAAGGTTGGAACTCTTTTATATCTCTCCACCTTTGACCTTTAATACCAAATAAAATTTGCGTTGAACCACCTAAATGAATCCCTGTTTTACCCAAACGTTTACACTCAGCTGCAAATAATAATGATGTAAAGCCAGTACCAAATATACCTACATCAAATTCTTCATTACGTAATATTTCTAAATACTTATCAAATATTTCAAACGAGTTTTTATATTTTGAATTTGGCGCAATTTTTAATGCAAATGGATATTTAACTGTCTTTAATCTAAAATTTGGAATTATACGACCGTTCCATATTTTATCTAAGTTAACAAAATTCTTTTCTATGGATTCAGCAAACGGACTAAATACGAGAACCTTTTTCTTATCTAAATATTTTGTCCAAGGTTTGTCAAAAAAATATGGTTCTAAATGTTGTAAGTCTGTTACCTTAGCAAATGGACAATAATTCTCAAAAACATAATTTTCAAACATTGGATTAACCTTATTCCATTTAGGTATTAAATCTACCTGACTAAGAGCATACTTAATATAATCGTTAAATCTAACTGTGGTGTCTACATTATAAGGGTATAACCCGGCAATATCCTCTACCTCATGTTGTAAATGCGGTTGGAATCTATTTGCTTCTTCTATGGTATGTGCACAGTACATTAAATTAAGTTCTGTAACACCTATCTTACCGGCGCACAAAGGTTTACCTAACTTTAAGTAGTGTGATATAAAATTATTACCATCTACTATAACATTATTATTGTTTGACATATATTGAGTCTCCAAATATTTGACCTTTTTCTAAATTACAAGTTGTGTACATTTCTTTAAATTTATATTGCTTTAAAAATTCATTAATATCTTTACGTAATGGGGTGTTTTCATTACGCTGCACATCTTGCACCTCGGCAATTATATATGAAACATTTTTTAACGTATTAATTGCTCCTTGAAATGCTTTTAACTCTCCACCTTCAATATCAATTAAAATCATGTCCACTCTATCAATATTATTTTCTTTACAATATGTATCAACATCTATACACTTTACTTTTATATCCTCTTTAATTAAGCTATGTTGTTTTTCTGTTGGAAAAAAACCAGCACTTGATGAACCATAATCACCCCCTACATTAACAGAGAAAAAAGTTAGTTCTTCTTCTTTTGAAGAAACACCTTTAGCGTTAAACTTGACTTTTTTAAGATTTTTATGATTTTTTTTAAGGTCTTTTATATTCTGTTCACAAACAGATACTGTATGAGGATTACACTCAAATGAATGTAATTCTTCACATGACGAATAAAAATCTAATATTTCTTGAGTATATCCACACTCTCTTGCCCCTATTTCAAGAATAGTTTTTACTTTTGTTACATCAATAAACTTGGTAAAGCTTTCTTTAACGTATATGTTGTATGGATCTATCATTGTATATATTTTATATACGTTTGAGTTTTACTCCACCAAGTGTTAGGTCCTAGTAATTGTTCAACAGGTATTATATCCCTATTTTCTTGAACTTCTTTCCACCTACTATGTAATCCTTCATACCCACCATAATAAGCTTCTTTAAATTTTACATCCTCTTCAAAGTAATATGCGTAATGGTTAAATCTTTGTGGTAATAAAAGACCTGGCCCGTTTTTACCATCCAATTTTGGAGGTTCGTGACTTAAAAATCTTTCACCTTTCCAATTCCATAAACGTCTATATGGTTCGTAATTACCTTCACCCCAATGTCCTATAGCAATTTGATTTTTTCCAACATAATAATTACATAAAAAACATCCAGTTTTGCCATTATTTTTACGTAAAAAATCTTCTGCTTTAATCATGTCCTCTGGATACCATTGTTCATCGATATCTATTTGCCATAACATACACTCTTCACCATCTTTAACTAACAATTTAGCAACATCTATAGCCATGTTAACTTGCTCATCTTTATTTTTCCAGGGTCGGTTAACAGGTCTTACTATATGTATCTTGTTGTTTTTTATACTATCTAAAAATTCTGTTGTGCCATCATTTGATAAAAAGTTATCATGCATTGATGCTGGTAGCTCTTTACACCATGAAGTAGATCCGGTAGGTAATGATACCCCTTCAACTATAATCCAATGATCTAAAACATTAGGTAATACTTTATAATAATCATTATGTTTTAAATGACGTAGTCCGTTTAATATTATTGTAAATCCAATTCTCATTTTATAGTCCATTCATTTTTTATAGTAGGGGTTGGTTGACCTTGCTTTTGTATAATTATCTTTTTGTTGGGTAAATTCAATTGTTCAACAAGATTAGCCATTGCACTATCTACTAAAACTATATTATCTGCTTTTTCTAAAATTTTACGCCAATGAAATATGCTATGAGATTCATTTATATGAATAACTTGATTTTTACTTAAAACTTGTACATTGGCTTCGCCTTTTGAATGTTTTAACCCGACCAAATCAAATTTATTTTGTTTAACATATTGATTATATATTTCTTGCTCTTTATCCAAATTTCTATTATAAATAAGTTCCCACTTATTTTTAAAAGGTACTTTAGCAAGACGATATTTAAATTCATCAAACTTTTCTTGACCAAAACCATCTCCTAAAGTAACATACTCATCCGTACAATTACTACCAGGAAAAGTAGCAGCTAAATCTAAAACCTTTGTTACATTAGCTTCTTTTAATGCGTTAAATGCTTCTGAAACGCAATTCCAAACATTGTCTGTGACGGGTATAAAATTAATATGAGGTGCAGCTTCTTTAAACATTTCTAAAAACTGTTTAAAAATAGGCCAATAAACATAATATCCTTTACTATTATAATAGTTTGCAATAGGTAAACATATAATTAAATCACCTAACCTACCTGGCTGTATAATACCTATAGTTTTCATTTAATTAAAGCTTGTAACTTTTTAATATCACTTTCAAGTTGAGTTTTGTAAGTTTTCATCCAATCATTATTATCCCAGATACCTACTCGTAATTTTTCTAAATTGTCTGTAATATTATCCACCTTATCTTTTGTTTCACTTACATGCATGTGTTTAATTAAAATATCATGTCTGTATTTTGATCTGTTTAGTGAATCATATACAACTTGATTCCATGTATCTTGATGTATATTTTCAATGTAAGGTTCGACAAAGTATCCAATTGCATCAACACTTTTCTTATGTATAAAAAAGTTAACACAAAACGGTTTTACCTTTTCATATTTATTACCTATACCTCTCATACCGTCATTGCAATGAACCATTAATACATTATCTTTTGGACCTGTTTCAAACTCTTTTTGAATTTCTACATCCCAATCTGGTGTCATAAATGCCATATCATCACCAACCATAGCATAAACATCAGCATCTATTTGCTTTGCCATTTCATTCCACATTGTAGATAAACCTAAAAATTTACCATTATTTTTAAATTTTACAATCTCTACAAATGATAAGTTATTTTCTAAGTAACTATAAAAATTTATAATAGGATCATCTTCATCTACGCCAAGTACAAGGCAAACATTTTTTCTATTTTTAATTGTTGTGATTAAACTAGCTATTAGAGTTAATAGTTTATTTTTCCTGTTCCTGGTAGGGCACATTAATGCTATTTTCATACTGACCACTTTCCCTTATATGTGCTTTCTAACCCGTGAGTCATATCATTTAATTTTTCACCTAATAATTTATGGCTACTAAACCCTTTATGAGTTGTTATAGCTTCTGGTATTAATGCGTGTTTTAAATTATACTTTTTTAGTAAATTTGCATAATCATTATCCTGGTACCAGAATTTAAATGATTCATCAAACTTACCAATTTTATTTAAAGTTTTGCGATTAATACCAATACTGCAACCTGTAATATGAACACCTATATCATAACCTTCTGATGGCTTATCGTAAAAGAACTCATGTTTATGGTTATTTAAATCTTTAGGACTTACAGAATCATATACATCTAAAGCTTTACTTAGTTTATCTAAACTACCTTCTTGATACACGACGTCATTATTTGAAATTAAAATTTTATCATTATTAATTGTTTCAATGCCTAAATTAAGAAACCTATTATAATTAAAAGGTTCATCAGGAAAGATAAATTTGCAACTTAATGGTATGTTTTTACCTTTAAGTTTTGTATTAGTTTCAACTACAACAGCTTCATATCCTTGTAATGAATTAACACACTCTTCAAGCATGTTATAGTACTCTGGGTTAGCCGTGTTGGACAATATTAAAACAACCATACTATATTATAGTATATTAAGTAGAGTTATCAATTGTTTCTTCGTTTTAAATCATAGATAGAATTTTTGCTGCTTAAAAAATGCTCATCTGTTAAGAAATTTATTCCTTCTTTAGGTATAAAATTAATTAGTGATTTATACAGCCCGTGCATGTCCATTAAACCTGGTCTTGGAGGGTTGCTTAGTAAAGTAATACACGCTTTTTTAAGTTTTGATAAATATATAAACGGTAAAAAATAAACACAATCATTAACAAAGTTCATATCATCCCAATGATCTTTTTCACGGCATAAAAAGTTAAATTTGTTTAGATCAAAGTTTAATTCTTTTAATTTACCTTTATTAAAAAATATATCAAACCTAGTAAACATAACGTAATCCAATTTTTCATCTTCAATAAGTTCAATACTTTTTATAAACGTTTTTATCTGGTGAGAGTTTTTAAGGTTGAAGAACTGACACGCTTCTGGCTTATAAAAATCTATTATATTATTTGTTTCGGATGATAAATAACTTGTAAGGTAAACTGTAGTTTCAAACTTTGATAATGGTTTAAGTATTTCTTCAGTAAAATTATCTTTACAGTCTAGATATGATCTGGAAATTGGCCAACGATTATTATGTATAAGGTGACTTATACCAACTAAATTAATTCCTAGTTTCATTTTTCTTTATATCTTTTAAAGACTGAATAACTTGTTCTTTTGAATTAGTTGGTGGCATGTTTGGATAATGTCCATGCTTTTTTAAATATACTTCTCTACCTTTTGTAACATTTTTAAGCCATTGATCTGATTTGTTTGCAATAGATGAATTGTCAATAGCTCCAGGAGCTTCAGTTAAATACTTCTCACTATCAGCAATATCAGCAAACCACCAAAACGGTGGGTGGTAACCTGCTTTAATAATACAGTAAGTATGATCTACATGCTCCCACGCATTATAGTATGCTTCATCTATATAACCTACAGTTTCAATTACTTTGCGTGTGAAGAAAGAAAACATTGCAACAGTATGTTCAAACAGAGCAATTTTTACATCATTACCGTACTCTATAATAAGTTTAGGGTTTGGTTCTGTATTTTGGTCTAAAAGATGTCTATTATGCAAATCAAAGTCTTTAATTTGTTGTTTACGGTTAAATGGTGAACCTGGTCCGTAATTAAAATGCTGTATTCCACTAGCTTTACTTGCTTTAATATACCTATCAAAGACTGTCTTATCTTTAATAATCATATCATCTTCAATAATAAAAATATAGTCGCAACCAGTATCATATAGATGTTTCATTGCTTTGTTTTTAGACTTACCTACACCTAAATTTACCTTGTTTTGTAGCCATTTACCTGGTACTTCAATTTGATTTTCTGCTTTACCGTCATTAACTACTACTAGTTCATCTATGACTTCATTAGGTAGTGATGCAAGTAAGCCTTTAAGAAAATCATTTCTATTACACGTTATTATGCCTACACCTATTTTAGCCATAACATATTATAATAAATAATAGATATATGTCAACTGCAACGTTAAGTTTTACACAATTACCAGCAGCTGGAGAAGTCCAAAATGGTGACTTTTTTGTTATTGAAAATATAACAGGTGCTAAAAAATTAAACTATCAAAACTTAATATTTGGTCTTAACAATGTCACCTTTGCGGCAACCATATCTAGTCAATCTACAGATATAGTAACGTTATCCTCTAATATTAATTCATTATCAGCTCAATTATATAGTGAAGTAGATACATTAGAAAGTTTATTAACCACCACTATACAAACCACGACAGCTAACTTTTTAAACATACTATATCCAGTTAATTGTATAATGTATACTACAACACCTACCAACCCTGGTTTATACATTTACGGCACTGCTTGGGATCAAGTAGCACAAGGCTTATTTGTTGCTGGTGTAGGTAACGGTGTAGATAAAAACGGGGCTGGTTTAACCGTAGCACCTGAAAATGCAGCAAGTAATTTTAATGTCGGGGAATATAATCATACATTAGTTGTAAATGAAATACCTCCACATACGCATGATTTTCAAATACATTTACAAACTACAAATTCGCAGACTAGTTATCAAAACGGTCCGCAAGCAGCTCCAGCTTATAGATTAGATACTTTAACTACTTATAAAACTTTAGCTAATACAAATGGTGGTGGTAGTCATAATAACGTACCTCCATTTTACGGTATGTATGTTTGGAAACGTGTTAGCTAAATAACAAAATGGCAAACATTGGAATATTAAATTTACCACAAACTGATACAGTTGTTGGAAGTGATTTGTTTATTGTTCAGCAAAACAATGTAACAAAACAGATATCATTTGATAACTTACTGTTTAGTTTAGATAATGCATCTTTTTCATCTACAATTTCTGCTCATTCAACTGAAATATCATTCCTATCTACATCGTTATATACCTTGTCAGCTCAAAATACAGCTGAGTACGACTATTTAACTAATTTAATTACAACCCAAATTAACTTAGCCTTTACAAATTTGTCTTTAACTTTATACCCTGTAAGTAGTATTAAATGTACAAGTGATAATGTAAATCCTGGGTTTTATATTAAAAACACAATTTGGAAATTAGTAGGGCAGGGTCAGTATATGGCGGGAGCTGGTCATACGTATCAAAACGGAACACTTTATAAAAATGGAGATAAAAATAGAGATAATGAATTTTTTTATCCAGGTGGTAATCTTGTAGCTGCTGCAACACCTTCCAACACTGATAACATTTACTACGTGGGTTTTCAACCACAAGTGGCTTCTACTCCTAATATTGGAGCTGGTACAATAAGCTATAAGTCGGGATTTGGACCTACAAATTTTGGTGGTTATTCATATCAAACTGCTGTGTGGGTTATAGCTACAGCTAATACAGGATTTACATTTAATTCATGGACAGTATATAACCCTGATGGTTCTATTTTTGGTGATGTTGATACATCCGTTCCAGGTGAACTTAGTTTTTACATGCCACCAAATAATGTGGTAATAGTTGCTAAATTTACTAACCCAGGTACACCCACAGCAGGTGTATATTATGTTTCATTATCGTCAAACCCACCACAAGGTGGTTCTTGTTACTTTCAAACAGATTACGGTCCATCAGTAGATGGTGGTTATAATACAAGCAACCCTGTTATTATTGAAGGGGTTCCTAATCCTGGTTACCAACTTTTAAACTTTACAGTTACCCCTGGTCCATCTGATATCGATAGAACAAAAGCTGGTGAAATTAGTTTTCCCATGCCGTCAACTAATGTATGGGTTACAGCTAATTACGGATTTTTACCTGCTAACAATTTGGGTGAATATCAAACAGGATTAGTTGATACACAAATACCGGCACATACACATGATTTTCAAATACATTTACAAACAACTAATTCAACAACTGGTTATCAGAATGGTCCACAGGCAGCCCCTGCATGGCGTTTAGATACAAATACATTGTTTACAACGTTATGTAACACAACAACTGATGTAAATCATAACAATAACCCACCAATATATGGTACGTATATGTGGATGAGAATAGCTTAAAACTTTGTACCAGTTTCTTTTACAAAGTCTTTAATTTTTGCTAGTTCAGAAGCCATTGCAACTTCTTGTTCTTTTAATGCTTTTTGTGATGCAAGTAAAGACTCCATTTCTGCAATATTATCTGGGTTGAAAAGGTTATCTGGTGAGTTTACATCTCCACCAATTAAATCACCATCAACGTCAATATACCATTTAATCATTCCAATACGCTCTTCTGGCGTACCAAACACTTCAATTATACCAGGGCAATCATCTGCTGGGAAGAAAGGTGTTCTACCTAAATTGTGTTGGTACTGTTGCATCATACTTTTAAACAATGCATCAATTTCTTTTACATAAATTTCATCTGTTTCTCTCACACCATTTTCAACAATAGGTATAGGAGCTGCTTTTGTTATAGGTAAAAAGAAAAGTATGTCTAGGTGTTTAAAACTTTCTCTAACAATTGGTATACACTTTTCTATAAATTTTTCGTCTATTCTACCAACTTGTTTTTCGCAACACCATAACGAGTATACTAAATTATCTAAAGCACATCTATCAAATATAACATAATCGTCTTTTTTAAAATTTTGCAAATCTTCCACAATTAGATTAAGAATCTTCCATTGTGTGTCTTTATTGGTCTTTTTACTATGCTGTACTTTATTTTTATTTAAGTACTTGCGGTAAGAGTCGCCGCCAACCTTGTACATAGGCCAGTTAGCCAAAAAATCTTTAATCAAGGTTGACTTACCTTGGTTTGCAGTCCCAGAAATAGCAATGCGCATATAAGGACTTATATAGTCTTTAACTAAAAATCAAGGAAAGAATTTTGAAGGCTTTTTTTGTGGCATTAAACCTACTCTTGTTTTTACCCCATGCACCATTTCATCACAATCTTCATCTTTAATACTTTCTTCATTTTCTCCAGGTTTTTTATCTTCTTTAGGTAAAACTGGTGGTATTCCTTGTGAAGCTGTTGAAGCTGGTTTTTTAGGCATATTAGCTGTAGCTTGTTTATAACCTTGTTGTACACCTCCAACTAAACCACCTATACCTTTACCAACTGTTTCGCCTGCAGCTTGACCAGCCCTTCTTAACAATTGACCTGCTTTTGAACCTTGTTGTTGAGGAGTAGAAGTTGTTGTGGCAGGTGCTGCAACAGGTGACTCTACTGGTGACTCTACTGGTGTTGAAGCTGTACTAGATTGAGCTGCTGGTGTATTATTACTTCCTGGTTTTGCAATTGATTGATTGGACCCAGTTAAAATGCTATTAACCATACCGTCCATTTGATTATTAATTTGACTAGCCATTTGATTAGATAATTTAGCCACGTCTACGTTAATACCCAATTTTTGTAAATCTGTAGCAAGTTCTCTTGTTAATGCATTTATTTTTTTATTAGCTGTAGCTTTATATGAATTAATCTTACCTGCTTGATAACCACCACCTGTCAAAGCACTACCAACCCCTGCAAACCGTGATCCAATACGGCTTACTAAACCTTCATTAATAATTTCTTGATTAGCAGAGACGGCCCTGTAGTTTTCAAAAATTTGTTGCGTATCTTTGTTCATATAGTATTATTTATTAAATACTAATATGAGATACATAACGCTAATAGTATTTTGTTTTATGCTTACAGGTTGTGTTGGTGGGTTTAATTTTCCTAAATTTACATTTGGTACTAAAGTTGATACCACTACATCAGCTGCTACGTTAATAAAAGCACAAGCTGTTA
>Ga0114963_10001966_pt1 | contig 13982 bp, 27 predicted proteins | sample C_131016_EF_Meta_FD_87019 | JGI IMG/M metagenome (GOLD analysis project Ga0114963, IMG submission 87019) | Freshwater microbial communities from Lake Croche, Canada to study carbon cycling - C_131016_EF_MetaG | ecosystem: Environmental > Aquatic > Freshwater > Lake | place: Lake Croche, Canada...
ACTTCGAGTCCACAGTTGGCCGGAACACCCACTGCACCCACTGCACCTGCTGGCACAAGTACCACGCAGATTGCCACCACTGAATTTGTGAGTCAAAGCCCACAATTGGCTGGTGTGCCTACTGCACCCACTGCACCCAGTGGTACAAGTACTGCGCAGATTGCTACTACTCAATTTGTGAGTCAAAGCCCACAATTGGCTGGTGTGCCTACTGCACCCACTGCACCCAGTGGTACAAGTACCACGCAGATTGCTACCACTCAATTCGTGACTTCGAGTCCACAGTTGGCCGGAGTGCCCAGGGCACCCACTGCACCTGGTGGCACAAGTACTACACAAATCGCCACCACTCAATTCGTGACTTCGAGTCCACAGTTGGCCGGAACACCCACTGCACCCACTGCACCTGCTGGCACAAGTACCACGCAGATTGCCACCACTGCTTTTGTAAATACTGCCTTGGCAACTAGTGATATACTAGGTACCATGAGCAAACAAAATTCCAATAATGTAAACATAACCGGTGGCACTATAAGTGGGCTGTTCAGTGTGATTGGCATCGCCAGTGGTGGCACTGGCGGAAATACTGCTGTGTCAGCAAGAGCCGGACTTGGGTTGGGAAACATTGCGGTGATGAATACCAGCAACATTGCATTTACCGGAGGCACCATTGACAATATTGCAATCACTGGCGGAAATATTTCTGGACTGAATCAACCAATACCTGTGTTGGCAGGTGGTACTGGTGCTACCACAACAGGTGCTGCCAGGAACAATCTTGGTTTGGGTACGATGGCCACACAAAATTACAGTGCTGTTGGTATTACTGGTGGCAGTATCACTGGCATTGCTGATTTGGCCATAGTAGATGGTGGCACCGGAGCCAGTGATGCTACCACTGCCAGAAACAATCTAGGTGCTGCACCTATCACTACCACAATCACAGCAGGCCCAGGATTAACCGGTGGCGGCAGCATTGGTTCGGCTGTGACACTGGCCATTGCCTCCAACTCCAATGGATACGGAGTGAGATATGTATCCACCGGTGCGCCCACCGGTGGCAGCGACGGCGACATCTGGTATCAAATATAATATGTCATCAATAGTAAGAGCAATTGGGTTTAGCAATAGCCTACAACAATTGGTTTGGCCAACAACCACAAGTCAAATTACCGCTTATGTTTGGGGAGGTGGCGGTGGCGGTGGCGGTAACGACCGCCTCCCTGGTGGCAATGGTGGAGGTGGTGGGTTTGCTCGCAAAACATTCACCATTAACACCGGCGATGTGTTGAAAGTTGCTGTGGCCGGAGCAGGTGGCGGTGGCTACTCAGGGTCAGGAGCTCCGGGCGGTAGTGCTGGTCCCAGTTACACTGATGCCACTACCTGGACCAGTTTGGAACTGCTCAGCAATCCTGACAATTTACGTGTGACCAACAGTGCTTACTGTGGATTTTTAAATAACTACGGAGTCTGGAACTATACTCCCAGCGCCACATACTTTGATCAAACAGTAGTAGTTAACTTTGCGTCAACTGGTTATTACAATATCACCGGTAGTTGTGACAACTATGCCACAATCTACATAGATGATGTCGAGGTGCTAGATATTCCTGGGTTTAATACCACATATAATGCTTCAGTTTATGTCACTGCCGGCAATCATAGTGTGCGATTATACGGCGTCAACCTCGGAGGCCCAGGATCACTCGGAGTGACCATTAACGGAGGAAACAGCTACGGTGGCGGCCGCGGAGGATATTCGGGTTATTCAGGCACCTCAGGAGCAGGTGGCGGTGCAGGCGGTGCCAGCGTTGTTTTTTTAAACGGTACTGCAATTGCCATAGCCGGTGGAGGTGGAGGTGGTGGAGGTGGTGGCAATACAGGAGCCGCCAATGGAGAATCTGCTCCAGGCAGTACAGGACAAACATCACCGGGCGTAAACTCTGGGCAAAACGGTCAGGACAAGTCCGGCGATGGTGGCGGTGGCGGAGCCGGTGGTGGGGGGTATGCCGGTGGCAACGGCGGCAGCACTCCGGGCGGCGACCAGGGTGGCCTTGCTGGTTATTATGGAGCAAGCTCGGGTGATCTTGTATATAATCCTAGCGGAATTACACCAGGTGGTACCAATCAACCATATTATTCCGGATCAGCAGGATATGGCGGGCCAGCAACAGGCTCCGGCTCTAATGGTTATGTGGTCCTTGACATGATCACAAGCGGCGGCAGTGTAAAATACAATGGCGCCTGGCGCGGAGTACAACAGACTTATGTAAAGAATGCAGGTAGTTGGAACGCAGTTCAAGCTGTCTATATTAAAAATGGCGGCAACTGGTTGCCTGTCAATGGATCATTTGCACCTGCATTTACCACAGTGAGTGGATCATGGGGCACCGATCCACGACTATATCTTTAAACTGAGAAACTCGAACCGCACCCGCAAGTGGTTTGTGCTTGTGGATTGTCAATCACAAAACTGGCACCCATTAAATCTTCTCGGTAGTTGATAGTAGCGTCTTGAAGATATTGCATGCTCATTGAATCTACCAAGACACGGACATCCTCAAATGCAAAGTCAAAGTCGTCTTCGTTTTGAACTTCATCGAATGTAAATCCATATTGCATGCCCGAGCAGCCACCGCCTTGCACAAACACCCGCAACATGAGCCCAGGGTTACCTTCTTCGACAACCAATTCACGCAGTTTGGCCACAGCACCGGATTCTAGTTTCATTATAGTCTTTCGTTACAAACATCCCAGTCAATGATCCGCCAGATATTGTCTAGGTATTTCTCTTTATCCCATTGATAGTCCAAACTCCAGGCATGTTCCCACCAATCTACCAGCACACAGATGTCTGTGCGCACAGCATGATTGGCAATGGTCTTGATGTCACCGCCTGTGCTCAGGTAAACCCAGCCCGACCCTTGGATCTTCATGGCAGCTTCTTTGAATGCTTCCTTGAAATCTTCCCAGGTGGTGAAGTGTTCTTCAATCAGCGCAAGTACAGCACCGCGGGGCCGGTTTGCACCCTTGGGAGCCCGAAGCTGAGGGAAAAATTTATTGTGTAAAAAACTGCCAGCACGATTAAAATCCGCATTGCCTTCTCCTGCATTGTAGCGTTTGGCATAGCCTTTGGCCAAGTGCTCATAATGATAATTGATGGTATCCTCGCTCATGACAGGGTCAAGATCCTTGACGCCGTAAGGCAAAGGGGTGGTTTCCAGTTTTGCTGGTTTTGTGCTTGCTTCTACAAGATTGATGTGGTTGCGTAGTTCCATCTTGTATTTATTTACGACGGGTAATGCGCCCTTTGGTGAGATCGTAGGGTGAAAATTCTATTTCAACTCGATCGCCTAAGAGAACCTTGATGTTGTTCTTGCGCATACGCCCTGACAGGTGTGCCACAACTAAGTTGTTGATGTTGTCTAGCTTGACCCGGAACATGGCAGCGGGCAAAACTTCTTCTACTCGACCGTCCATGTTGATAATATCTTCTTTTGCCATAGAGTATTACTTATTGGAAATCCAGGGTAGCAGTGACCTTTCGGAGCCTGTCAAAACGGAAACTGCGCCACTCCTGCTTTTCCAAATCAAACACTCGAATGCTGTGCGGATCTGGCTCTTTTTTTGGCTTTTTACTCTCACGCACAATGCCATCCACTGGAGCAGTAGTTGTGGTCGGTGCCACGGGTTTGACAGGAATTCTTGAGTGATCTAGAGTACACAACATTTCACGGTCAGTTCCATCTGCTTTGACAAATGTCACTGTGATCTCACTGTTGATCAGCAGACCCCGGACCCATGAACGGATTTGTTCTTTGCCTTGATCATCTGCTTCTTGATATTGTGTGCCCGGTGCACCTTGAAGCAAACGAACCACTTCATCTTTTTCCCACATACCACCCATTTCACCATCCCCTTTGTTGGTTAATAAACGTTTTTTAATCATGACCATTTCAATAAAAATATCATATACTTTTGCTCATCCACAATTTTGACTTCCTTATCAAATCCCGGAAGATGTGTGTAAGAAGGCAACAACTGAATGCCGTATGTGTCTCGATACCATGCAATTGTATCTGCATCAGTTTTACAATTTTTTTTGCCCTCTTCTGACATTCGGCTTTTTCCCATTTGTATCCAAAAGCCAGCATCGCCTAGCACAGTGTCTAATCTGGCCTCGTGAGTGGAATACAAATCTTTGTCAGCCACGACGCATCCGGGAAATTTCCACAGCTTCTTCGTCTGAGAACACAGGCACAGCATTTGACTTGTGCATGGTGGCAATGCCTTTGACCTTGGTACCTGTGTAGACTTTGGGTGCAGCCAGGGTGGCATTGCCACCTGTGTTGCGACTGGGGATATGTCGAGTGTCACGTCCCGAAGGAATAGACAATTTATAACTCAAAGGCTCGGCAGCCAAGGCACGTTGGCGGCGTTTTTCGTCAGCGTCCAAGGCCCACTTCTTTTGCATTTCTTTCCAACTGGCATCAAGCTCACGTGCCCGTTGAGCTTCTTCTGCATTACGGAATTTGATCTTGCCACGTTTTTTGCCGGCAAGACTGAGACTGGGATGATGTAGGTGCATGCTCATTTTCGCAGTAACTCCATGGTGTATTCAACATCTCGTATGTGGGCAACAGGTTGAAGCCACCCTTGGTCCAAACACTTGGCTATAATTAGCTTATATTCATAAGGACAATCTTGTGCAATCTCAAGGCTGGCTCTGGGTACCAAAGTGATGCCGTCGGGCGAGAACGCAAAATCTGCGTCACTGCGATGCAAAGTTTTGTGGGATCGATTTGTCTTAAACATGCGTATATTATAGCATGAGTAGGATTATTGGTCAAGTACTACTTTTTACTTAAACAAGATCAGGGCCATGAATCCGGCTTGCAGTATAAACCCAAACCCAATTGTGATGATGTTCAACATGTCCTTCAGCACTACGGCTCGCATGAACAGCAGAACCAGACCGCTCCAGAGAAACAAGATCATATCCAGTCCCGGCGTACGATCACTCAGGCCAGTCATCAGGGCCAGGAATCCAGGCAAGGTCGCACAATGCAACACAATAACAGCCAGCCATCCCAGGGTGTCTGCGCTGAGAGTTGCCAGACTGTTGTTTAGGAATTCACGAACAGCCACAATTGTGACAGGAAACTTGAAAGGCATTAGTGTTCTCCGTAAAAGATGTGGTGACCAATTTTGTCAATTCGAGGCTTTTTCCACCCCGGGGTGACATAGTCAGCGTGATAATAAAGTGCTTCTTTTAGGCCGGGCAGTCGGAAGTTTTCCAGCAGTACTTTTTTGGCCACCAATTCTGATTCTGCCCACAAAGGTTGATACACCGGTTTGACCTTGTGGGTGCTTTCACACACCCAGCTGAACTGGCAGATTACTCGTTCGTAGAACACGTTCTTTTGATAGATCACTCCGCACACTGAATCGCCAAAGCGTCCCGATGCCAGTCTATTCATGGTGACCTGGGCCACAGCAACTTTGCCTTCAAAAGGCTCTGATGCAGCTTCCCAGTAGATGTTGCGTGTGAGGCAGTCCAGTTGACGAATTTTCTCGGAGGCTGTGACGTACCCAGCAGGCATTGCTTCCACGCCTGAACGAAGTTCACTCAGCTTGTGATTACAAACAGCAATCACAGCCAGGGCAATGATCCAAAGTCCTGCGACTCGGAATGCCCGTGAACTCCAAGTTGCGATTTGATCGCTGATGTAGTTTACTTGTGCTTTCATGGTAGTTTTACTTACTCAATGGTTGCAGAACCAGTCAAAGACCGGGCCAAAAAGGTGCCGTTTGTTTCAAAACGGCGTACTTATCTATCAAAATTTGCAGACCGGGATAGGCAACATTTTGTGCATGTTTCTGGCTCGAACTTCTTGATATCGTTTGAGCTTTTTTCTATCATCTGCTGACAATTTGGCACTGCCCGGCATGGTCGAATCCACTGCACTGGCTCGCTTGAGAAAATCCAAAAGCATCATGCGTTCCAATTCAGCATAGCTCATGCCCAATTGTCCTTCGTCAGTGCGCCCATCATCCCACAATCCGTCAGTGGGTTCAGCGTCAATGATTTCTTGCTCTAGGCCAAGCTCGCGACCCATGTCCCAGACTTCTGTTTTCAAGCAGTCGCCAATGGGCGAAATATCCACGCCACCGTCACCGTATTTGGTAAAGAAACCCACCCCAAAGTCTTCCACCCGGTTGCCTGTGCCCACCACAAGACCACCGTGACATTGTGCAATCTGATACAAGGTCATCATTCTCAATCGAGCACGTGAGTTGGCACTGGCCAGTAGATATGTTTGGTGATTGTATTCCTCATCTCCACACAAGGGCTCAACCTTCTTTTCAAACGATGTGAACACCGGGGTCAAGTCCAGACTCTGGTGTGTGACATTTGGATAGCGTTCCAACAACCAGGTGGCCTGCATTGAACTGCGATTGTTCAATGTTCGGTTTTGCCGAATGGGCATTTGTACCACAATAGTCTTGAGCCCTGTTTTGGCGCACAATGCGCTGACCACCGAGGAATCAATGCCCCCCGAAATTCCCACCACCAAAGTGTCAATTTTGGCACTGCGGGCATAGTCCCGGATCCACTTGGTGATGTGTTTGATGCGTTGCTTTGAGTTCATTTTTCCACCTTGGGCATTGATTTCAATTTCTTCCATACTTCAGCTTTTTCCTGACATTTCTTCTCCAGCTTGCGATAACGATCGCCCAGCTTTTTCAACTCGTCCCATTCTTCTTCAAGTTCGGGATTGGGCGTCATGATGTTCAGTTGCTGTTCAACTTGTTCCATCCAGATTTTCAAACTCTTGCCGTTGATGTCAACATCTGCGGCATTGCCCCGGAGACTGAGTTTGCCGCTTTGTTCAATTGTGGCACTGGTATGGGGCATTGATGTTGAGGTGGTTGCATACGTATATGGGGTATTGGTGGTCCATATTGCATTGCTGCTATTTGTTGTCCAGGTATATCCAGTGCCGCCAATGCCAATGCCGTTGGAGCCAAGATCAATAGTAGAAGTACCAGTCACGGGAGGAACAGCGCCATACTCAGGTTCCCAGGTCAGGCTTTCTAATCCGTCGATGCTTTCTTTTGTAGTAGCCACGTGCCATCCTTGTTGTCAATCCATTCGATTGTGTCGCCCACTTGCCAGCCGATTTCGGCACACAATTCGTTACCCAGATCCAGGAGAAATTCTCCTGGATGGTCCGGGTCTTCAACCACTTGAACCATCCAGGGCATTATTTTGCAGCCAATGCTTCTTTTTCAGCAGTGATTTCTTTACGGCGCTCTTTGATGCCCTTGCTCATTTCTTGCAGAGCTTTTCTGGCACGAGCCGCACTGGCCTTCACACCCTTGGCTGTGAATTTTTCGTTTTCAGCAATGTATTGTTCGTAAGCAGCTACGATTGTTTCATGTTGGGTCATTTGATTTCTCCTTGATTATGACTACCTCTATGCCATCAGCCACAGCCAGTTCAATTTGACTGCTGTAACTGGTGACATCAAACTCTATCACACGATACTTCTTGTTTGCCAACCAATCTTCAAGAGCTTGGTCTTGTGCAAACACACTGTCATGTTCGCTTGTTCCTGCGGCTTGCAGTGCCTCGTTGAAACGATATTCTCTAAGATCTCTATTGGGATTGATATAGTGCAGTATCATAGCATTAATTATACAGGGCCCTGACCGGGTTGTCAATAACTTGATGCTCTATTAGTCTAGATAAATGTGTCGCTTTTGCCAGGTGTCCCACACAGTGATGGTGCTCATGTCATGGGCCCAGGTGATTCTAAATTGCTCAAATGAATGTTGATCGTGTAGCATCATACGATTGCCGGCAATGTTGGCATGATTGATTCGGTTTGCTTTGGCCCAACTTTTGAATAAATGTTCGGCCTGATTGTTGTTGCGTAAGATCACAATGTACAATGGTTCCACTGCACGGAAAGAGGTTATGGGCATTAATGAATGGTTGCGTCCCTGGGGACTTCTGTTGGTGTGCTTTTATTTAATTCGGCCAGCATGGCTCCAAACTTTTCATCAAGCTCGATCACATCACAGTCGTGCTCAGCAGCCTTGTCATCAGCCACTCCCAACAATCGCATCATGGCGCCCATGTGTATGGATTTGATTCCGTTGTCGTACAGCACACCCATGACATCAAGCATGATTGCTTTGATACGCTCGTGTAAGATAGCATCTTGTTCTTGCATAGTATTAATTATTGTATCAAACAAAAAGCCACAAAAAAGCGGCCCGAAAGCCGCAATTTTGGCACTCCAGTTGGTTAGACTGTTTCTGTTTCTGGGGCAGTGGTCTTGGGTGCGCTGGCCTTGACACCTTTGCCGGCAACCTTGACTTCGCCTTTCTTGGCCACCTTGGTCTTCTCAGACAGCTTGTTGGCCACAGCATAGCCAGCATCGCCTTGGGTAATGCCCTGCTCAGTGAGATACTGAAGAGCTTCCAGCTTGGTCATTGCACGGGGCAATTCTACCAAGTTGATGTTTGTGCATCCGGCCTTGTTCAGGATCTTGATGCGGGCTACCAGATCGTTCGCAAAGCGAGCCTTGGTAGTACCATCGGAATTTGTAGCGGTACCTGCTACGGTAAAAGTTTTTTCTGCTGACATGATGTTGCCTTTCAAAGTTGCCTAAAAGTTAAAAAAGAATGTTTTGCACTACTGCTCAACATATCTAAATTATAGCATCGAATGATATTTGAGTCAACCATTTTTCGCTACAATGTAGATTTGATTTGCCCGATTTACTGGGCCAATTCCCGGCTTTGGGTTTGGATGGTCTGCACACCTCGATCAAACATTCGAGCAATGCCCGAAAATCCCACTGCACTGACCACCAACCCCAAAACAAATCCGATTAAGATCTTACTCATTTCAATTCTCCTTGATATTGAATGCACGAACAAACTCTCGATGGAATCCAGACATGTCATTCTGGACGCCAGTCTTCACAGTGTCAACCACTGCACAGCCAGTCACAACAGATGTTGTGAGTATCATCAAAATTGATTTCATTTTATCACCACGCGGTTGAGTTGTGTGGTGCCATCGCGGTGGGCTTTGACCGTGCCCACAATGGTGTGTTTTGCACCTCGGGCCAGTTCTTGACGATATGCAAAATACACAGCACAATTGTCTGCGGTGATGCCAGTTGCGTACCAGGTGTTCCATTGCTGACTGTAGTTGGACTTCACGATCTCCACGCCCAATTGAACTTTGTCCCCGAGCTGGCCAATCAAGGCGCCCGAAGTTTGACGAACTCGTTCTTGCAGAGTCTGACGATCCAGGCTACGTTGATGGCTGGCCGGCAAACTGGCCACCACTGCCAGTTCGTACTTGTGCGTGACACTGTCGAACTCTTCGGACACTGCCAGCACCTTGCTGATTGCAGAATCAAAGTCTGTGAGTCGTCCTTTGAGCGCACGGAACGTGAAATCGTTTTGCAGGAATTTACGGCACTCTTGTGCCTGTGCAATATCTTCCACAGTGATCAGCGCAGGGTTGGCCAGGATGTCTGTCATGATGTCGCGATTGCGGCGGTTGATCACAGTATAGGCCCGAGCAATGTCATCGTAGACCTGCACGGTCTCTTTCACATAGGAACCATTGATGCGTTGTGCGGCCACTGCCGCGCCCCACACATTGTCCACCGAGTGTTTGATGCCCTGGGCACGAGCACGTGGTTGCCAGGTGCGGGTGTGTTGACCGGGTTCTTCATCATAGTCATCCATCTGACCCAGGCGTTTGATTTCCTGATCACTCATGTGTGTTACATCTACAAATCCAGGCATGGTGTTTCCTTAGCAGTAAAAAGGTGTGTCAAAATCCAGGGCACTGTAAACCATTTCACGAACCACGGTGTCAGTGGCTTCGCCAAAATCTTTGGGAAAACGCTCGGCAAGGCTTTGCAGTTCTGCAAGCACTTGGGGCCAGGTCATGCCAAGCACTTTTGCACTGCGCACAATGGCATCAACTGCGTCATTGCCGAAGTCTGTGTACATTCCAAAATCTTTCTGTGCAATCATTTTCAACTCCTTTTTGCTGTCTATGCGTATATTATAGCAAATTGGGCATATTTGGTCAACCAAAATGTGTAACCCAAAAAGTAGTACTTTTTTAGTATAACACAGGCTCAACTACAGGCTCGCCTTTGAGCGTCTGCCACATTTCTTGATCCTTTGTCAACACCAATCTGGCACTTTCCAACACAGCACGACGAGAATCAGCATCAAGGCCAGTCCAATGGTCCACTGCCTCATAACTGCCTCGAGCTTGTGCAGGCACTGTATCACGAATCCAACCAGCCAAGTGCTTGAAAGCTTCAATGGTGTTTGAAGGATGACTACGAGATACGGCACTCAAGAAATCATTGGCCAACACAGCCGTAAAACAACTTCCGGGGTTGAATCCATGCACCAGGTAATTGTACATTGGATCAGCAAACTCCTTTTCAACACGCCAGTTATGGAATGTTGTCAAGATGATCCGGCGACTGTAAGGTGTCAGCTTCATGATTGATTTGGTTTCGAAAGTAAGAAAAATGTCAAGTCAGGACCTTCTACTTTGACACACTGATCGGGTGGTCGAAGAGTGCTGGTCATTGTATCACGCCAGCCAGGGTGCTCCACACGCATGTTCTTGGGTGTGAACTTGATCACTTTGCCCAGTTTCATGCCGCCGTTGTAGGCACCTGGGAACACCACATAGTCTCCCAGAGCCACTGGGCGGTTGAGGAAATCGCGAGCGTCTTCCATTAGGCCACCACAGCACGTTCAGTTTCTTCGTTGCGCTCAATGTCGTGATCAGCCAAGGCCTCGGCCAAGGGCACCAACTTGCCACCCAGCTTGGCATCGGACTTGTATGTGGTGCCCACATACCACACGCCATCTCGCATGATGTAGTAGTACTCGGCACCGCAACCATCAGCACGTTCCATGAACTTTTCAAACGTGTCATCTGTTTTCCACCACTCAGTGTTCTTTTCACCGCGATCACGACCGTAAAACACACAGATGTCATCTGCGGCTTTTTCAAAACTGTGCTCAACACCTTCGGGCACAAACACATTGTCACGCAGGCTTGACAAGTCGCCCAGTGCCACCAGGTGATTGGCCTTGGAGCTGTCATAGTGCTCCAGCAGGATACGACCGTTGTGATCTAGATATCCATCCCAGTGGCAATAAACACTTTTACAGTTGTCGCCATGCATGACACCAATACGTGAACGAGTACCCATTTCAAACTCCTTTGTGTTTCAATATGTGTATATTATAGCAAATTGGGATTATTTGGTCAACCAAAACAAAAGCCCTGTGATCAGCAGGGCTTTTGTAGTACTAGAGTATTAGTTTTTAAAACTAGTTGATCACAAGGTGCTTGAAATATTCAAAATGCTGTTCCAAGGTCCAAGTAACAGGGTCAATCACTGTCCCATCATGTGTTTCGTAGCTGGCTTCGAACACCTGAGTGTAGCGTTCAAAAGGTTGCCACATGTTGGGAGTGGTGCTGGACCAGCCTGCGTCTTTGAGAGCGGCATGTTTTGCCCGACTCAAACGCACAGTGGGTGCATTCAGTGCCTGCTCGACAGAAATGGCACTGGCCAACAACAGATCGCGAATTCTTGCGGCTGGAATCAAGTGCTCAAAGTCACAATCCTCATCGGCACCAACTTCGTGATAGTGTGCTTTCATACCATCACGTTGCTGGATACAGTACTCGTGATATCTGCGCAGATACGTGTCGATATCGTTGCGGATTTCTCTCAGCAGTTGTTGATCGTTTTCGACTGCATGATATTCCGCAACCAAGCGAACCAAGTTGCGTCTACAGTAGTCGGCCACTGTGCGATAGGTTTCCAGTGTACGACGGGTCTTGCCGTATACAGGTGCGGTAAATTGTTCCAGTGATTCTTTAAGCATGAACTAACTTTTTCATAAAACTAGCTTGAAATCCCCATGCAGGATAATTGTATCCTCCGGAACCTTGCCCTTTGTATCCCAATGTAAGATAGTTACCTGATATACTGCCACGGCGTTTGAGGAAGGCAGTTACTTGGTCTCTACTATTACAATTTTTTGCAATGTATTTGCAGATAAAGTCATAGTCATCCTGAAGAACTTTTTTTGTGTAGTCCCCCATGGTTTCCAAGTTAAGCAGTCCCCACCCAGTCATTTGATACACTGGATTGTACCCACCATATTTTTTGTACACAACCACAATGGTGTTCTTCATTTTTTTGTAAGGATCACTGAGTTCAAACAGATGAGTGCTGGCTCGTTTGATAGCATTGAATTCACTCTCAGGCATGGTACCAATACTAATCTTTTTACCCTCTTGCATGGTCTTGAGCTCGCCTTGTACAAAATCAGGTCGTCGGTCCTTGTTTGGTGTTAGACCAAACATTCGTTCAACATAAAATCCAAATCGGCCATGATTAGACAATTTTGTTTGACTGGTTCCATCTTCGGCAATCATAAAAGGTTCACGAAGTGGTTCGAGTTTTTTGTTAATAAAATCAATCATTTTGACTCCTCAGGGAAAAGGCCAGGGGCAACATTGCCAGCTTCAATGCCCATTTTAGCACCTTCTCCATGATAGGGCAAGTTTATTGTACCACCGTTGCGCAAATACAACTCACGCAAAAAGTTGGCCATGGCACTGGGGGCGGACCAAGTTGCGCCAGGGTTCACATGTTCCCATTGTACTTTGGCCTTGCTGTGAATTAGACTGGAGCTCTTGAATGTGGGTTTGATAGCCTCGAGCACAGTTTTCATCCATCCTGCTGGCAGTCGGCTGTTGGCACTGGTGCTGGAGATACGATGCAGTTCATACAATCCAATGTAGCAACCTTGATCAATTTCTTCCTGTAGCGGAAACGTGTCCTTGATTGCTGTCAAAATTTCCAACAGTATTTTGCCACTGTCGTCAATCTCAATGCCTTTTTGTGCGTACTTGAAGTGACTCATGAAGTAGTCATTGTCGCCACGCAGGTTGTCGCTGGCACGTGAAGCTTTGTCTTGCAAATCTATACCAGCGGCATCAAATTGATCCTGCATGGTTTTAGCATCCACCACTTTCTTGTCACGACTGTTGTTCTTGTAACGCACCAAGGCATTGCGATGGAGGTCACCAGGTGTGAGTCGTTTGACACCGGTGTCGTTGAGCATTTCAAATGCATAACTGGCAAAGTTGGGATCGTCTGTTTCGACCACAGCACAAGGAATTTCAGTGTAACCCAGCAGGCCAGCCGCAATAGTGCGGTGTTGGGCGTCATAGAGATAGATCTGACTTTTTCCAATCATGCAACAAGCAGATCCCGGGCTACAAATACGTGGATCCCACTTCTTCATGATGTTGATAATGTGCTTGTGTAGCACATCACGTTGGACTTCGTAGTCAATCCAAAGATCTTCAATGGCAATCATTGAACTGTTTGGGAAACGATGACTCAGGGCCTTGGCGCGGGCTCGCCATGCATCAAGGCCTTTTTGTGTGACATTATAGTGTGCCTTGAGTTGTGTTTCAACTTCAGCAATAACGTCGGTGAGTTTGCGTGTGAGGCGTTTTGCAGCCATGTGTAGTTTCCTTTCGTTGATGCACAATGCATCGGGTTAATAAGCCTCCAGGTACCATACCTTGCTAACTTGTGTGTATTATACAGTCAAAAACATTTGTTGTCAACTGCACAAATGCTCTGCATCCCCCGGCGGTAATTTAGTATGTCGGCTCGCACCGTTGTTACTTCGGCTCCCCGTTTGGTTCAATGCCTTGTAACACACACCTTCCACCCGCTTCCCGACAGGGACCGTTATCGCATTGCTAGCGGCCTTTCGGTAAGAAGACTACCACCCTTGGCTATCACACCACTTCTCATCGTACGGGTCATACTATCTGCTGATTAGGCAGAACGTTCTGGAGCAACGGGCGTGATTCG